>LNAP01005911.1_pt1 | contig 12029 bp, 9 predicted proteins | sample 602601 | NCBI WGS metagenome assembly LNAP01 (sample SAMN02440304, study PRJNA202911) | soil metagenome | biome: Subtropical and temperate rainforests or woodlands; isolation source: soil samples (1 kg each in a 20% v/v slurry with milli Q water) were... ... | reverse complement strand
GCGCTGTAAACCGTCGCGTAGAAGCGCAGGTTGAAGCTCAAGCTAAGTAATTAGCCCGCAGCTCTGAGAAAAGCCCGGCTTAGGCCGGGCTTTTCTTTGTCTGCGATTTGGTGAGGGGCGAGCCGTCAGGCGCGTTGATATCCAGCATTGATGTCGACGGACAAGTCCGCTTCGCGAGCAGACTCGTTCCCACAGTAAAGCGCAGAGCGGGCTGCTACCGCGCCAATGACCAGGATCGCCGGGCTTTTCAATTCGAATGCTGAGGCATCCTGTTCCATGGCCGTCAAATTGCTCCGACATTCCCGTTGGTGCGCCAGGGACGCGTTTTCAATCATCGCTACCGGCATATCCGCCGCCATCCCCCCGGCCAGCAGCTGCTCGCGGATCTCGCTCAGCTTCGCCACGCCCATATAAATCACCAGCGTCGTGCCGCCCTGGGCCAGGGCCTGCCAGTTCAGGCTGCTGCCGTCCTGAGTGTGGGCGGTGACCAGCGTCACGCCACGGGCAACGCCTCTGAGGGTCAGCGGAATATCGCATTGCGTCGCACCCGCCAGCCCGGCAGTGATGCCGTTGACCAGTTCGACTTCAACGCCGTGCTCGCGCAACCACTGTGCCTCTTCACCGCCGCGACCGAAGATGCACGGATCGCCGCCCTTGAGCCGTACCACGCATTTGCCGTGGCGGGCATAACGCAGCATCAGGCGATGAATGAAGGCTTGAGGCGTGGAACGACAGCCGCCGCGTTTGCCCACAGGAATGATCCGCGCGCCGGGGCAATGCTCCAGCACCGCGTCATTGACCAGATCGTCGATCAGCACCACATCTGCTTCGCTCAACGCCCGAACAGCCTTGAGGGTCAGCAATTCAGGGTCGCCGGGACCTGCACCCACCAGCCAGACTTTTGCGCTCATCGTATTTTCCTCACGCGATAACGGCGATCGGCTGCGCAGTGGCAGCCAGTAGACGCTTGATTTCAGGTACACAGGAGCCGCATTGCGTGCCGCAGCCCAATTCTTGTTTCAGGCCCTGCAAGTCCAGGCCACGGCTGATGCCGGCGCAGACCGCGCGTTGACTGACGTTCTTGCAGTTGCAAAGGGTTTTGGTGCCCGCTGCCGCCGTGCCCGCGTTACCCGGCTGCGCGCTCAGTGGTGCCAGCAGCCAACGGCGCAGTTGTTCGTCGACGCGTCCCTCAAGCCAGAGGTTTTGCAGCCAGTGTTGGGCGAGTGTTTCGCCGGCCAGGCGAATCGCGGTGATCCGACCGTTCTCGATCCGCACGCGTTTGCCGATGGAGCGTCGTGGGTCGTCGTAGGCCAGTACGGGACCGTCGTTGAGCGCCAGGCACTGATCGATGTCACGCAGCAGTTGCGGATCAGGCGCGGTGGCGCTGGCAGCGCGTATCAGCAGCGCAGGGCGTTCACGGCCGACCAGGCTGAGGCTGGCGTAGGAAAACGCCTCGCAGAGCGGTCGTAGCGTCTCAAAATGTTGTTGAACATTGCCTTCGACCAGGGCGAACAGCTGCCACGGCAACTGCACCGGCTCAAGTCGCACGCCGCTGTGTTTGAGTTCCGGTTGTTTTGACAGCGGATCAAAAGCGGGCAGGGTGAGGGTGTTCACGCCGCCCTTGAGGAAACGGTCACCAAAATGCATGGGCAGAAAGGCCTGGCCAGGCCGCACGCTGTCGTCGCTGGCGACCGGCACGATTACCGCGCCGCGCCGACTTTTCAGGCTGATCAGATCGCCGGGTTGCAGACGATGCCGACGCATTTCATCCGGATGCAGGCTCAACACGGCCTCGCTGACATGCCCGAACAGCTGCGCGGCGGTGCCGGTGCGGCTCATGCCGTGCCATTGATCGCGCAAGCGACCGGTGATCAGCGTCAGCGGGAAGTGTGCGTCGCGTTGTTCCCTGGCCGCGCGATACGGATCGGCCACAAACTGAGCACGTCCGCTGGCGGTCGGGAAAATACCGTCGAGATACAGGCGTGCAGTGCCTTCGCTGGCGCCAGTGGGGAAGGGCCATTGCTGTGGGCCGAGGCGGTCAATCAGCTCATGACTGATGCCGGACAAGTCCAGATCACGCCCGCGGGTCAGGTGTTTGTATTCGTCGAAGACCTGCGCCGGCGTTTCAAAGGCAAACAGGCTGTTTTGCCCGGGGCGCAGCTGTTTTTCCAGGCGTTGTGCGAAATCCACCGTGATCGCCCAGTCGGAACGCGCTTCACCCGGTGCGACGATGGCCCGGCGAACGTGGGAAATGCGCCGTTCGGAGTTGGTCACCGTGCCGTCCTTTTCGCCCCAACTGGCGGCAGGCAACAGCAGGTCGGCGAACGCGGCGGTTTCGGTGGTGCGAAAGGCTTCCTGCAACACCACGAACGGGCAGGCCTCCAGGGCAGCGCGCACGGCGGTCTGGTCCGGCAACGATTGGGCCGGGTTGGTGCAGGCGATCCACAGGGCTTTGATTTTTCCGCTGCGAACCTGTTCAAACAACTCGATCGCGGTAAGCCCGGCATTTTCCGGAAGTTGATCAACGCCCCAATAGGCCGCCACTTCCGCGCGATGCTCGGCATTGGCCGCTTCGCGATGGCCCGGCAGCAGGTTCGACAGGCTGCCGGTTTCCCGTCCACCCATGGCATTTGGCTGACCGGTCAGGGAGAACGGTCCTGCGCCGGGACGGCCGATTTGCCCGGTGGCCAGGTGCAGATTGATCAGTGCGCTGTTTTTGGCGCTACCGGCGGTGGACTGGTTCAATCCCATGCACCACAGCGACAGAAAACTCGGGGAGGTGCCGACCCATCTGGCGCATTCCTGTAATTGCTCGACCTCGATCCCACACAGCTGCGACACCATTGACGGCGTGTAATCGCGTACAAGATTGGTCAGTTCGGCCAAACCTTCGGTATGAGCCTGGATGAAATCGCGGTCGACCCAGTCTTCGCACAGCAGCAGGTGCAAAATCCCATGGAACAAGGCGACATCGGTCCCGGGAAGAATCGCCAGGTGCAGGTCGGCCAAATCGCAGGTGTCGGTACGACGGGGGTCAATGACGATGACTTTCATCTGCGGGCGGCGGGACCGGGCTTCTTCCAGGCGACGAAACAGTACCGGGTGGGCGTAGGCCATGTTGCTGCCGACGATCATCACGCAGTCGCTCAGTTCCAGGTCTTCGTAGCTGCATGGCGGCGCATCGGCCCCGAGGCTGCGCTTGTAGCCGACCACTGCGGATGACATGCACAGCCGCGAATTGCTGTCGATGTTGTTGGTGCCCACCAGCGCTCGCGCCAGTTTGTTGAAGGCGTAATAGTCCTCGGTCAGCAACTGCCCGGAAATGTAGAACGCCACGCTGTCCGGGCCGTGTTCGGCGATGGTTCGGGCAAAGACATTGGCCGCGTGGTCGAGGGCGGTGTCCCAGTCGGTGCGGCTGCGGGCCAGGCCTTTGCCCAGGCGCAGTTCGGGGTACAACGCTCGCGCGGTCAAGTCGCCCGTCAGGTGCAAGGTCGACCCCTTGCTGCACAGCTTGCCGAAGTTCGCCGGGTGGCTCGGATCGCCGCTGACGCCGAGAATGCGCTCGCCGTCATGCTCGATCAGCACGCCGCAGCCGACCCCACAGTAGCAGCAGGTGGAAGCGGTAATCTGGTTCATCAGCTTGCTTCCCTGCCTGAGTGTCCTGCGTCGCCGATGGCCTGTTCCATGAACGAAGCGTCGCCGAACATCAGGTGATCGCGGATCTCGTCGATGTCGTGATTTTCACGAATCTGTCGGAAATACCACCCGCCATCGGCCGTGTCGCCGTACAGACAGGCGCCGACCAGCACGTCATCCTTGATCACCAGTTTTTTGTAGACCCCACCGATCGGGTCGGAGAGGGTGATGGTTTCGGTACCTTCGCCGCCCATGAAGTCGCCGGCGGAGAACAGGTCGATGCCTGTGACTTTCAATTTGGTCGAGGTCACCGAGCCTTTGTAGGTGGCGAAGCCCAGTTGCGCGAGGTGGTTGGCGCAGACCTTGGCTTGCTCGAACAGCGGCGCGACCAGGCCGTAGGCGGTTCCGCGGTGGCTGGCGCATTCGCCGATGGCGTAGATCCGTGGGTCATAGGTTTGCAGGGTGTCATTGACCAGAATCCCGCGATGGCAGGGGATGCCGGATTTTTCCGCCAGTTCGGTGCTTGGGCGGATGCCGGCGGCCATGACCACCAGGTCGGCGGGGATGATGTCGCCATTCTTGAATTCAACCGAGCCGACCCGGCCGTTGCCGGCATCGTGCAGGGCCTGGGTCTGTTCGCTCAGACGAAAATGCAGGCCGCGGGCTTCCAGGGCGGTTTGCAGGAGTTGGCCACTGGTTTTGTCCAGCTGCCGCTCCAGCAGCCACTCGCCGATGTGCACCACGGTGACGTGCATGCCGCGCAGCATCAGACCGTTTGCAGCTTCCAGGCCGAGCAGACCGCCACCGATCACCACGGCGTGCTTGTGGGTTTTCGCGGTGTTGATCATGGCCTGGGTGTCGGCGATGTCGCGATAGCCGATCACACCCTGCAAAGCGTTGCCGGGGATCGGCAGGATGAACGGGGTCGAGCCGGTCGCGATCAGCAGGCGATCGTATTCCGCTTCGGTGCCGTCGTCGGCGATCACGCGGCGTTTGATCCGGTCGATCTCCACTACTTTGCGGTTGAGCAGCAACTTGATGTTGTTGTCCAGGTACCAGTCGAGATCGTTCAGTACGATCTCGTCGAAGGTCTGTTCACCGGCCAGTACCGGTGACAGCAGGATGCGGTTGTAGTTGGTATGGGGTTCGGCGCCGAAGACCGTGATGTCGTACAGCTCGTTGCTCAACTTGAGCAGTTCTTCCAGGGTACGAACCCCGGCCATGCCGTTGCCGATCATCACCAGTTTTAGTTTTTTCATCAGGTTCTCCGGGGAGCTCGGACCCGCCTCATCAGGGCTGTCAGGTCTTGCTCGACATATTTTGCGCAAACAAAAAAAGGCGTCCCGCTAGTTGCCTAGCGAGGACGCCTTTGTCCTGGTCCCGTTCTCTCGGGAAGCACACCCTTCATCGTTGAAGGCTGGGCTTTATGTCTGTTGGGAGAGGTAATGCAGTGGTTGTGCCAAGTCGTCAGAACCCGGGTTTAGAGCGGGAAATAACAGTTTTGAGTCAAAGCGTCCGATTTATTGCACCGAATCAAAGCGCGTTGCCCATTAATGGAGCGAGTTGCTGATGGGGCTGGCGGGGCTGTCAGTCCGCCATCGCGAGCAGGCTCGCTCCCACAATGGTCTCCCGGACACTGGAGATCCCCTGTGGGAGCGAGCCTGCTCGCGATGGGCGCGACGCGGAATCAGCCATGAAACAGCAAAACCAGCAGCACCAGATTCACCACCAACATCACCAGCGCCAGTGTCCGCCAGACCTTCAACGGCTCGCGCTCCAGCAGCGGTCTGGGCCGCACACTCAAACTGCGTCGCTCTCCCTGCTCCAGCAACAGCAACCATTCTTCCGCCGTTTCAAACCGTTGACCCGGATCCGCCGCGACCGCGCGCTCCAGGCTTTGCGCGATCCAGTCCGGCAGGTCGGGGCGGTAACGGCTGGGGCTGACGGGCACGCCAAAGCGTGGACGCTGGAAGGCTTCGATTTCGCCGTAGGGATAATGCCCGGTCAGCAGGAAATACAGGGTGACACCGACTGCGTACAGATCCTGTTGCGGTGTCGGTGCCTCACCGGCAAAGGCTTCCGGCGCGATATAGCTCGGCGTGCCGGGCAAGGTCGTGGGTTGATCTTCTGACAGACCGGGGCAGTAGGCGAGGCCGAAATCCAGCAAGCGCAATTCACCGTCGTCGCCCAGCAACAGGTTCTCCGGTTTGATGTCGCGATGAAGAATCTGCCGGCGATGCAGCATGCCGACGGCCTTGAGCAGACGCTCGGCCAGATCCTGCCATTGCGCCAGCGGCAGCGCGGCAACCCGTTCGTGCAACTGCGCCAGAGTGGAACCGGAATACTCGCGCATCACGTAATACAAATGCTGACGCTGACTGGCGGCATGAACTTCAGGGAAATGCCGTCCGGCCACGCGCTTGAGAAACCATTCCTCCGACAGCAAAGCCTGCCCGGCGAGGTGATCGTCGCGAAGTGCGGCGGGCAAGGTTTTCAGCAGCCAGGGGTGTTGTTGGCTGTCGCGAACCCGATAGAGCAGCGACTGCTGGCTCTGGCCGAGCATCCCTTCGACCTGCCAGCCCTCGAACATCTGGCCCGGTTTCAGTGCGGGTGGCAGTGGCCATTGCTGCAGATGAATCAGCGCATCGCCAATGCTCGTCTCACCGAGGGCATCGACTCGCACCAACAGGGCGCTGGCATTGTCCTGACTGCCCGCCAGGTGCGCTGCGCTGACCAGGGTTTGCGCCGCGCTGTGCAGGTCCGGTTGGTCGCGCAGAATCGCCGCAATGGCGGTGTCGCCCAGCACCGCCCAGATGCCGTCGCTGAGCAGCACAAAGCTCTCATCGAGGCGAAGTTCACCGTCAAGAAAATCCAGGACCAGATGCTGATCGAGCCCCAGCGCTCGCTTGAGCACATGCTGCATGCCCGGCTGGTCCCAGACGTGATCTTCGCTGACCCGTTGCAAGGTGTCGGCGTGCCAGCGATACACCCGGCAATCGCCGACATGGGCCAAGGTAAAACGCCTGCCGCGCATGACCAAAGCACTGACAGTGGTGAGCAATGGTTGCCCACCGCCATTGGCCTGCAACCAGCGATTTTGCGCCAGCAGCAGGCGATCCAGCGCTTGCGCGACACCCCAGGTTTCCGGGGTGGCGTAATAGTCCAGCGCCAGGGCCTGCAAGGTCGAACGGGCGGCGAGACCGCCGTCGGCGCACTGGCTGACCCCGTCGGCGATGGCGAACAGGTAACCCTTGCTTGCCGCCAGCGCCGGGGCCGGAGTGACCAGGCGCAGGGCGTCCTGATTTTCCTCGCGAGGGCCGATGGCGCTCGCTTCGGCAAAACTCAATTGCAGGCTCATTGCGGTCTCAGACCCGGGCAGCGGTCACAGCGGCCGAACCCCAGGTGGTTCTCCAGCGACGTTTCACCCCGTGCAGGCCGAACCAGGCGAGCACGCCAAGGCTGGCGAACAACCACAGGGCCATTTGATAACTGCCAGTGCTTTGCTTGATCGCGCCCATGCCCGCCGCCAGTGCGAAACCGCCGATGCCGCCGGCCATGCCGATCAAGCCGGTCATTACACCGATTTCCCGACGAAAACGTTGCGGGACCAATTGGAAGACCGCGCCGTTACCCGCACCCAAACCGAGCATGGTGCAGACGAAAAGTGCCAGCGCTGCATAGGAACTCGGCAGGTTGAAACCCACCGCCGCGATGCAGATCGCTGCGACTGTGTACATCCCCAGCAACGTGCGAATCCCGCCGAATCGGTCGGCCAGCGCGCCGCCTAATGGGCGCATCAGGCTGCCACCGAACACGCAGGCTGCGGTGTAGTAGCCGGCGGTGACCGGGCTCAGGCCGTATTGGTCGTTGAAATAGCCGGGCAGGGCGCTGGCCAGGCCGATGAAGCCACCGAAGGTCACGCTGTAGAAAAACATGAACCACCAACTGTCGCGGTCGCCCAAGGCCTTGAAGTAGTCGGACATGGACTTGGCTTTCGGCCGTTCAGGGGCGTTTTTGGCCAGCCAGGCGAACACGATGATGGTCAGGATCAGCGGGATCAGGGCGAAGCCGAACACGTTGCTCCAGCCGAAGGCGGCCGCCAGCACCGGGGCGATCAATGCGGCAAGCACGGTGCCCGAGTTGCCGGCACCGGCGATGCCCATGGCCTTGCCTTGGTGTTGCGGCGGATACCATTGCGAGGCCAGCGGCAGGGCGACGGCGAAGGATGCGCCGGCCACACCGAGAAACAAGCCCAATAGCAGCGCTTGTTCGTAACTGTGGATGCCGTGTTTCCAGGCAACGAACAGGGCGCAGATGACGATCACCTGGCCGATCAGGCCAGCGGTCTTGGGCGACAGGCGATCAGCCAGCAAGCCCATCAAAAAGCGCAGTATGGCCCCGGCCAGAATCGGCGTGGCCACCACCAGCCCGCGTTGCTGGGTGGTCAGTTGCAGGTCGGTGGCGATCTGCACCGCCAGTGGGCCGAGCAGGTACCAGACCATGAAACTCAGGTCGAAATAGAGGAAGGCCGCGAACAATGTCGGGGTATGGCCAGATTTCCAGAAGCTTGAATTCATCGCGCACCTCAGCTGTAGGGAGTCTCGAGAAGGAGTCAGAAGCTTGCAGGTGGGGCGCCGCCTCGGCCGCACCACCGGCCCCGATCTCTGGGGCCAAAACGAAAAAACGCCGCCACCCGATTCGCCGTGGGCAAATGAGGTGAGCGACGTCTTTGTCGTAGGTGGGGCAACCGCCGTTGGTTACCTGTATGGATTACTTAGCGAGATCTGTGCCAACCCTCGGGAATGTGGGTTGAGGAGATTTTTGTGGCGAGGGAGCTTGCTCCCGCTTGAGTGCGCAGCACTCACAAAATCGGTTAGGCTGCCGGGTTTTTTGGGGCCGCTTCGCAGCCCAGCGGGAGCAAGCTCCCTCGCCACAAAGGGTAAGAGGTCAGCCGAGCAATTCACTCATGGCAATAATCTGCTCCGCCACCTGAATCAGTTTCTGCTGCCGGCTCATGGCCTGGCGGCGCATGAGGGTGTAAGCCTCTTCCTCGTTGCAGTCCTTCATCTTCATCAACAGCCCCTTGGCCAGCTCGATGCGCTTGCGCTCGGCCAGTTGCTGGTCGCGGGCGTTGAGCTGGGCGCGCAGGGCCTGGTCGCTTTCAAAGCGCGCCATGGCCACGTCGAGAATCGGCTGCAAGCGTTGTGCGTGAATGCCTTCGACGATGTAGGCACTGACCCCGGACTTGATTGCCTGACGCATCACATCGGGGTCATGTTCATCGGTAAACATCACAATCGGTCGCGGTTGGTCGCGGCTCACGAGCACCACTTGCTCCATCACATCGCGGCTGGGTGACTCGGTATCGATCAAAATCACATCCGGACGCACCGTTTCGACGCGCGCGGGCAGGTCGATGGTCAGGCCGGATTCGTCGATCACCTCGAACCCGGCTTCGGTCAGGGCTGCTTTCAGGCGACCGACTTTCTTCGCGGTGTCGTTGATCAGCAGGATACGCAACATATTCGCAGTCTCCTGTCAGCGGCTGGCGATTCGGTGCGAGCTTTCGCTCATGGCGTGCAGCTTGAAACTGCGGGCATAGCCGGTCGGGTCGGAGCCGTCCCAGACTTTGCCGTCGATCAATTGGCTGCTGCGCATGTCCTCACCCTCGGCGGCAACACCGACTGCGCTGGCGGCCTCACGATACAAGTCTAGTTGCTGGACCTCACGGGCCACGCCGAGGTAATCCGGGTCGTCGCGCAACAAGCCCCAGCGGCGGAACTGGGTCATGAACCACATGCCATCGGACAAGTACGGCACGTTGACCTCACCGCCCGCATGGAAACGCAGCGCGTGCGGGTCCTGCCAGCGATTGCCGAGGCCATCGGCGTAGTCGCCAAGCAAGCGCGGTTCGATGCAATCGAGCGGTGCATCAAGGTATTCGGGCGCGCTCAACAGCTTCGCGGTGCTGCGGCGGTTTTCGCTGCCGTCTTCGATGAAACGGCTGGCTTCGAGGATCGCCATCACCAACGCCCGGGCGGTGTTGGGGTACTGCTCGACAAAGGCGCGAGTGCAGCCGAGGACTTTTTCCGGGTGATCGGGCCAGATGGTCTGGGTCGTTGCCATGGTGAACCCCAGATTCTGCTTCACCGCGCTGGCGGACCACGGTTCGCCGACGCAGAAGCCGTCGATGCGTCCGGCTTGCAGGTGCGCGACCATCTGTGGCGGTGGCACCACCACGCTGTCGACGTCCTGCAACGGATGAATGCCCTGACTCGCGAGCCAGTAATACAGCCACATGGCGTGGGTGCCTGTCGGAAATGTCTGGGCGAAGGTCAGTTTTGGGCGACTTTGGTGCACGTGCCGGTCCAGTGCTTCAGGACTGGTCACCCCCAAGGCCTGCAAGCCATGAGAAAGGTTGATGCTCTGGCCGTTCTGGTTCAGGCCCATGAGCACCGCCATGTCGGTCGGCGCCACGCCGCCGATGCCCAGGTGCACGGCGTAGATCAGGCCGTACAGGCTGTGGGCGGCGTCGAGTTCGCCGCTGACCAGTTTGTCCCGCAGGTTGGCCCAGGACGACTGGCGCTTGAGGTTCAGGGTCAGGCCGTAAGGCTGCGCGAAACCCTGCGTGGCCGCGACCACCACCGAGGCGCAGTCACTCAGGGCCATGAAGCCGAGGTTGATCTCAGTCTTTTCCGGGGCATCGCTGCCATTGACCCAGGCCAGTGGGCCCGCTGTGGTTTCATTCATGGTTAAACACCTTCCAAAAAAAAGCGTCGTACCGGGCTGCTTGCCAGGGCAAGGCCAAGTGACGACGCCTTTGTCTTTCGACTCATCCCGCCGTTGGCATGAGTGCTGATGTCAGTGAGGGTGCAAGGCATATGCCATCGTCCGCTGATTTTGTTGCGCGCCTCGCTTGCGGCACCGATGCCCGGCTATAATCGCCGCCTCATTTCGCCGCCATTCGAGTCAAATACACCCTGGCCCGTCAGCTGTTGTTCAAACTTTCCCCGGAAACCTCCCACGATCTGTCCCTGGACCTGATCGGCGCGGGCGGGCGTTTGGGCCTCAACAGTCTGCTGTGCAAGGCGCCGGCGAAAATGCCGGTGAGCGTCATGGGCCTGGAGTTTCCGAACCCGGTCGGTTTGGCGGCCGGTCTGGACAAGAACGGTGCGGCCATCGACGGGTTTGCCCAGCTGGGTTTCGGCTTTGTCGAAATCGGCACCATCACCCCGCGTCCGCAGCCGGGTAACCCCAAGCCACGGATTTTCCGTCTGCCGGACGCCGAGGCGATCATCAACCGCATGGGGTTCAACAACCTCGGCGTCGATCACCTGCTGGCACGCGTGGCGGCGGCCAAGTACAAGGGCGTGCTGGGCATCAACATCGGCAAGAACTTCGATACACCGGTTGAGCGTGCGGTCGACGATTATCTGATCTGCCTGGACAAGGTCTACGCCCACGCCAGTTACGTGACGGTCAACGTCAGCTCGCCGAACACCCCGGGCCTGCGCAGCCTGCAATTCGGCGATTCGCTCAAGCAATTGCTGGCTGATCTGGCGACCCGTCGCGCGGAACTGGCCCTGCGCCACGGTAAACATGTACCGCTGGCGATCAAGATCGCGCCGGACATGACCGATGAAGAAACCGCTCAGGTCGCGCAAGCGCTGATCGAAACCGGGATGGACGCAGTGATTGCCACCAACACCACCCTGAGCCGTGTGGGCGTTGAAGGCATGGAGCATGGTGATGAGGCGGGCGGTCTGTCCGGCGCACCGGTTCGCGACAAGAGCACCCATACCGTGAAGGTGCTGGCGGCGGAACTGGCGGGTCGCTTGCCAATCATCGCCGTGGGCGGCATCACCGAAGGCAAGCATGCGGCTGAGAAAATCACTGCGGGTGCTAGCCTGGTGCAGCTCTATTCCGGCTTCATCTACAAAGGCCCGGCGCTGATTCGCGAGTCCGTCGACGCCATCGCGGCGCTGCGCTGAAGGGCTGAGCAGGTCCTGGCGCTGAGGTTTTCTGTGGCGAGGGAGCTTGCTCCCGCTCGGCTGCGAAGCAGTCGTAAACCCCGCAACCGCGTTTTACCTGACACTCCGAGTTGTGACTGGTTCTGGGGCCGCTTCGCAGCCCAGCGGGAGCAAGCACCCTCGCCACAAAAGCAGTGTTCAGATTCCAGGTAATTGGCGGGCATAAAAAAGGGCTCCTCGAAGGAGCCCCTGGGCCGGAGCCCGCCGCCCGGATGGGGCGTGCGTGGTAAGTCGTTACGTAATCAGATTGTCGTGTCGGAGTGTTGTGCCCTGTGTTAGCCGACGGCGTGAAGTTCGTTGAGTCTGTGGATTCCCGCAGTGCCGGTCATACCGTCCCAGTTGTCGCCGCGTCCTTCTCGCCAG
>LNAP01004942.1_pt1 | contig 12029 bp, 10 predicted proteins | sample 602601 | NCBI WGS metagenome assembly LNAP01 (sample SAMN02440304, study PRJNA202911) | soil metagenome | biome: Subtropical and temperate rainforests or woodlands; isolation source: soil samples (1 kg each in a 20% v/v slurry with milli Q water) were... ... | reverse complement strand
GCAGGGGCTGTTCCTGCCCGGCACCGGCATTCCGATCCGCTCGCCCGAGGATCTCGCCGGCAAGTCGGGTCCCCTCATCTGTCTCCTCGCCGTGAACGAGGAGAACGAGGCCAAGGTCAGCAGCCGGCTGCGCGACAGCGTGAAGCGTCCGCTCGAGATCGTTTCGATCTTCGCGCCGAACGACATCTGGAGCGGGCTCGATCGTCTCGAAGCGGCGCTAAGGTCGCAGCATGGCTGAGGACAAGCTCTTCAACTATTACGAACGTCAGGATGTTCTGCCGACGTTCGGGAATTTCAAATCGTCCACCGAGCTAGAGGCTTACGCCAGCCAGCGGCGCGAGCTGTTTTCGGACAAGCTGGTGCTGCCGCCGCGGCTGTTCCGCGATGCCGATGTGCTCGAGTTCGGCCCCGATTCCGGCGAGAATGCGCTGGTGTTCGCCGGTTGGGGCGCGAACATGACGCTCGCCGAGCCGAACCGGCATGCACACCCGAAAATCGAAGCTTACTTCGCGCATTTCGGCCTGAACCAACGTCTCCGCGAACTCGCACTCGCTGACGTCGAGGGCTTCAGCAGCGATCGCCGCTTCGACATCATCGACGCCGAGGGCTTCATCTACACGGTACAGCCGAGCGAAAAATGGCTCGGCATCTTCCATCGGCTGCTCAATCCGGACGGTTATGCCGTCGTGTCCTATTACGAGCGCTATGGCGGCTTCTTCGAGCTCGCGCTCAAGGCGATCCATGCGGCCGGCAAGGCGTTGAGCGGTCGCGCCGCGCTCGATACGGCGAAGATGCTGTTCGAGGCGAAGTGGGACAGCATTCCGCACACGCGCAGCTTCGAATCCTGGCTGATGGACGTGTTGGAAAATCCGTTCGTCCGGCATCGCTACTTCCTCGACGCGGCAAGCTTGTGCGCGGCGGCGGATCAGCAGGGGTTCGACGTCCATTCGGCATGGCCGGCCTATCGCGACAGCCTGGACATCTACTGGCACAAGAAGGTGCTGTCCGGCGACGAGAAGCTGCATCGCGCCAGACGCCATCTCGACCGCAGCCGCCTGAGCTTCCTCGGCGGACGAAAGCTCTATCTGGTCGGCAAGGCCGATGCCGTGCAGGCAATCTCGGCATCGATCGAGGCGCTGGTTCTCGACGTCGATGGCATGATCGACGATCCCTTCGGCGCGAACCTGCCGCGCGTCATCTCCGGCCTTGAGGCCCTGCGCGAGGCGATCCGTACCGCGGACATCCTCGCCGACGATACCGCCGACATCGAAGCCATCATGGCGACACTCGACAGCTTCCATCGCATCTTCGGCGCGATCGGGCGACGGGATGCGGCTGCGGTCGCCGCCCTCACCCAGGCGGATCTGGCATTCATCAACATTTGGGGACAGCCGGCGCATTTCCTCGTGGTCCGGAAGCGCTAAGGGATCGTAGCCAGTGAAGCCAGGCATTGGCATCATCGGAACGGGCATGGTCGGCCAGATGTGCCACCTCGCCAATTTCGCTGCCAATCCCGCCTGCCGCGTCGTCGCGATTGCCGATCTCCGGCCCGACCTCGCTGCCGCCGCGGCGCAGAAATTCGGCATCCCCCGGGTTTACGGCACGCACCGCGAGTTGCTCGCGGACAGCGCGGTGTCCGCCGTCGTGGTCGTGACCAAGCGTCGCGCCACGGGCCCGATCGTGCTGGACGCGTTGAACAGCGGCCGGCACGTGCTGTCGGAAAAGCCGATGGCCTACACGACGGCCCAGGCCATTTCGCTGGTCGAAGCTGCGCGGCGGCAAGACCTCGTCTACAGTATCGGCTACATGAAGCGTCACGATGCCGGCGTGGAACGGGCGCTGCAGGTTTTGGCGCGCTTGCGCAACGACCAGTCGCTCGGACGCATCGTCCGGGCAAAAGGCTGGTGCTTCGGCGGCGACACCGGCCGCTCCCACGACAATTTCGTGATGACCGGCGAAGCGCGACCGGACGGCATCGAACTCTGGCAGGATGGTCCCGACTGGATGCCGCGGGCGATGCGTCCCGGCTACGACAATTTTCTGAACGTCTTCAGCCATGTCATCAATCTGGCGCGCTACCTGCTCGGATCGTCGCCGACGGTTGCCGAAAGCGCGATCGAGGCTTCGGGTGCCGGGCGCATCATCCTCGATTTCGACGGCACCGAATGCACGCTGGATCTCGTGAACGGGTCAGACGGCGCCTGGCGCGAAGGACTGACGATCGACTTCGAGCGCGGTGCAGTGACCCTGGAATTACCTCCACCCTTTGCCGAGCAAGAGGCGGAGGTCATCGTCGAGCACAATGGTCAGAGCACGCACCTGACGGGTGAGACGAGCTGGGCATTCCGGCGCCAGGCCGACGCCTTCGTGTCCGATGTCGCCGCACGAGCCGTGCCCTTGGCCTCCGGCGCGGATTCAGTGACCGACATCGCGCTTGCGGAGACCGTTTGGAAACAGCGCCCTAGCGGCTAGGCGCGACATCCTTCTCGAGCGGCAGGATGCCCGCGATGGGTCCAAGCTTGATGGTGACCTGCGCCAGCTGCGCCAGGAACTCCGCAACATCGCAGCGTGCCAGCAGCCTGCACGCATAGTATTTCCGCACCAGCGTCTGGTTCGGCGCCGCTCCAGGGCCCGGCTGGAACGAGATCGTCGCCTGCGGCCCCGTCGGATCGAAATGATGGAATGCGCTTCCCGGAGCCGTCCGCGCCTCGTCCATCCCGCGCAGGATGTCGGGCCGTTCGGCGCGCAGTGCAAATCCGAAAAACGGCTGATTGCCCCAGGCAAGGCGCAGCATGCCGGTGACCTCGGCGAGGCCGAACGGGACGTGCCGTGACGGGTAGTCGACAAAGCCGTCATCGAGCGCATAGACCGTCGCCGCGGGCTGGGGCCGGCCGGCAAGGTCGCGCGTCAGGGCCTCCTGCTTCAGCGTTCTCGCCTGCATGAAGACGTAGTCGCTCCACAGCATGCCGATCGACAGGATCAGGCCAGATCCGAACATGACCGCAAAGGCGACGCTGGGCGTGATCCAACATCCGGCCAGCCGCTTGAATGCGAGAAACACCAGCGCCGACGGCACGCCGAACATCAGCAGATGACGGCTCTCGTAGAAATGCGTGGACGACGGCCGCAGGCCGGCGATCAGATAGGGCGACGACAATGCGAGGAACAAGACCACTGCGAGCACGAGCGGCAAGGCGATCGCGAGTCTGGACGTGGTTGGCTTGGTGTCGGCACGCAGCAGCAGGACAATGCCGGCGAGCACCGCCGCCAGGATGAAGAGCGCCGGGACCGCGATCGCCGCGTGCAACGCGTGAGCCACGACGTCCCTGTAGCCGGTGATGAAGAATGCCGACCATCCCCCAGCCAATTCGCGCAAGCTCGGGAGATGGGCGTCATAGTGCTGCGTGTAGACGCCGATCCGCTTGAACCAGATATTGAGCGTGCCCCAGTAGATCAGGGGCAGCACGATCAATTCCGGATAGAACAGGGCGCAGCGCCAGGATGCGAGCCACGTGCGGCGAACCAAGCCGTCGGCCGCCTTGCCGCCCCGCCATATCGCAACGAAGAGACCAAGCCCCACGAAGGCATAGAGCACGATCGTCGAGTTGAGCGCGAAGCTCAGCAGGAACAAGAGCGCGCAGGCCACGCGAAGCAGCACGCGGCGCAGGCCGCGGGCGCTGAAGGCCAGCGTCAACAGCCATGCGCCGATCAACAGCAGTCCGAAGCTGAAGACGTAGACCGCGTTCGCCTTGCCCGCCCACAGCTGATAGCCGGGATAGGTCCAGACGATCAGCGCGAAACCGACCGCTTCGGCGCGGTCGAGCAGACCGAGACGCGTTGCGGTCAGCACGAGCGACATTGCGCCGAAGACGATCCCGGCGAACGCCAGCGAAACCATCACGACGACCGGGGCGCCCGTCCAGTTCGCGAACGTGTCGTAGCCGTAAAAGATCGGATGACCGGCGCCGTTCAGCAGGAAATCGATGTCGATGAAATAGTCCGGACGCGGCTTGAGCACCAGCCAGTCGTCCATGAAGAGACCGTCGTTCAGGAGCATCGGCGCATGCGCAGCCAGCAGCACGACGAGGAGGACGACTATCGCACGCAGCAATGGGGGTATCTCGGACGGAGGAACGGCATCGCCGGCAAGGAGTCGCACGCCTGCGCGACGTCCGCAAGGCGGGATGCAAGGCGGGACGATGGGCTCCCTTGACCGGAAAAATTCGACCTTTTATAGACTTTCGCTCTGGCTGGGCCAGAGCGACCTCCGGGGCGATTTTCCGCAATGAACATGCTACCGGGCCCGGCGCAAGCCGTTGCGATTGGTCTCAGTGTCGCGCTGCCGCTGCTGTTGCTGTGCTATGCGCGCATCGCCGCCACCGGCGGATCCGGCCGTCGCTTCCGGCTCGGCTCCGTCAGCATCCTGGCCCTCTACGTGATCGCCTGTATCGCGCTTCCCGGTCAACGCCATTTCGACGACGTGCTTGGCGGCCTGTTCCTGCTCGCGACCGCGATGATGTTTTGCTACATCCTGTTCAGCCTGCTGGCCTGGGGCTTCACGCTGACGTTGCTCACGGCACTCGTTAAGGCCGGACGTCCCCTCACCCTGGAGCAATGGGCCGTAGCCTACATGCAGGGCGGCGATCTCGGCTCCTTCACGCACAACCGCCTGAAACTCCTGGTCGGCGCTGGAATGGTGATCGCGGCAGACGGCAGACTGGCTCCGACGGCCAAGGGGGTCGCGATCGCGCGCCTCGTCAAACTCGTTCGTCTGTCGACGGGCCTTGGGTGAGAGGCCACGATGTCCTTCGTTGTCGGATTCCTCGCCGCCGTCACCTTCGCCCTGCTGTCGCCTGCCTTGCAGCTCATGGCCCGCACACGCGGATGGTCGGTTGGAGCCGTCACCCTGCTCGCGATCGCCGCGATCCTCACCCATGGTCTCGGCGTGATGCTCGGAATCCTCGTCGTCCCGCAATTTCAGTACTGGGACGCCGCGTCGATTTTCGGTTTTTGCGTGATGGGTTACGTCTTCGCTTTTGGCGCAGTGTACAAATCGGTTTCCCTGGAGATTCTGCTCGGCGTGGTCGACCGGCCCGAGCGGAGGGCTCCGCTGTCCGAGATCGTCGAGAGGCAGGTTCCAGATCTGTTCCAGGGACGAATTAGGAACCTGGTCGACGGCGGCCTGGTCGAACCGGTCGATTCACGCTTCGCGGCGACGGCGGCGGGCCGCAAGATGGCAGGACGCGTCGGACAGCTGCGCCGCGCCTTCGGCATCGGCGATACCAGTCTCTATGATTTTTCCGAATAGTTGCCGGGAACACACACATCGCCGGTTTCGTGCCGGTTCTACAGGGCATATCTACGGCACCTTATTGTTCGCTCCGCCCAGATGACCTAGAGTTGCAGCAGGGTTCCACCAGTAAAGAGTGGCCGGCGACAGGCGGCATGAGATGACACCTTCCAGGGCGGCCAAGAAACTTACGATCGTCATCCCTGCACTGAACGAGCAGGACAAGATCGCTGACACCATTGACGGCGTGTTGCCGCTCGCCCGCGAGTTGCTTGACGATTTCGAGATCTTCCTGATCGACGACGGCAGCACCGACGCCACCGGCGAGATCATGGACGAGTTCGCGGCCGGCGAGCCGCGCATCGTCGTGCAGCATAACGCCGAGCCGCGCGGTGTCGGGGCCGGCTTCGAATACGCCCTGTCGCGCGCGAAATTCGATGCCATCACGCTCATTCCCGGCGATCACGCCTTCCAGAACGAGGGTATTGCGCAGATGTTCAAGGCGGCGGGCGCCGCCGACCTCGTCATCACCTATCGCGACAACCAGTCGGACCGCTCCGTCAACCGCTCGCTGCAGTCGCACTCGCTTCGGTTCATCCTGAACTGCCTGTTTGGCTTCTGGCTGTCCGACTACCACAGCATGATCGTCTACCCCGTGAAATGGCTGCGCCAGATCGCGGTCAAGGCCGACGGCTACGGCTATCAGATCTGCGCCCTGATCTCGCTGCTCCAGCTCGGCCTCACTTACGTCCAGGTACCCGTGAGCCTGAATGCGGAGCTGAAGGGCTCGTCCCGCGCGCTGCGGCTGCGCACTTATCTCGAGCTCGGCGGCACCATCGTGTCGCTGCTGCGCCGCGTTCCCATCCGGCACGTCGATCTCAGCCAAATCCCCGATGACGCGGAGCGGGCCCCGGCGCGCTAGGCCCCGCTTGGCCTGCCGACCCGAGCTTCAAGCGGATAGGCTCGCGCGTGGTGAATAGGCTCACGCGTGGTGAGATCGGCTCACGCGTGGCGATTCGCCCGCGGGACGCCTCGTCCCTATCCTGCCAGCAGCTGACTTAAGTGGTTGATTTGACTGGCAGGAGTGGCAGGGCTCGAACCTGCGACCCCCGGTTTTGGAGACCGGTGCTCTACCAATTGAGCTACACTCCTACAGACCCCGCGTCGCCGCTTCGGATCAGGCCGCTTTCAAGCACAGGCGACGGCCGGTTTGCAAGGGTGAACCGCGCCGACTTCGCTTGTTTGTACTGGGGTTTCTGGGCCACACTTGTCTCCCGACAATGAAAAACAATTGGGAGCGCCCATGACCGCCACAGCGACCGCTACAGCCGCCTCACAGGCCACGATCGGGCCGCACACCCCGCCCTTGCCGGAGGCTCGCCCGGAGACGCTCGGGCTGTCGCGCCCGCGCCTCCAGGCCATGTCGGATGCCTTCAAGCGCGAGATCGACAAGGGAACCGTCCCCGGGGTCACCGTGCTGGTGGCGCGGCGCGGCCAAATCGGATGGTTCGAGGCACTCGGCAGGCAGAGCCCCGCGGCCGCCGCACCAATGACGCGGGATTCGATCTTCCGGATCTTCTCGATGACCAAGCCGATCGTCTCGGTCGCCATCATGGCGCTGGTCGAGGACGGCCACCTCCTGCTCGGCGACGCCGTCGCCAAGTTCATCCCGGAGTTTGCCAGCCAGCAGGTCGGCATCGTCAAGGACGGCAAGCTGGAGCTGGTGCCGCCGGTGCGGCCGATGACCGTGCAGGACCTGCTTCGCCACACCTCCGGCCTGACTTACGAGCATCAGGGCGACGGCCCGGTGCACAAGCTCTACCAGGAGTCCCGCGTCCGCAGCCGCAAGATCACCAATGCCGAGCACGCCGCCCTGGTCGCGAGCTTCCCGCTGGTCTGCCAGCCCGGCGCGGAATTCAACTACAGCCGCTCCACCGACATCCTCGGCCGCATCATCGAGGTCGTCCGCGGCAAGTCGCTCGGTGCGTTCCTCAGCGAGCGCGTGCTCGCGCCGCTGCAGATGGCCGAGACGGGCTTCTCGGCCTCCGAGGCCAATGCGGGCCGGCTTGCCGAGCCGTTCGCGGCCGATCCCTGGACCGGCGACAAGGTCGCGCTGTTCAACATGCACGAACAGCCGGTGATGGAGTCCGGCGGCGGCGGCCTGGTCTCGACCACGATGGACTATGCGCGCTTCTGCCTGATGCTGCGCAACGGCGGCACGCTGGACGGCCACAGGATCATCGGCCGCAAGACGCTGGAGTTGATGGCATCCGATCACCTCGGTCCGCACGTCGTGACCAACGGCACCCTGCTCTCGCCCGGCCATGGTTTCGGCCTCGGCTTTGCGGTGCGCCGCGAGGCCGGCATCGCACCGTTCCCCGGCAGCGTCGGCCAGTATTTCTGGAGCGGCATTGCGGGGACGTTCTTCTGGATCGATCCGAAGGAGGATCTGTTCGCGGTGTTCATGAGCCAGGGCCCGGGCCAGCGCGATTTTACGCGGACGCTGGTGCGGGACCTCGTCTACGCGGCGGTGGAGTAGCGCGCGTTCAGGCGCTGGCCTGTCGAACGGACGACTCCGGCGCGATAATGCGATCGTCGCCCTGCGCCATCGAGACGATGATCTGCGTCGCTTCGCGCAAAGAGGTGGCGAACAGATCTGCCTTCGCGGTCTCGCGCAACTCGTCGATATTGGTGACCCCTTCGGCCCAGCAGCCGATCATGATGGCGGCGCCGGGCAGCTTGCGCCGGAGCCGCCGCACCGCATAGCGCAGATGCGCGGGGCTGGTGATGCCGATGTAGCTCAGGCAGACCAGCGCCACGCCCGACGTCTCGAGGCGGAAGATGTTGGCCGTCGACAGCGCTTCGGGACCTTCGACGCGGCTTCCAACGCCGTGCGCACGGCAGAGCTGCGCGAGCATGATGGCAGCAGCCTCATCGAGCATGGTCCGGCCGCCGATGCAAAGCACGGCATGTTCGCCGCGGAATCGCTCCGCGACCGCCTCCGGATCAAGCACGGGGATGTCCGGCTGATCGCTGGAAGGCGCGACGGCCTCGATCGCATCGACCACCTCGGCATCTGCGACCTGCCCGTTACCGACGGGGTGGCCGTCATCCTGATCCGAGAGATCGTCGACGAATTCGATCACCGTGTCGCGGATGCGGGCGAGCCGCGTCTGGTCCAGCGCGGCGCGGTCGAAGTCCGATTGGGCGAGCTGCATGCCCTTGATCGCCACTTCGTCGTAATAGGCCGAAAGCGACCGCTCCTTCAGAAACAGTTCGGCCTTCTCGGCCGCCTCGGTCGGATCGCCCGCCAGCATGCGTTGATAGAAGATCTCGGCGGGTGCGAGCGCCGGACGATCGCCGAACATGACGTCGAGGAAGGAGAGCCGGTCGACGTGGCGACCCAGCACGACGAGACAGACGGTGAGAGGCGTCGCGAGCACCAGTCCGATTGGTCCCCAAAGCGCGGTCCAGAACGTCGCGGAGACGACCACAGCCACCGGCGACAGCCCGGTGGTGCGGCCATATAGCAGCGGTTCGACCACATGTCCGACCAAGGGCTCGATGACGAAGAACAGTGCCGCGGTCCACGCCAGCATCCACCAGCCCGGATCGACCGCCACTGCGAGCGCCAGCGGGAACGCGGCCGCGATGATCGAACCGATATAGGGCACGAAGCGCAGCACAGCTGCGAGAATGCCCCACAGCGCCGCGCTGGGAATCCCGATCAGCCACAGGCCGCTGCCGATCAACACGCCAAATCCGGTGTTGAGCATGAGCTGGTTGAGGAACAGCCGGCTCAGTCGTGCCGCGGCGTCGTCGAGCGCTGCGGTGGTGCGCTGCAGGTCATGAGAGCCGGCCAGCCTGATCAGGCGATTGCGCAGGTCCTCGCGCTGGATCAGGATGAAGATCACGAAGATCACGATGATCCCCGTCGTCGCCAGCGGCGATACCAGGGGTGCGATCAGCGAGCGCAGGCTCTCGAGCGCCCCGGGATCGGGCTGCAGCACCTCGACCGGTACCGGCTTGACGCCGGTCTTGGCAGCCGGGCCTGAGGTCAGCGGATTGGCCGGCGCCACGGATTTGGGCTTGTCCAGCTCCTTGCCGAGGTCCTGCAGCATCTCTGCGGCCCGCTCCAGCGTGGAACTGCCGCCGGCGACGCCGCGCACCGACTGGATCTTGGAGAGGATTGTGGTCTGGTACTTCGGCAGGTCTCCAGCCAGCCCGCTGAGCTGCGTTGCGATCACGCTGCCGAGCGCGAAGATCACCGCGAAGGCGAACAGCACGACCCCGACCACCGCCGCCGCGCGCGGAATATGAAGACGCTGAACCAGCCTGACGGGCGCCGCAAGGACGAAGCTCAGCAGGATGGCGAGCGCGACGGGGACGAAGATCTCCCGTCCCAGGTAAAGCGCCCCGATGATGATGATGCTCAGGATCGCGACGCCGACCGTGACGACGATTGCCAAGACGTCGTCAGTCGATTGCGGCTTGATCACCGGAGGGATCATCGGACTCGCTTCTGGTCCTGGCGTCATGCCCCAGGACTGCGCGGTCTAACGGCCCGGCATGGGGTTAGTTCCTGCTCACCCATGCCCTGCGCCGTTGCGAGCCGCCTTCAGCTGATCGTCGCGCCGCCGTCGATCACCATGGTCTGGCCGGTCATGAAGTCGCCGGCCCTGGACCCCAGGAACACCGCGGCGCCGGCGATCTCGTCGGGGATGCCGATGCGCAGCAGCGGTGAGCGCGCGGTGGAGGCTTTCAGGTTCTCCGGGTTGTCCCACAGCGCCTTGGCGAAGTCGGTCTTGATCAGGCCGGGCGCGATGCAGTTCACGCGGATATTGTCCTTGCCGTATTCGCAGGCGAGGTTGCGCGCGAGTTGCATGTCGGCGGCCTTGGAGATCGCATAGGCGCCGAGGATGGTCGAGCCTTTCAATCCGCCGATCGAGGAGACGATGATGATGGAGCCGTCCTTGCGCTCGATCATCTGCGGCACAACCATCGAGATCAACCAGTTGTTGGCGACGATGTTGTTGTCGAGGATCTTCCTGAACTGATCGTCGGAGATGCCGGCGAGTGGCCCGTAATAGGGGTTCGAGGCGGCGTTGCAGACCAGCACGTCGATCTTGCCGAAGGCGCGGTTGCTCTCGTCGACGAGGTTTTGCAGATTCTCTTTCGACGAGATGTTGGCGGCGATCGCGACCGCGGTGCCCTTGCCGTATCTGTCGTTGATGCCCTTGGCCACCTGCTCGCAGACGTCGGCCTTGCGCGAGGAGATCACGACCTTGGCGCCGTGCTCGGCCATGCGCTCGGCGATCGCAAGCCCGATGCCGCGCGTCGATCCCGTGATGACGGCGACTTTTCCCTTCATGTCGAACAAGGTCATGTGTCTCTCCCAGAGTATGATTTGAATTGACCTGGAGCTTACGCCGCGGTCGCGCGAGCGGACAACGGCTCAGGCGAGCTTCTTGACTTCCGGTCCCGCGAGTTGATGCATCGCCGCATGCGCGTCATCCGCGATCCAGGGCTGCTGGTTCACCATCGGCAGGCGCCAGACCGTGCGTTCGGGGCTTGCAAAATGATCGATGCGCGTGATCGAGCAATTATCGATGTCGAACGACAGAGCCTTCTCAAGCTGACCCTCGAGTGCAAGTCCGAGCGCCGCCTTGATCGTGCCGCCGTGAGCGACCGCGATCACGTCCTGCCCGGCCGCCTCGGCGTTGATCCGCTCGATGGTGCGGCGCGTGCGGTTGTAGAGGTCCATGAAGCTTTCGCCGCCGGGCGCGGGCTCGTTGATGTCGGCGAACCAGCTCGAGCCGATGGGGCGGCTCGCGATGAAGGCGGCACGGTTCATGCCCTGCCACTTCCCGAGATTCTGCTCGGCGAGATCTGCTTCCCATGGCATCGACGCAGGCTTCGGGTAGCCGGCCGCCCAGATCGCTGCCGCGGTCTGGTGCGTGCGCATCAGATTGCTCGAATACCAGACCGCCTTGCGCGGCAGCACCTTGGCAACGGCATTGAACACGTAGGTGTCGCTGGTGTCGCAGGCGAGATCGCTCTGCCCGTAGATGTTGCCACCGTCATTGCGTACCGGCGCGTGCCGAACCCACCACCACCGTGTCGTGACCACATTGGGCTTGTCTGCGCCTGCCATCGAAACCCTTCCATCCCGTGTGATGTCGCTGTACGTCAGGTGTGAACGTGTCTCAAGACACTTTACCGTTTGAAATCTTGTTTGAAATTCCGTCGCGCGGCAAGCGTCGCGCGAGGCACCAGAGGGAGAAACGCATGGGCCGCCTGCAAGGCAAATCCGTCATCATCACCGGCGCCGGCAGCGGCATCGGCCGCGCCGCCGCGCTGCTGTTCACCCGGGAAGGCGCCAAGCTGATCGCAGTCGATCGCACCGAGGCGGTGAAGGAGACCGTCGACGAGGTGAAAAAAGCCGGCGGCATCGCGGAAGCCATGATCGCGGACGCAGGTTCCGAAACCGACGTGATGGCCGTGATCGACAAGGCGGTGAAGACGCATGGCCGGCTCGACGTGATCTGGGCCAATGCTGGCGTCTCCGGCGGACTGGTTCCGCTCGGCGAGCAGACCGTGGAGCAATGGCAGGAGGTGTTGCGCATCAATCTGATCGGGCCGTTTCTCGCGGTGAAGCATGCGATGCCGCATATGGTGAAGCAGCAGTCCGGCGCGATCGTGCTGACCGCCTCCGTCGCGGGCCTGAAGGCCGGTGCCA
>LNAP01016752.1_pt1 | contig 12030 bp, 11 predicted proteins | sample 602601 | NCBI WGS metagenome assembly LNAP01 (sample SAMN02440304, study PRJNA202911) | soil metagenome | biome: Subtropical and temperate rainforests or woodlands; isolation source: soil samples (1 kg each in a 20% v/v slurry with milli Q water) were... ... | reverse complement strand
GGTAGAGCATGAGCCCCGCGACCCCCACGGCGGCGTCGCGCCGGCGGTCCATCGGCGTGGTGCGGGGGTGGCTCGCCATGCAGGCCTCGGCCGCGCCCAGTGCGCCCGACTGGCAGCAGCGCTGGGAGCGCGCGGTCGACGCCCTGGGCGTGCCGCTTTTCCGCATGCCCAGCGGCGCCGGCCACGACGCGATGAAGCTGCACGAAGTCATGCCGCAAGCCATGCTCTTCGTTCGCGGCCTCAACGCCGGCATCAGCCACAACCCGCTCGAATCGAGCACCAGCGACGACATCGAACTCGCGGTGCAAGCCTTCCAGAACCTCCTCGACAACCTGGCGGCCGAACAGGCGCCCGCGACCCCATGACCGACTACGCCAAGCTCGACGCCTGGATCGACGCCCACTTCGACGAGGAAGTGCGCTTCCTGCAGGAACTCGTGCGCGTCCCCACCGACACGCCGCCCGGCAACAACGCGCCGCACGCCGAGCGCACTGCCCAGTTGCTCGAAGGCTTCGGCCTGCACGCCGAGAAACATCCGGTGCCGGCGCAGCAGGTGCAGGACTACGGCCTCGAATCGATCACCAACCTGATCGTGCGCCGCGAATACGGCGCCGGCCGCACGGTGGCGCTCAACGCGCACGGGGACGTGGTGCCGCCCGGCGACGGCTGGTCGCACGACCCCTACGGCGGCCAGATCGAGGGCGGCGCGATGTACGGCCGCGCAACCGCCGTCAGCAAGAGCGACTTCGCCAGCTTCACCTTCGCCCTGCGCGCGCTCGAAGCGGTCGCCAAGCCGACGAAGGGCGCGGTCGAGCTGCACTTCACCTACGACGAGGAATTCGGCGGCCTGCTCGGGCCGGGCTGGCTGCTCAGCCAGGGGCTGACCAAGCCCGACCTGATGATCGCCGCGGGTTTCAGCTACGAGGTCGTCACGGCCCACAACGGCTGCCTGCAGATGGAAGTGACGGTGCACGGCAAGATGGCTCACGCGGCCATCCCGTCGACCGGCGTCGACGCGCTGCAGGGCGCGGTGCACATCCTCAACGCGCTGTATGCGCAGAACACGCTGTACCGGCAGGTGACGTCGGAGGTCGAGGGCATCACGCACCCCTACCTGAACGTGGGCCGCATCGAAGGCGGCACCAACACCAACGTGGTGCCGGGCAAGGTCGTGTTCAAGCTCGACCGCCGCATGATCCCCGAGGAGAACCCGGCCGAGGTCGAGGCCACGATCCGCCGCGTGATCGCCGAGGCGGCGGCGCAATGCCCAGGCATCACGGTCGACATCAAGCGCCTGCTGCTGGCCAATTCGATGCGCCCGCTGCCGGGCAACCAGCCGCTGGTCGACGCCATCCAGACGCACGGCCGGGCCATCTTCGGCGAGCCCATTCCGGCCATGGGCACGCCGCTCTACACCGACGTGCGGCTGTACGGCGAGGCGGGCATCCCCGGCGTCATCTACGGCGCGGGGCCGCGCACCGTGCTCGAGTCGCACGCTAAGCGCAACGACGAGCGCGTGGTGCTCGACGACCTGCGCGGCGCCACCAAGGTCATCGCACGCACGCTGGCCGATCTGCTGGGCTGATCCCCTCGGCGCCAGGCGCCATCCCCGCCCTCCAGGCCCGCCGCGTGCGGGCCTGCTGCGTTCTGGGCCACTGCGCACCAGGAACGGACGTGCCGCGCACTGCCATCGACCAAAATCCGACGCGGCAACGATAGTTGTATACAAATATCGTTGTCGATAGCTGGCCCGCAATTTGCTGGCGAGTCGCAGGCCCCCAGGCGTTTCACTTCACTGACCCATGACTGCTGCTGGTCGCGTCGTTCGTCCTTCCGGGCCGGTGCCCGGCGGCAGGGCGTCTGCGCCACGGCCCGACCCCCCGCCGCAGACCGCACGAAGCCGGCGCCAACCGGTCCGGCATCCCCCATCGCACCATGCCACGCGCCCCCAAAGCCCCCTCCGCCGCCCTCGCCAGCCCCTCGACGCCGTCCGGGCCATCGACCCAGGCCGTGACGATCGAGGCCATCGCGCAGGACATCGCGACGGCCATCATCGAGAAGCGCCTGCCGCCCGGCACCTGGCTTCGCGAGGAGGCCCTGGGCCGCGTCTATGGCGTCAGCCGCACCAAGGTGCGCGCCGCCCTGCTGACGCTGTCGAAAGACAAGCTCGTCGAGATGATTCCCGACAAGGGTGCCTTCGTGAACCGGCCGAGCGTGCAGGAGGCGCGCGAGGTGTTCGGCCTGCGGCGCCTCCTGGAGAGCGAGGTGGTGCGCCTGTTCGCGGCCAAGGCGCGACCGCGCGACTACCAGCGGCTCGCACAGCACATCCGCTTCGAGCGCAGCGCGCTGCGTCCGCCGGCGGCGACCGGCACCGTCCGCGAGACATTGCTGGGCGACTTCCATGTGGCGCTGGCGGAGGCCACCGGCAACCACACGCTCGCCGAACTGGTCCGCGAGCTGGTCGCGCGCAGTTCGCTGATCGCCATGCTGTACCACTCGGCGAACGACTCCCACTGCTCGTCCGGCGAACACGCCGACTTTCTGCGCCTGTGCCGCAGCGGCCAGACCGAGGCTGCCGTCGCCTGCATGACCGAGCACCTGATGCGCATCGAGGCGAGCCTGCAGTTCGTGCCGGACGGTCCCGGCCGCCAGCTGGACCTCGTCAACGCCCTGCTCGCCTGAGGCGCATGCCTGCGACCAGCGCCCTCATCGTCGCGGCCTGTCAGCCCGAGACGCACCCCACACGGCACTCCCGCCGCGTCTGTCGAAACCTCAAAAAACTCAGGGAAGCTCCTCATGAAAGAAAGTCATCACGGCGTACCAGGCTCTGACCCGCGTCTCATCAACGACGACCTGGCGCCCATTCGCGCACCTGGTCGGCCTACAGCGTCTTCGCGATGTGGATGTCCGATGTCCACAGCGTCGGCGGCTACACCTTCGCGGCCAGCCTCTTCCTGCTCGGACTCACCGGCTGGCAGGTGCTGGGCGCCCTGGTGATCGGCATCGCGATCGTGAACATGCTGATGAACCTGATCGGCAAGCCCAGCCAGCAGCACGGCATCCCCTACCCGGTGATGGCGCGTGCCAGCATGGGCGTGATGGGCGCGAACTTCGCCGCGCTGATCCGCGGCATCGTCGGCGTCGTCTGGTACGGCGTGCAGACCTACTTCGCCTCCAAGGCGGTCGCCACGCTCGTGCTGGTGTTCTTCCCCGACGCGGCGGCGCTGCAGGCCACCCGCTTCCTGCGGCTCGACCTGCTGGGCTGGGCCTGCTTCTTCTTCATGTGGATCTTCCAGCTGCTGATCTTCCAGCGCGGCATGGAAGCCATCCGCAAGTTCATCGACTTCTGCGGCCCGGCCGTCTACGTCGTGATGTTCCTGCTGATGGGCTGGATCCTCTGGAAGGCCGGCTGGGACTCGCTCGACCTATCGCTCAGCGACAAGGTGCTCAGCGGCGGCGAATCCTTCGTCGCGATGGGCAGCGCCATCCTGCTGGTGGTGAGCTACTTCGCCGCCCTGCTGCTGAACTTCGGCGACTTCTCGCGCTACGCCAGGACAGAGCGCGACATGAAGCTGGGCAACTTCCTGGGCCTGCCGGTCAACTTCATCCTCTTCGCCATCATCGTCGTCATCGTGACGGCCGGCAGCGCCAAGGTGTTCGGCCACATGATCATGGACCCGATCGAGATCGTTTCGAAGATCGACAACAAGTGGGCCGTGGTGCTGGGCAGCGTGACCTTCATCGTCGCGACCATGGGCATCAACATCGTGGCGAACTTCGTCTCGCCGGCCTACGACTTCGCCAACCTGTTCCCCAAGTACGTGGACTTCAAGCGCGGCGGCCTGATCACCTCGATCCTGGCCGTGACGGTCTGCCCCTGGATCTTCGTCGACAGCCCGAAGGCCATCACCATCTTCGTGAGCGTGTTCGGCGCGGTGCTCGCACCGCTGTTCGGCGTGATGGTGGCCGATTTCTACCTGCTGAAGAAGCAGGTGCTCAAGACCGAGGATCTCTACACCATGGCGCCCGGGGGCCGCTACCACTACGACGGCGGCTGGAACAAGGTCGGCGTGGCGGCGCTGGTCCTGGCGAGCGTGCTGTCGATCGGGTGGGAGCTGTGCACGCAGCTGCTCAAGGTGCTGCCGGCGAACAACTTCGGATGGGTCATCGGCGCGATCGCCGGTGCCGTCATCTACGTGGCGCTGATGCGGGGCGCACGCCGCGTCTAGGTCGGCGCCACGCCGGCGAGCAGGTCCCGGAAGGCCGAGGCCGCCGGCGACAGCGAATTGCCCGGCGCGCGCAACAGCACCAGCGTGCGCGCCAGCTGCGGCCGCCCGATGGCGCGCACGTCGAGGCCGTGCCACTGCGCCAGCGGGCGCAGCGCCATCGTGACCACCGCGATGCCCAGTCCCTCGCGCGCCAGGCCGACGGTGGTCCAGGGCAGGGCGATCTCGAAGGCGTAGTCGAGGGCGATGCCGCGCTCGGCGAGCTTGTCGTCGAGCAGGCGACGCACCGGATTGCCCGGCAGGTAGCCGATGATCGATTCGCGCGCGAGCTGCGACCATTCGAGCGACCGCTTCGCCGCCAGTGGATGCCCGGGCGGCAGCACCGCCACGAACTGGTCGGTGAACAGCGGCGTGACGACCAGGTCGGTGCGTGCGTCGGTCTGGGTCGCGATGCCCAGGTCGGCCGCGCCGCTGCGCACCAGCGCATGCACCTCGTGCTCGGGCACGTCGTGCAGCACGACGCGCACGCCCGGATGCGCCGCGCGAAAGGTGCGGATCACCGGCGGCAGCAGGAGCGCGCACTGGGCATTGGGCGCCGCCACGTCGATGCGGCCGCGCGCGAACACCGCGAAGTCGTGCGCGCTTTCCATCAGCTGGTCCCAGTCGGCCACCAGCCGGCGCGCCGCCGGCAGCAGCGCGGTGCCGGCCTCGGTCGGCTTGCAGGCCCGCGTGTGGCGGTCGAACAGACGGGTTCCGAGCATCTTCTCGAGCTTGCCCAGCGCGGCGCTGAGCGAGGACTGCGACATGCCGAGCCGCTCGGCCGCGCGCGTGAAGTGCCCGCTCTCGGCCACTGCGACGAAGACGCGAAGCTCGGCCAACGAAGGTTTCATCGTGAATCCTGATTGATTTATTCGATTGTCCGGCTTTATCGATCTGACGTGAAACCCTATCCTCGCGGCGTTTCATCCCCTTCGGCCCGTCCGCCGGCCATCGTTCAGGAGCCTCCGATGCGTGATTCCGCCTCCCCCGCCGTTCATCCGGTCGACCAGAAGCTGCCGGCCGGCAAGCTGGCCGCGCTCGGTCTGCAGCATGTGCTGGTGATGTACGCCGGCGCGGTCGCCGTGCCGCTGATCGTCGGCCGCGCGCTCAGGCTGAGTCCGAGCGAGGTCGCACTGCTGATCTCGGCCGACCTGTTCTGCTGCGGCATCGCCACGCTGATCCAGTCGCTGGGCGCCACGCAGTGGTTCGGCATCAAGCTGCCGGTGATGATGGGCGTGACCTTCGCGTCGGTGGCGCCGATGGTCGCCATCGCCAATGCCAACCCGGGGGTGGCAGGCGCGCAACTGCTCTTCGGCTCGATCATCGGGGCCGGCGTGATCTCGATCCTCATCGCGCCGGTGGTGAGCCGGCTGCTGCGCTTCTTCCCGCCGGTGGTGACGGGCACGATCATCGCGGTGATCGGCATCAGCCTGATGCGCGTGGGCATCAACTGGATCTTCGGCAACCCCTTCGGCCCGACCGCGCCGGCCATCGTGGACCCGGCCTACGCCAAGTGGCTGGCCGACGTCACCTCGCCCGGCAGCGCGATCCCGCCGGTGCCCAAGGGCTTCGCCATCCTGCCGACCGTGCCCAACCCCAGGTACGCCGACCTGACCGGCTTCGGCGTCGCCGCGCTGGTGCTGGTGTCGATCCTGCTGATCGTGAAATACGCCAAGGGCTTCATCGCCAACATCTCGGTGCTGCTGGGCATCGTGATCGGCGCGGTGGTGGCCACGGCCATGGGCATCATGACCTACGAGAAGGTCGGCAAGGCGCCGTGGTTCGACGTGGTGCTGCCCTTCCACTTCGGCATGCCGCAGTTCGATCCGATCCTCATCCTCACCATGACGCTGATCATGATCGTCGTGATGATCGAGTCGACCGGCATGTTCCTGGCGCTCGGCGAAATGACCGACCGCAAGATCAGCCAGAAGGACCTGGCCAAGGGCCTGCGCACCGACGGCCTGGGCACGCTCATCGGCGGCATCTTCAACACCTTCCCATACACCAGCTTCTCGCAGAACGTCGGCCTGGTGGCCGTCACCGGCGTCAAGAGCCGCTACGTGTGCGTGGCCGGCGGCGTGATCCTCGTGGTGCTGGGCCTGCTGCCGAAGATGGCGGCGCTGATCGAGTCGCTGCCCACCGTGGTGCTGGGCGGCGCCGGCATCGTGATGTTCGGCATGGTGGCGGCCACCGGTATCCGCATCCTGTCGGGCGTGGACTTCAAGGCCAACCGGCACAACCCGATGATCGTGGCGGTGTCGATCGGCGTGGGCATGATTCCGCTGATCGCACCCAACTTCAAGCAGTGGATGCCGCACGGCCTGCATTCGCTGATCGAGTCGGGCATCCTGCTCGCGTCGATCACGGCGGTGCTGCTGAACCTGTTCCTGAACGGCGCGACGCACGACGAGGCGGCGATCATCGCGGCGGCCAAGCAGGCCGAGGCGCACTGAGCGGGCCCGGCCGCCCACGCGCGGTCGCGGTCTGCGCTGACGCTTCCGAGGCATCGTGCGCGGGGCAACGGCGCCCGCCTCGGCTACAGTCGAGGCGCCCATGATCTCTCCCCAACTCCAGCGCGGCTTCTTCCTCTTCCTGCTGGCGGCCGTCACGGTCGCCTTCTTCTGGATACTGGTGCCCTTCGGGGGCGCGGTGCTGTGGGGCGTGGCCCTGGCCATCCTCTTCAACCCGCTCTACAAGCGGCTGCTGGCGAAGATGGGCAAGCAGCGACGCACGCTGGCGGCGCTCGCCACCCTCGGGATCTGCCTGGTGATCGTGTTCCTGCCGCTGTCGATGATCGCCGCATCGCTGGTGCAGGACGTGTCCACCGTCACGCAGCGCATCCGCACGGGCGAACTGAACTTCGTCAATTACTTCCAGCAGGTGGTCGGCGCGCTGCCTCGACCGCTGCTGAATCTCCTCGACCGCTTCGGGCTGGGCAACATGGAGGCGCTGCTGTCGAAGCTGTCCACCACGGCGGCGCAGGGCTCGCAGATGATTGCCCAGCAGGCGCTGAGCATCGGCCAGAACACCTTCGATTTCGTGGTGAGCTTCTTCGTGATGCTCTACCTGCTGTTCTTCCTGCTGCGCGACGGGGCCGACCTGTCCAAAACCATCCGCGAAGCGCTGCCGCTGGCCCGCCCGCACACGCACTACCTGCTCAACAAGTTCACCACCGTGATCCGTGCGACGGTCAAGGGCAACGTGGTGGTCGCCGGTGTGCAGGGCACCATCGGCGGCATCGCCCTCGGGGTGCTCGGCGTGCAGGGCGCGCTGCTGTGGGGCGTGGTGATGGCTTTCCTGTCGCTGCTGCCGGCCGTGGGTGCGGCGCTGATCTGGGCCCCGGTCGCCATCTATTTCCTGGCCACGGGAGCGATCGCCAAGGGCCTCGGCCTGGTCTTCGTCGGCGTCTTCGTGATCGGCCTGATCGACAACATCCTGCGCCCGCTGCTGGTGGGCAGATGCCCGACTACGTGGTGCTGATCTCGACCATCGGCGGCATGGCGCTGTTCGGCATCAACGGCTTCGTGATCGGGCCGGTGGTCGCGGCACTGTTCATAGCCGCGTGGAGCCTGTTCGTGGCCTCGAACGAAAACGCCGATGCCGCCGGCGGCGACAAGGACAGCGCGCCGCCCCTGTGACGCGCGCGCCGGCGCCCCTCCGGGGGTTCCCCCTGCAGGGGGACACGGCTTTGGGGTAGCCTCTCTCTGTTTTTTGCGACATCGAACGGAGAGCCCCCATGGCCACCAAACTTTCCCCCGCCGAAGAAGCGTTGCGCGAAGCCGCACGCGAATACCACCGCAGCCCCGTGCGCGGCAAGATTTCCGTCACGCCGACCAAGCCGCTGCTGAACCAGCGCGACCTGTCGCTGGCCTATTCGCCCGGCGTGGCCTACCCCTGCCTCGACATCCAGGCCGACCCGAGCCTGGCGGCCGAGTTCACCGCGCGCGGCAACCTGGTCGGCGTGGTCACCAACGGCACCGCGGTGCTGGGCCTGGGCAACATCGGCCCGCTGGCCGCCAAGCCTGTGATGGAGGGCAAGGGCGGCTTCGCCGGCATCGACGTGTTCGACATCGAACTGGCCGAGAACGACCCCGACAAGCTGGTCGAGATCATCGCCGCGCTCGAGCCCACGCTGGGCGGCATCAACCTCGAGGACATCAAGGCGCCCGAGTGCTTCTACATCGAGCGCAAGCTGCGCGAGCGCATGAACATCCCGGTGTTCCACGACGACCAGCACGGCACCGCCATCATCTCGGCCGCCGCGCTCATCAACGGCCTGGAACTGGTGAACAAGAAGATCGGGGACGTGAAGATCGCGGTCTCGGGCGCCGGTGCCGCCGCCATCGCCTGCCTCGACGTGATGGTGGGCCTGGGCGCCAAGCCGGCCAACATCTTCGCGGTCGACTCCAAGGGCCTGATCTACATGGGCCGCCCGGGCGGCTTCGACGAGTCGAAGTCGCGCTACGCGCAGAAGGACACCGGCGACCGCACCCTGGCCGACGTGATGAAGAACGCGGACGTCTTCCTCGGCTGCTCGGCCCCGGGCGTGGTCACGCAGGACATGGTCAAGAGCATGGGCACGCAGCCCATCCTGCTGGCGCTGGCCAACCCCGAGCCGGAGATCCGGCCCGAACTGGCCAAGGCCGTGCGGCCCGACTGCATCATCGCCACCGGCCGCTCGGACTACCCGAACCAGGTCAACAACGTGCTGTGCTTCCCGTACATCTTCCGTGGCGCGCTCGATTGCGGCGCCAGCAAGATCACCGAGGAGATGAAGCTGGCCTGCGTGCGCGAGATCGCCGAGCTGACCAAGGCCGACATCAGCGAAGAAGTGGCCACGGCCTATGCCGGCCAGGAACTGGCCTTCGGCCCCGACTACATCATCCCCAAGCCCTTCGACTCGCGGCTGATCCTGCGCATCGCGCCGGCGGTGGCCAAGGCGGCTGCGGCCTCGGGCGTGGCCGCGCGCCCGATCGAGGACCTCGAAGCCTACCGCCAGCACCTCACCCGCTTCGTCTACCAGACCGGCATGTTCATGCGCCCGGTCTTCACCGCCGCCAAGGCCGCGACGGCCAAGCGCGTGGCCTACGCCGAGGGTGAGGACGACCGCGTGCTGCGCGCGGCCCAGCAGGCCGTCGACGAAGGCCTGGCCCGGCCGATCCTGATCGGCCGTCCGGCGGTGATCGAGGCCCGCATCAAGAAGGCGGGCCTGCACCTGCGCCTGGAGGTCGATGCCGACGTGGTCGACCCCGAGAACGACGCGCGTTTTCGCCAGTACTGGGAGGCGTACCACAAGCTCATGGGCCGCCGCGGCATCACGCCCGAGGCCGCCAAGAGCATGGTGCGCCGCTCGAACACCAGCATCGCCGCCCTGATGGTGCACCTGGGCGACGCCGATGCCATGCTGTGCGGCCTGGTCGGCCGCTTCGACAGCCACCTGAAGATCCTCAACCAGCTGCTGGGCGTGAAGCGCGGTGCGCCGGGCTTCGCCACGCTCAATGCGCTGACGCTCGAGAAGTACACGCTGTTCATCGCCGACACCAGCGTGCACGAAGACCCGACGTCCGAGCAGCTCGCGCACATCGCGCTGATGGCGGCCGAAGAGGTGCGCCGCTTCGGCCTGCCGCCGAAGGTCGCCTTCCTCTCGCACTCGAACTTCGGCACATCGGAACGCGGCTCGGCCCGCAAGATGCGCATCGCCCGCGACCTGTTCGCCAAGATGGCGCCCGATATCGAATGCGACGGCGAGATGCAGGGCGACGCGGCGCTGTCCGAAGACATCCGCCGCCAGTCGCTGCCCGCCAGTTCACTCACGGGCGAAGCGAACCTGCTGATCTGCCCGAACCTCGACGCCGCGAACATCCTGTTCAACGTGCTGAAGATGACGGGCGGCAACGGCATCACCGTGGGCCCGATCCTGCTTGGCGCCGCCAGCGTGGCGCACATCCTCACGCCATCGGCCACGGTGCGCCGGGTGCTGAACATGACGGCGCTGGCCGTGGCACAGGCCGCCATCCAGAAGTAGTGCGCTGCGGGTGATCGACGCCCCGGCATGGTGCGCCTGCCGGGGCGTTTTCATTGGCACGTCGTCGGCGCACCCATTTGGGACAGGATGGAGGTTCGCACCAATGGCGTGCGGGCACCGATATTGCTTGAATCGGTGACATTCCATTGCAAAGAGACCCCGCCCATGAACAAGCGCCACCTGCTCCAGTCCTTCCTCGCCGCCTCGGCGCTCTGCTTCGGCGTCGGTGCCGCACAGGCGCAGACCCCGATCAAGTTCCAGCTCGATTGGCGTTTCGAAGGTCCGGCCGCGCTGTTCCTGCACCCGGCCGCCAAGGGCTACTTCAAGGCGGCCGGCCTCGACGTGACCATCGACGCGGGCAACGGCTCGGGCGGCACGGTCACGCGCGTGGCCTCGGGCGCCTACGAAATGGGCTTCGCCGACCTGGCTGCGCTGATGGAGTTCCACGCCAACAACCCCGACAGCCCGAACAAGCCGGTCGCGGTGATGATGGTCTACAACAACACGCCGGCCTCGGTCATGGCGCTCAAGAAGAGCGGCATCACCAAGCCGGCCGACCTCACCGGCAAGAAGCTGGGCGCGCCGGTCTTCGACGCCGGCCGCCGCGCCTTCCCGATCTTCGCCAAGGCCAACAACATCGGCGCGGTGCAATGGACCGCCATGGACCCGACGCTGCGCGAGACCATGCTGATGCGCGGCGACATCGCGGCTTCACCTTCACCTCGCTGCTGAACCTCGAGGCGCGCGGCGCCAAGGCGTCGGACGTGGTGGTGCTGCCCTACCCCGACTACGGCGTGAAGCTGTATGGCAACGTGATCATCGCATCGCCCAAGCTCATCAAGGAGAACCCGGCCGCGGTGAAGAAATTCCTCTCGGCCTTCGCCAAGGGCGCGAAGGAAGTCATCGCCAATCCGGCGGTGGCGATCGAGTCGGTGAAAGCGCGCGACGGCATCGTCGATTCCAAGCTCGAGACGCGCCGCCTGCAACTGGCCATCGACACCGTGATCAACAGCCCCGACGCCAAGGCCGAAGGCTTCGGCACCGTCAACGCCGGCCGGCTGGCGCTGATGGCCTCGCAGGTGTCGGACGCGTTCAACACCAAGTCGCGCGTGAACCCCGATGCCGTCTGGAACGGCACGATGCTGCCGAGCGCGGCCGAACTCAACATCCTCAAGAAGTAATGGCCGACAACGCCAGCGCTGTCGCGACCTCTGCGCCCTTTGTCGACTTCCAGGATGTCTGGCTCGCCTACAACGAAGAACTGCTGCGCGCCAACCACTTCGCGGTCGAAGCGATCGACCTGAAGGTCAGGCGCGGCGAGTTCATCGCCATCGTCGGACCTTCGGGCTGCGGCAAGTCGACCTTCATGAAGCTCACCACCGGGCTGAAGATGCCGTCGATGGGCAAGATCCGTATCGACGGCCAGCCGGTCACCGGCCCGCTGAAGATCTCGGGCATGGCCTTCCAGGCGCCGTCGCTGCTGCCCTGGCGCACCACGGTCGACAACGTGCTGCTGCCGCTGGAGATCGTCGAGCCCTACCGTTCCACCTTCAAGGCCAAGCGCAAGGAGTACGTGGAGCGTGCTCGCAAGCTGCTTCAGAAGGTCGGTCTGGCGGGCTACGAAGACAAGTTCCCCTGGCAGCTTTCCGGCGGCATGCAGCAGCGCGCGAGCATCTGCCGCGCGCTCATCCACGAGCCGAAGATGCTGCTGCTCGACGAGCCCTTCGGCGCGCTCGA
>LNAP01005406.1_pt1 | contig 12032 bp, 10 predicted proteins | sample 602601 | NCBI WGS metagenome assembly LNAP01 (sample SAMN02440304, study PRJNA202911) | soil metagenome | biome: Subtropical and temperate rainforests or woodlands; isolation source: soil samples (1 kg each in a 20% v/v slurry with milli Q water) were... ... | reverse complement strand
CAGCTCTACGCCGGCATCCTGATCTTCGCGACGGTCGGTGCCTATGGCATGCGCCAGAGCGCGTTCGACCTGTTCCTGCTGTACGCCATCGGCGTGTTGGGCGTGGTCATGCGGCGCTTCGACTTTCCGACCGCACCGGTCGTCGTCGGCATGATCCTCGGGCCGCTGGCCGAAGCGCAGCTGCGCAACGCGATGTCCATCGGCGAGGGCAGCGCAGCGGTGTTCTTCCAGCGCCCGATGTCGATCGTGCTCATCCTCGTGGTGCTGGCGGTGCTGATCCTGCCGCGCGTGGCCAAGCGCATGAGCGATCGCAAGCAGTTGAAGCTGGCGCAGCTCGACGCCTGAGCGCACCGCCGGTCCACGTTCGCGGCGCGACCGCCCCTACGCCACGCGCCGCCCCTCTTCCTCGGCCTGCCGCAGCGCGTTGAGCTGCTCGTCGGTGCCGCAATACAAGCCGCGCCAGCGCACGTAGCGCTGCCCTTCGGACGCGAGGTGCATCACGTCGCCGCCATGCCCGACGAACTTGCCGATGAACCCCGCGTAGGAGTCGTGCACCCATTCGTCGAAGAAGCTGCCGATGTCGCTGTCCAGCCGCAGCGTCTTCATGCGCTCGAAGATCTCGGGCGCGTGCGCGCTGAAGCCGTTGCGGGTGTCCTTCTCGTTCATGAAGTCCAGCAGCGGTGCGCGCGTGGAGAGCAGGCGGATCTGCTCGGCGAACAGCTTCTGGCCCCGGAGGTAGTAGCCCAGGTCCTCGCCGCCGAGCCCGCGGGCGCGTTTCACGCTGGTGAGCTGCTCGAAACCGTCGTCTCGGTTCACCTGGTAGCGCCAGGCCAGATAGCGCAGGCCGTGCTCGCGCAGCGCATCGCGCGCGTTGAGGCCCGGCGTGACGCCGCAGCGTTGGAAGTAGCGCTCGACGGCCGTGCGCACGAAGGGCGTGCCACTTCGGTCGCTGGCCATGGCGAAGCGGACGTGCAACTCCTGCTGACGACCTAACTTTGAATCGAACTCGATCCAAGGAATCGCCTCGTGCGACTCACAGGTCTTCAAGGCTGCCGCATGCATGGCATTGAGCGGCCACTGCGAGAGCTTGCGGCTGTCGTCCGGCTCGAAGCGCACGCCGCCGCCCCTGCTCAGGGACACGCGCGGGTCGACCAGGCGCTCGATTCCGCCCTTGCCCTGCTCGCCCGCGTCGTAGCCGCCACCCAGGTCGCTGTGCACACTGGGGCAGAAGTGCTCCTGGCAATTGGGCGGCAGCACGCCCTCCAGCCCGCCCACGCTGTCGCTCGGGAAGTTGGTGCGCAGCTCGTGCAGCGCGAGGTAATGCACGCAGTTCTTCACCTCCGGATGAATGCGCAGGTCCTGCGTCGTGGCCCAGCCGCCATGCCCATGGCTGCCGGCCGCATCGGTCGGCCCGATGGAAGACACGGTATCGAAGAGCCCGAGCATGCGCACGTAGCTTGGCACGCCGAAGAGTTTGCCGTGGCTCAGCATGAGCTGATGCAGCCAGCTCGTGAAGACGCGGGCCTGGGCGGCACCCCGGCTGAAGCCGAACACGTCTAGGTAGATGGCCGAGACGCGCGGCCGGGTGGCGCGCGCCAGGAGCTGCTGGCGCAGTTCGTCGGCGATGCCGGTGATGAACTGGCGGCGCTCGCCCGGCCGGGAGACGCCGAGGAAGCGGCGGTCGGACGCGCCGACGAGCCCCTGGGAGAGACCCAGGTCGGCGAGGATCTTCTGGGGGGCGGTCAGGCGCTCGGGGGCGGCGCTGGCGGAGTCGGGAGGCACGCGGGTGTCGGAGCAGAGGGCGGCGAGGACAGGTTGGCTGAACAATGGCCTCTGACCGTTGACGAATGCGTAGACGGAGTTGATGACCTGCAACAAGCCATAGACGATCCGCGCCTCGCCACCGGCACCAAACGGCGAACCCATGGCAGGTGCCGCCTTCTCACCGATCTCGGTGAAAAGTGTTCCTACGCCCGAGACGTAGTGCCGGAAGAAACCCTCATCATTACTTTCCTTGTATGCCTCCCACAGCCGCACGACATTGGTGTTGGTCAGCTTGGTCGCCTCCGTGTTTTTGTTGTTGTCGGTGCCGTCGAAAAACAGGCCGATGTTGAGGGCGAACTCGCATTCTTGGGCCCGCGAGATGGGCAATGACCTTGGGCAGAGGACGGCGGCGGGATCGGTGATGGTCTTGAATTCGCTCATTGTTAGAACTCCCTGGATTGCTTGTTATTTCTTAGTGTTGCTGTCTCGCGGCAGAGCCGGCTTCTCGTCGGGCAGTGACGCGTACGGAGGCGGCGGGCCGAACGGATATCTGGGACCGGGATAGCCCGGACCTGATGGCCCCATCTCGGGATACCAAACCTCGACTTTGTGACCTCGCAGAAAGTGCACGAACAATCCCGCACCGCCTTCCCCCGGCTGCACTGCAAAGTGAATGGGCACGGTGGCTTCGTGCTCCTGCAGGATGCATCGCTCGCTCGGGTCGACGATTCGGTCGTTCACGAACTTGATATGGCTGATATCGCAGGTCTGCCACTTGACTGTGACGATGACCGGCTTGGTGACGGTGCGTGGCAGCAGGACGCAGCAGCTAGTGCTGCCACCACCACCCCAGCCGCTGTTATTGCCACCGTGGAAGCCATCGATCGAGTACTCGGGGATGCCGATCATCGAACCGTAGTGGCCAACGGCTGAGACGGTCACCCCCACCTTGTCCTGATCGGGCACCAAGTCGTTGCCGTGAAGTGCGCAGGCGCTCAGCAGTGCTGCAATCGAAAGAGCGGCCAGCAGACCGACACCCCAACGTTGCAATCGGTGCCTGAGGCTGGCGATGGGTTTGAATTGGCTCATGGGTGGAACTCCTGGGGTGGCTGATTCACGGGGATTCGGTCGATATGGAGCATGCGGATCGGTGATGACGGCGTGCCGTCGGCTTGCGGTGCACGAGAGTTTCAAGGTGGCGCCGCATCCCTCGGCTCCTCCGACAGTGCTTCACCTCCGGGTGGATACGCAGGTCCTGCGCCGTGGCCCAGCCGCCGTGCCCATGGCGGCCGACCGCATCGGTCGGCCCGATGGACGAGACAGTGTCGAAGAGCCCGAGCATGCGCACGTAGCTGGGCACGCCGAAGAGCTTGCCGTGGCTCAGCATGAGCTGGTGCAGCCAGCTGGTGAAGACGCGGGCCTGGGCGGCACCCCGGCTGAAGCCGAACACGTCGAGGTAGATGGCCGAGACGCGCGGCCGGGTGGCGCGCGCCAGGAGTTGCTGGCTCAGCTCGGCGGCAATGGGGGCGATGAACTCGCGGCGGTCGGACGCGCCGACGAGTCCCTGGGAGCGACCCAGGTCGGCGAGGATCTTCTGGGGGGCGGTCAGGCGCTCGGGGGCGGCATTGCCAGCCTCGCCGTAGTCGTAGGGGATGCGGGTGTCGGAGCAGAGAGCGGCGAGTTGTTTGATGTCGAACCGCTGCTCCTGGTTGTGGATGAAGGCGTGCACGGAGTTGATAACCTGCAACAACCCATAGACGATCCGGGCCTCGCCCCCGGCGCCGAACGGCGACCCCATGGCGGGGGCGACTTGCTCGTCGATTTCGCTGAAGGGCGTTCCTACGCCAGAAACGTAGTGACGAAAGAAGCCCTCGTCGTTGCTGTCCTTGTACGCCTCCCATAGTCGCACGATATTGGTGTTGGTGAGCTTGCTTGACTCTGTGTGCCGGTTGTTGTCGGTGCCGTCGAAGAACAGGCCGATGTTGAGGGCGAACTCGCATTCGTGTGCGCGCGAGATCGGTAGCGATCTCGGGCAGCGGACGGCGGCGGGCTCGATGATGGTCTTGAATTCGCTCATTGTTGGGACTCCCTGGGTTGCTTGTTTTGCTATTTCTTGGTGTTGCTATCGCTCGGTGGTGCGGGCTTCTCATCGGGCAGTGGCGCATACGGCGGCGCGGGTCCGAATGGGAACTTGGGGCCGGGATACGCTGTATTTGCAGGCCCCTGTCGCGTGTACCAAACCTCCACCTTGTGACCAGGCAGGAAGTGAACCTTTAGTCCAGCACCATCCCCCGGCTGCACCGCAAAGTGAATGGGCACGGTAGCTTCGTGTTCCTGCAGGATGCATCGCTCGCTCGGATCGACGATGCGGTCATTCACGAACTTGATACGGCTGATGTCGCAGGTCTGCCACTTGACCGTGACGATGACCGGCTTGGTGACGGTGCGCGGCAGCAGGACGCAACAGGCGGTGCTGCCACCACCACCCCAGCCGCTGTTGTTGCCGCCGTGGAAGCCGTCGATGGAGTATTCGGGGATACCGATCTTCGCGCCGTAGTGCCCGATGGCGGTAACTGGCACCCCAACCATGTCCTGATCGGGCACCAGGTCGTTGCTGTGAAGCGCGCAGGCGCTCAGCAGTGTTGCAATCGAAAGAGCGGCCAGCAGACCGACACCCCAACGTTGCAGTCGGTGCCTGAGGTTGGTGATGGTCTTGAAATCGCTCATTGTTGGGACTCCCTGGGTTGCTTGTTATTTTTTCGTGTTACTACCGCTTGGCAGCGCCGGCTTCTCGTCGGGCAGCGGCGCATATGGTGGCGCGGGGCCGAATGGGAACTTGGGGCCGGGGTATTCAGAACCCTCCGGATACCCCCGCGTCACCCATACCTCCACCTTGTGTCCCGGTAGAAAGTGCACATAGAGACCGGAACTCTTGCCCGGCTGCACCGCAAAGTGAATGGGCACGGTGGCTTCGTGTTCCTCTACGGTGCAACGGGCGTCTGGGTCCACCCTGCGGTGGTTGATGTACTGGATATGGCTGATATCGCAGGTCTCCCACTTGACCGTGACGATGACCGGCTTGGTGACGGTGCGCGGCAGCAGGACGCAGCAGGCTGTACTGCCGCCACCACCCCAACCGCTGTTGTTGCCGCCGTGGAAGCCATCGATGGAGTACTCGGGGATGCCGATCATCGAACCGTAGTGACCGACGGCGGCGACGGACACCCCCACCTTTTCCTGATCGGGCACCAGGTCGTTGCTGTGAAGCGCGCAGGCACTCAGCAGTGTTGCAATCGAAAGAGCGGCCAGCAGACCGACACCCCAACGTTGCAATCGGTGCCTGAGGCTGGCAATCGTTTTGAATCGATTCATGGGTGGAACTCCTTGAGTTGCTCAATGTTTCTTGGTTCAGCCGACAAAGGACGCGATGAGGCGTGCACCGCAGGCCGTCAGGTCGCCCTCGTAGGCAATGGTTCGGCCGTGGTGCCTTCGCCCGGAACTCGAAGGCAGGATGGGGAAGTCGCCCTTGCAGCGCGGGCACCAGACGAGGCTGCCCTCGCCGGCGACCGGTCGGCCGTGGACGCGCAGGCCTTCCAAGGCCGTCTTCACGGTGCCGCCGTGGTCGGTGGTGTCGGCCAGCCGTATCACGCGGTGGTTGTTTTCGTCGCGCATGTCAGCGGGTTCCTTCGAGGTCGTCGGGCAAGCGCGTTCCGTGCAGGCGCAGAACGCCAGTGCCCCTGTCGTAGGTCGATACGACGCCTTTTTCGAGCGACTCGTGGATGGTCCCGTGCTCATCCATGACGAAGGAGAAAAAGCCGTCGCCGAAGAATTCGATGACATGCGAGGTGGTGCGCATGACGGTGTTGATCCGATAGCTGGCCACCGTCCGCAGGTCGTGGATCTCGATGCGCGCGAAGCGCGGTCGTGTAGATTCGATGATGCCGTCCAGGCCCATGTGGACCACGCTGCCATCCAGGTTGTGCATCGTCACCCCGAGCGCGTGGTTGACCGCGAAGCCATCGCTCGTTTCATAGATCCGTGCGGGCTCGCCGGGCTTGACGTCACCAGCCCGGATGGGGTTGAACGCGTCGTGATGAAGCATGTCGATGGGTCCGTCGAGCCCGGGGCCAGCAGGTAGCTGCTGGCCGCGCTTCATTCTTTGGATCACCTTGAGCAGGAGAATTTTCCGGGCAAGAAACGAATCGTCCGTTCCAGGCGCCTCGCCGTGCATCGGCTCGTGCTTCATGGCGTGGCCTTCCTGTCGGCGAAGGCGCGTCGACCCAGGTCGAGGAGCTGGCCGCGGTCCTTGCCGCCGCCGGCCCGCCAGCGTTCGACGCACTGGCTGGCCAGGGCGAAGTAGCGTTGGATGTCGGCGGTCGGGGTGGCTTCGGGTGACTTGTCGAGCAACGCCAGCAGTGCGTCGACTTCTCCGGCGTCGATCAGCCGTGCGATCTGGTCGGCATCGAGGTGCCATGTCGACGCGGTCGTCTGGCGCGCGTGCCGCGCGTCGCTGAGCGCGAGCTGCAACTGCTTGCCCGTCCGGTCGTGGATGCTCCAGCGCTGGATGGGTGCGGTCAGGGCATCCCATTGGTCGACGCTCAGCACCTTGGGCAGGTAGGCGAGCACGCGGCAGTCGGCGATGCGCAACCCGTAGGTCTCACCTTGGTCGTCGCTGAAATGGATGAAGCGGCGCAGATGCTCTGCGAGGTCCGCGAGGCCGAGTTCGGTATCGATCACCGACAGATGAAGCCGCAAGGGAAAGGCAGCGACGACCCGCTGCGCCTCGGGCACCAAAGCCGGCACGCTGTCGATGCGCGCGGTGTCCAGCAGCAGCGGGCCGGCGAGCCTCTGCGCTTCGTGCGGCATGAGCGCGGCCAGCCAGTCGGCATCGGGCGCCTTGAAGATCTGCCGCGCACTGACTGCGCCATAAGCCATGGCACCGTCGACCAGGACAAAGTTGTTCATGGTGCAGATGCCTCAAAAGCGGGTGATGGCGCTGCCAGTCTTGGCGGCTTTCAGCATGCAGGGGATGCACACGCTGCGGGGCAGTTCGGGCAGGAGCGGTGCCACGGACTTGGGCCCGAAGGTCTGGTGGTCGCCCGCCCATACATGACTCACGCCGGTGGTCCAGATCTGGACGCCCTTACTCGTGAGTTTGAACCGCGTGCCCCCGACTTCGAGGGAGATTCCCTTGTCGGCCTTGAGCCGGATCCAGTCGGTGGTGCTGGTGACTTCGACCCCCTTCTGCGCGTTCAACTCGATGTTGTCGTCCTGCGCCTGGACCTGCACCGGGCCTTTGGCCGCAACGATGCGGATGCCCAGGTTCTGGGCAAAGAGGCGGATGGCATCGACGGCGCTTGCGAGCAGGCTCTTCGCGCTGCTGAAGCTGGTGTGCCCTGCGCTGGTCGCGGCGATATGCTGGCCGGCGGCAAGTTGAAGCGTGCCGGCCGCCGTGGCGCCGATGCCTGCGGCGCTGGCGAGCACCAGATGGGGCGCGGCGAGTTCGGGGAAACCGGTGCTGGCCTCGCCTGCGCCCGGCGTGCCCTTGATGGTCTGGTTCTGGGCATCCAACTGGCCGGCGACTTCGGCCTGGTCGGTGTTCTCGTCTTGCGCGTGGTGATGCCGCGCGAGCGCTGCCAGCGTCTCGTGCTGGTCGTGCGCGCGCTCCAGCCGGTGGACGGTCTCCCCCATGTCGGTGGTGTGGTTGCGCGCCCGTTCGCGCGCTTCCGTCGTGAGCAGCATGCCGGCCTTGGCCCGCACGGCGCCATGTCCGTCCGAGCGAAGCTCGAAGCCTTCGCCCCGTGCGTCCTGGCGGCCGCCGTTGTCTTCGATGCGGCTGATGTCCCCGAGCGAGAGTTGGCTGTGCTGGTGATCGCTCTTGAGCTGTGTCTGGATGCTGCCGGCCGTGTCGTCGAGGATCAGGTGGTTGCTGCGGCCGCGTGCGCTGTTGCCCCCACCGGGCTGCAGCTCGCGCGAGCGAAAGCCGCTGAGCGCCTGCTGCTGGGGCAGTTGCCACGGCGGCAGGTTGTGCTGATTGAAGACGCGGCCGGTGACCAGAGGAAGGTCCGGATCGCCGCCAACGAAGCTGACGATGACTTCCTGGCCGATGCGCGGCAGGTGCATGGCGCCCATCTGGTTGCCTGCCCAGTCGCTGGAGACCCGCACCCAGCAGGAGCTGCGATGGTCTTTTTCCCCGTAGCGGTCCCAGTGGAACTGGATCTTGATGCGGCCGAATTCGTCGGTATAGATGTTGTTGGGGACGCCTTGTGCATCGCTGCCACCGACCACCAGTGCGGTCTCCGGGCTGTGCTGGCGGGGCTTGGCAATGCTGAAGTCGGGCCGCAGCGGCTGGCGTGCCGGTTGAGCCTCGAAGCGCAGTTGCACGCGCCATTGCTGGGGCGGCGCTTCGTCGCCCTGTGCGGTCGATGCGGTCAGTTGCGAGACCGCCGCGACGTCCTCGATCAGCAACTCCGTCTCGATGGCGACATAGTCGCCGTTGGCCAGGTCCTGCGGGTGCCCCTTCAACCGGAAGGTGTGGCCCGGCAAAAGGCCGCGCAGCTCGCCTGCGCCCTGCGCGCGAAGGCCGTGCTGCCGCAACGCCTCCATGCGTAGGTGCGCGAGCAGTTCACCCTGCGATTCGGTCTGGTTGGCGTCGCCCAGCCGGCCCGCATTGGGCTGGCTGTAGTCGCTGCCGTTGTCCGCGCGCCAGCGAAAGATGTCCTGCCCGGATTGGCCCGTGTCCCGGGGGTCGCGCACACGCGCGGCCAGGAGCGCCTTGGGGCGCGTGTAGTCGAAATCCCGGCTCTCATAGCTCCCGCTGGTGAGCGTGTCGACGACCGTGAACTCGGTGACGAACTCTTCGTCGATCTGGTTGCGGCCATCATGGAATCGCAGCGCCCGGTAGGCCTCGCTCGGGCTCTCCTGGAACGCCTCGTTGTGGTCGCTGAACACCAGGCGATGCTTGCCGTCGCTGTGCTCGAAGTGGAAGTTGATGCCCCACTCCTGGCAAAGGCGCGTCAGAAAGTCGGCGTCGGTTTCGTTGAGCTGCGTCTGCGTCTCACGCTCCGGGTCCGTCGTGCCCAATCGCTTCTCGACAGGAAACGAATAGTCCGCGAGCACCTCGTCCAGGATCTCGACCACCGTCTTGTTGTGGAAGATCTTGCAATCAGAGGTGCGGGTCGCCAGGTGCAGCCACGGGCGCAGAACAAATTCGTAGAAGGCGTACCGCCCGGCGATCTTGACGAAACGGGCGCTGTCGACCAAACCAGTGATCTCGCGCGTTCCGGCACCGAGGGCATCCGTCGCGGGGCCGACGGCGCCAACGACGTAGGTCCCGCTGCCCTCGAGTTCGATGTGAACCGTGAGCTCCCGGCCGACGAACTCGTTGAGTTTGAAGTTGGCCGCAAGAGACGGGCTGAAGCTTCGGCTGTCGGGCGTCTTCAGAAGAAGACGGTACTCGAACAGTGTGTTGACGCCCTCGCGTCCCTCCAGGCGAACAGGCAGCAGCGCGGGCTGTCCTTGCCATTGCGGCAGCACCGCTCCTTCCACGCGCAGCGCGCGTGCATCGAAATCTGTACGCATCGTTTTTGACTCCCTGAAAAGCTCAGTCTGTCACGCGTTCCGATGCGCGTGGCTCGATTCGATGAGCAGGAAGTCACGGAATCACAGAGAGAAGCGACGCACCTTTTCCGGGCTGAGGCCAACGACTCAGCGCGGCGTGACGGAGCCGACCAGCGCGACGAGTGCGATGACGCAACATGTGCCGGCAGGTGAAGGGCGACGAAAAGACGCGCATGGTGCGAGCACCCCTCCGTCGGCCCTGTGTTTCATGGACATGACTTGTTCGCTGGCTAGATTGCGGCTCGTCGAGCCGGGCGCTTCCGCCGGTTCGTGCCTCCATCACGCATCGAACTTTCCATGTCTCCATTCCTGCTCTCCAGCCGTCCGTTCGTCCTCACCCTTGTCGCTGCGCTGTGCCTGTCCGCCTGCGGCGGCGGCAACGATTCGCCCCCCACCGCCGCTGCCACGCCGACGGCGCCCGTCGCCGTCGTGGCGGCCGATGCGCCGAAGGATCTGGGCTTTACCGACAGCGCACCGGTGCCCGATCAGACGGCCGTGTTGCCCTTCGTCGACAACGTCGCGACCAACCAGCGTGGCGATGCGCGCTATGCGACCAAGGAGACCAACGCCGGCGTGCGCGTGGTGGCCGGTTTCCTCGACTTCTGGCAGCCCAGCACGCTGCTGGTGGACGCGGGCACATCGGCTGCCGCGCAGGCGGGATTTCCGGCCGTCGCTACCTCCACCTGGAGCGGCATTCCCGGGGACGCCACCGACGGCAAGGTGGTCAATGCGGCGGTGCTGGGCTACAACATCCAGTACGTGGTCGATGTGACCGCGAAGCGCACCCCCGCGCAGGAGCTCGCCGCCTACCTCGACGACCGCCGCGGCAAGGCCTACAGCGTCAGCGACGGCCTGGGCCCGCTCACGGCGGCCTGGCGTGCCGCCGCGCAGCAGACCACGACGATCACCGGCATCCCGGCCGATGCCACCACGGTGCTCTACAACGAAGCCGGCAACAACGCCGGCGTCGGCGGCGGCGCCAACCCGAGTTTCGGCACCGTGATCGACCTGATCAACAACATCGGCGAGAACGGCTCCACCGAGCCGGCCAAGCGCTACTTCAAGTACGCCCGCCCCTGGCGCTGGAGCAGCAGCGTCAAGGTGGTGCCTTCGCTGGAGCCGGCGAAGAGTTCCACCCCCGCCACGGACGGCGGCTTCGTCAGCGGCCACACGGCCGAGGCCGTGCGCAACGGCTTCGCCTTCGGCTACGTCGTGCCGGAGCGCTTCCAGGAGATGGTCGCCCGCGGCCTCGAGCTCGGCGAGAACCGCATCCTCGCGGGCATGCATTCGCCGCTGGACGTGATCGGCGGACGCATCCAGGGCCACGCGGTGGCGGCGGCCAGCCTGTCGACCGGCGCCAATGCCGCGCGCAAGGCTGCGGCCCGTGCGCAGGCCCAGTCGGTGCTGATGACGGCGGTCGGCGCAGCCGACGCCACGGCCCTCAACACCTTCGCGCATTCGCAGGGCGCGGACCAGGACCGCTTCGCGGACCACGCCGCCAGCAAGGCCGCCTACCTGCGCCGCATGACCTTCGGCTTGACCCAGGTCGGCGACAAGACCAAGCCGGCCGTCGTGCCCAAGGGCGCCGAAGTGCTGCTGGAGACCCGCCTGCCGTACCTCGACGCCGAGCAGCGCCGCGTCGTGCTCAAGACCACCGCCATCGCCTCGGGCTACCCGGCGATGGACGACCCCGAGGGCTGGGGACGCCTGAACCTGTTCGATGCGGCCGACGGCTACGGTGCGTTCAACGGCGACGTGGTCGTGAAGATGGACGCCAGTCTGGGCGGCTTCCATGCGATGGACAGCTGGCGCAACGACATCGGCGGTGCCGGCAAGCTGAGCAAGACCGGCACCGGCACGGGGCGGCAAGAACAGCTACAGCGGCGGCACGCAGCTCGTGGCCGGCACGCTGCAGGCCGATTCGGCCAGCGCCTTCGGCCAGGGCAACGTCTACGTCGGCGGCGGCACGCTGGTCTGCAATGCGGACTCGATGGTGACGATGGCGGGCGCCTACACGCAGCGCGGCGGCACCACGCTGCAGATGAACATCGGCGGCAACGGCGCCGGCCGCTTGGCGGTCAAGGGCGTGGCGGCCCTGGACGGCACCCTGAACATCACGTTCAAGGCGGGCGCGGCGCCCAGCGTGGGCGACGTGCTCACGGTGATCAGCAGCGGTGCGCTGATCGGCAAGTTCAGCGCCATCGCGGTGCCGGCCGGGTACAAGGTCACGCCGACCTACACCGCCACCGAACTGTCGCTGCGCATCGACGCGGTCTGAGCGCGTCGATGGCCGGAGGGGAGGTCGGGCTCAGCCCGCTGCGGTCGCGACTTCCTCGGCCACGGGTGCCAGCTTGTCCTTGTTCTTCCGCGCGGCGCGGAAGAACGCGATCGTCTGCCACACCACCACGATGGCGATGACGCTCAGCAGCGTGCCGCTGATCGGGCGGGTGACGAAGATGCTGAACTCACCGCGGCTCAGCAGCATCGCGCGGCGGAAGTTCTCCTCGAGCATCGGGCCCAGGATGAAGCCGAGCATCAGCGGTGCCGCCTCCATGTCGAGCCGCAGGAAGAGGTAGCCGATCAGGCCGAACACGGCGGTCGTGTAGATGTCGTCCAGGCTGTTGTTGATGCTGTAGGTGCCGATGCAG
>LNAP01017125.1_pt1 | contig 12033 bp, 9 predicted proteins | sample 602601 | NCBI WGS metagenome assembly LNAP01 (sample SAMN02440304, study PRJNA202911) | soil metagenome | biome: Subtropical and temperate rainforests or woodlands; isolation source: soil samples (1 kg each in a 20% v/v slurry with milli Q water) were... ... | reverse complement strand
AACTCCAACGTATGTCCGGCATTGGGACCGCCCTGAAAACGTGCTACAATCTCATAATCGGGGGTGAGCACATCCACCACTTTTCCTTTTCCTTCATCGCCCCACTGGAGGCCTAAGATAACATCAACTTTCATATTTACCTATTTGTTATCGGTTTTATCACTGCTGCTACGTGCCAGCTTTCCCAATTCCATCTTTTTGGCATGACTGCATTTGCTGCAGATGCCGTAGATATACATACTGTAATAATTCACCGTAAATTTTTTAATTTTCTTGAGCTGTGCCTGTGTGAGCAAATCGCTGTTCCTGGTCTCCCACACTTGTCCACACGTGGTACAGATCAGATGATCATGGTTCTCATTCCCGTACGCTCTCTCATATTTTGACGTATTACCGCCAAACTGATGCTTCACAACCAAACCACAATCCAACAACAGCTCAATGGTATTATAGAGGGTAGCTCTGCTTACACGGAAGTTCACATCGATCATCGATTTGTAAAGCGTATCCATATCAAAGTGCCCTTTGGTGGTGTAAATATGATCAAGTATCGCAAAACGTTCGGGCGTTTTTCGGTGTTTATGAAGCGTGAGATACTCCATAAACTCATCCCGTACTTGTTTTTTTAATTTTTGACTGGCGTCCATTGTTACAAAATTATTCCAATTTATTGATTAAACCTAACGATCCTATCTGTTTTTTTTATTTGATGCCCAACAGATGCAACATATTGAAACAGTGACAACTACTTCACTGTCTCAGAGTGATAAAAAAAGGCGGGGATGCTTACCTCACTTTCAATATGATAGGAATCCGAAACGGTAATGTAGTAATAAAAAGCTTTGTCATTATCAGGAATATGTAATTCCAGCAGCGGTTCACGTAAACCCACTGCCAGTATATTTTCAGCTTTATCTGTACTGAATTCCCCGGTAGTGCTTCTGTAAACATTGTATGTAATTCTATTGTCTTTGTTTTTCACCTCCCATTTAAGTTGAAAAACCCCATTCGCCAGTTTTTCAGCCCGAAGATCGTATGGTTTTTCCGGTATTGAATCAGACAACCAGGTCATCGAAGGAAGCTTTGCCGGATACTTATAATATGCTTCGAGCGCGTTAAGAATACCTTTTGTATTGGAAAGTACATTCCCTGCCCGGAAATAGGCCTGTCCATCTACATTTTTCCTGCGTGTGTAATCCAGTTGATTGAGGATGTCCTGACGTGACCATCCCAACTCTATCATCTGATAGGCACCCAGTCCGGGAACCACAATCCGCCCGTTTCCGTGGTTCACCCAATCATCCACATAAGGATAAAATAGCTGATCCTTGTAATACATCATCGGATAGATTGCATCGTGTATCCCTGTTTTCATCCATTTCGCGGCATCCTGGTATACTGTCTCGAATGCTGTCCAGCCATGTCCCTGGGTTCCCAGTGCACGATATCTTCCCAGCGGTGAACTGCTCACCTGTATCCATGGCTTTATCGTCTTCACTTTGTTGTATGCTTTTCCCACAAAGCGGGTGATGTTGTCTCTTCGCCAATCGGCACGTGTTTTTCCTTTTCCGCGGGCCACCGCCGCCATTGCGATTGCCGCCGCGCGGGCTGCGCGCGTCTTCATCGCGTTCCTGGCGTTCGAACGCGGCGGCGCTGGTGGGCGACGGCGTCCAGCCTTCGACGGGCTTGCGCTCGATCGTCTTCTTGATCAGGCGCTCGATGTCCTTCAGCAGCTTGATTTCGCTGTTGTCGACCAGCGAGACCGCGGCGCCGGTGGCGCCAGCGCGCCCCGTGCGGCCGATACGATGCACGTAGTCTTCCGGCACGTTGGGCAGTTCGAAGTTCACGACCTGGGGCAACTGGTCGATGTCCAGGCCGCGGGCAGCGATGTCGGTCGCGACCAGCACGGTCACGGTGCTGTCCTTGAAGCCGGCCAGCGCGCGGGTGCGGGCGGATTGGCTCTTGTTGCCGTGGATCGCGGCGGCGGTCAGGCCGTCCTTGACCAGCTTTTCAGCCAGGCGGTTGGCGCCGTGCTTGGTGCGCGTGAACACCAGCACCTGGTGCCAGCCGCTTTCGCGGATGATGTGGCTGATCAGGTCGCGCTTGTGATGCTGTTCCACCATGTGCACCGTCTGGGTGACCAGTTCGGTGGCGGTGTTGCGCGGGGTGACCGAGACTTCGCCCGGGTTGTTCAGGACGCCGCGCGCCAGCGTGCGGATTTCGTCCGAGAACGTGGCCGAGAACAGCAGGTTCTGGCGCTGCTTGGGCAGCAGCGCAAGGATCTTGCGGATGTCGCGGATGAAGCCCATGTCCAGCATGCGGTCGGCTTCGTCCAGCACCAGGATTTCCACGCCCGACAGGTCAACCGTCTTTTGGCCGCAGTGGTCCAGCAGGCGGCCGGGGGTGGCCACCAGGATGTCCAGCGGCTTGCGCAGCGCGGAGATCTGGGGGTTGATATTGACGCCGCCGAACATCACCATGGACGTCAGCGAGGTGTACTTGCCGTAGGTCTGCACCGATTCCGCGACCTGCGCGGTCAATTCGCGCGTCGGGGTCAGGATCAGGCAGCGCGGGCGGCCAGGCTTGCGCAGTTCCGGCTTCTGCTGCATCAGCAGGTGCAGGATCGGCAGCGTGAAGCCGGCGGTCTTGCCGGTGCCGGTCTGTGCGGCGGCCAGCAGGTCGCCGCCTTTCAGCACTTGCGGAATGGCTTGGGCTTGAATGGGGGTGGGTGCGGTGTAGCCGGTATCGGCAATAGCGCGCAACAGGGAATCAGCCAGCCCGAGGTCGGCAAAAGGGGAAGAGGTAGTCAAAACAACTCCAGCGGCAGCCCGTCGCTCACAATCCAGGCGGACGAATAAGGAGAAAAGGGAAGCGCCCTGATGGGCGAAGCTTGGCAGCGAAGGGCCTAGCGGACGTGTGCAGATTGGCAAAGCACACAAGGCGATTGTAGCTGATGTGGCAGTGCAGCACCGGCGGTTTTTTTACCGGGGCGGTATCACCACGTAACATATTGCATCGCCTATGCACGAAATAAGTGTTTTCCCTAGGCGGCACTCCCTATAATCCGTGCGCTTATATCCATTTGAAGAATAAAGGATCGCTATGAAGAAGTCGGCATTAGTGGGTGTCGTTGTTGTCCTGGGCGCGGTGTGGACTGGCACGGCCTGGTACACGGGCCAGAAGGCCGAGGACTTCGTCAATCAATCGATCACGAACGCCAACGACAGCTTGAAGACGCTGAGCGACAAGTGGGGCATCGGCTCCAAGGTCGAGCTGGTGTCGTTCGAGCGTGGCGTCTTCTCGTCCACCGCGCGCTACCGCGTGAAGTTCACCCTGCCCGCCGCCGACGGCAAGCCGGCCGAAGACCGCGACGTGCTGTTCGTCGAGCACCTGAGCCACGGCCCCCTGCCCCTGTCCAACCTGAAGACCGGCGCTTTCATGCCGGCCATGGTGGCCAGCGACTTCGCATTGGAAGAGACCCCGGCCGTCAAGGAATGGTTCGCCGCCGCCAAGGGCGCCACGCCCCTGACCGGCCACTACAGCGTCAGCTACGCCAAGAACATCACGGGCAAGTTCAACCTGGCGCCGGTGGAAGTGGCCAAGGGCGACACGAACCTGAGCTTCTCGGGCATGACGGGCAACGTTGAATACGCCACGGGCACCGACCATGGCGTGTTCGACCTGAAGACGGACAAGCTGGTGCTGTCCGGCCAATCGGAAAACAGCGACATCGTCAGCATGGCCCTGCAAGGCATCACGCTGACCAGCGACATGACCCCGGCTTCCAACGACATGTACGTGGGCAGCCAGAAGGTGACGTTCAAGGATTGGACGATCACGTCGAAGGAAAAGCCGCCCGTCCAGTTCAAGGACACCACGATTGCCGTGGACGTGACGGAAGCCAATTCGCTGATGGGCGCCAAGATGGCCCTGGACTTCGGCATGATCAACGTGCAGGCCAAGGACATGGCCGGCATGAAGCTGGCCATCGACGTGCAGAAGCTGGACTCCAAGGCGTTCAAGGCGCTGAACGATGTCTACGAAGCCGCTTCGCGCCGCATGATGCAAAGCAAGGGTGAAGAGCAGACGCCGCAGTTCACGCCGGAAGAGCAGCAGGTCCTGAAGACCAACGTCGGGCTGTTGCTGGCTGGCAACCCGACCCTGGCGGTGTCGCCGCTGGAAGTCCGCACGGCCAACGGCACGTCCACGTTCAACCTGAACCTGGATCTGACCAAGCCGGCTTCGATGGACGGTGAATTCGCGGATACGCTGACGCAGGCGGTGCGCAAGCTGGACGCCAAGGTGGTGCTGTCCAAGGGCAACCTGAGCGACTTGATGGCCATCGAACCGCAGATGCGCGGCGTGCCGGCCGAGCAAGCCGCCCAGACCGCCAAGGGCCAGGCCGAAATGGTCGGCACCATGGCAGCCGCGATGGGCATGGCCAAGGTCGAGAACAACAACATCGTCTCGTACCTGAACTACGCCGACGGTCAGGTCGACTTCAACGGCAAGAAGATGCCGGTCGAGCAATTCCTGATGATGGTCATGAGCGGCGCGATGGGTGGCGCGCGCTAAGGCGCGGGCACGTCAATCCACGCAACGAAAAAAGCCGCCGCGCCGATGGGCGCGGCGGCTTTTTTATCGCTGGGCCGTCCCGAGATGGAAAAGCGGTTGCTAGAACGGCAAGGCGCCCGCCGCCAGTTCCCCGTTGCGCAGCACCGCCACATGGAAGCGCTTGTCGGCCGCCTTCAGGATGTCTTCCGTGGGGTCGCCCTGCACCAGCAACAGGTCGGCGACCTTGCCCTCGGCGATGATGCCGTGCTGGTCCAGGCCCATCAGGTCATGGCCGCGCGACGTGCCGGCGATCAGCGCGTCCACCGGCGTCATGCCGAATTCCACCATGTAGGCCAGTTCCATGGCGTTTTCGCCGTGCAGATTGAACGGCGTGCCGGCGTCCGTGCCCATCGCGATCCGGCCGCCTGCCTTGTAGTACATCTGGAATGACTCGCGGTGCCGCTGTTCCACGGCCCGGGCCTTTTCCACGGCGTAGGCCGGAATGCCGTTATCGGCGTTGGCGATGATGTTGCGCACGGCGGCGATGGTGGGCACCAGATACGTCTGCGCGTCCAGCATTTCACGCAGGCAGTCGTCGTCCATGAAGATGCCGTGCTCGATCGAATCGATGCCGGCGCGGACCGCGTTCAGGATGCCTTGCGTGCCCTGAGCGTGGCTGGCGGTGCTTTTGCGGAAACGCTTGGCCTCATGCACGCCCGCCTTCATTTCGTCGAAGCTGTAGTGCGCATCCATCGGGCTGACGCCGGGCGTCATGACGCCGCCGGTCGCCATGATCTTCACCAGGTCGCAGCCGGCATGGACCTGTTCGCGCACGGCTTTGATCACGTCTTCACAGCCGTCGGCGATGCGGCCGATGCGGTTGCCGTGCCCGCCGGTCATGCAGATGATGCGGCCCGATGCCTTGATGGTGGGGCCGGGGAACACGCCGCGCGCGATCGCGTCGCGCACGCCGAATTCCAGATAGTCCTTGCCCCCGCAGTCACGCAGCGCCGTGACGCCGCCGCGCAGGCTGGCCTGGGCGTTTTCCAGCGCGGTCAGCGTGATCTGGGCGGGGCCTTGCTTGCTGAGTTGCGCATTGGGGTCGGCGCCGCCGGTGTAGACCAGGTGGACATGGCAATCCGCCAGGCTGGGCATCAGCGTCATGCCGGCCGTGTTGACCCGCGCGCCGGCGTAGCCTTCGAATTCGCCCGCCGGCGCCACGCGCGCCACCCGCTGGCCTTCGACCAGCACGCCGTGGCCTTGCCGCATCTTGCCCTCGCCGTCGAATACCTGTCCGCCGATGAAGAGGGTCTGTCGTGTCGCCGTCATGTCTTGCTCCGGTTGAGCTCGGGAGTCAACCTTCCACCACGTCCAGTCCCTCGCGGGACATCGATTGCAGGCGGGGCATCAATCCCAGCAGGTGTTGGCTGTAGGGGTGTTGCGGATGGTCGAACAGGCTTTCCGTTTCGGCCACTTCCAGCAGTTCGCCGTAGCGCATCACGCCGACGCGGTCGCACATCTGGCGGATCACGGGCAGGTCGTGGCTGATGAACAGCATGGTCAGCCCCAGCTCTTCCTGCAGGTCTTTCAACAGGTTCAGGATCTGCGCCTGGATGGACACGTCAAGCGCGGACGTCGGTTCGTCGCAAATCAGGAAGCGCGGTCGCGTGGCCAGCGCGCGGGCGATGCAGATGCGCTGGCGCTGCCCGCCCGAGAATTCGTGCGGGAAGCGTTCGGCCGCGCGGTCGCCCAGGCCCACCACGTCCAGCAGATCGGCCACGATGCGGCGCGCTTCGGTTTCGCTTGCGGCCAGCTTGTGGAAGCGGATGGGCTCGGCCACGATGTCCAGCACGCGCATGCGCGGGTTGAGCGACGAGAACGGATCCTGGAAGATCATCTGGATCTGGCGCCGGAAGGGGTTGAGCTGCTTTTCGCCCTTGAGCGCGGTCAGATCGGTCCCGCCGAACGTAACGGACCCCTCCGAAGGCGTGTACAGCCCCGAGATCAACCGCGCCACGGTGGATTTTCCGGAACCGGATTCGCCCACCAGTCCGAAGACCTCGCCTTCGCCGATGGAAAAGTTCACGCGCTTGACCGCATCCAGCGTGCGCTGGTTGCGTTTTAAGAGCGCGCTCTTGAGCACGAAACGCATGGAAAGGTCGCGCACCTGCACCAGCGGTCCGCCGCTGTTCGCGCCCGCGTTCGCACCGAAGTCGCGCCGTTGACCAAGCCAGTGCGTGGCCAGGTCGAGCGGTTGCGACGGCGTCTTCACGTCTTCGATGTAGGTGACCAGCGGAAAGCGTTTGAGCTTGATGTCCGGGCGTGGCACGGCCGAAATCAGGCTGCGGGTATAGGGGTGGTCGGGATCGCCCAGGATCTTTGCGGTGGGGCCTTGTTCCACGAGCTTGCCGTGGTACAGCACCGCCACGCGGTCGGTCACGTCCGCGATCACGCCCATGTCGTGCGTGATGATGATCATGCCGACCTGTTCCTCGCGGCACAGCTTTTTCAGGAGCGCGAGGATCTGCGCCTGGATGGAGACGTCCAGCGCCGTGGTGGGCTCGTCGGCGATGATCACCTCGGGCTCGCAGCACAGCGCCAGCGCGATCACCACGCGTTGCCGCATGCCACCCGAGAACTGGTGCGGGTATTGCTGCACGCGCAGTTCGGGCTGGTCGATGCCGACCTGCACCAGCAACTGCACCGCGCGCTTTTTGGCTTCGGCATGCGACAGGTTCAGGTGCACCTGCATGGTCTCGACCAACTGGCTTTCCACAGTCTGCAAGGGGTCCAGCGACGTCAGCGGATCCTGGAAGATCATGCCGATGCGGCGTCCCCGCACTTTGCGTTTCTGCGCCGGTGTCAGCGTGTCGATGCGTTCGCCGTTCAGCAGCACCGACCCGCCGGCCAGCCGTCCGGGCGCTTCCAGCAAGCCGATCACCGCGTTGCCGATGGTGGATTTGCCCGCGCCCGATTCGCCCACCACGCCCAGGATTTCGCCTTTTTCCAGCGACAGCGATACGCCGTCCACCGCCACCAGCGTGCCGCGGCGGCTCGGATGTCTTCAATGTTCAACAGGGCCATGACGTCCTCAGCGCAGCTTGGGGTTGAGCGCGTCGCGCAGCCAGTCGCCCAGCAGGTTGACCGATAGCACCAGCGCCACCAGCGCAATGCCGGGGAAGATCGATATCCACCACATGCCCGAGAACAGATAGCTGTTGCCGATGCGAATCAGCGTGCCCAGCGACGGCGACGTGACCGGCACGCCGACGCCCAGGAACGACAGGGTGGCCTCGGTGATGATGGCGATCGCCAGGTGGATGGTGGCGATGACCAGCACGGGTCCCATGACGTTGGGCAGGATGTGGCGGCGCAGGATGGTGATGGGGCCGATGCCGATGAGGCGCGCGGCCTGCACGTATTCCTTGTTGCGTTCCACCAGCGTGGACCCGCGTACGGTGCGGGCGTATTGCACCCAGCCCGAAATGCCGATGGCGAAGATCAGCACGTACAACGCCAGCTGGTCATGCATGTCGCGCGGCAAGACGCCGCGCGCCACGCCATCGATCAGCAGTGCGACCAGGATGGCCGGAAACGACAGCTGCACGTCCGCGATGCGCATGATGAAGCTGTCGATGCGGCCGCCGGCGTAGCCGCTGATGAGGCCAAGCGTGACGCCCAGCACCATCGAGAACAGCACCGAGGCGAAACCGACCAGCAACGACACGCGCGAGCCGTACAGCACGGCCGACAGGATGTCGCGGCCCTGATCGTCGGTGCCCAGCAGGAAGTCGGGACTGCCGCCTTCTTCCCAGGCCGGCGGCGTGTTGGCGTCCATGATGCTGAGCGACGCCAGGTCAAAGGGATTGTGCGGCGCGATGATCGGCGCGAACAGCGCGCCCAGCAGGATGGCCAGCGTGACGACGGCGGCGATGATGGCGCCGGGCGATCGCTTGAAGCTGTGCCACAAGTCGCTGTCCGCGGCGCGCGCAAACAATGGGGTGATGCGAGCAATCATGTTGATTCCCCTATTTGCTCTGCACGCGCAGACGCGGGTCCACGGCGAAGTACAGCAGGTCGACGACCAGATTGATGACAACGAACATGAACGCGATCAGCACCAGGTAGGCGGCCATCACGGGGATGTCCACCATGCTGATGGCCTGGATGAACAACAGCCCCATGCCGGGCCACTGGAACACCGTTTCGGTGATGATGGCGAATGCGATGATCGACCCCAGCTGCAGCCCGGTGATGGTGATGACGGGCACCATCGTGTTTTTCAAGGCGTGGCGGAAATTGATCAGCCGTTCGGGCAGGCCGCGGGCGCGCGCGAACTTGATGAAGTCGGCGCGCAGCACCTCCAGCATCTCGGCGCGCACCAGGCGCATGATCAGCGTCATCTGGAACAGGGCCAGCGTGATGGCCGGCATGATCAGCGCCAGCCATCCCGACTTGGTTAAAAAGCCGGTCGTCCACCACCCCAGGCTGACGACGTCGCCGCGTCCGAAGCTGGGCAGCCATCGCAGCTGCACGCCGAAGACCAGGATGAGCAGGATGCCGATCAGAAACGTGGGCAGCGAGATGCCGGCCAGCGAGATCGCCATGAACGCCTTGGACAGCACGCCGTGCCGCTTGAGCGCGGTGTAGATGCCCATGGGGATGCCTAGCGCCAACGCCATCACGGCGGACACGAACGACAGTTCCAGCGTGGCGGGCATGCGCTCTTCGAGCAGTTCGCTGACGGGACGGCGCTGGCGGTACGAGATGCCGAAATCGCCCTGCGCGGCATTGCCGACAAAACGGGCGAACTGCACCACGAAGGGGTCGTCCAGGCCAAGCTCGACGCGCAGCTGCGCGCGTTGTTCAGGCGTGGTGTCCTGGCCGACCATGCTGGCGATGGGGTCGCCCACATAGCGGAACATGGAGAACGCGATCAGCGCCACCGTCAACATCACCAGCACCGACTGGATAAGCCGTTGCGCAATAAAGGAAAGCATTATCGGGTGCCCTCGTTTGCAAATAACGCCGGGCCGCGTTTCCGTTGATGGCGGGAATCGGGGCTGGGCCGGGCGCGCCCGGACGGCTTGCGCCATCCGGGGCTCACATCGTCAGGAAATCAAGGCAGGGTTACGGTAACGGGTTATGGCAATACCACGTCGCGCAGGTCCAGCACGTCGTCGGCGCGCTGGATGACCTTGATGTTGTCCTTCACGCCCCACGACATCGGCTGCTGGTGCAGCGGCAGATAGCCGAAGTCCGTGCGCACGATCTCGAAGGCTTCCTTGATCATGGCATTGCGCTTGGTCTGATCGGTTTCAACGCCGATCTTGTTGGTCAGGTCGTCGACCTTCTTGTTGCAGTAGCCGCCCAGGTTGAACTGGCCGGCGGCTGTCTTCGCGTCACGGCAGGCCGCCAGGTTCAGCAGCGCGTTGTGCGCGTCGGTGGAGCTGGGCGTCCATCCCAGCATGTACATGCTGGTCTGGTTGCCCGCCTGCAGCAGGATCTTGCCGAAGTACTTGGACTTGGTCTGCGCCAGCAGGTTGATCTTGATGCCGACGCGGGCCAGCATGCCGGCGACCGCCTGGCAGACCTTTTCGTCGTTGACGTAGCGGTCGTTCGGGCAGTCCATCGTGACCGTGAAGCCCTTCGGGTAGCCCGCTTCAGCCAGCAATTTCTTGGCGCGTTCGGGATCGGGCTTGTACGGCGCGCCATAGGAATCGGCATAGCCGTTGATGGCGGTGGCCACCAGCGAGCCCAGCGGCTTGGCCGCGCCGCGCATGATCTTGTCGTTGATGGCCTTGGTGTCGACGGCCAGCACGACCGCTTCGCGCACCTTCGCGTCCTTGAAGGGGTTCTTGCCCTTCACGTCCGAGAACAGCAGTTCGTCGCGGTCCTGGTCCATGCCGATGAAGATGGCGCGCGCTTCCGGCGCCGTCAGCGGTTTCACGCCCTTGGCGTCTTCAAGGCGCTTCCAGTCCTGCACGGGAACGGGCTGCACCAGGTCCATTTCACCGGAGATCAGCGCGGCTACGCGCGTGGCCTCCTGCGTGATCGGCTGGAAGATCACTTCATCGACGTTGGTCTTGATGTCCTTGTTCCAGTAGCCGTCATAGCGCTTGAGCACGGTCTTCACGTCGGGCTGGCGCGAGACCAGCATGAAGGGGCCGGTGCCGTTGGCGTTCAGGTTGGCGTAGTTGCCCTGGTTGTCGCCCTTGACGTTGGTGGCCTCGGTGGTCTTGTTCTTCTCGGCCCACGTCTTGCTCATGATGTACAGGAACACCCATTCGCGCGGCAGGATGGGGTTGGGCGTGGGGGTGGTGACTTCAATGGTGTAGTCGTCCACCTTCTTGATGTCGGAAGCCTTGGCGCCGTAGCCCTTCATGTCGGAGCCAGGCGTCAGGCTGCGCTTCCAGGAAAAGATCACGTCGTCCGCGGTGAAAGGCGAACCGTCATGGAACTTGACGCCTTTTCGCAGCTTGAACACCCATTTGGTGGGTTCGGGGTTTTCCCAGCTTTCGGCCAGCAACGGGGTGAGTTTCAGATTGCCGTCGTAACCGGCCAGGGTCTCGTAGATATTGCCCTGGAAGCCCAGTGTGAAGGTCTCGTTCAGGGCCATCGGGTCCATCGACGTGGCGTCGCCTTGATAAGACCAGTGGAACGTCTTGGCGGCCGCGCCGGCGCTGAATGCCAGCGATGCCGCAACGGCGGCCGCGAGCGCAGCTTGCTTCAGGTGGGGAAAAGTACGCATAGCCCTCATGCTCCGTGTGGTGCGCGGATCGCGCGACAGAAGTGACAGGGCCCCGGCCCCTTCGGGATCCGGGGCATGGCGTTGCTGCTTACGACGAAAGACGGCGTGGGGCCAGAAGGCGCGTGGCGCGGACTGCGCACGCGTCGTGGAGGGCGATGCCGGGAATCACTGCCGAAGACTTCGACTTCACGATAGACCCAACCCCTTGTGAATGTCATGGCGGGGACGGACCGCGCCGATGCAGATCGAATCTTATAGATCGATTCGTTTAAGCGTCAATCGGTTTGGATTGGGGTTAGTCCGCGCTTGCCGTCGGCGTTGAATGGTGCGTTTGACGGCGTGGGCAGCGGCGGATTCATGCATCCGGCCGAGGCGTGGCGGCAAGGGTTTTCGCCAACTCGTGGACGATGCGCTTCCTGCGGTCGCTGTCTTCATAGTGCTTGCCCAGCGCCGACCATTCGGGGCGGCTGCGCGCTTCTTTCAGCGCGTCGGGCAACGGCCCTTTTTGCCAGGCTGCGTCATCCGGAAGGGCGAGTTTCAATGGCTCGCGCGCGGCGTGGCCGCGGCGTTCCAGGGCATCGATCAATTGCCGCTGGCGCAGGGCCAGCAAGCGCAGCACGGCGTCGTCCACGCTGATCTCGCGCCAGCCGCGCAGTTTGCCGGCGACGCGCTTGCCCAGCTTTTCGACGCCTTGCCAGAGCCCGCCGGCCGCCGCGCCGATCAGCATG
>LNAP01011034.1_pt1 | contig 12033 bp, 11 predicted proteins | sample 602601 | NCBI WGS metagenome assembly LNAP01 (sample SAMN02440304, study PRJNA202911) | soil metagenome | biome: Subtropical and temperate rainforests or woodlands; isolation source: soil samples (1 kg each in a 20% v/v slurry with milli Q water) were... ... | reverse complement strand
TCCATCCATTTACAGGTGAAACCGCGGTGCCTCTCTGGCGCTGAGTCAAATCTAGTTCCGATTGATTCCGTGGACGCTAACTAATGGACGGAATACCCGTTGCCGGGGAGATTGGTTGTGAATAACGCCTATAACCAGATCAGCTAAGTGCAGCAGGCTCGCCGCGTAATGCTGGACGAACCTTTGGCGCCCCTGACAAGCGGGTCGCTTGATAAATCAGCGGTATGGACAGGACCGCCAGAGCCGCACTGGCCAGCCAGACGCTATGCCCACCGAAGTGACCATAGAGCTGCCCTCCAAGCGCAGGCGAAAGCAGCGCACTCGCACTCCAGCACATGAAGAAAAGACCGAAGTAATGCCCACTTTTCCCACCTTGCGCATGCTGCATGACCAGCACGTTCAGGGGCGGCATGAAAAGAGCTTCGCCCAGCGTCCAGATCACCGTCGACAGGCAGACATAAAGCACCCCGGAACCCAAGGGCAACATCCCGAGCCCGCAGGCCAATAACAGGCTCCCCGCCACCAGTTGCCGACGTACGCCCCATTGCTCACTCCAATGTGATAACGGTATTTGTAGCAGCACCACCAGCATCGCATTGAGTGCAAATTGCCACCCAATGACCTCGGTGCTCAACCGGTAATACTCGAGTAAATAATTGCCCAACATGCTGTAGACCGGGTCAAAGGCCAGGCCAAGCACGACAGCAGCCGCCAACAACCACAGGAACGGTTTGTTTCGATACGGTACGCATGAACCTGAAGCAATTTCAGGCACCTCATCCGGTATCAAGACCGGTCGATGAAACGTCGTCCGGACAAACCACAAAAACGCCACCAGCGTCAGGGCCGCACTGACAAAAAACACCCAGCGAAAGTCAGTCTGCGCCAGGATCCCACCCACCACTCCGGCGACAGCCATCCCCAGGTTTCTGGCAACGCGACTCAATGACTGCGCACGAACACGCTGCGCAACCTGGCAATACTCCATGATCAACCGCTGATGAAGGGTCCGAATCGCCCCATCGAGTACACCGCTGAACAGCAGCAACCCAGCCAGCAAAGGCACGTCAGTAACCAGCCCCAGCAAGACCAACACCCATGCCGAGACAAAAAACAGCGCCGCAGTGAGGCGCGCCGTGGAGAAATGATCACTCAGTAGTCCGCCGACCATTGACCCAATCAGCAAACCGGCACCGTACCCGGACAACAACCAGCCAACGGTTTCAATCGCGAGCCCCAGTTCCTGGCGCAGGTACAACGCCATGAACAGCTTGACCATGGTGCTCAAGCGATTGATGAACAACAGCGCCGCCAGCACCCAGGCCATTACGCAGAAATAGCCGTCCAGCCGCAGCAGGTGAGTAAGCCGACTGGTCATTCCATTGATCCCTTGTGCTCCTGCTCGTGGAAAGTGCTGCTTGTGAAGTGTGCCCTGTACGTTAGACGTCAGCGATTTGGTTGTCGCGGGTAAAAGTACCGAGAACAGAAAAACAGAGACAAGCTACAAAATCAGGAAAAAAGACCTACAGAAAAACCTTACTCGACAATCTGGCGCTGAATAAAATCCAGTTCCGATTGATTCGGTTCTCCAGATAGGACGCTAACGAAGGGACGGAATGCTCCTTGGTGGGGAGATGGGTTGTGAACAATGCCTATAACCAGATCAGCTAATTGAAGCAGGCTCGCCGCGCGCTGAGGGAAGAACCCTTCGAGGCCCCGATAAAACGAGTCGCCTGATAAATCAGCGGTAAGGCCAGCAACGCCAGAGCCGCGCTAGCGATCCAGACACTATGCCCGCCAAAATAACCATAGAGCTGGCCTCCAAGCGTCGGCGAAAGCAGCACGCTCGTGCTCCAGCACATGGCAAAAAGCCCAAAGTACTGCCCGCTCTTTCCCGCCTGTGCACGCTGCATGACCAGGACATTGAGGGTCGGCATGAAAAGAATTTCGCCAAGCGTCCAAATCACCGTCGACAGGCAGACAAACAACACTCCGGTCCCCAGAGGCAGCATTCCAAGTCCGCAAGCCAACAAAAGACTGCCAGCCAGCAGTTGCCGTCGAGCCCCCCATCGCTCCCCCCAGTGAGAAAACGGAATTTGCAGCGTCACAACGAGCATCGCATTGAGTGCGAATTGCCACCCGATGAACTCAGTACCCAACCGATAGTAATCAAGTAGATAGTTACCCAACATGCTGTAGACCGGTTCAAAGGCCAGGCCCAGCAGCACAGAAGCCGCCAACAACCAAAGGAAAGGCTTGTCCCGATACGGTGTGCATAATCCCGAAACTGTATCCGTGCCCTCCTCCATCAAAAAAGCTTTGCGATGAAATGTCGACCGTACAAACCAGACCAAGGCCAGCACCGTCATCGCCGCACTGACAAAAAACACCCAGCGAAAATCAGTCTGCGCCAGGACACCACCCGCCACCCCGGCTACCGCCATCCCCAGGTTGCTCGCGACGCGGCTCAACGACTGCGCGCGAGCGCGTTGCTTAACTTCGCAATGCTCCATAAGCAAACGTTGATGAAGCGTACGAATCGCCCCGTCGAGAGCACCACTGAGTAGCAACAATCCGCCAAGCAAAGTCACATCAGTCACCAGCCCCAACAAGACCAGTATCCATGCAGAAACAAAAAACAACGCGGCCGTGAGCCGCGTCGTGGAGAAATGATCACTGAGCAGTCCGCCGACCATTGACCCTATCAGCAAGCCGGCCCCGTAACCGGATAACAACCAGCCAACCGTCTCAATCGAAAACCCCAGTTCCTGACGCAGGTACAGCGCCATGAACAGTTTGACCATGGCACTCAAGCGATTGATAAAGATCAACGTGGCAAGGACCCAGGCCATTGAACAGAAGTATCCAACCAGCCGAGTCATGTGGGTGAACCGACTAATCATGCCATTGGTCCAGATTAAGACTCACATGGCTGTGAATGCCTTTTGAAACGAAAGAAATGTCCGAGCGAATCTTATGATTTGCATCGTAAAAATACTGCGCTTGGAGCCGACCCTCAGCATCCAGACCAATCAGGGGGTTGTTGATCAGGAATTGTCGGGTTGAAGCACAAAGCGTTGGCGTTCGAATCAATATCCGCCATTGGCCAAACGCGTTATCCGGAACAAAGGCCTGAGCCCCAAAGCGTTTTTTGTACTGGAATGTTCCCTTACTCAAAAATGGCTCACAGCCCTGAAAGTCGACAGAATCAATGAAGGGTTGATTGGATGCCCATTCCAGAATCGCGTGATAAACAAAGTTCTGCGCCCCATTTTCCCGGCAAACCGCGGCACCACCCTTTACCCCGATCAACCGTGCATTCAAGGTACGCACCGATTTATCAATCTGGGAAACACTGCCCGCTACCCAATCATCATTCAAATGAACCCGAAACAATACTCCTCGTTTGAACAAATCCAGATAAGCCGCATCCTCCGGCACACTCCGAGCAAATGAACCGTAGCGAGCACTCATTGTCGGGATATGCATGGAGCGGTAGAAGGCGAAAAAATCTTCATCTTCAAGCGATACGTCGAAATCAAACCCTTGCCTGACAGCCTGAATACGACGTTTGCTTTCTCGATGGGAGATCTGACTCAGAACATGCTCCCAACCAGCAGAAACGTCGACTTTCTGGTGAATCCGGCTTACGCCCACAATATCGCCCTGCTGCTGGCATAGATGAACAACCTCTTCGGGAGCCATCAACACGCACATAGTGGTTCGGTTCCTCTTTATGAATATCTCAAGTTGATTCCACTCCAGAGTCCCTTCCCGCTCTACAGAGGAAGACTCGAAAAAACATTGATCCACGAAAGGAGCGATGTAGAGCAGCCCTTCTGCTACTCCGACATAAACAAGACTTGCAGGTCTTCCAGCTCTGGAATGTCCCCTGTAAACACGGAAGTGGCAGAGCGCTTCGCCAGGCATGGAAGGTCTCGCACTCATGACTTAGAGCACCTGCTGAGGAACTCCATCATCTCTTCAGCGCTGCTGATGAATGACAATCCCTCGGCTGGAATCGCTTCGTAGTCCTCCCGACAGTAGGAGCCCGAAGCATGAATGGTGCAACCGTCCATACCCTCTAGTAACTGTCGATCAATCGCATTCATGCAACCTGTCATCGCCATAACCAATGACCACTCTTTCAGGTCCCGTGGATCGGCTGGCAAACTGACTGGCGTATCGGCGAGCAACTGAACGCATTCGCTGTAACGCTGCATGCACTCATAAAGCGAAACGATTATTCCTGAGCCGCCATTGGCCCTGACGTGCCCAGTCATTTCTTCTGCAGTAGGCGGCAAGTGAGTATAAAAAGTGGGCTCTAGAACCTCATCGGGACTCCAAGTCGCAGCAGGAAAATGCGCAGACACTGTCTGCACCCACAACCCGTTTGGAGCTTGGGTATAGCTGGGTGCAGAAGCACCCTCGAAGTTTCCGTCAAGTAAGTGCAGCACCATATCGCTGGTAGCTAGATGTTGAACCAGTAAAAACGAAGGCATGGAAATTGGGGTCCTTTGACGTTTCAATACCTCCACACCTGAGCAATATCCCAAAAGACCGTATGCGCTAGAGACCGCATGCACATGTACGGTCCTGCGATCGGTGTCCCAGGCGTCGCCATATTCACAGTCAAAAAACGCCCGGACCTGGTCAGAAAACCGGTAATTCTCAAGCCGCAGGGAATGCCACAACTTCGAATCACCTAATGGACGGCGATTGAAAAGAGCCTTGAATTGCTGTCCGACAACCTTCACCGCTTCCGGCGACTCGGTATCAAGCACAAATACAGGGTTGAGTGCACGCAACCGAGGGTCGTCATAAAGTTCGGTTCTACGCAATTTCCCGGTCGTCTGGGCAGGCGTCAGCGTGACAATCCGCAATTGCTCGGGATGTGCCAACTTGGTCTTCAATGCACGCAGAACTGCATCACGCAGTGCAATCGCCTTGTTACCGGAGGATGGCGAAAACAACAGGATGCTTTCACCGGTTTCCTGAATATGCCGGATGGCACGTGCAACGATTAGTGTCGAGGCAAAGGTCTTTGTTGTTTGAGTATTTGCGTTCTGCCTCAGGTCGAGCAGACGCAACGGCACATCCCGGTAGCGGCCCATTTCAAAAAACTGCGCTGTGGCGACCGACAGGAAGGCCTGCATACGAGGATCCAGCTCAGGCAACCTCATTGAGGGTTCGAAAGCATCGTCGCTGCTGCTGACTTCGAAGCCGGGAGCACTGGCGACGATCAGATCGTAGTAGCGCTCGATAACCGGAATGGGCTCCTGAGGTCTCCGGGTTACCAGTGCACCTGTACCGCTTTTCATCACATCCATTTGTCCAGCGCTCCTGTTCGTGGATATTCGCTACTTGCGAATGTCTTTCGAACGCTAGACGTCAAGGATGCCCTTGTCTCTGGTCAAAACCTTGATAACTGAAAAGCAGACCCAAGCTACAAACCTCAGCGAAAACGCTTACAGAAACATCCCACGTGCGTCGTCTCGGGCCGGACCAGAGATAAAAACGGGCCCTCCGTGAGTTTCGGGTGACATCTCTTCGCTGAGTGATGTTTACGCACCGCAAGGAGTTTCACGCCCAGCCAACATCCGTCATCAGTGCCAGATTAATCTGGGGTTCGAGCTCGAAATCGGGGCAATAAAAAACCCCGCAGCTTTCGCAACGGGGTTTTGGATATCACCATCAGCGCTTAGTGATGCTCACGCGTCGCACGGAATTTCACGTCCGGCCAGCGCTCTTCCATCAACGCCAGGTTGACCCGCGTCGGGGCCAGGTAGGTCAGGTGACCACCGCCGTCGATGGCAAGGTTTTCCACAGCCTTGACGCTGAACTCTTCGAGCTTCTTCTTATCGTCGCAATCGATCCAGCGCGCGGAATACACAGTGATCGGCTCGTAAGAGCACTCGACCTTGTATTCCTCTTTCAAGCGGCTGGCGACCACATCGAACTGCAGCACACCGACGGCGCCGAGGATGATGTCGTTGCTGCGCGTCGGGAAGAACACCTGGGTCGCACCCTCTTCTGCCAATTGCTGCAGGCCCTGACGCAGTTGCTTGGATTTCAGCGGATCACGCAGACGTACGCGACGGAACAGTTCCGGGGCGAAGTGCGGGATACCGGTGAAGCCCAGGACTTCGCCTTCAGTGAAGGTGTCGCCGATCTGGATGGTGCCGTGGTTGTGCAAACCGATGATGTCGCCGGCGAACGCTTCTTCCAGTTGCTCACGCTCGGAGGAGAAGAAGGTCAGCGCGTCGCCGATCCGCACGTCTTTGCCGGTGCGCACGTGGCGCATCTTCATGCCTTTTTCGTACTTGCCGGAGCAGATCCGCATGAAGGCGATACGGTCGCGGTGTTTCGGGTCCATGTTCGCCTGGATCTTGAACACGAAGCCGGCGAATTTTTCTTCGACTGGCTCAACAGTTCGCTCGTTGGCGACACGGGCCAGCGGTTTCGGCGCCCAGTTGACCACGGCGTCGAGCACGTGATCGACACCGAAGTTGCCCAATGCAGTCCCGAAGAACACCGGGGTCAGTTGGCCGTCGAGGAATTCCTGTTGATTGAATTCGTGGCAGGCGCCCTGCACCAGTTCCAGCTGATCGACGAAGCGATCGTACTCGTCGCCCAAGTGCGCGCGAGCCTCATCGGAGTCGAGCTTTTCGATGATTTTCACATCGGTGCGCTCGTGGCCGTGGCCGGCGGTGTACACGATGATGTAGTCGTCGGCGAGGTGATAGACGCCCTTGAAGTCGCGGTAGCAACCGATCGGCCAGGTGATCGGCGCAGCCTTGATCTATTTCGTCGAGCAGTTCGATCGGGTCGCGGATGTCACGGTCGAGTTTGTTGATGAAGCTGACGATCGGCGTGTCACGCAGACGGCAGACGTCCATCAGCGCGATGGTGCGTGGCTCTACACCCTTACCGCCATCGAGGACCATCAATGCCGAGTCAACCGCTGTCAGGGTGCGGTAGGTATCTTCGGAGAAGTCTTCGTGGCCCGGGGTGTCGAGCAGGTTGATCATGTGGTCGCGATACGGGAACTGCATGACCGACGTGGTAATGGAAATACCCCGTTGTTTTTCCATTTCCATCCAGTCGGAGGTGGCATGGCGGTCGGATTTTCGAGATTTCACCGTGCCCGCAATCGCAATCGCCTTGCCCATCAGCAAGAGCTTCTCGGTGATGGTGGTTTTACCGGCATCGGGGTGGGAAATAATGGCAAACGTGCGCCTGGCGTTGACTTCATTGACAATTTTACTATCGGACATCGCTTAAAATCTCGATTGTGTACGCTGAAATGTACACAGTTAAAAAAGAACCTTTGGCCGATTGCAAAGGCCAACACAGATAACCGTCCACTATACCAAACCGGCAGCTGGATTGCCCGCGCTGGCGATCCTCGGGTTTTCTACGATCACTCAGTCCTTAGAAAACTAGGGGCTGGCAATTCCCATAGGACTCGCTGCAACACCTATTGCCCCATCGCCAAAGACTTGACCACCGCGCTAGCTGCGGGCACAACGGCTGCCAAGGCATTTCGCAAGTAGAAGGCTTCACCTGACCTGTCTCCTTCCTACGATGCAGTGGCGTCGGCGGTATGCTTTCATCGCAGGTGGTGCTTCGGCAAGGAACCCAACGTTTTGGAACTGGTGCGTGGGCGAACTGTGCTGTTTGGCACTTATGGTTTTAATGTTGATAGGTACGATGGCATTACGAGGCTTTCCGAAGGGAGTTATTGCTCAGCCTGGAGCCGAACGCCCTTTTTGTAGGATTCTATGGCCGTGAGATTCCTGCTTAATTCCAGTATTGGACTATCCCTTTAAGGATCATGAGGCGATTGTTAGAGCGCAGTTGCTGGCACCAATCGTGGACAAGTATTTCAGCGAAGCTGCGCGCTTATCGTTTATCTCCCACAGCTAGAGGGCACGCATGAAGTTGGGACGCCAGCAGGATGAAGACAAAGTCAAGCAGTTGATTTTAATGGCCGGCGCTATCAGAGATAATTGCCTACGCCAGCGATTCTTAGAAGTGGTAAAAAGGCTGGAAAGTATTGCTATCTTAGCATTTCTTAGCGACTCAGTTTTGGAAGTTTACGTTCCGGCAGACAACCCACTCGCTGGAATACTTTCCGAAGGACATCCTTATTGACGCGGCGCACTAGGTCGTTATGGCTTGCAATCTCCTCGTCGGATAACCTGAGATCGTCTTGGGCTAATTTCGGAGTCTCGGGATTATGGATAACGTGATTATTTAGAAGCCAATCTGCCCAAGAGTGTGCCGCCTGTTATCTTACCCGCAATCAGCATCGACCGTCCGGAGTCCAAGCCTGGCTTGTCGGCGGGTCATATTTTAGTATATTTACAAGGAGCAGTATGGACGATTTCATAAGTTCCTCTACTACAGACCATAGGGGGGAGGCTCTAGATTGCCATATCGATTACTGTTCCTATGATTCGACCAATGATTTGGGCTGCCTTAGCTGCTGATTCAATGACTTCCGCAACTGATTTGATTCCCGCTAGCGCATCATCGACTGTCTTTTCAGCAGCTTTAAGTGCCTTGATAGCATCTTTATATTCTTGAGTAGATGAATCCAGCTGATCGTAGATGACCTGTTGCCATAGGAAAAAGTAAACATTAATGATTTTTTGCAGTCGAATCTGTTCCTCTGGGATTATTGTGTTGTTTCTGAGTTTATTGAGTTTATTTACTGTATCACTCATTCCGCCGCGAATGGTTGATGCCATCTTTTTCTCTCCCTATGTAATTATTGCTCTTTAAGGCCGCTCTGAAATTCCCTCACTGATTTGGCTTGCTTTTGTAGCTCGGCCAGAGATTTTCCTACCTCAGCGGAGGAGAATTGGTCTTGCTCTACGGCCTTCCTCATAGCAGCATGGGTTTTTGCGATAGCTTCAGAACCCTTGCTCACAGCATTAAAAAAGCCACTTACTGAGTTTTCTGCAGTGTTTATTTCTTTGGCTCGGACCAGCAATGCGTATCGAGAGTCAAAATTATTTGACTTTTTTTCTAGATTATATGCGGTCTGGATTGATCCGCGAGTATTGTAAAGTGACTCGTAGGCATACTTCGCCAGATCGGTATTACTCCCGAGATCTTTGCTGATCATTATTGCTGTTTGTTGGACTGCCGGATCAACTTTAATGATTATCTCTTTTATGGCGGATCGTTTTTTCTCTTCAACGACAGCTCTTCCGATTGCATTTACAGCCGTAGCGAGGAGCCCAATCGTTTCGTTATCTATTTTCGAATCTTGATGTGATGCCTTCTGGTAGGTGTCTTTAAGCTCTACTAGAGAGGTGTTGAGTTCCAGTGAAGCACTATCAATATCGGAGCCTACGTCGGCTTCAACTATTTTCTTTAATGCAGATGAGTAACCTGATAATGCGTCTAATGCATTTAGTCGCAATTTAAGCCGCTCGGCTTTTTCTTTGGCCTGCGCATCGTTCCCTGCTACTTTAAATAGCCCGTTAAAGCTGTTGTCAGTTGGGCCGGTTTTGGTATCTGACGCGATACTGTATAGCTGTCTTTCAACTGTCACCTGATCAATCAAGTTGAACGCTTTCTTTGCGTTTTCATTCAATTCAGTCGAGGCTGTGCCGAACTGACTCACCTGACTTAGTGATACAGAGCCACAGCCTCCCAGGCTGAATAACAGAATGGCTATGGATAGGTATGTTATATTCGTTTTTTGTCCTTTCATCGATACGCTCCATGGCGTCAATCGGTGGGCATCACCTTTACTGCATTGTTCGCTTAGCAAGCTGCCATTTCCAATTCTAGCCGGGTTTCATCATCTGTCTAGGTGCTAGAAAAATAATGTAGCTTGGAAACTCATGCCGATGCCTGAGAGCTCCGAGTCGGAATGATTAGTCATGGCATCGGTGCGCAGAACCTCGACCAAGCCCTGTTCAGCTGTCTCAGGCTGAGGGTGCAACCGCAAAATACGCGGGGCGCCCTTAATACTAGAGTTCGGAAAGTGTGTTGCCTGAATATGTACAGTTTTTTTACAGTACAGGACCGGAGCAAGAAGTACGACGACGGCACTTTTTGAAGAATTGTAGTCGGAATCTAGGATTCCAATATGATTACAGCGACGGCTGGGCGATTTATTTCGTGGAACAACCGTTTTCTAGAGAGGGTTCTTCATCGGGAGCTATTTATAGTTGGGCTCGAATGCATTCTCACAATTAAATTGTGTCTGCTCGGATGGTTTGATCGTGGTTTCCGCCTGACCCTGCCAGCCTGTAAGAATTCTGCAAAGCACTGATCATGAAGTGAGAAGGTAAGGTATGTCATCTCTCCCGATCATTGTCCTTGTTTTCACGTTGAGACGGCGAGATAAACGGTTTGGCTTTCTCCACCTCCTCGCATTCTCTCTGCTCTTTATTGCCTTTACGAGACGCCGCTGCTGCTCGTTCAAACGCAGCCATAAGATCGGGAGTTTCTCTGAGCGGCTGACGCTTTGCCCTCTCAAAAGCTGCCAACACATCAGGGACAGCTCTCTCTGGCGGCGAATGCTCGTGATCAACGATCTCGACTAATGACGGCATAACGCCGTCCTCGCCGCGAGCCCTGACACACTGATCTCGTTTGTTATCCCGCATGAATGCGGCCAGCTCTCGTCTATCCACTTTTTCAAGGGATGTTGCCTTGCGTTCAATGCCGAGTGCCTGAAGCTTGAGACGGAAATCCAGAATCTTGGCATCCTGTGTTTGACGTGCTTTCAGCTGAGCCTGCTGTTCGAGATGAGCTCGCATGCGTTTGGCATCTTGATAGTGGTGCAATTTCTGGCGTAAGAAATTGAGACCGCTGACCCGGCCCAGAAACTCAGACAAGCCCGTGGGTCGGTTTTGATACCGCTCCAGGCGAACGGTTTTCATCATGGCAAGGTGGCCTGTACGCAGCTTGTCGCGCTCTGCCTGGTGCCCTGCCTGCTGCGCAAGACGCAGGCAATGCTGTCGGTGCGTGAGTGCTTCTCGCTCCTGCTCTATCGCGCGTCGCCGCTCCATCTGGCCGTGCTTCAACTCGGCGAGCCGGTCGGCGTAGTTATCTTCCTTAACGGCTCGCTCGATCAGCTTGCGGTGCGCCGCAACGAGCTTCTCAGCCTCCTGGACGGTCGGCAGTGATTCACACGGGAATTCTTTCTCAAGAAACTCACGGATGTCCTTCGTGCGGATGGACTTGTCATCGATGAGCTTTGGCAGCGCGTTCACGTTGCCGTAAAGATCGACCAGGACATAGGGGCGGTTTCCGGTGGCCAGCATGTAGCCCCGCTCGGCGAGCGCCTGCACGAACGACCGTGCATCGTCACTCTGCTGCCAGGCTTCCGTAACCTGCCGCTTATGGTCTTCTTTGGAGAGCCCGGTCTGCCGTAGCTGCGCCTGCTCGTAGAGGGAAATCTGCCCGACCTTTCTGGACTTTTCATACCCGGCGGGAAGCGTAAGACCATGATCGCGGGCGAAACCCCGCGTCACCCGCATCAGCTTGTCCCGGTCAAAGGCCAGATGGACAGCTTTCTGATTATCAGCATCAATCCGTGACCAGACCACATGGCAGTGCTCACGACCATCTTTGATATGGAACACCACGGCACGGGGTTGATCGCCTAACCCCAGAACGTCCTCGGTGCGCCGGATATAGTCCAGGTACTGATCGCGCGTCAGCGGCCCCTGAGCGGGATCGGGGTTGATCGACAGGCTGTAGAGATACTTCTCGCACCGGGTCAGCGTATCGGCCTGCACCTGCCATTCTTTGAAAGCACCGTGCAGATCCCCGGCAATGGCTCCTCGCAGATCAACCACCTCGGCCAGCTCGTTGTCATAGGCATTCAGAAGGTGAGTGGCGAGGTCTTGGCCGCTTCCCCGCTGCGACGCGAAAGGGATCATGGGTCCCTCCCCAAGGCCTGCATCAGATAGCTCCTGATTTCAGCGAGCTCATCCCGGCACTCCTGGAAAATCAGGCTGGGATCGCTATCAGTGGACGAGCGGCCAGCTTGCTCCAGCC
>LNAP01004941.1_pt1 | contig 12033 bp, 5 predicted proteins | sample 602601 | NCBI WGS metagenome assembly LNAP01 (sample SAMN02440304, study PRJNA202911) | soil metagenome | biome: Subtropical and temperate rainforests or woodlands; isolation source: soil samples (1 kg each in a 20% v/v slurry with milli Q water) were... ... | reverse complement strand
GGCCTTCGCCGGCTTTTGGGTTTTCAAACCAGGATCGGGAAGCTAATTGTGAACTGGATTAAATCGACAGGCCTTCTTGCGGTGACGTTGATGTCGGCGATCTTTTCGGCACAACTCCTTGCTGCGACGCAGTGCGTTGAGAGCGGAGAGGCTCTGTCATTAAATCCAGTTGTAGCGGTCGTGGGCGAGACACTTAATGTGACCTATACGCTGGACCGTGTTGGGTGTTCGTCAATAGGGTCTTACAGTCTTCCGATCAATATTGGCTCGCCGAAGGGCGCGAATATTGGAAAATGCGAGGGGGTTCGGAGCAAGGAGTCTTTCTCCTGTACGGGCGTGGCAACATTACCCCAAGGATTCACTGGACCTTTGGTTATCAGTGTAGGTAAAGCGCTGGCTGAGACCATTGTCGAGAGGAAAAAAACCCAACCTCATGCCGATGACATGGAGGTACTCAACAACGAGGACGAAACGTTACTTGTCCCTCTCACCCTCACTGGTGCGGGAGTCCAGGCCGAGTCTTTCGAGATTCTGGACATGCCTTCTGAGGAGATCGGACAGTTCCTGCTAAGCGGATCCACCGTAACCTTCAAGCCTTTCCCGCAATGGTATGGGATTACGTCCTTCACCTATCGCGGCAAGGACACAACCGGTAACGTCTCCAATCCGGCGACAGTCCGCGTTGTTACCAGTCTGGTAAATGATGCACCGACCTTAATCCCCCACCCAGCGATCGGGGTTGAGGACAAGCCGTTTGTGTATGTGCCAGTCGTTCAAGATCCTGACCAGGTCGACATATATCAATTGGTCGTGGAGGCGCAGGGTGCTCACGTAACAGCTTCAGTCGAGCCGGACCTACACTCCCTGAAAATTGTTCCGGAAAAAGACTGGAATGGGTCCGACACCCTCAAAATTAGTGCTGTAGACAGCGCCAACGCGAAGAGTGATGTGATGACTGTTCGTGTCGTCATCCAGCCTGAAAGCGATGCCCCCATTCTCACGCCGGTAGCCATCACGGCGAATGAGGACAGCGAGGGCAGGGCCAAAATTGTATTTTCGGATCCCGACGGAAAGGCCCCATACCGATTTCTAATTGATAAACAACCGCCACCAAGCGCTGGCGGTTGTGGCATTGACGTGGACGAAGTGGTCTTCACTCCGGCCAAGAACTGGAACGGAACAACGGATTGCTCCGTCGTCGTTGTTGACGCTGACAGCGGCGCATCGCTTCCGAGCAAAGTGTCAATCACTGTGTCTGCGGTTGCCGATAAGCCTGTGGTGGAAACCAAGACACTGACCCTAAATCAGGGTGATACATCGACGTTCAGCCTGGTGGTGACGGACCCTGATGTCGGCGACAGTTTCTCGCTCAGTAGTTCGTCTTCTCAGGATGCTGCTTTCGGATCGTTTAGTTTTACGGGCTCAACCATTACGGTTGCACTTAACCCAGCTTTCGTTGGGACTAGATCGATCTCGTACACGGCGAAAGACTCTTCCGGTCTTGTGTCGGCACCTGGTGAGCTGACGATCAAGGTGCTGCCGGTTGGCAAGAAGCCTGTTGTCGCTTCGGGTCAGGCCTCCACCGGTATTGATACGCCTGTGACGTTGGAGCTCATGGCAACCGATCCAAACCATGATGCGCCGCTTGCCTTCGCCATTTCTCAGACTGTTCCGGTTGCATCTGGGTCGTTGAGCTTAATTGGCAATCGATTAACCTTCACGCCGGCTGCAGGATTCGTCGGTACCGCGACCGCTAACGTCGTAGCTACTGACCCAGGTGGTTTGGTCTCGGCGCCACAAGCCGTATCATTTATTGTTCAGGATGATCAAACCGTCGCATTTGACCCCGATAACCCCGACAGCCATACGATTATAATCGTTCAGCAACCCAACGCGGCTGCAGGCGTGATAACAGTCAATGGCATGTCGTTGACCTTTACGCCCGTCCAGGGCTATTTCGGGACGGCTACATTCGCGTACAAGGTGCGGGACTTGGCCGGGCTTGAGTCGGATACCAAGCAAGGGACAATCGATGTAGCCAAAACCAACTACGCCCCTACGTCTGCTAACGTGGCCATCAGCGTTAATGAGGGGGAGGCATCGAGTCCTGCACTGCCGACGGTAGTAGATGAGAACCTCTATGATGCTGGGTTGCACACTTTCACCATCCCTATCCAGAGCATGACTGGGGTCGCGGAGGTAGTGAACAATCGCATTATCTATCACGCCCCGTATGGCGCCAGCGGCACTAAGACCTTCAAGTTCATCGCCCGAGATGTTGCCGGCGCAGAAGTCGTTGGCTTGGCGACTGTGAATGTGGTGGCCAAGAATTTCCCTCCAAGCTCGGTGGACTTGAGTCTTGATACCCTAGAGTCCACCCCGGTAAGCGGCGTACCTGTCGTCGTCGATCCAAATCCTAACGATACGTTCACCTACACAATCGATTCGAGTCCTATTGGCGGTACCGCTGCCGTTGTAAGTGGCAAGGTTGTCTATACGCCGACCGCGAACTGGGTAGGGTCTGATCGCTTCGCCATATCGGCTTACGATGCCGCTGGCGTTAGGGTCACCGGGCTTGCTTTTGTGACTGTGCGTCCGTCGAACGTTGCGCCACTGTCGCTAACCGGCAGCATAACGGTCCCAGAGAACACCACGAGTGCACCGTACTACCCTGTCATCGTCGATAAAAACCTCTATGACATGGGCAAGCATCAGTTGGTAGTCAAAGTTCAACCGGCAAACGGTTTGGTATCGGTTGTAGGCAATCGACTGGTCTACACGCCGAAAAAAGACTTCATTGGTGACGACACTGTTGCAGTCGAAGCAACCGACCTGGGCGGGCTAACCGTGCAAGGAATCGTGGCGCTACACGTCACGAAGAACAACCTACAGCCCGAGACAGCAACGCTCAAGATCGTGACGTACGAGAACACACCGTCAGCAGAGACCGCCCCGACGGTGGTAGACCCAAATGCATGGGATCAATTCACTTACGAGGTGATTGCTCAGCCCGAGCATGGTTTGGTGGTGGCTGGGGCCAAGGGATACGTATACACGCCGCAATCGAAGTACACAGGCAACGACAGCTTTGCCTTCCGTGTCGTTGACGTGGGCGGGAAATTCGTCGAGAGCGTGGCCAAGGTATCGGTCCTGCGGAAAAACACAGCGCCGACTGGGGTGACTCCGAACACCGTGTATTTCTACGAAGGAATCGGGGGCAAACAGCGCCTGGCAGCAATCGACGATAACCTCTGGGGATCGCATACCATCGAAGTGCAGTCCCAGCCTGGGCATGGCTTCACTTGGTTCGACAACGATGAGTTGAACTTCAAGACCGATGGTCGTACAGAGACGACGATGACCGTCAAAGTGACGGACCAGGACGGGTTGTCCGTGGTTGTTCCTGTCCGCTTGGTGCCCAAGAGCATTGACAGCGTAATCGATCAATTGCCAGTTCAAGAGTTAGCCGGCGATAAAGTGGCCACCCCAGCAATCACCAAAGAGTTTCTGCGTGTGGATGGCCGACCAGGTCTATTGCTGACCGATAAGGACGCGATAACAGCACTGGGGAGCGACATCGTCGCGGTCGTTGAAAAGACCTCAACTGTTGGGTTGCGTGTCGGTAGGAGGCCTTTGGCGCCGAGCCAAGGCACCAGGTTGGCAGTGGAGTATTTCACTGCGGACGCGCTCGGCTCTGCGTTGGCAGGCATCGAAACGAGTGCCAGTGGCCACGGCCGGGTGCTGCTTGTAAGAGGGGACCTGACGGGCACCGCGTACGCAATACCCTTCGAGGTGTGGAAACTCGAAGGTGCGGTGAAGACTTCAGCCGACACGGCTCCTCTGGGACTGCAAGCGTTACGTGCACAGTTTGAACCGTCGAACACAGTGTGCTTGAACACTGTTCGCCAGGCCTCTGCAGTTAACGGCAATCCGTACGACAATCCAGTATGCCTTCTGGAGTTCACGCAGAAGTTGCCTGAGTTCAAGGACCTGTCCAGTGACTCAACATTGGCGATGACTGGGACCGCGACAGATGTCGGAATTTATCCGCTCGAGGTGACTTCCTACATCGTCAGCGCCGATGGAGAGAAAAGCCTGCTGGCGACTTATACCAAGACTGTCGAATTTATTTCGCCAGTTGGTGCGGTGAAAGTCGGACCCAAGTACCCGTTCACGACGGCCTATTACAAGGTCGAGGATCTGGATATTGAGTACGTGCAGCAGGCAGGGCCTCCATGTGATCTCACGATTATCGAGCGCAGGGCAATTTCAGCAGCCGCTTCGTTCAATACAAGACCCTTGTGTCTGCTTGAGTGGGATGAAATCCCTGTGGGAATGGGCGCTCGTCCAAACTGGGAGCGGCCGTACCTCCAGGGGACGGCAACTATGCTCGGCCTCAATACGTCGAGCTGGAGGCTGTCTGTTTTCACGCCATCCGGTAAGAAAATAGACCTCGGGCCGGACACATTTACCTTTACTGCGATTGAACCGACGAAGGCGACGGTTACCTACGATTCCAGTACGAGAGTTAGCGACACACTCCTGACGTCACCACGCGAGGGCGCGTACATAGGTGATGCAGTGATTCAGTCGGTCAGTGCAAGGCTGATGCTCCAGCACAACCTCAACTTGGGTGTGGAGCAAACTGAGGATGCATCTCCAGCCTATGGCGCGATCAGCAAGATTTACCGTCGGATTTACACGGCACCGTTTGATGCCTTGTGGCAAATGAAAAAGCTACACGTAGACGTCGCCTACAAGGTTCTGCCTGACATATCGACTCATACAGAGGTGGATGTCCTGGCCGTTCCTGACGAGAGCGTCGTGCCAATCATCGACAACGAGAACGGAAAGGTTCTTTCTACGGAAAGCCTTGAAGTAGGGGTGACGATGGGGGATGCGTTCAACGATCAAAAGGTTTACTCGGCGGACACGATGGGTGAATGGGAGATTCGCCTGATCCTTAAGCCTACCTGGAACACGGTGACAGAGCTGGCGCCATGGCAAAAGACCGACGGTGTCGGCCATGCTGCGTTTGCAATACCTGTTGATGAGCTGGCCGGTAAGAATCTGCGCATTTACGCAGAGGCCCGAGTAATTTCGCCTGTGCCAGAGTACAAGGTAACTCGCACATCGCCCCGACCTCTAAGCCTAGCAATCCTGAATGGTGCTGCTCTCGATGGTTCAATTAGGGCACTTCGTCTGACGGGGGAAGCCCCACTGCGCATCACGCTGTTTGCTGATGTGACCAATCGAGCGTGGGCCAAGGACCTGGGTGCTGTTCGCTGGGAGTTGTCGACGGAGGGCGGTCCATGGGGCGAACTGCCGAACAAGAGTCGGACGCCGCAAAGGATCGCGATGACCCTGTTGAAGGGCAACTACAAGGTCCGCGCAGAGCTGACGAATAAACACTCTGGGGCTAAGTCGATGACCGATGAGATTGAAGTCATCGTGTACAACGTCCCGAAAGGTGTGTTGAAGGGGCCAGGGAACACCTTCATCGATGCCTCTGCTCGGTTCAGAGTTCTGCAGCTGGATGGCCAACCAATTGATCTCTCAAATATCGAGGTCGAATGGAGCTTGGATCGCGGTAAGACGTGGGTTCTTGGTGATGATACGAATATTCAGACACGTAGCACTGAGGCACGAGTGAGCGTCTATGCGCGCATGCGCTTCAAGGAGGCGCCTGTTGACGATGTGCACGTATGGAAGGTCCTTCGATCTGGCGTCGCTTTCCGGAAAATCAGGCCGCCACGAGTACAACTGATTGGTCCCCGTCGGCCTGAGGTCGGGAAGGAGGCAACGTGGATAGCGAACATGCTGATGCCATACCCAAACATGGACCTGACCATGGGTGGGGAATTCATCATGCCCGATGGCACAACGATCGTGCCTGGCCAAGAGGCCAAATACACGCCAGTGGATGCCGACATCACTGATTCCAAGACCTACTTGAGCTATAGGGCTTGGATTGAGGGCTACCGCGATCGTGGAGGAGAGGGCATAACCCAGCAGCGCATCACTTTCTGGATCTACGACTGGCCTGAATGGGCTATTCAGCCAACCTTCAGCGCAGAGTACGCGCCGGCGGAACTTTCACTCCGCGTGCGGAACATTGGCGAGTTCAAAGCGGTTGAGGGCGTGTACTACGATTGGGAAATGCCGGCGATGCCCGGGTACGAAGTCGTGAAGGACGACACCATGGTTCTCAGGATGCTCAACATCCTCGAACCTGCCGTGTACCCCTTCAAGGTCCACGTCTACGATGCACGAGGCAACTACAGCCTGGTAGAACGCCTGATGACCTTCAAAGAGCCACCACCTTGGACCATCAATCTGCTGTGGAATGGTGACAACAATGCTTCCCGGGCACCTTTGGGCATCATGGTCCGACCTCAGATTTCTGGTGGTCACCCGAAGGACCGGATCACCAGCCTGAAGTACAAGTTGAACGGCGAGGAGATCGATACGGGCGGCTCTCGCTATGCCAGGGCCACGTTGCCGACAGAAGGGCAGTACCAGGTCGACCTTGAAATTGAGACCCTAATGAACAAAGGCTCAGACGGTAAGGTTGATATCGATGTGAAGAAGAATCAACCACCTACTTGTGAGCTGCAGGTAAAGGAGGGCGGTTCCGCTTGGTCGGCGCTTGCCAAGTGCACGGATCCCGATGGGCGAATCGCGAGGCATAACTGGTACGTGAACGACAAAGTGCAAGGGCTGGGCGGATCGGCGATCACGATCTCGAAGCGGACCTACCCAGACGCGCCGAAAATCGTCCTCTTCGCTACTGACGATTCAGGAGAGGATTCTGCGCCAGTAATCTGGTGATGCGAAATGAAGGGCGCCAGTGGGCGCCCTTTATTTTTGACCCTGCTACAGGGTCAGATTCGAACCTAATGGCGAGGCAAGTTCTCTAGCCTGACGACATCGAAATCGAGGTGTCCTCATGCTCAGAAGAATCTTTTTTCCCCTCCTGCTGGCCACGTCTGCATGCGCATTGGCTGTCGAGCCGACTGATGGTCAGCACAATCAAACCGCCCCCATGCCCATTAACGGGATGATCGCAGCGGTTAAGAACGGGAAAATGGCCTTCGTTAGCGATAACGGACGATTCGTGTTCCGCGGGTCCATGTATGACACCTGGGCGCAGAAAGAAATAACGACACTCGAAGAGGCCGAGCAAGCCTCTAAGTACATTGACCTCCAGAAGATCAAATTCAATATCGAAGACCTGGTTCCCTTCACTGTCGGAACAGGTTCAAAGACTGTCGTCGTTTTTACAGATCCACTTTGCCCCTCTTGTGCACACCTTATTTCCGATCTGAAAAAAGTCGAGGGTTACACTTTCAAGATCGTTGAAGTTCCAGCTCTAGGTGATGAAAGCGCAAAGATTGTTCGAAGCCTGCTCTGCGCAAAAGACAAGAATGCCGCCTTTGATATTGCAACCGGCAAGGATAAGCCGAAGGTCCTCGACCAACGCGGAAATGATTGTGATACCTCGCCTATCGGCAAACGAATTATTTCGGCTCAGATGTTCGGTGTGAAAGGCGTTCCTTTCATGATCCGGAATGACGGGTTAATTAAACATGGTTACGAGAAAGGGACCCTTTCTAACTGGCTGACGGGAGCAAATTAAGTGACTGCGTATGCCAAGGCAAACTACCCGTTAGCTGACCTTCTGAGTGTTATCGCCTATGACGACGAAAAAAAATACTTCGTCATGGATGATAACTCCGTTGGGTTTTCGTTCCTGTGCCGGCCATTACCTGGAAGTGACGGTAAGGAGGGCGATCAGCTTAAGTCTGTGATGAAGCAGGCCTGGCCATCGGGAACGACAATCAACTTCAACTTGTTCCCGTCGCAAAATATCAACTCCCAAGTAAATAGCATGCTCAGGATGCGGCTTGGTTGCGAGGACAACATCGCACACCAGGCGATTAAAAGCCGGGCAAGCTATCTGGTAAACGGCACGTTAAAGCCTATTGATGATTACTCCGGAATCAAGGTCCGTGAAATTCACGTTCTGATCACCGTGGTAATGCCGATAGACGATGTGTTGCCGACCGAAAAGGAAATTCAGACCCTGTCAGAGCTGCGTGCACAGTTTGACTCCACCTTCAAAAGCATCGGTTTTGCCCCGCAGGCGCTAACCAACCATCTCTACCTGGAGATCATGTCTTCGATTTTGAACCAGGGGCAACAAGCCTCTTGGCGCGATCGAATGCATGCCGAAGCAGAAGATGACAAGCCTTTGAAATGCCAAATCCTCGATTACGACAGGACCGTCGAAGTATTCAGTGATCACCTGAAGATCGGCGATACGCTAGTAAAAACGCTGAGTGTTAAGAAGTTTCCGCGGCAGACGCTTCAGGGGTATGCGGCATGGTACCTCGGCGATTTGCTGACCGGCACCAACGGAATCCGCGAAAACTGCTTGATCAGTTTTACGGTGTACTTTCCCGAGCAACAAGCGGCGAAAGACAAGCTCAACACCAAGCGCCAATGGGCGAACAACCAGGCCTACGGTCCGCTTCTAAAATTTGTGCCAAAACTCGGTGCGAAAAAACAAGGCATGGATGACCTCTTCAAAGAAATTGAAGAGGGAGAGGCGGTAGTCCGGTGCAACATGACTGTGGTTATTTTTTCCGGTGATCGTGACCGTCTGGTTCGTGCGACTTCGGAAGCTCGTAACTACCTGGGCATTCGGCAGTTCACGTTGCTGGAGGACAAATACTTCGTTCTTCCGTTGTTCCTGAATGCTCTTCCCTTTGGCGCCGACCGCAAAGCGATCGACGAAAGCTACCGCTATAAGACGATGGCAATCACTCATGCGTTGCCGTTGCTCCCTATCTATGGCGATTGGAAGGGGACTGGTTCACCGATCATGCAGTTCGTTTCACGGAATGGGCAGCTGATGTCCTATTGCCTGTTCGACTCGGAAACAAACTACAACGCAACCGTCGCCGCCCAATCCGGGAGTGGTAAGTCGTTCCTGACCAACTACCTGATCACCGCCTATCAATCAGCCGGCGCTCAAGTTTGGGTCATCGACGTAGGGCGGTCGTACGAAAAGCTTTCAAAGGCTTTTGGTGGGGACTTTATCGAGTTTACGCCAGAGTCGCACATCTGCCTGAACCCGTTCGAGCTGGTTCAAGAATACCAGGATGAAGAGGACGTTCTGATTGGGTTGCTCTGCGCAATGGCGGCGCCGACCCAACCTCTGATCGACCTGCAAATTGCCGGCCTGCGGCAACACTGCGCAAAAGTCTGGGATGCCAAAGGCCGTGAAATGATTGTCGATGATGTCGAGCAATCACTTCTGGGAGACTCGGACTCCCGGATCAAGGATATCGGCAAGCAACTGTTCCCGTTTACCTCGAAGGGTATGTACGGCAAGTACTTCAACGGCCGAAACAACGTCGACTTCAAAAACCCCTTTACTGTCCTTGAACTGGAGGAGCTGAAGGGGCGTAAGCATCTTCAACAGGTGGTTCTCCTGCAGTTGATCTACCAGATCCAGCAGGCCATGTTCCTGGGCGATCGCGACAGAAAGAAAATCGTGGTTATCGACGAGGCTTGGTCGCTTCTGACCGAGGGCGACGTGGCCAAGTTCATCGAGCACGGCTATCGCCGATTCCGGAAATACAACGGAGCAGCAATCACCATCACACAGTCGGTAAACGACCTCTACGCAAGTCCTACTGGCCGTGCCATTGCAGAAAACTCAGCGAACAGCTTCCTGCTCGGCCAAAAGCCAGACGCGATCAACATGATCAAGCGGGAGGGGCGTTTGGCTCTCAGTGAAGGCGGCTTCAGCATCCTTAAGTCGGTTCATACCATTCGTGGGCAGTACTCGGAGATCTTCTTCCAGACCGAGCAAGGTACCGGGGTAGGGCGTCTCACCGTCGATAACTTTTCCAAGTTGCTGTATTCGACAACGCCAAAAGACGTCAGCGATATCAATATTTACATTGGCCAAGGACTGAACACAGCTGAGGCAATTAACGCCGTGATGCGTGATCGTGGGGTAGCAGCATGAAAGATGTGATTTTAAACGCGCTGGTGTCATTGGTAGTTGCCGTAGCAGTGGTTATGGGACATGACTTCATAAAAGTGCAGGAGTACGGAACGCCGATTGCGGTCCTTAATTATGATGTTGTAGCCGGGGGCGCTAAACTCGACGCGCCTGAAAAAGCTGAGGCTGGTTACGAACAATTGCGGGCTTCGGCAACTAAACTAGCCGCGGCAGGATTTGTGGTGATTGATTCGCGTGCGTTGACTGCATACCCACCTGATCTCGAGGTGCCGTCCCCCGTTCAGCAAGAAGATAAAACCTCGGGGGCGAAGGATGAATAAACACGCACGTTTCATGATTCGTGCTTTGCCTCTGACCGCATTAATGGTGGCGGCAAGCCTGTATGCAACCACACGGTACGGCATCGGCATTGATCCGCAAAAGAACACCTGCCTTGATTGGCGCGTCTTTATCATTGATAAGCACAATACGTCAGTGGAGCGCGACGGCATCTATGCATTCAAATCGACGCAGATGGAGCCGTACTTCCGCAATGGCACGGTCATCATTAAGTATGCCCGTGGCGTTACAGGTGATCGCGTCACAGTAAATCCCACCCAGGTGTCGATCAATGGAAAGGCACAGGGGGAGGGGCTTTTGCTGTCCGATAAATTGGGTATGCCACCAACCCGATATGTTCGTGACGAAATTGTCCCGGCCGATAAATTTTGGTTTATGGGAACGTCCTCGGACAGTTTTGATTCCAGATATTGGGGGTATGTTGGGCAGAGCGACGTTATTGGAAAGGCGTACCCGATATGGTAAGTCGGACGTTTGTCTTGGCTCTCCTGCTGATGGCTCCTGTGACCAACTGTGTAGCTGATATGAACTTTGCCGCCCAAGAAAAGGCGGCGTTAGAGCAGTTTTCCGCAGAGCTGGACCAAATCAAACATCAAACTGACAGACAAGTCGATTTCACCTTAAAGAATGAAGACTTTGCGTTTGCTAAAGCGCCAACTCCACAAGCCCCTGAAGGAAGTTCGCAACCCGCTATTGATGATAGAAAAGTTATCTATCAGATTTTCGTGTCTTGTTCCCTTGGTGAGCAAGAGATTAAGGATCTCCTTGTCCTTTATAATGGCAACAAGACTGTAGAGCTCGTATTTCGTGGGATCCCGGAAGGCATGCCGTTCCCGCAGGCCCTAGCCAAACTACAGAAGTTGGCGTTTGAGACAAAGTCGGACACTCCAGTTTTAATTAACCCCGTCGTGTTTACTGATGCGGGTGTGTTGACAGTTCCTCAAATTCGAAAAATTGTAGAAGGTACTCCCCAATACATTGTTGCCGGTACCACTTCCATCGAAGCAGCCGATACGGAATATGGCACCCGGAAAAAGCCTGGTCTGGGGTCCGTCGGGCCAACGCTCGATATTGATGAGCGCGACCTAATCGAGGTGCTGAAAGAGCGACTGGCGAAAGTTGATTTTGCCGAGCTCAAGGAAAAGGCGACTAAGCGTTTCTGGGACAAGCAAACCTTTGTCGACCTCCCCACGGCGACAACCCATCGTGTCAGGAAGCTGGACCCCACAGTCATGGTCCCTGAGGACATGACCGCGGCTGACGGTTCATTGATTCATAAGGCTGGCGACCGGATCAACCCGCTTTCAATTCGCCCATTTACTCAACGTCTGGTGATCATTGATCCAGTTGACCCAAAGCAGATCGCTCTAGCTAAAGCGGAAATCGCGAAGCACGGCAACGATCAGAACGTCGTCGTGATTCTTTCAAGGGTTGACCGAAGCTCTGGTTGGGATGGATTTACGAGTGTCCAGGACCAAGTCGACCGGGCTGTTTACCTTCTCAAAGACGATGTTCGCACCCGTTTCTCAATTGACTTTGTTCCATCTGTAGTCACAGCGGATTCATCCAACTTTTATATCGAAGAATTCCCAGCAGGGGGGCTCAAATGAAAGCTATTGCGCTTCAGGCAATCCATCAGCCCAACGGGGGCATTT
>LNAP01004939.1_pt1 | contig 12036 bp, 12 predicted proteins | sample 602601 | NCBI WGS metagenome assembly LNAP01 (sample SAMN02440304, study PRJNA202911) | soil metagenome | biome: Subtropical and temperate rainforests or woodlands; isolation source: soil samples (1 kg each in a 20% v/v slurry with milli Q water) were... ... | reverse complement strand
GGTCTGGGGCGAGATCTGCGATGGCGCGGTCAAGCGCGCCACGCTGCTGGACGTGGCCTCGCTGATGGGCATCGATCCTGCGCAGACGATCGCGGTCGGTGATGGCGCCAACGACATCCCGATGCTGCAGGCGGCGGGGCTGTCGGTGGCCTTCCATGCCAAGCCAAAGGTGCGCGAGGTGGCCGATGTCGCCCTCGACCAGGGGGGCCTGGACCGGCTGCTGCAGCTGCTGAAATGATGCGCGGCTAACGCGCGGGGGCAAGAGTGACTGCGCAGACATACACCACTTCGCACGCGCCACCGCCGCTGTCCTGGCGCGAGGTGGAGCTGCGCCAGTGCCAGCCGTCGCTTGCGCTGGCTTCGACCAGCCACCCATCCAGACGCACGTTGTCGTCGCGCTCGACCCTGGACAGTTGCGCGGCGATGGCCTGGTTGGCCGGAATCATGTGCATGTTCGCGCTGCTGCTGACGATCTCGTCAACCGGCAGTGGCGGCTGGTTGGCCCAGCTGTAGTGGTACCAGCGCGACGACTGGCTAATCCGCAGCTGCGAGAGCACCGCATCCTGGCGCATGCGCTGCCAGCCCAGGGCCAGGTCGAGGGGAGACAACTGTGCCTCGCGGCCGAATCGATAGGTCTGGCGCGACAGCACGCGCGCATCGATGCTGAAGCCGGCCAGCGGCGTGAGCGTGTAGCCGTTGTGCGCGAACGTCCCCGGGCGACCGCTGATCGGCGTTTGCAGCGGACTGTCGCCGGCAGGCACGCGCGGCGGCAGGCTGCAGGCCGATGCGCCTTGCACCCCTTGCGGGGCAGCCGTATTGCGATCGCGCAGTGTCCACCAGGCCACGCCGGCGACCACGGCGACCATGCCCAATACCACCGGCGCTGCCTTCATCCCCTGCTACCCGTGTTGCGCCGGCACTCCCCATGAGCGCCGCGCCGGCATGCTAGAGCGCCGGGATCTCAGGTGTCCATCGCGATCCCGGGACGTGGGGCCGGCAGGGCATGAAAAGCCGCTGCGGACAGCACACTCCGGCAGCGTAAACCCAGTCAGGAGCGTCCGGCCGCCCTTTGCGCAGCGCACGGTGGCCGGTGTGTGGCGGATGCGGGCAGATTGGCATGCCGCGACATTGCTCGACCCAGGCTCCCCGCGCCATCAGACGATTCCCAATCCCTCGTAGGAGCGCACCGCAGGGGCGCGAGAGGCTCCATCGGGAAAGCCCATCGCGCCCCTGCGGTGCTCCTACCAATGCGTCTAGCGCAGCCCCGACATCCGCATATAGGCTTCCACGATCTGGTCCCCCCAGAAGAACACGATCCACCCGCCAACGGCCAGATACGGCCCGAACGGGATGTGGGTCGAACGGTCGCGGCCCTTGATGGCCAGCCAGCTCGCGCCGATGATCGCGCCCAGCAGCGAGGAAATCAGGATCGTCGGCAGGATCCCGTTCAAGCCGGTCCACGCACCGATGGCCGCCAGCAGCTTGAAGTCACCATGGCCCATGCCTTCCTTGCCGGTCAGCTGCTTGAACAGCCACCACACCGACCACAGCGAGACATAGCCGGCGATCGCCCCCAGCAGCGCCGCCTTGGGCTGCACATAGAGATGCTCCAGGCTGGCGATCAACCCCAGCCACATCAGCGGCAGGGTCAGGCTGTCGGGCAGCAGGTGCGTGCGCAGGTCGATCCCCGACAGCGCCACCAGGAAATAGCTCAGCACCGCCGCGCCAAAGCCCTGCCAGCCAAACCCGAATCGCCACGCGCACGCCAGCGCCAGCAGACAGACCAGCAGTTCCACCGCCGGGTACTGCAGCGAAATCGGCGCATGGCAGTGCCGGCACTTGCCGCGCAGCGCCAGCCAGCTCAGCAGCGGGATGTTTTCGTACCAGGACAGCTTGTGCTTGCAGTGCGGGCAGTGCGAGGGCTCGACCACGATCCCCGGTGGCGGCGGATCGTAGATGTCCGGCTGCTCCAGGATCTCGGTCGCATCGCGCCGCCATTGCCACTCCAGCCGGGGCGGCAAGCGCAGGATCACCACGTTCAGGAAGCTGCCGACCATCAGGCCAAGCGCCCCCGCGACCGGATACCCCAGCCCGGGGTGTTGATCAAGAAATGACATGCTTAGATTGCGGCGCCCAGCTTGAAGATCGGCAGGTACATGCCGATGACCATGCCGCCGACCAGGACGCCCAGCACCACCATGATCATCGGCTCGATCAGGCTGCTGAGCGCGTCGACGGCATTGTTGACTTCCTGTTCGTAGTACTCGGCGACCTTGAACAGCATGTTGTCCAGCGCACCGGCTTCTTCGCCGATGGCGGTCATCTGGATGACCATGTGCGGAAATAGGTTCGTCTGCTTCATGGCCATGTTGACTGGATAGCCAACCGATACGTCGTCGCGGATGCGGTGGACTGCCTTTTCGTACAATGTGTTGCCGGTCGCACCTGCGACGGTATCCAGTGCTTCGACCAAGGGTACGCCGGCCTTGAAGGTCACTGCCAGCGTGCGGGAGAAGCGGGCAATCGCACTGTTGTGCAGGATTTTGCCGATGACCGGTACCTTGAGCAATGCTCGGTCCACGAAGTGCTGGAAGGCCAGAGAGCGCTTCATCGCGAAGATAAAGGCGACGGCACTGCCACCGCCGATCAGTAGGGCAAGCCACCAATATGTGATCGCGACGTCGGAAGCAGCCACGATCATTTTGGTGAATGCCGGCAGGTCGGCGCCGAAGCCTTCGAAGACCGCTTGGAACTGCGGAACCACGAAGATCAAGAGGATCGCGCTCACGATCAGCGCCACGGCCACCGTCATAGCGGGGTAGAACATCGCCTTCTTGATCTTGCCCTTTAGCGATTCAAGGTTCTCCTTGTAGGTTGCGACTGTGTCGAGCACGGTTTCCAGTACGCCTGCGCTTTCGCCCGCGCGCACCAGATTGCGGTACAACTCGTCAAACTGCACAGGGAACTTGCTGATGGCCTCAGTCATCGACGAGCCGCCCTCGATATCCGTACGAATGGCGCCCAGCATCTTCTTCATGCGCGGGTTCTTGTGCCCCTCGCCGATGATTTCCAGCGAAGTCACGATCGGCACGCCCGACTTCATCATCGTCGCCATCTGGCGGCTGAAGAAGGCGATATCCGCTGGCTTGATCGGCTTGCCGGCGGCGCCGAACAGCGGCTTGGGCTTGGGCTTCAGCACCGTGGGCGTGATGCCCTTGGTGCGCAACTCGGCGCGCAGCAGGTTGGCGTTGCGCGCCTCCTGTTCGCCCTTCATCTTGATGCCACGCTTGTCGGTGCCCTGCCAGACAAAGGTGACCAGCTGTTTGGTGCTGCGCTCGACCGGGGTGGATTCCCGGGCAGCTGAACGGGTTACGGCCATGATGGTTCCCCAGTTGCCGGCATCCCCATGCCGGGTAGCTCAACCCGCATGGTAGCCGGTTCGCCTGGCAAAACAATGCGCAAGCGCCCGATTCCCCGCGTTTTTGTACAGACCGGGCATGTGCTCCCGTAGAGCCGAGTTTTTTCCCCTCTCTCGCCGGGAGAGCTCGAAGTCGCGGCCAGCGACTGAGGGGGTGAGGGTACGGGCGCAGGGATTTTCCCCTCTCCCTCCGGGAGAGCTCGAAGTCGCGGCCAGCGACTGAGGGGGGTGAGGGTACGGGCGCAGCCTCGTGAAAACAGGTATCGCACGGTTCCGAAAGGGAAAGCCCGAGGGGAGCAACAAGATGGGCAAAGCCCTAGCGGAGCAACAAGATGGGAACGCCCCAGCGGAGCAAGCTCCGCTCTACAAGATGGGAAAGCCCCAGCGGAGCAAGCTCCGCTCTACGGAAGAGCGAGGCCTGGAGTTCAATCAATCCTTGGTCACGCGGTTGATCTCGGCCAGGCTGGTCATGCCCTGCTTGGCCTTCCACAGCGCGGACTGGCGCAGGTCGCGGATGCCGGAGCGGTGGGCGGCTTCGGCGATCTGGATCGCGCCGCCACCTTCCAGGACGATGCCGCTGATCTCGTCGGTCATCGGCATCACCTGGTAGATGCCCACCCGGCCCTTGTAGCCTTCGGTGCACTCGTCGCAGCCGACGGCTTCGTACAGCTTGATGCCTGCCTCCAGATCGGCCTGGGTGAAGCCCTCGGCCAGCAGTGCATGCTGCGGGATCTCGTGTGGCTTCTTGCAGCGCGGGCACAGCCGCCGCGCCAGGCGCTGGGCGATCACCAGGGTCACCGAACTGGTGATGTTGTAGGGCGCGATGCCCATGTTCATCAGGCGCGCGATGGTCTGCGGCGCGTCGTTGGTGTGCAGGGTGGACAGCACCATGTGGCCGGTCTGGGCGGCCTTGATGGCGATCTCGGCCGTTTCCAGGTCGCGGATTTCGCCGACCATGATGATGTCCGGGTCCTGGCGCAGGAAGCTGCGCAAGGCCGCGGCAAAGGTCATGCCGCGCTTGACGTTCTGCTGCACCTGGTTGACGCCGGGCAGGCGGATTTCCACCGGGTCCTCGGCGGTGGAGATGTTGCGGGTCTCGTCATTCAGGATGCCCAGCGCGGTGTACAGCGACACGGTCTTGCCCGAGCCGGTGGGGCCGGTGACCAGGACCATGCCGTAGGGCTTGTGGATGGCGTCCAGGAAGAGTTTCTGCTGGTCCGGCTCGTAGCCCAGCTTGTCGATGCCCAGCTTGGCCGCGCTGGCGTCCAGGATGCGCAGCACCACCTTTTCGCCGAACAGCGTGGGCAGGGTGCTGACGCGGAAGTCGATCTGCCGGGTCTTGGACAGGTTCAACTTGATGCGACCGTCCTGCGGGACGCGCTTCTCGGCGATGTCCAGCTGGGCCATCACCTTCAGGCGCGCGGCGATGCGCTGGTTGAGCTTCTGCGGCGCACGGGCGACGTGCTTGAGCAGGCCGTCGATGCGCAGGCGCACCCGGTAGTCGGTTTCGTAGGGTTCGAAGTGGATGTCCGAGGCGCCGCGGCGTATGGCATCGATCAGCACCTTGTTGATGAACTTGACTACCGGGGTGTCGTCACCCTTGGCGTCCACCCCCGTGTCGCCGCTGACCTCCTCATCACCGCCCGAGGTGTCCAGATTATCGAGCCCTTCGTCATCGCCGCCCAGCCCGCCCAGCGAATCGGACGCGTTGCGCCAGGCTTCCAGCGTGCGCTTGAGCTGGTCGTCGGCCACCAGGATCGGCTCCACCACCAGGTTGGTGTGGAATTTGATCTCGTCCAGGGCGTGCATCTTGGTGGGATCGGAAACGCCGACATAAAGCTTGTTGCCCCGTTTGAATATCGGCAGGACCTGATGCTTCTGCAGCAACTCCTCGCTGACCAGCTTGAGGGCGTTCTGCGACGCATCGAAGACGCCGACGTCCATCAACGGAATGCCGAATTCGACGGCGTTGGCGGACGCCAGCTGGGATGGCGAAATCAGCTTCTTCTCGCGGATCCACTGGGCCAACGGCACCTTGGCCTGGGTGGCCTCGGCCATCGCGGTGCGGGCGGCTCCTTCCTCCATGGCACCATCCATGACCAGGCGCCGTGCGATGCCGGTGATACCGACCAGATTGGGGGCAGGTTGGGCGTTCATGAGGCTTCCGGGGACATGGCCGGAAGATTAGCGCAAATGCCATGCCGTGCCATTGACATGGCAGGCGGTTCGAGATTCGCCCCACGACTCCTGCAACGGAGGATTCCACGGCGTAGGGCGGGTCTCGACCCGCCACCGCACGACGCCCGCCATCACGGGCTGCCGTCACCCGTGCGTGCATGCAAGGGTTGTGGCGACGGCAACGACACACCGCCGACGCGGGGCTTGCGGCCCGGCCCCGGCACCATTCCCGGCTGTCGCAAGCGGCGGGTCGAGACCCGCCCTACGGTCCTGCAACGGAGGATTCCACGGGGTAGGGCGGGTCTCGACCCGCCATCACCGGATATCCGTAGCCATCCGCTCGCCGAATGTCACCGGCATATCTGCAGGTGCCGACGCCCAATCCACAGGCAGTTCGCCGCGGCGAACGTAGCGGTGGAACGATGAGTACGGCCAATCCACCGCGCGAGCGGCATGGCCATGCTTGACCGGGTTGATGTGGATGTAGTCCACGTGTGCCTGCAGGTCGCGCTCGTCGCGGATCAAGTGTTCCCAGTAGCGGCGTTGCCAGATGCCGCGCTCGTTTTTCGCGCGCCGGCGCGCGGAGCGGCCTTCGCCGGTGGGTAGCGCGCGGGAGAATCGCGCCTTGATGGATCGCCAGCGGCTGGCGTTGTCGGCGTCGCCCGCAGGCAAGCGCCACAGGCAATGCAGGTGCTCTGGCAGCACGACGATGGCGAGCAGTTCGAAAGGACGTTCGGCGCGGGTTCGGCGGAAGGCGTCGCGCAAGGCATCGGCGTGTTCGGTGAGCAACCGCTGTCTGCGATCAAGCAGGTTGACCGTGAAGAAATACGTGCCACCCGGCACCCATGCGCGGCGATAGTTCGACATCGGCAGATCCTGCCGTACCCGCAAGCGGACCAGCCTCGGACTTTCCCGCCAAAACCCATGGGAAAACCCCGTAGGGCGAGTCCCGACCCGCCGCCGCAGAGTAGGGCGGGTCTTGACCCGCCGCAGCAGCAGAGTAGGGCGGGTCTTGACCCGCCGCAGCAGCAAAGTAGGGCGGGTCTTGACCCGCCACCGCCAGATGCCCGCCATTACGGGTCCCGTCACACGCGCGAGAGAGCAGGGCGGGTCTCCCCCGCCACCGCACGACGCCCGCCATCACGGGCTCACGTCACCCGTGCGTGCATGCAAGGGTTGTGGCGACGGCAACGACACACCGCCGAAGCGGGGCTTGCGGGCCGGCCCCGGCACCATTCCCGGCTGTCGCAAGCGGCGGGTCGAGACCCGCCCTAGGGGCCTGCAACGGAGGGTTCCATGGCGTAGGGCGGGTCTCGACCCGCCACCGCACGATCCTCGCCATCATGGGCTGCCGTCACCCGTGCGTGCATGCAAGGGTTGTGGCGACGGCAACGACACACCGCCAACGCGGGGCTTGCGGGCCGCCCCCGGCACCATTCCCGGGTGTCGCAGGCGGCGGGTCGAGACCCGCCCTACGGTCCTGCCCAGCAGCGACCCATGGGCCGCAAATGGCAGGTCAAGACCCACCCCATGATCCTCAATGCTTCGCCGGATACCCGATCCGCAAGCGCGTTGCCAGGTCCAACAACCGCTTGTCCAGCGTCCACAGCGTCGCATCCGGCGTCAGCAATGCCGACGCCAGCAAGCTGATATCCACCAGGCCGCAGCCCAGGCCGTAGAGTTTTTCGCGCTCGATGAAATCCAGCACTTCGGCTTGGCTGGCTTGGCGCGCCATGCGCAACAAGGCCAGGTCCGCCAAGGTGCGTTTGCGTGGTGCTGGCGGCGTGCCGCAGGCAAGTTCCGTCAGCACGAACGGATGGATCAGCACCATGTCCTGGGACATCAGGCCGACCAGTTCTGCGTTGTGGGTGCGGAAGTGATCGACCCAGACCGAGGTATCGACCAGTACGTCCATCAGCGCGAAGACTTCCCGCGGCGACGCGGGACAGCGGCCATGTCCGGAGCCTTGCCACCAAGCGCGGCCAGCCGCTTCGCTGCCTGGATGCGGACGAAGGTGCGGACCGCCTCGCGGAACAGATCGGCCTTGTCCATCTCCGGGTCGGCCATTTCCAGTGCCTTCTCGTACAGCGCGTCTTCAATGGTGATCGTGGTGCGCATGGCGGGTACCTCTGAATCTTCTTTGATGACGGAGCGCATCATGTTCGGCATCTTCGCACCCTGCTCCCGGAAAGGCAAAACCCCGTCTTGCGAACGGCAGTTGCACCACCGCCACCTTCGCCCCCCGGCGTCCAGGCTGGCCAACCCACGGCAATGCTTTAAGCTTCGGCCAGCAAGCAAAGGGGCTCCAATGAAGATCAGTGTCGTCCTGCCGGCCAAGAACGAGGCGGGCGGGTTACCCAAAACGCTGGACGCACTCCGGGCGTTGCTCCCGGGAGCAGAGGTCATCGTCTCCGACGACGGCTCGACCGATCAAACCCCACTGCTGGCGGGAAGCGCCGGCGCCACGGTCATCAGCGCCCCTTATTCCATGGGCAACGGCGCGGCGATCAAGCGCGGTGCGCGCGCCGCGACCGGGGAGGTGATCGTGTTCATGGACTCGGACGGCCAACACGACCCCGCCCACATCCCGCGCCTGCTGGCCAGGCTGGAGCAGGGCTATGACATGGTGGTCGGCGCGCGCGACTGGTCCGGTCATGCCGGCGCGCACCGCGGCCTGGCCAACACCTTCTACAACTGGCTGGCCAGCCGCATGACCGGGTCCAGGGTCATGGACCTGACCTCGGGCTTCCGTGCGGTGCGCGCGGACAAGTTTCGCGAGTTCCTGCACCTGCTGCCGAATGGATTTTCCTACCCCACCACCTGCACCATGGCCTTCTTCCGCAGCGCCTACGCGGTGGCCTACGAGCCCATCCCCGTGCACAAGCGCATCGGCAAGAGCCATATCAAGCCGGTCCGCGACGGCATCCGCTTCCTGCTGATCATCTTCAAGATCGCCACCCTGTACTCGCCGTTGAAGCTGTTCGTGCCGGCGGCGGTCGCGTTCTTCCTGACTGGCCTTGGCTACTACGGCTACACCTATTCGACCCAGCATCGTTTCACCAACATGAGCATGCTGCTGTTCAGCGCAGCGGTGATCGTGTTTCTGATCGGGTTGATCTCCGAGCAGATCACGGCCCTGACCTATAGGCGAGATGCCTGATGGAAGCGGCGGCGGTCTTTTGCGCAGGCAGGCCGAAGGGATGAGCACCGATCCTGCAAGTCGAAGCGCTCGCCTGCCACATGCCGCGCTTGATCGGGCTGGGCGGGTTTCAAAGGCCGAGAAAATATTCCGCCTGCTTGGCCTGGAAATACCGCCGGGCCGTCACGTCCGGGTGCTGGAAGTGGGCACGGGTTCCGGGATGGTCGCATATCATTTCGCCAGCAAGCTTGGAAATCGCTGCGAAGTCGACGCTGTCGACATCGTTGACCAGCGGGTCGAACGCGACGGCTATCGCTTTCAGAAGGTCGAAGGCACTGCGCTGCCTTTTGCTGACGAAACCTTCGACGCGGTCATCAGCAACCACGTGATCGAGCACGTTGGCAGCAGCAAGGACCAGCTTGCGCATCTGCGTGAGTTGGCGCGCGTGCTGCGTGTCGACGGCAAGGGCTATCTGGCGGTGCCAAGTCGATGGCAGGTTGTCGAGCCACATTACAGGCTTGTCTTTCTCAGTTGGTTGCCACGCCGCGTGCGCAGCGGCTATTTGCGCCTGCGTGGTCGCGGATCTTTCTATGATTGCGAGCCGCTGGGTCTTGCAGAGCTCGAGGCGTACTTCCGTGCCAGTGGCCTGCAATATCGCAACTTGTTCGGGCTGGCGATGCATACGCTGGCTGATGTGGAGGAAATGCCTCGATGGCCGCCAAACTTGCAGCGGCAATGCCGCATTCGCTGCTGCATGCACTGCGTGCGCTCAGCCCGACCCATATCTACCTGTTCGGCAAGGATCCAGGCGTAGTCGCACATGGCTGAAATCAATGATCACCGTCTGCGCCTGCTGGTGCTGGCTTCCACCTACCCGCGCTGGCCAAGTGATCCAGAGCCTGGTTTCGTCCATGAGCTGGCCAAGCGTCTTGTCGACCGCTTTGACGTGACCGTTCTCGGCCCGCATGCGCCGCGTGCAGTGCCGCACGAGCGGATGGAAGGGGTGGAGGTCATCCGTTACCGTTATGCGCCGCAATCGCTGGAAACCCTGGTCAACGATGGCGGCATCGTGACCAATCTCAAGCGTTCGAAATGGAAGCTGTTGCTGGTGCCCGGCTTCTTGCTGGCGCAACTGTGGGGTGCATGGCGGCTGCTGCGCCAGAAGCACGTTGACCTCATCCATGCGCATTGGTTGATCCCGCAGGGACTGATCGCGGCGCTGCTGCAGGTGTTGCCAGGACACAAGGTACCCTTCCTGGTGACATCACACGGCGCCGACCTGTATGCATTGCAGGGCCCAGCCATGAAGGCGCTGAAGCGCTTCGTGTTGCGCCGCGCCGCAGCAGTGACCGTGGTCAGCGGGGCGATGTGCGAGCATTTGCGCGCGATGGGAGCGGACCTGGCGAAGGTCTCCGTATTGCCGATGGGCGTGGATCTGGCACAACGCTTCAGCCCCGACCCGGGGATGCGCCGCTCGGACCGGGAAATCCTGTTCGTTGGCCGCCTGGTGGAGAAGAAGGGCCTGCGTTATCTGCTGCAGGCCATGCCCGAAGTGCTGCGCCGTATCCCGGGGGCGCATCTGACCATCGCCGGGTTCGGCCCGGAGCAAGCCGCGCTCAAGGCGCAGACGGTCGCGCTGGGCCTGTCCCACGCCGTGCGCTTTCTCGGTGCGGTGCCCCAGGCGGACCTGCCTGCCCTGTATCGGCGTGCGGCCCTGCTGGTCGCGCCCTTCGTACGCGCGCAGTCGGGTGACCAAGAGGGGCTGGGGCTGGTGCTGGTCGAGGCGACCGGTTGCGGGTGCCCGGTCCTGGCCGGGCGGGTACCGGCACTGGCCGAGGTCCTGGGTGAAGGCTTCGCCGACATGGTGGTCGATCCGCAGGATGGGCCTGCGCTGGAGCAGGCAATCGCTGCCGTGTTGAGCGAGCCAGCGGCCGCGCGCATGCGCGCCTTGCAGTTGCGCCAGGCCATTGCGGGGCGTCTGGACTGGAATAGTGTGGCCGGCGGTTACCGGTTGCTCCTGGCTCGTGCGGCAGGGCCTGCACCGCAATGAGGAAGGACACGCCGGCGCCCGGAGTCTGGTTTCCCACCATCCGTGCCGGCACGGGCGCCGACGTCTACACCGAACGATTGGCTGCCGGGCTGGAAGCGCGTGGAATCCGCACGCAGATCGCATGGCTGCCCCATCGTGCCGAGTACGCACCGTGGACGGTGCCGGTACCGCAGCCGCCGTCCTGGGCCAACATTGTTCACGTCAACAGTTGGCTGCCGCGCAGGTTTTGGCCACGAGCTTTGCCGTGCGTCGTGACGGTTCACCATCTCGTGCACGATCCAGCCTATTCTCCCTATCGTTCCGCGTCGCAGGCCACTTATCACAAGTGGGTGATACAGCCCCGGGAACGCCAAGCAATACGGTCGGCGCATGCGGTGACGAGCGTTTCGGATTACGTGCGCTCTACCGTGCAGGATTTTTCCGGCCGGACAACGATCCATGTCATCCCAAATTGGGTGGACGCCGATATATTCACGCCCGATCTGCAGCGAAGGCGGGAGAAGGGCGAGCCGTTCCGGCTGTTCATTGCAGGCAGCCGCACTAGAAGAAAAGGATTCGACTTGCTGCCAGGTTTCGCTCAGGCCCTTGGACCGGCATTCGATGTGCGATATGCGGGCGGTGTGTCCAGGGGAGCGGGCGGTATTCGGCGCGTGGTCGATCTGGGTTGGTTGAGCCAGTCCCAACTGCTCCGCGAGTACCAGGCGTGCGATGCCGTGGTATCCCTGTCCCGCTATGAAGGCTTTGGCTACACTGCACTGGAAGCGATGGCGTGCGGGAAGCCTTTCATCGGCTTTTCCACGAGTGGATTGTCCGAAGTTGTAGATGGCGATTGTGCGATGCTTGTCGATATTGGCGACGTCGATGCACTGGTCCGCAGTTGCAGGAAATTGGCGGACGATCCAGCCTTGGTGGAAAGGCTCGGGTCCAACGGCAGGCGGCGCGCTGTCACGCAATTCTCCGCGGAGAGATCGATCGAATCTTACTCTGGTGTTTACGGTTTCTTGTTTTCGGAGCGGGCGGTCTCAAGAATCAAGTGCAACACGTGATTTGAACTCAGCGATTTCTTTCTCCATCGCCTCCTGTAGCGTATCCAACCGCTTCAGCTTCTCATCATCACCCAGGCACGAATTCTATCCTGGCGACAACTATTCTCCTGATTAGCACGCTACTTCAGCCCGGTCGCAGCCTGTGAGTCAGCAGCCCTGCACATTGACGGCAAGTCGCTTGTGCAGGAGTCAGATCATGGCAATG
>LNAP01020544.1_pt1 | contig 12038 bp, 11 predicted proteins | sample 602601 | NCBI WGS metagenome assembly LNAP01 (sample SAMN02440304, study PRJNA202911) | soil metagenome | biome: Subtropical and temperate rainforests or woodlands; isolation source: soil samples (1 kg each in a 20% v/v slurry with milli Q water) were... ... | reverse complement strand
GGTTGAGCAGCGCACCGATTGCAATCCCCAATACCAGACCGATGAGGATCTGCCAGGCGAGGCTAAGCTTTGCCTTCTTCATATCTTTACCCTTACTTGTTGTTTGACTCAGGGAGATGCGCGAACTGGAACGCTTGTGGCGAAAAAGTCCAGTGCATCTGCCCCCCGTATAAGGTGCCCCGAAGCGCGTGTTTACGGCTCTCTGGCAGGCGAAAAAAGGCGCAACTATTCCGATGCAAGGAAGCGCCGTCTAATGCCGTAAACGCCTACCCCATGCCGAATCGGCATGAGGTTTTTTTACCGAAACGCGCGTCCCAACCGGTTCGAATACGACATTTCGGCAGGCATAAGTGCCGTGAACCGGCCATCACAGAGCAGATTGAATATTTTTCGAGCAGTGGCCGAACGTTGATTTTTGAGCAAAATCGCGCAGGACAAAGGGAAAAATCGCGGCCAAAGAAAGGTGATTTTTCTCGATATACGGTCGCAGATGAAACACCGGGAAAAGTATTTTCCGACGTAACACGGAGAAGGACGGGATAACACTGATGAAATCGAGACGAGCGCTCTATTTCAATATGTTGCTTGATCAAGCCCTTGGCAAGTCCGTCGAGCCTTGGCGGTCCAACGAACTTGCGCAGCAGCTTTTCCTGACCCGGCCCTTGCGCAGGTACCCCCTGTACCCGTAGGTCACTCCGCCCCTGAAACAGGCAGAACGTCCCGACCCCTTGGTCATGCGCCGGCCTTCCTCAGGTGGCGCAGGTAGAAAGAGGCGCTGGCCTCCTTCGTGTACAAATTCTGTTCTATCAGCAGGCCCTGAATGGGGCCTCAGGCATGTCGGGAAAACGCCAACCCGCATGCCATGGCACTACCGCCCAACAGCAGGGCGGCTGCCAGTGTCTTGAACAACGCTCTCATATCAGCCTCGACCGCGACGGCCAAAGAAGAAGGAGGCAATGAACATCACCAGGAACACCTTGGCGATACCCGTGGCGGTGCCCGCGATACCACCGAAGCCCAGTACCGCGGCGATGATGGCAATGATCAGGAATGTGATTGCCCAGCTCAACATGGTGATTCTCCTTACGCTTCTGTTTAAAGGTGCTGCGTTTCCCGGCGCATGGGGTGCGGCGGAAGTTTTGCCTAGAACACCCAACGCTCTTGATGACGTATCTCACCCACAGGCCCGGCCTGGTCGACATCCATCATGCGCATCGGTGGGCTATCGGCCTGACTGCTGCTGACAGCGCTGAAATGGGTTTGGACCGGATGCGGAATCGACAGGAATGGCACTTCCGGCTGCCGGCTCTGCTCCCAGCGCAGAAACTGCTGGCCACCGATCAGGGTGATCAACAGCGCCAGAACCGCAAACAGTCCTTGCTGGATATACACAGGCGAGAGGTGCAGGTTGGCGACACGTTGACGGTTCATCCTGGATCTCCTGCCACTGGGGTGGCGGTATTCGATAGCGGGCGCTTGTTTTTGAATGCCTTGGTTAACCAGAAGATTGCAGAGCGCATGCCAGCTTTGATTAGAACTAATTTCCTTTAATATCAATATGTTACGAACAACAAAGAAACCACTTCGCGCGCATCCTGCACGATGCCCCTTGTGCAGTCGTGCGTATTGCACGACTGGTTTGAAGGAAGGCGTAAATTTTTTGAATTGAGAGGAGGGTGCGCAGGTCAGAAATTCACGCTGGCCGCTGTCAGAAACCGGGTATCTATTAAAGGACCCGCAAAATCAGGTGGCTAACCAATGCATTGGATGAGAGCTACCCTGCCATGACAGGAATGGCTCAGAATCAATCATGCAACTTGCCCGATTTCTCCGGGACTAAATTAAGATCATTCATTAAGGAGCGTAGGAAAATGGAATCCGCCACTGAGCATCAAGGCCGCATTCTGCTGGTGGATGACGAATCCGCCATCCTGCGTACTTTCCGTTATTGCCTCGAAGACGAAGGCTACAGCGTGGCCACCGCCACCAGCGCCGCGCAGGCAGAAGCCCTGTTGCAACGACAGGTCTTCGACCTGTGCTTCCTCGACTTGCGCCTGGGTGAAGACAACGGCCTCGATGTGCTGGCCCAGATGCGTATCCAGGCACCCTGGATGCGGGTGGTGATCGTCACTGCGCACTCTGCCGTCGACACGGCGGTGGATGCGATACAGGCTGGCGCCGCCGACTATCTAGTCAAACCGTGCAGCCCCGATCAATTGCGGCTGGCAACCGCCAAGCAACTGGAAGTGCGGCAATTGTCGGCGCGACTGGAAGCCCTGGAAGGCGAGGTACGCAAGCCCATGGATGGTCTGGACTCCCACAGTCCGGCCATGAAAGTGGTACTCGAAACCGCCCGCCAGGTTGCCACGACCGATGCCAATATCCTGATTCTGGGTGAATCAGGTACCGGCAAGGGCGAACTGTCCCAAGCCATTCACGGCTGGAGCAAACGCGCGAAGAAATCCTGCGTCACGATCAACTGCCCATCGCTGACCGCCGAGCTCATGGAAAGCGAACTCTTCGGCCACAGCCGCGGCGCCTTCACCGGCGCCAGCGAAAGCACCTTGGGCCGAGTCAACCAAGCTGACGGCGGAACGCTATTTCTCGACGAGATCGGCGACTTTCCCCTGACATTGCAGCCGAAGTTGCTGCGTTTTATTCAGGACAAGGAATATGAGCGCGTCGGTGATCCGGTGACCCGCCGTGCCGATGTGCGCATCCTTGCAGCCACCAACCTCAACCTTGAGGACATGGTGCGCGACGGTCGTTTCCGTGAAGACCTGCTCTATCGCCTGAATGTCATTACTTTGCACCTGCCACCGCTACGCGAACGCCGAGAAGATATTCTCAACCTGGCCGACCGTTTCCTGGCACGCTTCGTCAAGGAGTACGCCCGTCCCGCGCGCGTCTTCAGCGACGAGGCCCGGGAAGCACTGCTGGGCTATCGCTGGCCGGGTAACATCCGTGAACTGCGCAACGTGATCGAACGGGCGAGCATCATCTGTCCGCAGGAGCGGGTCGAGATCAGTCATCTGGGCATGGCTGAGACCCCGGTCAACAATGCACCTCGCATCGGCGCGGCACTGAGCCTGGATGAGCTGGAGAAGGCCCACATCGGTGCGGTCCTCGCCACCGCCGATACCCTGGATCAAGCGGCGAAAACCCTGGGCATCGACGCCTCGACGCTATACCGCAAACGCAAGCAGTACAACTTGTGAGCAATCGCCGATGAAACTGGCGATGAAATTGCGGACCGCATCTCTGCACTGATCACCGTCGCATTGCTTGGGCTCTTGCTCGGGCTGGTCAGCGTGATGCAGATGGCCGGCAGCCAGGAAGCACTGATCCGCAGTAGCTTCATCACCCTGGACCTGGGGCTCAAGCTGCGTCAGACCCTGGGTGATCAACTGATCATCATGCTCAGCGAGAAACCTGACTCTGCCGCTTTCGCCGCCTCGAAGCAGCGTTATTTCGAACTGCTGGAGGAGGGCATCGCCCAGGAACCGGAGGCAACCGCAAGTGAGCACGGTTTCAGAAAAGCCAAGGCCGACTACGAGCGCTTTATCCAGGCTTATGAAGCGTCCCCGGACCCGTCGAAGGTGCTCAGCAGCAACGATAACCTGACGGAAAAATTCAATGCGCTACGTAATGGCCTGATCGCCGAGCACAAGCGCGCGCTTGATAACATCAGCGATACCGAGCGCCAGGCCCGGGAGCAGGCGCTGCTATTTGCCGGGTTGCTTGGTCTGGTGGGGCTGGCGGTGCTGATCATCGGCTTCGTGACCGCGCAAGCCATCGCCCGGCGTTTCGGAGAGCCCATCGAGGCCTTGGCCAAGGCGGCGGACAATATCGGCCAAGGCAATTTCGATGTCACCCTGCCGATTTCTTCGGCGGTGGAACTGAACCAGCTGACCCGCCGTTTCGGGATCATGGCCCAGGCGCTGCGTGAACATCAGGCCACCAACGTAGATGAGCTTCTGGCCGGTCAGCAGCGCTTGCAGGCCGTGCTCGACAGCATCGACGACGGACTGCTGATGATCGACCGTCAGGGCCATCTGGAACACCTTAACCCTGTAGCCCAGCGTCAGTTGGGCTGGGAGTCCGATCGTCTGGGTCAGGGGTTGGGTTCGGCGCTGGAGCGCCCCGAGCTCGACGAGCAACTGCAACTGGTGCTACGCGGCGGCACGCTGGAGCGGGCGCCGGAAGACTTGAGTGTCGAAGTTGATGGTGAGTCGAGACTGCTGACCTACAGCCTGACCCCGGTCAGCCATACCCAGGGCCATATTCTGGGTGCCGTGATGGTGCTGCATGACGTCACGGAGCAACGAGCGTTCGAACGGGTACGCAGCGAATTCGTATTGCGAGCCTCCCATGAATTGCGCACACCGGTCACCGGCATGCACATGGCCTTCGGATTGTTCCGTGAGCGCGCTCACTTTGCCCCGGATTCCCGGGAAGCCGACCTGCTCGATACCGTGAACGAAGAGATGCAGCGGCTGATGCAGTTGATCAATGACCTGCTGAATTTCTCCCGTTACCAGAACGGCTTGCAGAAACTCACCCTGACGCCGTGTTCCATCGAGGCGTTACTGGAACAGGCTCGGTCACGTTTTGCCACATCGGCCGAAGAGAAGGAAATCAATCTGCTGGTGGAACTGCAGGGGCCTTTGCCGCGGCTGCAGGCCGACCAGCCACAACTGGAGCGGGTACTCGACAATTTGCTCGACAACGCATTGCGTCACACTGGCTCCGGCGGGCGGATACGCTTACAGGCCCGGCGTCACGGTGACCGGGTCATCATCAGTGTCGAGGACAACGGCGAAGGTATTGCCTACGGTCAGCAGGGACGGATCTTCGAGCCCTTCGTGCAGGTTGGACGCAAGAAGGGCGGGGCCGGGCTCGGCCTGGCCTTGTGCAAGGAAATCGTGCAATTGCATGGCGGACGGATTGGTGTCTACTCGCGGCCGGGGCAAGGTACTCAGTTCTACATGACGCTGACCGTTTAAGTCACCCTCACGCTTCGTCATCCAGGCGCCGGCCGGCCCGACGACGCCCCCGGGTAATCAACTCAGTGAACTGCACTGCGCTCAACGCGCGGGCGAACAGCCAGCCCTGGCCGAACTTCACGCCTTCACTGCACAGGAATGCGGCCTGGGCCTCATGTTCGATGCCCTCGGCAATCACCTTCAGGTGCAGCGACTGGGCCATATGAATGATATGCGGGGCCACACCGCTGCTGGCGGCGTCATGGCCCAGCGCATCAATGAACGCCTTGTCGATTTTCAGGCAATCGACCGGCAGGGTTTGCAAATAGGCGAGACTGCAATAGCCGGTGCCAAAATCATCGATCAACACCTGATGCCCGACATCCCTTAGCGCTTGCAGGTTTTCCCGGGCCACCACCACATCGACCAGCCCGCGCTCAGTGACTTCAAAAGCAATTTGTCGCGCAGCGACGCGATGCAGGGTCAGCAGGCGCGCCATCACCTGGCCAATCCGCGGAACCATCACATCACACGCCGCGAGATTGACCGAGATGTACAGCTGCGGGTTCGCACGCAGCAACTGGCCTAGTTGCTCGAGCAGGCGCTGCAAGACGAAGTCCGTCATCTGGCGAATCTGCCCGGTGTTCTCCGCCATCGGAATGAACAGATCGGGACTGGTCAGAGTACCGTCTGGCCTGCGCCAGCGCAGCAGCGCTTCAGCCCCGACACAGTTGCGGCTATCGAGGTCGAAAATTGGTTGATACAGCACCTGCAACTCGCCACGGCGAATCGCGCCGGTCAGCTCGGCATCCAGTGACTGGCGTTGGCGTACCAGCAAAAACACCAGGAACCCAACGCATATGCCCAGCGCGAGGCTGGCCGGTAGTAGCCACCACCAGACTGCCGGGATATGCATTCCGGTACGCGGGCTGATCAACACCAATTGATACTCCGGGTTGTCGGTGGGCATCCGGTATATCAGACGTGTCTGGGTGATCTGCAGCGCATCACGGTTAATCGGTGGCCAGACTTCAGCCGGCGGCCAGACCTGAGAAGCACCCAGCACCGGAATCGCGCGCGCGCCATGGTCCAGGACTACCAACAGGCTGCTGCCCGGCGACAGGTCGACCATATCGGTCAAATGCCCGCGAGAGGTCGCCACCCGGAAATTCCCGCGCCCGAGCATCAGCGCGGCGCGGTTCTCGTCGGGTTCGGTGGTGGTGTTGAGCCAATAGCTGTAAGTCGGGCCTTTGATGTCTGGTGATCGACTCAACGACAGCCCTTCCTGACGAGGGCGATTGGAGCAGATTCGTGAAGAGTCCATGTAGGCTGCTTCGTAGACGAAGCGATAATTGAACGTAACCTGTTGCAAGGTCGCGATCATTTCAGCATCGCAGCCGCGCAACGGTTGCGCTTCAAGGTCATCAAGGCTTTCACGCAGCTGCCCGAAGAGCTGTTCGAGGCGGGCGAGGAAGCGTTCGCCCTGAGCATTCATTTCTTCGCTTTCGCTTTGCTCGACCTGGTGTATGGCGACGAACAGGCTGCCGGCCATCAATAACGTTGCGCTCAAGACAGTAGACATCAGCCCCAGGAACCAGGGGCGATGGAACCAACTACGGAAGGTCTCTCGAGCAGCGGTCATTGTGTAATATCCGATGGATTACCAATGAGTTATAGCTGCTGATTGAAAAAAAGCCCTGACCGTCGGGCGGGCGTCATTATTTTGTCTGGTTCAACACCCACAGTAGCGCTGCGGTTTGCGCATCCGGAGTGCCATCGAAACGCGCCGGACGGAAATGCATCTGAAATGCTGCTATCACATGTCGTGTCGCGACATCGAGCTCGCCGGTCCGTGGCGAGGCATAGCCCAGGCGAGCCAACTGCGCCTGAAACCAACTGATGCTCGGCAACTGCTCGGCGAACAACATTTGCTGGCGCGCCACCGACTGTTCATTCGGCCAGATGCCCAAGCCTTCGGCAGCCAGACGCTTCCAGGGGAACAGCGGCCCCGGGTCAAGCTTGCGCAAGGGTGCAATATCACTATGGCCAATGATCTCGCGAGGTTGTATGCCGTGACGCTTGCTAATGTCCTTGAGCAACACGATCAATGACTGAACCTGGTCTTCGGTGTAGGGATACCACACGCGTCCGGTCGGGGTGTCCTCGAAGCCCGGGTTGACGATTTCGATACCGATGGAACTGGAGTTCAGCCAGGTGCGGCCATTCCACTCGCTCTCCCCGGCGTGCCAGGCCCGCACATTCTCATCCATCAGCTTGTAGATGGTGGCGCCCTTGTCGTCGCCGATTGACTTCACCGTGGGTCAGCAATTGCAACGAACGCTCCAGCGAGGCATTGGTGTAATGCACCACCACAAATTGCACGCGGCTGTCGTAATTGGCCGAAGAGTGGCTGGTGTCGAAACGGGGACCGCTGACACAGCCGGCAAGTACAATCAGCGATAAGATCAGAGCAAAATATTTCATGGCGAAAGGCAGTACACGCAAGACAAGAATGAAACAGTGTAACGTAATGCCTTGCGGGCGGACGGCAATCCCATCGAATTAAACAAAATGGAACAGATAACCGTCAGCTCGGTTCTACTCGGTTCCGGCCAGCATTTTTTGCGCGATACAGCGCCTGATCGGCTCTTTTAAGTGCCTGATCGCTATGTTCACCCGGCCTGAACGCCGTCATTCCGATAGACACGGTGATGGTCACCGGCTCTCCCTTGAAGTGGAATGGACAGGCTTCAATGGAGGCCCGCAAGCTTTCCAGCATCTTCCGCCCCGCCGCCGGCACCGTGGATGGCATTAACAGCACAAACTCCTCGCCGCCAAACCGGGCAATGAAATCTGTCCCGCGCAGTCGCTTGCGCAACACACTGGCGATGATTTTCAGCACTTTGTCACCGGCCAGGTGCCCGTAGTTGTCATTGATGCGCTTGAAATGATCGAGGTCGAGCATGGCCAGCAACAACGTGTTGCCATGTTGTTGCCATTGCGTGACTTCATGACCCAGGCGCTCGCTCCAGGCCGCGCGGTTGGGCAGCCCGGTCAACGGGTCGACCAATGCCTTCTGTCGTTGCTCTTCAAGGTGCTCGCGGTAACCCTGGGCCTCCTGCTCCATATGGGCGACCCGCTCGGCCAGGCTGTGCAGGCGCGCAGCGACCTCCTGCTCGCGCTCATCGCGCTGTTTCTGGTGCTGGTCCATGGTGCCCAGCAAGCCTTCGAGATGGCTTTCCAGTAAGCGCTTGAGATCTTCCAGGTCCGCAGCTTCCTGCATGCTGTTTTGCAGGCCATCGACCTTTTCGCGGATCTGCGTGTCCATCTGTCGCGCAGCCGAACGGTTGTCGGCGTGTCCCGCGGTGGCGGCCTGCAAGTTGCTCTGGAACGATTCGAGACGCTCGTTCAGTCGTTGCAAATAGGCTTCGAACTCATGCTGGCCGCTGTCGGTAATGGCCAGCATCAATGTGGCGAAGTCGTCGAGAATCGGCAGTAATTCGTACCAGTTCAGACCGTTTTTCAGACGATCGCGCATCGATTCGGCTTGTGGACGATGACGCTCGGGCAGTGTCAGATCGTCGAGCAGCCCCAGCAACGTGTCTTCGATGTGGCTGGCCACCGAGCTGTAGGAGGGCTCAGGGGAATCCGGGAGTGCGTAGAGAATGTCGTGTTCGGATGGTGCCTGATCGACAACGGCCACGTCCTGCATCGGAATCGGAGGTAAGGGCAAGCTATCGGGCGATGCTTGCGCCGTTAGCTCGTCGGGGTTCACTTGCGACTCAGGTGATATCGCGATGGTTTCCGGGGTCGATTTCTCGGCCATTTCGACTTCTGCAACAGCTGCGCTGAGTGGTTGAGGCTCCGCAGCCGGAGGTGCAAAAACCCCGGTTGACCCGGTCGGCGCAAACTCGTCCTCGACTCGCTCAACAGCGGGTACCTCGCAGCTTGCCGCAGGGTTCTCGGCTACAGGGGCAGCCAGCGCAGGAGCAGCGGCCGTTGATGCCTCCGTCTCCTGCGCTTCACGACCGCCGAACAACCGCTGCAGCAAGCCCGGCCGGCCGTTCTCCGTTGGGGTCTCCAGCTGGCTCAGGGCCTTGCCCTGCAAGCCACTCAGTTCGCTGAGCAGCAAGGGTATCTCGCGCGCCTGACTGACCCGCGCATCCAGTTGCTTGGCGAAATTCTTGAGTGGCCGACTCACATCCCGTGGCAATGGCAATGTTTGCAGTTGCGTGACCAGCGCAGTCAAGGCGGCGCTGGTCTGGTTGACTCGGGTTTCCCGACGCTGTTCAGAGTCGAGCACGGCTTTTTCCAGGCGTGGAATCAGCGCAGCCAAGCCGGCGTCCATGTCATCGGTGCGCACGACTTCGCGCATTTCCTTCATGCATTGGTCAACGGCGCGGTCTGTACCTTCCGCTGCCAGGGTGCTGCGCACCAGCCCACGACGCAACAAGTCGAGCCGCGCGTCCCAGCGACGTTCGAGCTTTTCTTTTGAGGTATTTCTCTTTCCAGCGCTGTGCTTCGTCGCTCATTCATGGGATCCGCGAGGGGCAGGACTCAACGCGGGCAATGCATCGGCCGTGAGCGAACCCGGCAAACGAATCTCTACCGCGACCGGCAGGTGATCGGAAATGGGCTGTGCCAGCACCTCAACCTTTTCCAGGGTCAGGCTTGGGCTCAGCAGGATATGGTCCAGGCAGCGCTGTGGGCGCCAGCTGGGAAACGTCGCTTCCAGCTGCGGCGCGAGCAGGCCGAGATCGCGCAACGGGGAATGTTGCAGCAGGTCACTGGCATGGGTGTTCATGTCCCCCATCAGCACCTGGTGCTTGTAGTCGCCAATCAACTCGCGGATGTAGGCCAGTTGCAGGCTGCGCGCCCGGGCGCCCAACGCCAGGTGCATCATGACCACCACCAGCGCTTCGGGGCCTTCGCCGAACCGTACCAGAATGGCCCCGCGACCCTTTGGCCCCGGCAACGGATGATCTTCAATGGCCCAAGGGCGCAATCGGCTGAGCACGCCATTGCTGTGCTGGGCCAGGCGACCGAGATTGCGATTGAGTTGTTGATACCAGTAGGGAAAGGCGCCGAGCTGAGCCAGGTGTTCGACCTGATTGACGTAGCCTGATCGCAGGCTGCCGCCATCGGCCTCTTGCAAGGCAACCAGATCGAAGTCGCCCAGCAGATTGCCGATTTTCTGCAGGTTATCGGCACGCCCCGTGTGCGGCAGCAGATGCTGCCAGCCCCGGGTCAGGTAATGCCGATAGCGCTCGGTACTGATACCGACCTGGATATTGAAACTGAGCAAGCGCAGACGGCTGTCTGCGGGCAGGCCCGTGGACTCCAGATGATGCTCGTTGACCCGTGGATCATGCAGGCCAACGATGCGTTCAGTACCCCATCGGCGCATGGCAGTGACTGCCCTTAGTTGGCGGCAGCCTTGTTAGCCGCTCGCTCTTTGTCGATCAGTTTGTCGGCCAGTTGCAGGGCCTGTTCGGCGCCGCCGGCAGAACCCACGTCGAAGCGATACTTGCCGTTGACGACCAGGGTTGGAACGCCGGAGATTTCATACTTCTTGGCCAGTTCTCGGGCTTGAACAACCTGACCCTTGATAGCAAAAGAGTCGAAGGTGGCCAGGAATTTATCCTTGTCTACGCCCTGGGTAGCCAGGAAGTCAGCCATGTCATTCTTGTCGATCAGCTTCATTTTTTTGTTCTGGATCGCGTCGAATACCGCAGCATGAACCTTATGCTCAGCACCCATGGACTCAAGGGTCAAGAACATTTGGCCATGAGCATCCCAAGCTCCGCCGAACATGGCCGGAATACGCTTGAAATTCACATCGGATGGCAGCTTTTCAGCCCAAGGATTGATTGTCGGTTCAAAATGATAGCAATGCGGGCAGCCGTACCAGAACAGCTCCACCACTTCGATCTTGCCAGGCACGGCAACCGGAACCGGATTGGCCAGCTCGACATAAGGGGCGGCTGGGGCTTCGGCAGCCTGGGCAGTCATGCCAAACAGGCTGGCAGCGGCAAAAACGGCACTGATGATCAGATTACGCATGCTTTACTCCTGGACAAATTTTTTCGCCGCGCGCGATAGTTTTCAGACAGATCCTGGCGGGCTTGAGTTCTGTAGTGTAACGGCAGCGGCCACAAAAAAGGGCGGCCAAGGCCACCCTTTTTATACTTGCCGAGACGGATTAATCGAACGTTAACGTTGCAGGCGATCAGCACACCGTTCAACGCCCGATCCACCAGCCTTAGTGCAGGCCTTGAATGTAGCTGGACACCGCGGCGATGTCTTCGTCGCTCAGCTTCTTGGCAATGCTCTGCATCGGTTTGGTATCGCCGTCGTTGGTGCGGCCACCTTCTTCCTTGCGGAAATCGACCAGTTGCTTGCCGACGTATTGAGCGTGCTGTCCACCCAGGTGCGGGAAACCGGCAGCCGCGTTACCTGCGCCATTTGGCGAGTGGCAACCGGTGCAGGCTGGCAGACCCTTGGCCAAGTCACCACCACGGAACAAGGCCTCACCCCGAGCGACGATCTTCGGATCGGCGGCACCGACGCTGCCTTTCTGGCTGGCGAAGTAGGCGGCGATGTCCGCCAGGTCCTGATCGCTCAGGTTGGTCAGCAGGCCGGTCATTTCCAGAACGGTGCGCTTGCCCGACTTGATGTCGTGCAATTGCTTGGTCAGGTAGCGTTCACCCTGACCTGCCAGTTTCGGAAAGTTTGGCGCCATGCTGTTGCCATCCGGACCGTGGCAGGCGCCACAGACGGCGGCTTTGGCCTGGCCGGCTTTTGCATCACCCGGTTGTACTGCCTCACCTGCAGCATGGGCCATGCCGGAGATGCCCACGGTCAACAGCAGACTCACGATCAATTTCTTCATCAGCTAATCCAACTACGGCTAAGGGTTAAGAGTTATGGACCGGGCTTACTCGCTCATCCAAAGGATGATGGCTTGGTAATCCTCGGCACTGCAGTCCATGCACAAACCACGCGGCGGCATCGCCTTGAAACCCTGGGTCACGTGTTGCACCAGCGTCTCCA
>LNAP01019728.1_pt1 | contig 12038 bp, 11 predicted proteins | sample 602601 | NCBI WGS metagenome assembly LNAP01 (sample SAMN02440304, study PRJNA202911) | soil metagenome | biome: Subtropical and temperate rainforests or woodlands; isolation source: soil samples (1 kg each in a 20% v/v slurry with milli Q water) were... ... | reverse complement strand
TGCACCAGCACCTCGACCGGCACCGGCTTGGCCGGGTCGATGAAGCTGCGCGAACCGCCGGTGCGCCAGGCATCGGCGCTGATGGTGATTTCCTCATCCAGCTTGAGCTCGCCTTTCTTGAGCGCATCGAAGGCCACGTAGGCGGTCATGATCTTGGTCAGGCTGGCCGGCGGCTGCGGCACTTCCGGATCCTTGGCCGTGAGCACCTGACCGGTGTGGTAGTCGTACAGCACGTAGCTGCGCGCGCCCAGCTGCGGGGCGCTGGGTATCGGCGCCGCGGTGGCGGCGGCCGTCAGAAACATCAGGCCGAAGGCGCGGCGGACAAGGGCATATCTGGATTGCATGGTGACTCTTGAGGTAAGTGGCTGGCCGCTGCCAGGATGTGGCAACTGGCCCGCGAAAACGGTGTTAGGGATCCGAAAATCCTGACGATGTCGGTGAATCAGTGCGCCGGCAGGCGCAGGGCCGACAGGCCGAGCGCCCCCAGCCGGGCCACGGTCTGTTCCACCAGCGCCTGCGGCAGCGGGCCGACCCGCACCCGGTGCAGCCAGCGATTGTCGCTGTTGGCCGGCTGCACGCTGACCGGCGCCAGCGCCTCGCCGCGCAGGCGACTGGCCAGGCGCTGCGCGGCGGCGGCCTCGCCAAAGGCGCCGACCTGCAGGTAGACCGCATCGGTCGGCAGTGCTCGCGCGCCCGGCGATGCGCTGGCCGTGATGACCGCCGGCGCGGGCGATCCGCCCGGCAGCACGGCCCGCACCTCGACCAGTCCGCTGCCGTGGCCGACCAGGCCCAGCTTGGCCGCGGCCACGTAGGACAGATCGATCAGCCGGCCGCGCCTGAACGGTCCGCGGTCGTTGATTCTAACGATCACGCTGCGGCCGTTGGCCAGATGCGTGACCCGCGCGTAGCTCGGAATCGGCAGGGTCGGGTGCGCGGCGGTCATGGCCAGCATGTCGTAACGCTCGCCGTTGGCGGTCGGGCGGCCGTCGAACTCGCGCCCGTACCAGCTGGCGATGCCGCGCGCCTGGTAACCGGCGGCGCTGGCCAGCGGCCGGAACGCGACGCCTTCGACCTCATACGGGCGCAGGCACGGCTGGCACAGGGGTTCGGCGCGCGGCACGGCGTCCGGGATGGCGTCGATGTCCACCGCCGTGGTCGGCGGGCCGTCCTTGCGGTAGTCCGGCCCGGGCCGGCTGCCGGGACCGGCGCAGCCGGCCAGAAGCAGCACCAGCAGCAGCGCCAGCCGGCCGGCGGCGACATCGGATTCAGGGTGAGGCCGGGTGCTGCGCACCGATGGCTGCCGCCAGTTGCGTGACCGCCATCGCGTACAGCGGACTGTGGTTGTAGCGGGTGATGGCGTAGAAGTTCTGGAAACCGAGGTGGTACTCGTCGCCCTGCTCGGCCTCCAGGCGGATCAGCGCCGCCTTGCGCGAGCCGGGCGCCGCGCCGGGGGCGCTGACGCCGCCGGCAAGCAGCTGGCTCACGGTGTACTTCAGGGCCGGATCGGTCCCGCCCAGGCTGGCCGCGGCGGGGGTTGCGGTGGCCGCGGCGGTGATCGGCTGGCCCGCTTCCCAGCCGTGACGGCGCAGGTAGTTGGCCACGCTACCGATAGCGTCGGCCGGGCTGCCGAGCAGGTCGCGCCGGCCGTCCTGGTCGAAATCCACCGCGTAGGCGCGGTAGCTCGACGGGATGAACTGCGGCAGGCCCAGCGCGCCGGCATAGGAGCCGTTCAGGCCGGTCAGGTCCAGCCGTTCCTCGCGGCCCAGCAGCAGCAATTCGCGCAGTTCGCGGCCAAAGAAGGCACTGCGCGGCAGGCCAGCGATGGTCAGGGTGGTCAGCGCGTCGAGGGCCCGGTAGCGACCGGTGACGGCGCCGTAACGGGTCTCCACGCCGATGATGGCGGTGATGATCGACGCCGGCACGCCGTGTTCGCGCTCGGCCCGCGTCAGCAGCGCGGCGTGTTCGCGCCAGAAGGCCACGCCGCCGTCGATGCGCTGCTGGGTCAGGAAGATCGGCCGGTAGCGATACCAGGGCATCTTCTCGGCCGGGCGGGTGATGGCGTCGACGATGCCCTGCTGGAACTGCGCGCCGGCCAGCAGGCGCTCGACATCGGCCCGCGCGAAACCGTCCTGGCTGACCAGGGTATCGATCAGGGCCTGCAGCGGCGGATGTTCGGCCAGCGGCACGGCCGAGGCCGGCGCGGCGCTGCCTAGCGCCAGCAGCAGGGCGGCCAGACGCCTCATGCCGGCCACAGTTTGCGATGGGCGCGGATGCCCATGAGCATGCCGAAACCGAGCATCAGGGTAACCATCGAAGTGCCTCCGTAGCTGACCAGCGGCAGCGGTACCCCGACCACCGGGAGCACGCCGCTGACCATGCCGATGTTGACCACAACATAAACGAAAAACGTGCACACCAGTCCGCCGCCCAGCAGCCGGCCAAAACCGTCGCTGGCCTGCGCGGCAATGTGCATGCCGCGGCCGATCAGCAGCAGCAGGCCGATGGCGCCCAGCAGGCCGAATTCCTCGCCGAACACGGCGAACACGAAGTCGGTGGCGCTTTCGGGCAGGAATTGCAGGCGCGTTTGGGTGCCTTCGAGCCAGCCCTTGCCGTAGAAACCGCCCGAGCCGATGGCGATGGTCGACTGGATGATGTGGTAGCCGGTGCCCAGCGGATCGCGCTGCGGATCGAACAGGGTCAGCACGCGCTGGCGCTGGTAGTCATGCATGCCAAACAGCCACATCAACGGTGCAGCGGCGGCCGCCAGCCCTGTGAAAAGGCCGATCACCCGCCAGCTGAGGCCGGCCAGAAACAGCACCGACAGGCCGGCCGCCGCCACCAGCAGCGAAGTGCCAAGATCCGGCTGGACGGCGATCAGCAACACCGGCAGCAGCGCCAGTGCGCCGCTGACCAGAATGTCACGCGCCGTCGGCGGCAATGGGCGGTCGCTCAGGTAGCGCGCCACCATCATCGGCACGGCCAGCTTGGCCAATTCCGAGGGCTGGAAGCGCAGCGGGCCGAGCTCCAGCCAGCGCTGTGCGCCGTGGCCGATGGCACCAATGGCGTCGACCACCAGCAACAGCAGCAGCGTGAGCAGGTAAATCGGCGCCGCCAGGCGCTGCAACCAGGCGATCGGGACCTGCGCCACCGCCACCAGCAGCAGCAGGCCGAGCCCCACCCGCAGGCCCTGGTTTTTCACCGCCGGCAGGGCTTCGGCGCCGGCGCTGTAGGCCAGCAGCAGGCCAATGGTGCACAGGCCAAGCAGGCCGATCAGCAGCGCCCAGTCGATGGCGATCCGCCGCCAGAAAGCGAGCCAGTTGTTCATGGGCCTCCCGGGCGCGCCAGCCAGGCATCCAGCACCTGCCGGGCCACCGGCGCGGCGGTGCCACTGCCCGAGCCACCATGCTCGACGACCACCGACAGCGCGATGCGCGGCGCTTCCAGCGGCGCGTAGGCGATGAACAGCGCATGGTCCTGAAGATGCCGTGGCGCCGTGCGACCGCGGTCGTCGGCACGCTGGCTGAGCTTGAACACCTGCGCCGTGCCGGTCTTGCCGGCCGCGCTGTACGGCGCACCGGCGAGCGCCCGAAAGGCGGTACCGCCGGGCGAGACCACGGCATGCATGGCATCGGCAATGATCTGCCACTGCTCGGGGCTGGCCTGTGGCGACTGGCCGGGCGCGGCCGGCGGCAGGCCAAGCGGTGGCGCTACCAGTCGCGGCGTCGGCGTTTGGCCACGACTGGCCAGCAGTGCCGTGGCGTAGGCCAGCTGCAGCGGTGTGGCGGTGTTATAGCCCTGACCGATGCCGGCGATCAGGGTCTCGCCCGGATACCAGGGCGCCTTGCGGGCGCTGCGCTTCCAGGCCTGCGACGGCAGCACACCGGCCTGCTCGCCGGGCAGGTCGATCCCGGTGCGCGCCCCCAGCCCGAAGCGGCCCAGCTGCTCATGCATGCGGTCGATGCCCAGCTTCAGGGCCAGGTCGTAGAAATACACGTCACAGGACTGCGACACGGCCCGCAGCAGTTCCATGCGGCCGTGGCCGTGGCGTTGCCAGCAGCGGTAGCGGTGCGGGGAATTGCCCAGCGTGTACCAGCCGGGGCACCAGACGTGACTGTCGGGCGTCACCACGCCGCTGACCAGTCCGGCCAGGCCCATCAACGGCTTGATGGTCGAGCCCGGTGGGTACAGCCCACGCAGGGCCCGGTCGGTCAGCGGTCGCTCCGGATTGTCCATCAGGCCGCGGTAATCCGCGTTGCCGATGCCGCCGACGAACAGGTTCGGATCGAAGGCCGGCTCGCTGACCATGGCCAGCACATGGCCGCTGCTCGGGTCGATGGCCACCACGGCACCCGGGCGCTGCGCCAGCGCGGCCTGCGCCGCCCGTTGCAGGTCGATGTCCAGTTCGAGGCGCAGCGGCGTGCCCGGCTGCGCCCGGGTGCGATCGAGCACCTGCAGCCGCCGCCCATGGGCATCCACTTCCACCTGCTGATAACCGACCCGGCCCTGCAGCAGCGCGTCGTAGAAGTTCTCGACGCCGGTCTTGCCGATGCTGTCGGTGGCGCGCTGCTCGGCGCTGGCCTGCGCCAGTTCCGCTTCGCTGACGCGGCCGACGTAACCGACCACGTGCGCGGTCAGCGAGCCGAGCGGGTAATGGCGCGACAGGTCGCCGCGCAGCTCCACGCCGGGAAACTGATGACGGTGGGCGGCAAAGCGCGCCGCCTCGGTGTCGTCCAGGTTGCGACGCAGCACCAGCGCCTCGAAGCGCGGGCGGGTGCGGCGCAGGCTGGCGAAGCGCTCCAGGTCGGCAGGACGCAGGTCGATCAGGCGCCCGAGTCCGGCCAGTGTGGCGGCCGTGTCCGGCACGCTCTCGGGCGTCAGGTACAGGCTGTAACTGGACACATTCTCGGCCAGCAGCGTGCCGTTGCGGTCCGTGATGACGCCGCGCGCCGGCGCGATCACCTCGGCGCGGATGCTGTTGTTACGGGAAGCGGTGGCGTAGCGGTCGTGCTGCACCACCTGCAGGAAGCCCAGGCGCACCAGCAGACCGCCGCCGGCCAGTGCCATCAAGACCAGCAGCAGCGCCGCGCGGCGCCGGAACAGGCGCAGTTCCGCGGCCGGGTCCTTGATGGTCTGCTGGCGGCGCACCATGGGCTCAGCGACTGGCGCGGCGGCGCAGGTCGCGCAGGGTCAGGAACAGCCACGGCCACACCAGGGCGCCGCTGAAGGCCGGCAGCAGCATGCCGGCCGACACCGGCCGCCCGCTGCTGCCGGTCACCAGCGCCACGATGAGTTGCTGTACCAGCAGCAGCGGCACCAGCAGCAGCGCCTGCTGCCACAACGGCAACACGCGCAGACGCTGATGTTCGGCCAGCACGGCGGCCGCCACCACGGCCAGCGCCAGCGCATGCTGGCCCAGCGGCGCGCCGGTGAGCGCGTCCTGCAACAGGCCCAGCGTGAAGCCGGCGGTTATCCCCACCCGGTCCGGCTGGGCCAGGCACCAATAGGCCAGCACCAGGGTCAGCCAGGGCGGCTGCCAGGCCACCGCCCAGGCCGGCAGCGGCGCCGACAACAGCAATCCTGCCGCCAGCAGGCTGGCGGCGATGGCCATGCTCCGGGGCGGGACGGGCGCGGCGCTCACGGGACTGACGCCGGGGCCGTCGCGGCGCCGGGATCGGCGGGCGCAGTCTGCGCCGCCGGCCATACCAGCAATACCTCCTGGATGCGGTCCACGCGACCGCGCGGCGTGGCCTGCACCTCGGCGAACTCGCCCTCGCCGATGCGGTTCACGCTGCTGACCGTGGCCACCGGCAGGTCCGGCGGGAACACATCGTCCAGCCCGGACGTGACCAGCGCGTCGCCCACTTCCATATCGACGTGGTTGGGCAGGTAGGGCAGGTCGAGCGCACCGATCGGCCCGCGGCCCACGGCGATGGCGCGTACCCCGCTGCGGACGCACTTGACCGGTATGGCGTGCCGGCTGTCGGTAATCAGCAGCACCTGACTGGTCTGCGCCGCCACGTGCTGCACCTGGCCGACCACGCCGTCGGCATCGAGCACCGGCTGGCCGACGAACACGCCCTGCAGGGAGCCCTTGTCGATCTGGATCTGCCCGATGTAGGGGTCCAGGCCGACCTTGACCGTGCCGGCGATCAGCGCCCGCAGCGGCTGCTGCGTGTGCGCCAGCGAATCGAGCAAGGCACGCAGGCGGCGGTTTTCGGCCTGCAGGGCGTCCAGCGTCTGCACCTGCAGATGCAGGCGCAGGTTCTGCTCGCGCAGGGCAGCGGTCTGCGCGCGCAGGACGGCGCGTTCGCGCAAGTTGTCGGTGCCCCAGGCCCAGGCCCGAAACGGCAGGTCGATGGCCTGCTGCACCGGGTGCAGCACGGTCAGCAAGGTGCTGCGCAGCGGCACCAGGCGCGGACCGCGCTGGTCCAGAAACAGCAGCACCACTGCCGCCAGCGTTGCCAGCAGCAGGCGGAGCGCCAGCGACGGGCGGCGCCGGAACAGGCTAGGCATGGGACATGCGGCGATGCCACGCGACCGGATCGGCCGCGCGGGAACTCACTCCTCGTCGAAGATGTCGGTGACCTGGTCGATGAAATCGAGCGCCATCTCGCCGCCCTTGGCCACGCACAGCATCGGCTCGTCGGCCACCACCACCGGCAGGCCGGTTTCCTCCGAGAAGCCGCGCAGCAGCGCGCCGCCGCCGGTCAGCACCATGCCGCGCTCGGCCACGTCGGCGGAAAGTTCCGGCGGGATCTGTTCGAGCGCCTTGCGCAGGCCGGCGATGATGCCGTGCAGGGGGTCCTGCAGCGCCTCGAGCACCTCGTTGCTGTTGAGCGTGAAGCTGCGCGGCACGCCCTCGGCCAGGTTGCGGCCGTTGACCTGGATTTCCAGCACCTCGTTGCCCGGATAGGCCGAACCGATCTGATGCTTGATGGTCTCGGCCGTGGACTCGCCGATCAGCGTGCCGTAGTTGCGGCGCACGTAGTTGATGATGGAGTCGTCGAACTTGTCGCCGCCGATGCGCACCGACTCCGAGTACACCAGACCGTTGAGCGAGATGACCGCAATCTCGGTGGTGCCGCCGCCGATGTCGATGATCATCGAGCCGGTGGCCTCGCTGACCGGCAGCCCGGCGCCGATGGCGGCGGCCATGGGTTCCTCGATCAGATATACTTCGCGGGCCCCGGCGCCGAGCGCGGATTCACGAATGGCGCGCCTTTCCACCTGCGTCGAGCCGCAGGGCACGCCCACCACCACGCGTGGACTGGGGCGGAAGAAACCACGTTCGTGCACCTTGCGGATGAAGTGCTGCAGCATCTTCTCGGTGACGTAGAAATCCGCGATCACGCCGTCCTTGAGCGGTCGGATGGCGGTGATGTTGCCGGGCGTGCGACCGAGCATGCGCTTGGCCTCGATGCCCACCGCCTGGATCACCTTGCGGCCGTTGGTGCTGGCGCCGTGGCGGATGGCCACCACGGAAGGCTCCTGCAGCACGATGCCTCGCCCGCGCACCGACACCAGCGTGTTGGCGGTGCCAAGGTCGATGGCAAGATCGCTCGAAAAAAGCCCGAACAGTTTTTTGAACATCAGTGGGTCCGACCAGCCTCTAAGATATTGGAACGGCAACAAAACTGCCGTGGCGCCGCAATCTAGCAACGGCGCCCGGCGTTAACAACCAGCGGCGAGGAACAGGGTGTCGATAAGCAGCGACGAGGTGCGCAAGGTGGCGCATCTGGCCCGCATCGAGGTGTCGGCCGGGCAGCTGACGACCTATGCGGCCGAACTGAGCACCATTCTGGAACTGGTGACCCAGCTGGACGGTGCCGACACCGCGCAGGTGCCCCCCCTGGCCCATCCGATCGACGCCAGCCAGCGCCTGCGCGCCGATACCGTCGCCGAAACCGACCAGCGGCGCCGCTTCCAGGCCATCGCACCGGCGGTGCAGGACGGCCTGTATCTGGTGCCAAAGGTCATCGAATGAGCGCAGTTTACACCCCACGGCAAGCCTGACCCATGCTCGACCAGACCCTGACCGAACAGGCCGCCGCGCTGCGCCGGGGCGATTATTCGGCCACCGAACTGACGGCCGCCTACCTGGCCCGCATCGGCGCCCGAAACGCTGCACTGAACGCCTTCATCACCGTCACGGCCGAGGCGGCCACCGCGGCTGCGGCGGCCGCCGACGCGGCGCTGGCCGGCGGCGATGCCGGTCCGCTGGCCGGCATCCCGATCGCCCACAAGGACATCTTCTGCACCGACGGTGTGCGCACCAGCTGCGCGTCGCGGATGCTGGACAACTTCATCGCGCCCTACGACGCCACCGTGGTCCAGCGCCTGGCCGCCGCCGGTGCGGTGATGCTGGGCAAGACCAACATGGACGAGTTCGCGATGGGCTCGTCGAACGAGACCTCGTTCTACGGCCCGGTGCGCAACCCCTGGGATCTGGATCGCGTGCCGGGCGGCAGCAGCGGCGGTTCGGCGGCGGCGGTGGCGGCCGGCCTATGCAGCGCGGCGACGGGCACGGATACCGGCGGTTCGATCCGCCAGCCGGCAGCCCTGACCGGCATCTGCGGCCTGAAGCCCACCTACGGCCGGGTGTCGCGCTACGGCATGGTGGCGTTTGCCTCGTCGCTGGACCAGGCCGGGCCGATGGCCCGCTCGGCGGCCGACCTGGCGCTGCTGCTGCAGGTCATGGCCGGTTTCGACGAGCGCGACTCGACCTGCATCGACCGCCCGGTGCCGGATTACGCGGCCGCGCTGGAGGCGCCCTTGAGCGGCCTGCGCATCGGCCTGCCGGCGGAATATTTCAATGCCGGCCTGGATACCGCCGTCGGCGATGCCGTGCGCGCGGCTCTGGCGGAACTGGAGCGCCTGGGCGCCCAGCTGGTGGACATCGCGCTGCCGCACACGGCGCTGTCGGTGCCGGCCTATTACGTCGTCGCGCCGGCCGAGGCCTCGTCGAACCTGGCCCGCTATGACGGCGTGCGCTACGGCTACCGGGCGCAAAATCCGGCCGACCTGACCGATCTGTACAAACGCACGCGCAGCGAAGGCTTCGGTGCCGAGGTCAAGCGGCGCATCCTGATTGGCACCTACGTGCTGTCGGCCGGCTACTACGACGCCTATTACCTGAAGGCCCAGCGTGTGCGGCGGTTGATTCGTGAAGACTTTCTGGGTGCCTTCGGACAGGTGGACGTAATCGCCGCGCCGACCACGCCGCAGCCGGCCTTTCGCCTGGGCGAGAAGCAGCACGACCCGGTCGCCATGTACCTGTCGGACATCTACACCATCGCGGCGAATCTGGCTGGCCTGCCGGCCTTGTCCGTTCCCTGCGGGCTGGTGCAGGGCCTGCCGGTGGGGCTGCAGCTGATCGGCCGCGATTTCGACGAGGCGCGGTTGCTGAACGTCGCCCACCGCTACCAGCAGGTGACCGACTGGCACATGCGCCGCGCGCCGGAGGCCCAAGCATGAGCGCCTGGGAAACCGTCATCGGCCTGGAAGTCCACTGCCAGCTGGCCACCCGCAGCAAACTGTTCTCGGGCGCCGCGACGGCATTCGGCGCGCCGCCGAACACGCAGGCCTGCGCCATCGACCTTGCGCTGCCCGGCGTGCTGCCGGTGCTCAATCGCGAGGCGGTGGCCATGGCCATCAAGTTCGGCCTGGCCGTCGGCGCGCAGATCGCGCCGCGCTCGGTGTTCGCGCGCAAGAATTATTTCTACCCGGACCTGCCCAAGGGCTACCAGATCAGCCAGTACGAGCTGCCGATCGTCGCCCGCGGCCACCTCGACATCACGCTGCCGGACGGCACCGTCAAGCGCATCGGCATCACCCGCGCCCACCTCGAGGAAGACGCCGGCAAGTCCCTGCACGAGGACTTCCACGGCCTGACCGGCATCGACCTGAACCGCGCCGGCACGCCGCTGGTGGAGATCGTCTCCGAGCCGGAGCTGTCCAGCGCCGCCGAGGCGGTGGCTTACTTGAAAAAACTGCACGCCCTGGTGCGGTACCTGGAAATCTCCGACGCCAACATGCAGGAAGGCTCGTTCCGCTGCGACGCCAACGTGTCGGTGCGCCGGGTCGGCGACAGCAAACTGGGCACGCGGGCCGAGATCAAGAACATCAACTCGTTCCGGTTCGTGGAGCGCGCCATCGAGGTCGAGGTCGAGCGTCAGATCGAGCTGCTGGAAAGGTGCAGGAAACCCGCCTGTACGACGCCGAGCGCAACCAGACGCGCGCCATGCGCAGCAAGGAAGAAGCCAACGACTACCGTTATTTCCCCGATCCGGACTTGCTGCCGATCCAGGTGTCCGAGGCCTGGGTGGAGCAACTGCGCGCGCAACTGCCGGAACTGCCGCAGGCCCGTCAGGCGCGCTTCGTGTCCCAGTACGGCCTGTCCGACTACGACGCCGGGTTGCTGACGACCGAGCGCGAGCTGGCCGACTACTTCGAAGCCGCACTGGCCAGCGGCGCGGAACCGAAGCTCGCCGCCAACTGGATCAACGGCGAACTCGCCGCCGCCCTGAACCGCGACGATCTGCCGATCACCGCCTCCCCGATCGGCCCGGCCGCGCTGGGCGGACTGCTCGGGCGCATCGCCGACCAGACCATTTCGGGCAAGATCGCCAAGGACGTGTTCGCCGCCATGTGGCAGGGCGAGGGCGAGGCCGACGCCATCATCCAGGCGCGGGGGCTGAAGCAGATCACGCCATCGAGGCGGCCGTCGAGCAGGTGCTGGCCGCCAATCCGGAGCAGGTCGAGCAGCTTCGGGCCGGCAAGGACAAGGTGCTCGGTTTCCTGGTCGGGCAGGTGATGAAGGCCACCGGCGGCAAGGCAAACCCGGCGCAGGTGAACGCGCTGTTGCGATCAAAAGTGGGCGTTTAGCAGACCGCGACCTGTGGGAGGCCCGCCCCGGGCCGAATGCTTGATTGGAGGGTTCGCGGCGAGGGCGCCGCTCCCACACACACCGTTCGTGGCTTACCAGAACGCCCACAACTGCCCGTCCTGTTCCCGGTGAGCCAGCGCCCGCAGCGGCCGTGAGCCCTTGGCCACGCACATGCCGCTGCCAAGATCGAACGCCCAGCCGTGGCGGGGGCAGGTCAAGCGCTCGCCGTCGATGGCCAGCTCCGGGATGTCGGTGCTCTGGTGCGGGCAACGGGCGTCGTAGACCATCAGCTCGGTGCCCGTGCGGTGAATGAACACGGCGCGGCCGTCGGCCTCGCGGCGCACGCAGCCGGCGGGCGGCAGCTCGGCCAGCGGCGCCAACGCATGCCAGTCCGGCACGTGGCCTAGCTGCTCCAGGCGAAACTCCGGCAGGTCCAGCGCCAGCAGCTGCCACACGACCCGCGTCAGGCCCAGCATCGGAAAGGCCATCAACAGCGCGTCGAGCACCTCGTCGGCGCTGGCGCCGCTGCGCAGCGCGCGCGTCAGGTACTGCCGAAAGCCGCGTTCGGTCTGCGCATGGACCTTGCTGATCAGCGAAATCAGCGCCCGGGTCTTGGGGTCCAGACGCCGCCCGGCCACCTTCAGAAAGGCGAAATACGGCTGCATGGCGTCCGGGCGGGCCTGGATCAGGTAATCGAGGGCTTGGCTCATGGCGGGTGCTCGCGGCGACAGCGGATAGTTCCATTATCGGGCCGGTGCTGGCGCTTTTATCAATACCGGACCCAGGCTGCGCCAGCCGCTACACTGCCGGGCGCCCCCCCCAGGAGGAGACACGACATGGAACTGGCGCTGCGCGGAAAGATTGCGCTGGTCACCGGCGCCAGCGCCGGTATCGGCCGGGCGATTGCCCAGGCGCTGGCGGCCGAGGGCGTGCAGCTGACGCTGTGCGCGCGGGGCGAGGCGCCGCTGCGCGCCGTGACCGACGAGCTGGCGCAGCGCCACGGCATCGCCGCGCTGGCGGTGCCGGCCGACCTGTCCAGCGAGGCGGGCATCGGCCAGCTGGTGGCGGCCCACACGGCCCGTTTTGGTGCCCTCGACATCCTGGTCAACAACGCCGGCTCCATCCGCGCCGGCTCGCTGCTGAGCAAACCGGA
>LNAP01007852.1_pt1 | contig 12040 bp, 9 predicted proteins | sample 602601 | NCBI WGS metagenome assembly LNAP01 (sample SAMN02440304, study PRJNA202911) | soil metagenome | biome: Subtropical and temperate rainforests or woodlands; isolation source: soil samples (1 kg each in a 20% v/v slurry with milli Q water) were... ... | reverse complement strand
CGATGTGTTGAAATCCGGCCAGCCGGTGCTGGTGGACTACTGGGCTGCCTGGTGTGGCCCCTGCAAGATGATTGCCCCGATCCTGGAAGAAGTCGCCACGGAGTACGCCGGTCGCCTGACGATCGCCAAGCTGAACGTCGACGAAAACCAGGGCACCGCCACCAAGTATGGTATCCGCGGCATTCCTACCCTTATGCTCTTTAAAGACGGCCAAGCCGCCGCCACCAAAGTTGGCGCGCTGTCGAAGTCGCAACTGACCGCATTCCTGGACGGCGCGCTGTAAGCCGCGTGCCGTGAACGAAAGCGCCGCCCTCGGGGCGGCGCTCACTCAATACCGCGTGTGCCCGTCCGTGGCGCGCCGCCAGAACTCTCCTTCACTCTCCCCCAAAATCCCACCGCGATGCACCTCAACGAACTGAAGGCGCTGCACGTCTCGCAGCTGCTGGAAATGGCCGCCGGCCTGGAAATCGAGAACGCCAACCGCCTGCGCAAGCAGGAACTGATGTTCGCCATCATGAAACGGCGCGCCAAGCAAGGCGAGCAGATCTTCGGCGACGGCGTCCTCGAAGTCCTGCCCGACGGCTTCGGCTTCCTGCGCTCGCCCGAGACCTCGTATCTGGCCAGCACGGACGACATCTACATCTCGCCCTCGCAGATCCGCCGCTTCAACCTGCACACTGGCGACTCGATCGAAGGCGAAGTGCGCACGCCCAAGGATGGCGAGCGCTATTTCGCCCTGGTCAAAGTCGACAAGGTCAACGGCGTGGCGCCTGAAGCGATCAAGCATCGCATCATGTTCGAAAACCTGACGCCGCTGCATCCGAACCGGACCATGCGCCTGGAACGCGACATCAAGAGCGAGGAAAACCTCACGGGCCGCATTCTTGACGTCTTCGCTCCCATCGGCATGGGCCAGCGCGGCCTGATCGTCGCCAGCCCCAAGTCCGGCAAGACGGTGATGATGCAGCACATCGCGCACGCCATCACCACCAACTACCCCGACGCGGTCATGATCGTCCTGCTGGTGGACGAGCGCCCCGAGGAAGTGACCGAAATGCAGCGCACGGTGCGCGGCGAAGTGGTGGCCTCGACCTTCGACGAACCCGCCACCCGCCACGTGCAGGTCGCGGAAATGGTCATCGAAAAGGCCAAGCGCCTGGTCGAAATGAAGAAGGACGTCGTGATCCTGCTGGACTCGATCACCCGCCTGGCCCGCGCCTACAACACCGTGGTGCCAGCCTCCGGCAAGGTGCTGACCGGCGGCGTGGACGCCAACGCGCTGCAACGCCCCAAGCGCTTCTTCGGCGCCGCCCGCAACCTGGAAGAAGGCGGTTCGCTGACCATCCTGGGCACGGCGCTGATCGAAACCGGCAGCCGCATGGATGAAGTCATCTATGAAGAATTCAAGGGCACCGGCAACTCCGAAGTCCACCTCGAGCGCCGCCTGGCTGAAAAGCGCGTCTACCCGTCGATCAACCTGAACAAGTCCGGCACCCGCCGCGAAGAGCTGCTGATTGCGCCGGACCTGCTGCAAAAGGTCTGGGTGCTGCGCAAGTTCATCCACGACATGGACGAAGTCCAGTCGATGGAATTCATCCTGGACAAGATGCGCGCCACCAAGACCAACGCCGAATTCTTCGACATGATGAAGAAGAAGTAAGCAGGGCGCGCGGCCGGCAACGCCTGCGCCGCGCACCCGTCCATGAAAAACGCCCTGGAGCGCGCTTGCGCCCAGGGCGTTTTTCATGGGCAGACCAGGCCGCAGCCCGCGCGGCTCAATTGCCCATGAACTCCTCCAGCGTGCCGGGCCGCGGAGCGGGACGCGGGGTGTGCTTGTCGCCCGTCGGCTTGCCCGAAGCGTCTATCGGCTCGATCTTGGGATCGTCCCAACTGCCCGTGACGGTGTATTCCATGGTCATGGCCCGCGCCAGCGGTTGCTTCAACAGCCACTGCGTCACGAACGCGCCCAGTCCGATCAGCGGATTGACCGCCAGCGCCGTCACCATGGCCGCGCCGCTGGCGTCCAGGTTCGGAATCACCACGGCTTTCATGTCCCAGCGCTCGCGGATGATGTTGACCCCGCCTGCCAGCACGATCGCGGCGACGGGTCCGTTGATCTTGTAGCCCTCGGTCGAGGCCGTGCCGTCGGCCAGCTTGACCTTGCCCCGGATGGTGTCGAAGGGGAAACCGTCGCGCAGCAGGTTGGTGGGGTTCACATCCAGCCGCGCCAGGCGCTGCAGCGACTGCAGGGACAGCAACTCCAGCAATCGCGCGGTGCGGGAGTTCACGTGCATGAAGCGGCCCTTGTCCAGGCTGACGTCGACCTCGCCGGTCAGATCCTCGATCTTGTGGGTCCAGGGCAGATTGCGCCAGCTGGCCTTGCCTTGCATCGTGCCCTTTCCGCCCGACGCCACCTGCTCGAAGCCGATGCGGTCCAGGAACTTGCCCACGTCTTCGAATTTGACCGAGGCGTCCACGGTCAGGCCACGGCTCTCGCCTTCCAGGCGCCAATTGCCGGTGGCGTTGAGCGAAGCCGCATCGTTGACAATGGACAGCTTGTCCAGGCGCCATTGGCGGCCGCGCTCCAGATTCGTGCCCTGCACCTGCAGTTCGCCCACATTCTTGCCATACAGCAGGAACTCCTTGGCTTGCAGATCGATCGCCGGGATGTCGGACAGGTCGTTACCGGAGGACAACGCCTCGTCCGCCTTGTTGGTGTCGCCTTCGCCGCCCAGCGACAGGTGCTTCAGGCGGGCGGTGATCTGGCCGGCGATGGCGCCGGAAGCCTCACGCCATTCAAGCGACCCCGTGGCCTGCTTGGACTGCAGGTCCACGCGCCACTGCGCGGGCCCTGGCCGGGTCGCGTACAGCGTCAGGTCGTTCAGGCTAAAGCCGCCCGTGCGCAGGACACCGGCCGCCAGGCTGATGCGCTCGGCCGCGGGCAGCATCGGTTTGGACGCGGCCTTGCCTTTGCTGGCAGGGGCGCTGAAGCCGTTGGACACCTTTTCCCAAGCGTCCATGTCCAGATCAGGCAGGCTGGCGTTCAAGCTGAAGCCGCGCTCCGGCAGGCTTGCCGGACGGTTGATGCCCAGCGCGCCGCGCGCGAAATAGGACGGCGCTCCCTCTGACGGCGCCCGTTCGAACAACGCGTTGACGGCGTCGCCCAGGCTGACGGTGAGCCAGCGCCGGTTCTGCGCCCCGCGGTCCTGCGCGGGCGACCATTGCACCTTCAGCAATTGGGAGGCCTGGGCCGGTTTGCCCACCGGAGCGGGCATGTCGATCGCCATGCCCGCCAGGTCGGATTCGACGGAGATATCCACCGCGCCGCCGCGCTGATAACCCACCTTGCCCTTGTAGGCGGCCTTGCCCGAAAAGCGCGACATGGACGGCGTGTTGCTCAATTGGGTCAGCGCGGGCCCGGTCAGCGTGCCCTCGAAGCGCAGCGCGTCCGTGCTCTGGGCCAGGCGCCCGTATATTCGCGCCGGGCCGCCCAGGAATTGCGCCCGCAGTTCCTTGGCTTCCACGCCCTTCTCCGAAAACGCCAGGTCGCCGTGCATCTGGCTGAGCAGGGGCATTTCGGGCATGAAGGTGAACGTGTTGCCCGCGAACAGGATGTTCCCCTGGACCTGGGTGTCGTCCGTATTCAGCAAGGGCACCTTGAGCTTGAGCCCCACCCGCCAGTCACCGGTTCCGCGCGCCTCTTCGAGGGCCCCATCCAGCAATCCGCCCAGGGGCGAGTTGGCCGCCAGCGCCAGATACGCCGGCACCGTGCCGGAAGTCTCGCCAGTGAGCAGCAATTCGGAGTTTTCCTCCATATTGGGAATGGTCGCGGACACGGCCCCCAGCGTCACGGTCTGGCCCGGCCCGGTCTGGGCGACCGCGCCGCCCGCGCTGTCCAGCGCCAGGCTGACCTTGTCGATGCGGAAATTGCCGGACAGGTTCTCAAGCATCGGCCAACCCTTGCGGCCTTCGTGCGCGGGCGCATAGTCGACCTTGGCCCCGGTGAACGCGCCGGCGATCACGAATTCCCCCTGGGATGCCGGATTGGCGTAGGGAAAGTCATCGAGATCGCCCTTGAGCGTGATGGAGGCGGACTGCATTTCGCCGGCTGGCAAGCCGATGGCCAGCCATTCGCGCGCATCGGCGTTGACCTCCAGCGGCAGGTAGCGGTGGATGGCGGACATGGAACCGCGCGCCATCACGCCGCGCATGTCGACGCTGCCCGCCGCGGTCTTGCCCTCACGCCGCCATTGCCCTTGCAAGCGCAGGTCGATGTCATCGTTGACCAGTTGCAACTGGCCGATGTCCACGAACCAGTGTTCGGCGTCCGGCCCCTTCACGCTGGCGTCCAACGCCACTTCACGCGCCGCCAGCGTGGGCTGCTCGAAGATGCCCGGCAAGGTGACGCCCAGTTGCTGGACCTTCCCGCTGACCGACACGGCGGGAGCGCCCGGGCTGCGCGCCAAGGGCACGCTGTCCAGTTGAATGAAATCACCCGGCAGGCCCTGGACGCGGGCCTGGACGTAGCCCGCCTTGAAGCCAGGCGCTTGCGCGCCTTGAGGCGCCGCGGTCCATTGCAGGCCACGCACCGCGGTGTCCGCGGTCAATTCGGTGAACTTGCCGCGTTCCAGCTGCAGCCACGCCCGCCCGCTGACGCGCCCCGCCACCGCCGGCACCTCGAACCAAGGCTGCCACGCCAGCGGTTCCACATCGTCCAGCTGCGCATACAGTTGGCCGCCCCAGTTGCCGGGATTGGCCGCGTTCACGGTGAACAGGCTGCGGTTGAATTCGCCGCGCAGCTCCACGTTGCGCGCCAGCGCCCCAGCGGCTGCGGCCTGGAGCACGAAGCGGTGCGACAGGCTGCCGTTGCGCGCCAGTAAATCGACGCTGGTAAGCGTCAGCTCCGGCGCCCCGCGCAATTCGTCCTGCCAGCGTATGGTGGCATCGCGGATCCGCAGCTCGCGCTGCGCGCCCAGCCAGCGCAGGGCCGGATGGTCCAGGTCCGAACGCTGGTCGCTGGCATTCAAGTCGATGTCCTGGCCCGCCACCCATAAGTGGTTGGCCGGATCGCGCCGCAGGGTGAGCTCAGGCCGTTCGACCTGCAGCCGCAGCAGCTTGGGCGACAAGGTCAGGATGCTGCGCCAGGCGAGCACCGCCGACACCGAGGGCAAGGACAGCACGGGGTCGACCTCGTCGTCGTAGACTTGGACGGAAGTGAGATCGAGTTTGGGATTCAGGCCATGCCAGTTCGCCTGGATGGAGCCGATGGTCACTCGGGAGCCGAGCGCCTGGCTGGCATAGGCTTCGATCTGGGGACGCCATTGGTCCACGCGGGGCAGGACCCAGTAGCGAACGCCCAGCAGTCCGAGGGCCACGACGCCATAGATGGTCAGCACGGCCCAGAAAACCCAGCAGAGCACTTTTTTTGAAACAGACACGGATCGGTGGGCAGGAAAATATGTCTTGCGGTATCGTCCCCACTTATACCTGAAACGCGCCTATTCTGCCGCCCCTTTCGCCATGTCCACGCCCTCTACGTTCGCCCCCGCCCTCGCCTGGTCCGGCCATCTGCGCCGCCGACTGGATGCCCACCCGGATCTGGCCGCCTGGCTGGACGATGCCGTGCGCGAACCCGTGACGCCGGCGCAGATCGAGCGCTGGCAAGCCGAACTGGCCGGACCGCAGGCAGGCGGCGCGCTGCCGGTCGATGTCTGCCGCATGGTGCTGCGCAAACTGCGCGAGCGGGTCTTCAATACGCTCATCGTGCGCGACCTGACCGGCCAGGCCGATCTGGAGGAAGTCGTCGGCGCCATGACCATGCTGGCCGACACGGCGGTGGCCGCCGCCTATCGCAGCGTGGCGGCGGACCTTGCGGCCGTGCATGGCGTGCCGCGGGATCCGGCCACCGGCAAGCCGCAGGAAATGCTGATCGTGGGCATGGGCAAGCTGGGCGGCTGCGAACTGAATGTCTCGTCCGACATCGACCTGATCATGCTGTACGGCGAAGAAGGGGAAACCGACGGCCCGCGCCGCATCAGCCATCACGAGTTCTACGGCCGCCTGACCCGCCGCATGATGCCCGTGCTGTCGGAAGTGGACGCCAACGGCCAGGTGTTCCGCACCGACCTGCGGCTGCGCCCCGACGGCGACGCGGGTCCGCTGGCCTGGAGCCTGGATGCGCTGGAGCATTACCTGATCGGCCAGGGCCGCGAATGGGAACGCTATGCCTGGCTCAAGGCGCGGCTGATACCGGCCCAGGCCTTCGAAGGCAGCGACAGCGCCGCCCAGGCGCGCCAGCTGGAAAGCCTGCGCGTGCCCTTCGTCTACCGCAAGTATTTTGATTTCGACGCGCTCTCGGCCCTGCGCGCCCTGCGCGAACGCATCCGCCAGGACTGGCAGCGGCGCGCCAGCGCGCGCAACGGCATCGACAGCGCCAACAATATCAAGCTGGGCGACGGCGGCATCCGTGAAATCGAATTCGTGGTGCAACTGGCGCAACTGATCCGCGGCGGCCGCATGCCCGCGTTGCAAAAGCGCGGCCTGCTGGAAGCGCTGCACGCGGAAAGCGCGGCCGGCCTGGTGCCCGAGGACGACGCCCGCAGGCTCGAAGAGGCCTACCGCTACCTGCGCCGCACTGAGCATGCCCTGCAATACCGCGAGGACGCCCAGACCCATCTGCTGCCGGGCGACCCCGAGCAGCGCGCCGCCCTGGCCGCGGCCCTGGGCATGAGTCCCGCGGACTTTGAAAGCACGCTGGCCGCGCACCGCCAATTCGTTTCACAGACCTTCCGCAACGTGTTCCGCCTGGTGGGCATGGGCGACGCCGAAGTGCCGGCGCCCGCGCCTGGCGCCACCGACCCCGGGTCCGGCCCGGACGAGCCCGACAGCAGCTGCGAACTGGCCGAACAGATCAGCCAGGCCTTCGGCGACGACGCGCAGGACCTGCTGCGCCGCACAGAAACCCTGCTGGGCAGCCACCGCGTGCGTAGCCTTCCCGAGAGCAGCCGCAAGCGCATGGACGCCTTGCTGCCGGCCGCGCTGCGCGCCGCCCTGCGGACCCCGGCGCCATTGCAAGCCACGGTGCGGCTGTTCGACCTGATCGAAAAGATCGCCCAGCGCAGCGCCTATCTGGCCTTGCTGGCCGAGTACCCGGACACCCTGGCGCGCGTGGCGCGCATGGTCGCGGCCAGTCCGTGGGCCGCGCAGTACCTGACCCAGCATCCCTTGCTGCTGGACAGCCTGATCGACTGGCGCACCCTGTTCGAGCCGCTGGACTTCGCCCAGATCGCGCGCCAGCTGACCGCGGACCTGGACGCCTGCCGGCTGCCCGACGGGGATCCGGACATCGAGCGCCAGATGAACCTGATGCGCGACATGCAGCGCCAGGCCAGCTTCCAGTTGCTGGCGCAGGACCTGGAAGGCGAACTCACCGTGGAGAAACTGGCTGACCAGTTGTCCGCGCTGGCCGACCTGCTGCTGACCGAAACCATCCGCCGCACCTGGCCGCTGGTCAACAAGGCCGCGGGCGCCGAGCCGCGCTTCGCCGTCATCGCCTACGGCAAGCTGGGCGGCAAGGAACTGGGCTACGCCTCGGACCTGGACCTGGTGTTCCTGTTCGACGACCCGCGCGAGGATGCCGCCGAGGTCTACGCCAAGCTGGGGCGGCGCATGACCTCCTGGCTGTCGACCATGACGTCTTCCGGCCGGCTGTACGAGGTGGACCTGCGGCTGCGGCCGGACGGCGACGCCGGCCTGCTGGCGGTGTCCGTGGAAGCTTTCGAGCAGTATCAGCACAAGCACGCCTGGGCTTGGGAGCACCAGGCGCTGACCCGCGCCCGCTACGCCTCGGGCGACGCCAGCGTCGGCGCCCGCTTCGAGCAGATCCGCGAAGACATGCTGGTGCTGCCCCGCGACGCCGCCAAGCTGCGCGAGGAAGTGCTGGCGATGCGCGAGAAAATCAATGCGGGCCACCCCAACACCGGCCCGCTGTTCGACCTGAAGCACGACCGCGGCGGCATGGTGGACGTGGAATTCGTCACGCAATACCTGGTGCTGTGCCACTCGGGCACGCATCCGCTGCTGGTGCGCAACCTGGGCAACATCGCGTTGCTGCGCCTGTCCGGCGAAGCAGGCCTGATTTCCCCTGAATTGGCGGCGCGCGCCGGCGACGCCTACCGCACTCTGCGCCGGGCCCAGCACCAGATGCGCCTGCAGGGCGTGGAAAAGGCGCGTGTCCCGCAGGGCCAGCTGCAGGAAGAACGCGCTGCCGTGCGCGAACTCTGGACGGCGGTGCTGGGCTGAACACGTTGGGGGACAGAGCATCGCCGGTTTGCGGCAACTCAGCGTAAAATAAGGAGTTTTCCGCCTTATTTGTTGCTCGCAAGCCATGTCTGAACTCGTGCGCCCCAAACTCGACCTCCCCACCGGCCGCAGCAAAGTGCTGATGCACTCTTGCTGCGCGCCCTGTTCCGGCGAAGTCATGGAAGCGATGACCGCCTCGGGCATCGACTACGCCATCTACTTCTACAACCCGAACATCCATCCGGTCAAAGAGTACGAAATCCGCAAGCAGGAAAACATCCGCTTCGCCGAGCAGCACGGCATCGAATTCATCGATGCCGACTACGACATGGACAACTGGTTCGACCGCGTCAAGGGCATGGAAGACGCCCCCGAACGCGGCGAGCGCTGCACCGCCTGCTTCGACGCACCGCACTCTACGCGCACGAGCATGGCTTTGACACCATCACCAGCTCGCTGGGCATCTCGCGCTGGAAGGACATGAACCAGATCAACGGCTGCGGCGAACGCGCCGCGGCGCGCTACGACGACCTGGTCTACTGGACCTACAACTGGCGCAAGGGCGGCGGTTCCGCCCGCATGATCGAAATCAGCAAGCGCGAGAACTTCTATCAGCAGGAATACTGCGGCTGCGTCTATTCGCTGCGCGACACCAACCGCCACCGCCGCTCGCAGGGCCGCGAGCGCATCCACATCGGCGTGAAGTTCTACGGCAAGGAAGACCTGATCAACGAGGAACAGCTCTGATCAGGGCTGGCGCCCAAGGCGCCGGTATTCCGACGGCGACAAGCCGAAACGCTTGCGGAACGCGTGGCTGAAGCGCGCCGCATCTGAAAACCCGAATCTGTAGGCGATGTCGCCTATCGGCCGCGCCGCCTGCGCGGCGTCGCACAGCGTGTCCCTGCAACGCTCCAGCCTGGCGCTGAGAATGAAGTCGGCCGGCGTGGTGGAAGCCAGTGCGAACAGGTTGTAGAGATAGCGGCGCGACATCCTGAAGGCCGCCGCGGCAGCGGCGGGCGACAGCGCCGGATCATGCAGATTTTCAAGTATGTGCTGCTGCACCCGGCGCAATTGCGCCTGCCGCAGTTCGACGTGGTCTTGTTCGGCCCGCCCCCCCGCCCTTTCGCTGATGTCCAGACCCATCATCTGGAGCACGGTATTGGCTGCATCGCGCGAAGCGCTTTCGGACAGATGGGCGTGTTCGTTCAGCGCCACGCGCAGCAAGTCCATGGCCATGCGCCCGCAACCGTGCCGCGCGCTGAAGCTACGGGCCACCGCGTTCTGCATGAAGGACTGCCAGGCATCGAAATGCTTGCCCGGCACCTGCATCACCAGGAAATGCGCGCCGTCGTCGACCTCGACCTCGTACGGCCGGGTGGTGTCGTAGATGCTCCATTCACCGGGCACCAGCAAGGCGCTGCGTCCGGACTGGCTGATCTCGCTGCGGCCCGAGAGTTGCAGCGTCACCTTGTAGCCAGGTTCTTCGGACCGATCCGCCAGCAGCTTGCTGCGGCGCACGCGCTGGGCGCTGCTGCGCAATTCGCAGACCTGCATCCAGCCCAGCGAGTCCACGGCCACGCTGTTGCGAAAACGGGCCGGAAACACCGCGGACACTTCCAGGGGAACGAAGGTATCGCTGACACTTTCCTGCCAGCTGGCGCAGTCCAGGAAATGCGTGGGCGCGCTGCGCAAAAGGGATGGGGACATGGCGACTCCGGCGTCTCGAAACGGCGTGCCTTTTTGCCTGCGGCGGCCTGCCCGGCAACACAGCTACAGCGTTGAATGGAATGCTGCCTCTTTCTAGCATCGGTCGGCAGGAGGGAGTATCGGTGACAACCCCTAAATTGCCGGCCTGCTAGGGTTTTCTGTCGCTGCCATAGGAATAGTCGGCCAATTCGAAACCGAGTCCGGACAAGGATTGGGCCAGCCCGTGGCGCACCGGCACCACGTCCTCATAGCGGCGCGGCCGAACCTGCGCGACCTCCTGTTCGGTGTAGGGGCTGAAATCCGCCGGCAGCTGCGCCGGACTGAATTCCTCCAGTATCCAGTTGAGCACCGCCGCAAGGTCGGCATTGCTCAACTGCGATTGCGCGGCCCCTGGAACGCGGATCAGATACTCGCGGCCCTGCGGCAAATGCACGAACGAACCGACGGAATTGCGGAAATCGGGGATGCCATGGCGGCCGCTACCGCGGCCGTCCACCCGATGGCAGCCCGCGCATTGCAGCACGTAGTCGGCGCGGACGGACTGGCGCAGCCTGTCGGCCGCGGAAGCGTCCATGGCGGGCGGACTGGCCGCGGGCTCTCCTGCGCTGGCCGGGGCCGCGCCAAGCAGGATGACGGCGGCGCACAGCCGGCGCCATCCCTGCCGCAGCGGTGGCTCCCCTGGCTTCATGATTTCGGCTTGGGTTTGGCCAGGCCCACGATCACCGAGGTCGTGCAATGGAAGATGGAAGACTCGTTGGACATGCACCAGTTCACGTCGTTATGCAGGAACATCTGATAGCCCGGCCGCTCGCGCTCGGCGGATGCGCACATGCATTTGCCGCAAGCGGCCTTGCCGCAGCAATCGTTGTAGCTGATCAGGTAGTCCTTGCCGTCCAGCGGATTGTGGCAGGTGCCAACCCACGAGACCGCCGACGGCGACGTGCCGGGCGGGCAGGACGTCATGCTGCCGCCGCAGCAGGAACACAGGAATCCGTCCACCGCGCAATAGCGCCAGTAGTCGCATGCCGTGTCGTCCATCTGCGGCTTCTTGGGGTCCGCGGGCGCCGAACGCGCCACCGGCAGCACCGGCATGAGGAAGGCGGTTCCGACCAGCACCCGGCCTATGCGGTTGAGCACGCTGCGCCGGGAAGTGGTGTGCGCAACCGAGCGCGCGGCGCGCTCTGCGAGTTTATCCAGCCAATGCATTGCCGCTCTCCTTGCGGGAAATCCGGGTTTCTTCCAGCGTGCCGGCGGCCAGGAACTCCTGCACCGACGCCACGCCCAGCTCCTTCGCCGTGAACAGGCTTTCCAGCTGTTCGCGCGAGTTGATCAGGCCCTTGGCGCGCAAAGTCCCGGTTTCGTCGATCAGCACCGCATAGGGCAGTTTGCTGATCTGGAACTTCATGCCCAGTTCGGTCGACAGCAAATACGGAAAACGCTCCAGGCCCGCCTGCTTGTAGAACGCCAGATGCTCCGGCATTTCGCCGTCGCTGGCCAGGACGATGCGCAGCCAGGCGCTCTCGGTGCTGGCCACCGACTTCAAGATAGGCAGCAGCTTCTTGCAGACCGGGCAAGTGGGGGAAAGAAAGAACAGCAGCTGGCTGTGCTGCCCGCGTTCGCCCACCACGATGCGGCGGCCAAGCAGATCGGCCAATGCGAAGCGCGGCGCCGGCTCGCCCACGCCGGGGCCCTTGTCCATCGTCAGCGCCCCCATCGGCGCCACGCGCTCGTACAGCACGCCGATCTGCCGCGACAGCGCCAGGATGACCAGCACCAGGCAGAGCACCACGCCCCACAGCAGAAAATTGGAAATGATCAAGGCATCCATATGAATTCCTTCAGAGATTGCGCAACTTGAGGTGTGAGGCCAACAGGTGATTGGCGGTGAAGTACAGGCCCACGGCGGCGATAGCCAAGCCGAACACGGCGGCGGAATCGGTCCACTGCAAACCACGGGACTGGTCCGCTGCGGCAATGAGCGCCGGCGCGGTCCACAGCGCCAGCGCCGCATTGCGCAGCACCAGCCACCACG
>LNAP01004936.1_pt1 | contig 12042 bp, 9 predicted proteins | sample 602601 | NCBI WGS metagenome assembly LNAP01 (sample SAMN02440304, study PRJNA202911) | soil metagenome | biome: Subtropical and temperate rainforests or woodlands; isolation source: soil samples (1 kg each in a 20% v/v slurry with milli Q water) were... ... | reverse complement strand
CAAAGTACCCACTCCCCACAAAGTACTTGCCACTGCTGCCGCCCGAATTAGTGAGGCTATTGTTATTTTGAGTGCTCCCGCTCGGGGTGTTCACGATGTCTTCGAAGATGCTGCTGCCGCCGAAGTTCCCAAAGCTGCCAAAGTCACCGTTAGTGCTGGTGATGTCCTTGATGTTTGCCGCACTGCGCATCTTGATGCTGATGGAAGGAAGTTCCGACAACGTGTCAGTGTCATGTTCGACGCTGTCCATGCTCACACTTCGTTCCTCGCGGCGCAGTTCCATGCCCTCGTCCTCGGCATCTACAACTGGCACCGTCACAGCGGTGCTGGCGTCTTCGGCACCATTTCCTGCGCTGATGGCCACTGAGATGGGAACGCTGGCAGGCTGGACAGGTTCTATCTTGTCCTCGGCGAGTCGAAATTGAACACTGCCCGTTCGGCGCATGGGAGCTTTAGCGGGACTGCTGGAAGTGGACAGAGCAGACGGCGTGCTGGCTTTAATGGTGGAGGGAAGAATGATACCCTCACCAGTGCTGACGCGCAGGTTCAAGCCCGACTGGAATGGATTGTGGGAAATAACGTCTGACGCGGAGTCGGAAGAGTCAGCACTGGAGGTGGACAGAGGAACCACATTCGCTTCACTTTCATTGGTAGCGATTCCTTCCGCGGGTGCTTGCAAAGACTTTGCCTGGTTACTGCCAGGACTGCCACCAAGCACATTGCCCAGAAAGCTTTTGGTATAAAGCTGACTGCCAGCACTGCTGACACTCTGTGATACACCCTGCACCGCAGATATCACATTGCTTAAATTCGGCAGTGTCAAGATGGGCGTTGCGGGACCGCCGTTTTGTTCCGAAGAATCAGCTTCGGTAGTGGAGGTCGCGACGGGAGCAGCGCGCAGACGCACCGCGCGGCGCCCGCGACCTCCGGTGTACACGCTCACCCGGCGTGCGCAGCTGTTCACGCTTGACGGGGTCAGCATCGTCGTGTGAGGCAGCACTGCAAAGTAAATAAATAATGCAATTACAATCAAACTTAAAAATTGTAATACTTGCACACAACGGGTTTTGAATATGATACTCACCTATTTCCAAACTGATCGCCACGACATTCGGGTTGAATCTTCCTTGCTTGTCGATCTCATTGCTGTTGTTGCTGACACCATTGATGTTCACGGTACTACCGGCCATGTCTGCTGCGTCGGTGCTATGTGCAGCAAGCAGTTGATTCCTCGCAGCAGAATTGTCCGCAGCTCGAGTCAGTTCTTCTCCTTCAATCGTCAGTCCATCGTATGCGATGAATACTTTACCTGCATAGGCAGTTGATGCTCAAACAATTAACATCATCGCGAGGGCAAAGTAAGAATCAACGAAAAGAAATAAAAATACCTCTGGTCTGCGCATCTTTCCAAGAAACAACTTTCTGCTGACGCACTCGATCGTACAAAAACTCCAACTTATTGTTGTAATCCACAATCCGTCGGCACTGCAGCGCACGGTGCTGCGCCACCATCAGCACATAGTCTGTGGTCTCTACAAACTGAGCAAAGATCAGTCCAATGTACGCCAGCATCTCTGCCTCCAGAGCGTGCAGTTGCTTGTCCAACATGTGCGCGCAAGCAATCGCGAAAGCGCGGTCAACCGTTTCAATCTCCCGTGTGCGCACAGACGCATTGACGGTGAGGGTGGATTGAATCTCAATACGCAGCGCTTCGGAGATGCCCGAACAGTTGCGTGCTTGGACGGTCTGGGTATGGGCAGGATAAGAATTGCGCGGAGAAGCACTGTGGGTTTGGTGGCTTGGAGTGTGGTTCGTGTTGTTCGAGGTGACGTTGATGTAGGCCAGTGGAGGACGGCCCGAACCTCCGATGGAAACACGAGGAGAGTCCACAGGTGTACTTTGCGCCGGCTGGCCCCTAGGTGTGGTGATATAGTGATTGCCATTTGGCGACAATCCACTGCCACCGCTGGCGCTGTTGTTGTTGCTGTGGTGAGCAGAATGTGCAGCAAAAGCACTGTTGGATCCCGCACTGAGATTCGTACTGCTGGGAAAATACTGCTTCTGCAACTGACGTGTGCCTTCCAGAAGGATCTTAAAGGCTGCGAACGGATCTGTATAAAACTCCTGCTGGGTGGTGAGATTCTGTGATGTGTTATTGGCATGCGTGGAATGCGTGGAGGCAGAGAACGGCGCCTGCAACGCTTTGCTGGCACTCACAATGGCGGTCTTGGACGCTTTCCAACGTTTCATGATCGACTGGTTATCGTCATTGGATTTGCTGCCAAAGTAGCTGAATATCGTGGATTGCTGCGGGGCGGCATTTTGCCCAGTCGGCGCTGCTTTTGAGGTGCCATTCTGTGATTCGTGGGACGTACCGTCAGCGGACGGAACAACGTCTTTGAACCGTTTGAGAGACGCAAAGATACGCCGAACGCTGAGCAAACACTGCAGTGTTGCCAGATCGCAGGCATCCCCATGCATATATCGATCAAAGTACTTTCGTTTCATGTCATCTGCGAGCATCTCCTCCATACTGATTTCGTGCTTTTCCACAATACTTCTGCGCACCGTTGGCCAGATAGAGCTGTGTATAATATCACCAGTGCGAGACAACATCTCCTTCCATACAGCTGAGCATATCTGCGAATACACACTATTTAGTGGTATACCAGAGTCAATCAGGCGTTTCAATGAATCAAACTGTTCTGGGCTGAAGAATTTATCGAAGCAACCACCAGAGTTCTTTTCAATGAGGAAGAATGGTTCGTACAAGCCGGTCTTATCAGGCTCTGACTCAAACATATCGTTCGTCTTAAACCGTAGATAGTCAGTTTCGAGCAGAAATATAACCAGATCTGACCAGCCTTTGTTCGCGCTCCACTCAAGCAATTGGGGAAAGAGATCATCGTCCAAAATCATAAGCACCGAGAGCGACTCGTTGTCTATCTCATCCATCGCAGGCAAGTGCTAATTTGGATAAAAGGTACGTCGTTGTACTTGTGAATATGAGGCCCCAGTGAGCAATGCTAATGCACTTGCTTGGTGAGCCAAAGGGAGATGAATTTTCATTGCTTGCAACCGTCAGTAGCCCTCTCCCGAGTGTATAAATAAATGCGCCTTTTATTCTATTTTGTAGTAATGAATACGCCTACATTGCAGAAATGCGCGGACTCTCCAACACCCATGCTTGACACAACGAAGGCACGTGTACAGTAGTTTCCGTAGGGTCAGACTATATAGCTGAGATCTTACAAGGATGTTGCAACCGATGTCACGCCTGGTCACTTTATGTGTATTATACCTTGGCATTGCACAGCTTTGCAGAGCAACACCGCATCTATACCAACATTTAAAAGAAAAACTAATGTCACCCGCTTTGGACCCTGAAACTTTAGCACCCGACAACAACGAGAAAGGGTTTATAATGTGCGCTGGAAACCACATGGTGCCGGATGTCCTCAAGATGATTTGGCAGCTGAAGCATCAGTGGAGATCAGCATATGGCGTATCTGTCGCCCACTGCGGGGAGATCAGTATCGAAAACCAAGAGGTGCTACGAACTATGCATCCTGGTATACGTATATTGAATCTATGCGCTGAAAGCACCGTTCTTGGAATGTCTCAAAAGCAGGCTCACTATCGCCTCAGAGGCTTTAACTGCAAAGTAGCGGCTATGATCAAATCTCCGTTCCCCCAGACCATGTTATTAGACCTTGACGTAGTTTGGTTCCAATCACCCGATGTTCTTTTCAATAGCAAGGCGTTCAACGACACGGGTGCTTTGTTTTTCCGCGATCGAACCTACCCAGCTGGCGCAAACCACAAGACAGACGATCAGATTCTGCTCGAAATGTTCAACGAAAAGGACATCGGCGTGACGGAAAAAGAGGTGAAAACATTAGCCCACAGTAACGGCGAAAACTTCTATTGGTTGTATATTGCCAGCAAGAAAGCTGGTGGAAAGTCTTTCCCGCAGTTTAGTGACCTGCAGGACTCTTCCGTGGTGCTTCTCAACCGCGCCACCCACCCGAACATGCTGAAAGTGCTCACAGATATGGTGCCCAGCTTTGACTATGGCTATGGAGACAAAGAACTCTTCTGGATCTCGGCCACGATTGCCAAAGAAAGCTTCATGCTATCGCCCTTTTTGGCGGGTCAGTATGGCGACTGCCATGGTGTCATTTTGCATTATCACCCGGACGATGTGGACAAACTAGAGACCGCCCAACCACTGTACACGAACGCTGAGTTCTACGTAGAGAAGGACACCACCTCGGTCGGCGACTGGCTCGGCCAGACCATCACCCCGCCGTTGCTTGCCAGTGCAGTGTTGAATGTCACCGGCGACATGGTCACCTGGGGCAAGAAACGTGGAGATTTAGGCTGTACCTGCAAGGTCTACCCGTGCGTGCCGGCACCCAGCAGCATCAAGCAAAAAATGCTGTATGCGCAGTGGCTCACGCTCACCATGCGACTGTCCCGCGCAGGGCCCGAGAAGGACTGTGTGCCAGTCAAAGTCGCCGCCTACACCGAGCTCGCAGCGATATTGCAAACCGAGCTCACGACGGCGCGGTGTTATTTCGCGGGCTGTCCGCACTTACCCGTGAAGGTCGATACAGAGTTGACCTGGAGCTCGGGACGGTACTGCGACCCAGTGCATTTTGACTCCACGGTGCCCGAGGGACTAGAAAAGCTCGCTTTGGAAGCTCGCAGACCAGATAGCGAGTACAACCGACCCGCGGCCAAAGACAACACACCCATCCAGTGTGACAACGAAAAACAGCTGTTTCTGTATATCAACAACACACTGTGTCCGTTTAACAGCTGGGGGGCCTTTGTGAATCGAGGTTTTGACCTGGACAATGTGGTAAAGGTGCCGCGCTTTAAATGCAATAGTGTTCCACAAGGGGCAGGACTGAACTAAGCATTTGAGTGTTTATTTTCGCAGGTAGAACTTACCTTTCTTTTTTAGTTCTGGTTGTGTTATGAATTTGATTTGTATGGCTTAATTTGTAAAATAGTTCTGTTTTAAGAAGAGAATGAATGTTTTTTGAAATCTAACACTCTCATTACTGTATCATACAAATTGTAAAGTTGCATGAGCAATGAGCTCTTATAATATGGTATTGTAATGCTACTAGTTGAAAGCTAGCTAATATGTAATGTACACAGATGCTACATAGAAAAGGAACCAACTGACAACAATGTAACTCTTGAAACAGGGAGTGTGTTCGGGATTTGGTATGAATACCGACGCCCGCCAGGGGTATTTTTGAAAAAAATTTAGCTTATACAGGGCTTATGCATAGACCACCATGGCTAGCGGGAGATTTCCATTGACTGCGGTGGCGCTGACAGTGCGGGCGACCACCGGCGGCGGGCTGGGAGGCAGACCCACGGGGGTATAATTTCCCCGGGACGACGTACTCATAGTGTCCGGCACATAATGCGGTGAATAACTCCCTGGTCGCGGACTGGAGCCAGACGAAGGGATAGCTATTGGCGCGATGGGTTCCGGGGCGGTGACGTTTGGTCGGTGGCTGTTTTGTCGGGCGGTCCGACCGTTGGGTGTCATCTCCACACCAGTGTTGGCAGCAGCATTCCCACTTATGACTGATTCCATGGATTCAATATTCTTGAAGCAGGAGCATATTCGTTCGTCTTTATAGTAACACTGTGACAAAAAAGCAAGATTGGAGGTAAGAAACTTTTTACGCCAACCAGGAAGTGTTCTGCTAACTTACCGTGAAGAACAACATTGTACATATACAAGGCTGTTCGTCAGTTTTCCGATCTTGACATCTGAAGTCAAAGCAGCAAAATTGTTTCTCGGTCTGCAGGGGAAACAAAAGAGAGAGAACTCGTCAAAAGAGAAGGAAAAAAGACAGGGGACATTCGACATCGAACTTTTGACTCACCTGGCAACATGCACGACAATCTCCTTTCATACATTCCGATCTATAAATAATACAGTCATAACCAGGCTCGTTTGTGTATTTACAACAATAGTTGTCCACTTGAATACAGCAGCAAGCATCTCTTGAGTAAATTCCCACGCAATCGAAACCCCTACAAACAAGACTGTTCATGCAGCACAGGCATGCACAGCACGGATATAGCGTCCCAACTGGTATAACTGGAGTTCGTTCAACGGTCGTCATATTTTAGAATAAATCTACGAAACAGTCTGACTCAACGTGTGTGTCCTATCGTCGTACTTCACGTTGTCACCCCACACCGGCAGCGGTAGAGAAAAGCGCTGCGGTTGAGGCGGAGCGGGAAAAAAACTGCTGAAAATAAGGCACCTTTGAAGTTTAAGCCATCTCAGTGGTACCGGCAGCGGTAGTATGCATAAGAAAAAACTCCCCATTTTATCCATACCTTTCTATTGCTATTATATTTATAATGTAATGCTATCATCACTGTTGCTATGGCTGATAGTGTTGTAGAAAGCATAGCGCGCCTTAATAAAGCGTTTAGTTGACACGGAAGACGCATTTCATAATTTCATAATTTGATTATTTACAAAAATAGACACCAGTTTACAATAAGGTCCAGCTCTCAATCCTTCTCGAAAAGTCGTTTTTGCTGTATGAATAGAAAAATGTACAAGAAAGTCAGAAGATTCGGTTGAGCCATCATTGATATCGTTGCAATTACGGTGCTGTACCTGCTTGATCAAACTGATCCAAGCTGCCTTGTTGAAATACATCGGATCCTCGAGTTTGATCGTGGCCCGAACATTTGCTATATAGTATGGGATTGCCACTGAAGAAAATGTAGAAAATGAGTGTGGCGTGTGTAACATAGACAATGGAACATGTGCGCCATACTTACCAAGCTTTTGAATAAATGATATGGCGATAAAGGTATCGTTCTTCCACAGCTTATCCAAAGTGCCTGTTCCCGACAGATGACGAACGCGATACGCTCCAACACCTATAGTGAGGGCCATATATATTGGATGTACCAACAAAACAACACTGATTGTGCGAACCAGCATTCCCAACAACCCCACACGGAATAGATACGTGTCGGCGGCAGCCAGAAATAATATAAGCAGAATTGATATTTGTATGACTACTTGAAGCCCAAAGATTCCCAACAACACGTTGTCCGCCAACGAGTCGTTGAGCGCATCGTAATCCAACGTGCTGTTCAGGCCGAGATCTATTATCAAGAAGATAATCATGATGATCACTTTCCCGTGCGCCTGGTGCTCAACCTTGGTGTTCATGTCCTTCCAATATATTGTGAAGTAGATCAATGACGCACAACTGCTTCTGCTTTCAGGAGAATACGTGCGAGAAATTTTGAAAACGAATGTGACCGAACCGTTATTTCGACGGGAAAGGGTTGCAACTTGAACGCGTCGCCATAATTCCCGGACATCCAGACATGTATGCATACAAGCAATCATTCAAAATGAAAAAATGAACACAACAATTCTAATTTCATATCATACAAAGAATACAACCATAGTACATACAGATGTACAGTCACTACACTTGATCTTCCGGTAAGCCATACTTCTTACTCCGCCGCTTCAACTTGTCATAAAAGTGTCTGCGATCCTCAGGATATTTATACAAAAACCACGGCAGTGCCCAGATAAACCACTGCACACAAGACCACAATTCGGCAAGCAGCAACACCAACAGCAACTCCGACGCAAAATGATTGACGTAGCAATAGACCAAAGTGAACAGTGTAAAAGCAAACCCAAGCACTATATAATAGGTATAAGTATACAGATTATTAATAAGAGGAAGCAATCGAAAAGTTGGAAAACTGATTAAATTCTTTGGCACTTACATACAAAGAAGGACAGGGTCACCCCGCCTAAACTTTCAATCACCATCTTCACCCGACTGCCACAACAGTTGTTCTGAAACCGTTTGCGCCCCTGCACGCACGAACATGTCGCAAGAAAGTGCAACACGGATTCATACAGCACCGTGGCGGCACCACAGGCCGCAGAGAGCATCCACGACTCGTAGCTGTTGCACAGATCATTGTAAGCAGCTGTAAACACACAAAAAAGAGGCACAAAAATTCGAAAAAATAAGAAAAGAATTCCAAATTCTCCCGTGAAATAGACAATGGAGCAAGCAAACAAAGAAGGAAACATAATACACACGCACACACACGCATAGTATACTTACAGCAAGCGCGCCCATCGTTGACCCCGCCCACACAGACTGTGTCTTCCACCAAGGTGCTATTACTGCTCAAACCAACGCCGTAAGGAGCACCAACAGGACTTCTGCTGTGGACACCGTTCGCTCCAACATTGACACCAGCGGTATCGTCCGTGACCAGCATGCAATTACACACAGACCGACACACCTGAAACTGTGCAAAGTGGTTAAGAAAAAAGAGAGAGTTAGCCTTGTTGGTGAAGGATCCACATACCAACGTTGGTATTTCGCATACAAACTTCACACACAAAAAACACAGAGACAAATTTTAGCACAGAACTTACCGTAGGTACCAGGGGCGTATCCAACAGAATGAATGCAAAGCACACGGCAAAGGAGAGCGAGCACAAAAACACAATAAACCGGTGCTTTTTCGAAAACGGGTGTAGTTTGTGTGTGCAGAAAATGCTCAGTATTGGGTGGTTATATAACACGTAAAAGTAGTAATTGGAGCATCGCCCGCCGTACGTGCGAGGATAACCGTACACTGTTGTTGAAATCAAATGCAAAAATAGAACTTGTTAGAAGTGTGGTTGGAAGAAATGTAGACAATGCAATGAAGAATGCACTTCGAGCTCACCTCGCTCTGAGATCAGGAAGCGAACAAGCTTGTTTTCATTCTCTGGATCCACACATACGGTGGCCTTTCGCGTTTTCCGTTTTTTCTTCTTTTTCGTCTTGGTCGGCGTATCTCCAGCTGTGCTGCTATCTGAGGTGGAGCTGTTGTTCGTCTTGTCACTACTGTTTTGCTTGTTTTTCGCGTTCTTAGCAGCATTCTTGTCTGTTTTCGAAGCATTTGCTAAGGTGGTTAGTTCAATCCCTGTGCTGTTGATCAAGCTGGCAGAGCTGCGTGTGGACGAGCTGCGAGACGAAGGACCTGACGTGGTGTCGGTGCCTTCCGAACCGTCCTCGTCTTCCTCCGATGAATCCGAAGAAGAATGTTCGTCATCGGAGCTAACATGCCGTGGTGACGGACCCGGGGAGGATCGGTTGGCAGGCTGGTACGAATTTCGAGAAGGCATCATGAAGCGAAACGGTGATCGGATTGAGTCTTGAGGAGGAGGGTTGTCTCTGAAAGAGTTATCGTACGGCGGGACACGATTTTCAGCTCTCAACTGCACAGCGCTTGGACTATTATCCCTGCTTAATGGTATGCTTCCCCCGAAGACTCGCCTCGGCGGCTTGGGCGGAAGTACGGGTGGTTCGAACTGCACTTGAGCGTGGAATGGTCTGTGCTTGTTGTGAACAGGGTTTTCGGAGACACGCGAATACAAGGGCCCCTGTCTCATACTTTCTATACGACCCTGTGCTAATTCATTGGTTTGTGGGCGAAATTCAATCGTTATATCGTCATCCTCATTGGTATCGTCGAACGGGTTGAGCGCAGATGTTTGCCGACTAGACACAAGGCTGTTAGCTTTCGCCGGGCGGGGCGGTTTCTCAAACGGGTTCATGGACCAACATAAACTATCTCTGCCAATAATGTCGGCTTTAGTGGAGATCACGCCGCTTTTCAATATATTTTCCAACGCTCACTTCCAATTTTATCAAGTAGCTTGCACCCCTATAAACCCAGTTCCGGGAAAGAAAGCCGATCTTTCGTTCCAACAAAAACGCCAAGTCAATGCATTTGCAAAGATTGATAACTCTGTAGAAAGATGGGTATGGATGATGATTTCTTGGTGCCAAGAGATGTAGATTTAACACTTGGATGCGACATCGATCGCACAGTTGAGCACGGAGGCACAGTGCTGAGAGCGTTTGCTGTGATGTCTATTGCCAGTTACTTGTACCTGTTTTGGATGTATTTCGTCGTGAAGACACCTGTGTTGAAGCGCCACCCAACTCGTAAGGCTTTTTGAAATGCATGTTATTGTTGTTGATGAGTTACTTATCTGCCCACAACTCTCACGTTTCAGGGCTGGCTATTTACGGCTGTTTGATCGAGATGGGCTACTTCCAACAATATTTGTGGATTCCAACCATTAGCACAAGCTATCTATACTCAGACGATGCCATGTCAGCGCCTTATTACTGCAGTTCTTCGGATGTCGCCGGGAGATGGGCACTCGTGACTCAATTCTGCATTATTGGTGTGCAGATGTGCTTCTTGGTCATTTCTGTGGATCTCCGATTGGCTTACACGAACCCATTCTCCTCCTTCAAGCACAACAAGTTCTACTTCGCGGCTGCGGTCATATGTTTCTCGTTGTTCACTTCTTTTTGCTTGCTGGTGATGGGTCCGCGTGTATATGGCTACGACGAACACGGCGTCATCTGGATCCAGGACAGTCGCGCCTCGCTCGCTATGAACTGGCCCAAATTCATGCTTTACTATCTCATCATTACATGCATCTTTGTGTACTCTATCTGGGCGAACTTTCAGTTCTACCGGTCCAGCGAGAAAGGACTAAGTGTGACGATTTCGAACCGGTTGTCGATTATGAACCGATCCAAACGCTTCGTGATTGGCCACATCACCTGCTACTCCGTAATCCTCGCTTTGGAGTTCTTGTCCTTTGTGAACAAATCCAACTACCAAGTATTGCTCTCGCTGCCGTCGTATCTACAAGCACTGCGTGGCGTTCTGGGCACCATGGTGATTCTCTATTCCAACTGGGAAGACCTGACCTGGGCAAGCATGAACCCTTTCTACTTCGTCAGCAGCAACAAAGACACCAACATGGTGGAGCGCGTGGCCCTCGAGGGGCTCATGCAGCAGCCGCATCTCAACACTGCGCTTCGGGCCGAAATTCTGTACTTCTCCACCCAGGGGATCATGTTTGCGGCACATAGTTTCGGCACGGACAACGGCTACGACATGCACGACCACGCTGGAGGAGCAGACGAGTCCGGCAACCACCATCCCGACAAGCGCGAAGAGAATGCCAATACCTATGGCTTTGAGGCACAGTCCACAGCTGGAGGCGCAAGGTATGTGCGCATTATTTACACGATCACTCCCTGTTGAATTGGTGTAATTCAACTTTTTCTTAAACATTCGTATTTCCTTTTTTTCGTGTCATCACAGCTCCGGCGAACTTGGGGCTGGTCGAAATACCCCCGCGGGCACGGTGAAGCTCCAGCGCAATATCACGTTGACCGGCGCGGGCCCAGCTTTAGGCGGCAATCCCACAAAACCAGCCGCAAAATACGCCACAAGTGGTACCGGGGGTGACGGCGCGGGAGGAAGGGATACGTTTTCTGAACTGTCGAGATTTCACAAAGCACAGGTGCGTACTATTTTCTTCTCTGCCTACTCAACCAACATCTTTTTCTGTGGTTTATTTCGTTGTTTTGAATGATATATGCAGGACGAAGCCCTGCAAGCTGCCCGTGAGGAAGCTTTCCGCAACGAGCTGGCATCGTTCGGTCTCGACCGAGACTCCATTTCCTTCCAAGGCGTGGATGACCGACACAACAGCAGCAGCGCGGCGGTGTCTCCCTATGCCAGCATCGCGCTCTCTGGCCGGACGAGCGTGTTCAATGGCCGGGGCAGCCTGAGCCACCCTGGCGGCAGCACCGCCAACAGCAACCGAGGCAGCAGCATCTACACTGGAGGTGGAAACAACCAGAGTATTACGAGCATCAACACGGCCAACAATGGCACCCGCAACCCTCTCTCCAGCAGCGCGCAGACGGCCCTCGAGGAAGGCATGCACGTGCACAGTGCTCAGAACAACACACGCAACAGCGGCCAAGGCCAAGGGCATGCGTTCAAGATTGGCTCGCACAACTGGGCGAGAGAAAGTGAAGTTGAGATGAAAACCAAAGGTAAATGACTCTTTTTAAACCTGTTAATGCTCCGCTGGTCAGTGGGCAGTCACTTTTTGCTTCTTCA
>LNAP01011102.1_pt1 | contig 12044 bp, 12 predicted proteins | sample 602601 | NCBI WGS metagenome assembly LNAP01 (sample SAMN02440304, study PRJNA202911) | soil metagenome | biome: Subtropical and temperate rainforests or woodlands; isolation source: soil samples (1 kg each in a 20% v/v slurry with milli Q water) were... ... | reverse complement strand
GCGATCCCGGTCTCGGCCTTCTATGCCGATGCGCCGGTGGACACCGTGGTGCGCTTCTGCTTCGCCAAGACCGATGCGACGCTCGATGCCGCGCTTCAGCGGCTGGCCGAGGTGATTGTGCACGTTTGAGGCAGGCAGTTTCGTATGTACACAATGTTTGGATAGGCCGGTTTCACGCCTAATTCGGTAACAACTGCCCAGTAATTAGGCTTTCATGACATTTGTGACGCTAGGTATCGTACGCGACCTAGCTCGCAGCTTGTTTCTTCCTGTTGGCACGCCCGTTGCAATCCCACCGCCCGGCACGCGGACGGGGGTCCTGCGTGTGAACTCCAGAAGGGACAAGAATATGTTGAACCTGTTCACCCATGCGCGGCGCATGGCTGGCGGCGCAGTTGTCGGCGCGGCCGCGCTGGCTCTGGCCGGCGTCAGCGTGCCGGCGAATGCCCAGGAAACCATCAAGGTCGGCGTTCTTCACTCTCTCTCCGGTACCATGGCCATCAGCGAGACCACGCTGAAGGACACTGTGCTGTTCCTCGTCGACGAGCAGAACAAGAAAGGCGGCGTTCTCGGCAAGAAGCTTGAGGCCGTCGTCGTCGATCCCGCGTCTAACTGGCCGCTGTTCGCCGAAAAGGCCCGCGAGCTGATCGCGAAGGATAAGGTTGCGGTGGTGTTCGGCTGCTGGACCTCGGTGTCTCGCAAGTCCGTGCTGCCGGTGTTCAAGGAACTGAACTCGATCCTGTTCTACCCCGTCCAGTACGAGGGCGAGGAGAGCGAGCGCAACGTGTTCTACACCGGCGCCGCCCCGAACCAGCAGGCCATTCCCGCCGTCGACTACCTGATGTCGAAGGACGGCGGCGAAGTGAAGCGTTGGGTGCTGGCCGGCACCGACTACGTCTATCCCCGCACCACCAACAAGATCCTTGAGGCCTATCTCAAGTCGAAGGGTGTCGCGCAGGAAGACATCATGATCAACTACACGCCGTTCGGTCATTCCGATTGGCAGACCATTGTCGCCGACATCAAGAAGTTCGGCTCGGCCGGCAAGAAAACCGCCGTCGTGTCGACCATCAACGGCGACGCCAACGTGCCGTTCTACAAGGAGCTCGGCAACCAGGGCATCAAGGCGACCGACATTCCGGTCGTGGCGTTCTCGGTCGGCGAGGAAGAACTCGCCGGCATCGACACCAAGCCGCTGGTCGGCCATCTCGCCGCCTGGAACTACTTCGAGTCGATCGATACGCCCGCCAACAAGGAATTCATCGCCGCCTGGCAGGCCTATACCAAGAACCCGAAGCGCACCACGAACGACCCGATGGAAGCCACCGTCATTGGCTTCAACGCCTGGGTCGCCGCGGTCGAGAAGGCCAAGAGCACCGACGCGGACAAGGTCATCGACGCCATCATCGGCGTGAAGGTGCCTAACCTCACCGGCGGCGTGGCCGAGGTTCTCCCGAACCATCACATCACCAAGCCCGTCTTCATCGGTGAGATCGAGGATAACGGCCAGTTCGACGTGGTGTGGAAGACCGACGGTCTGGTGCCCGGCGACGCCTGGACGGACTATCTCGAAGGCTCCAAGGACCTCGACGCCGACTGGGTCAAGCTCAAGTGCGGCAACTACAACACCGTGACCAAGAAGTGCGGCGGTTCCTGAGCTTTTCGCTCTGACCTCCACAGATGCCGAGGGCGGGGCGCTCATCGAGTGCCCCGCCCGAGCGTCCCTGCCACATCAAACCCTTGGATGATCTGATGCGGGCTTCTTCTTCCCTGATCGTGGCGCTGGCTTTTGGGCTGGCGCTGTTCGCAGCGCTCATGCCGTCCGGCGCTCAGGCCGGTCCCTATGAGGATGCGGTCGCCAAGTTCGGCGCCGATTCCTATTCGGACACCGCCGCAGCCCTCACCGATCTCGCTGCCACAGGTGATATCCGCGCCGCGGTTGTGGTCGAGGCGATGGCTGATGGCCGCCTGCTGTTCGATCCCGCATCCAAGATCGTCTACATAAAGACCGCTGATGGCGCGCTCATCGATGCCGCCACCAACGCCCCGGCGACCGGTATCGACGTCGCGACGCTGAAGCCGGTCCGCGCCAATAACCGCGTCCGCAGCGTGCTGCAGGGTGTGAGCGGCGCGCTCTCGCTGATGAACCCCGATCCCGAAAAGCGCCTGGCCGCCGCGGCCGCCGTGCTGAGGTCGCGCGACGTGACCTCGCTGCCCGCCATCGACGCCGCGCTCGCCAAGGAAACCCTGCCGAATGTGAAATCGGCGCTGTCGCTGGCACGCGCCGCGCTGATCGTCGGCAATGCCACGGCGCCGGAAGCCGAGCGCATCATTGCGGTGCAGACCATTGCCGATGAAGGCAACCAGGACGCGCTCGCCGTGCTGCGCAATCTCCCCGCCGACACGCCGGCTTCGGTCAAGGGGGCTGCCGCCACCGCGGTTGCCGGCATCGAGCGCAACCTCGCCATCTGGGGCGTCGCGCAGAATGTCTGGTACGGCGTGTCGCTCGGCTCGGTGCTGCTGCTGGCCGCCATCGGCCTTGCCATCACCTTCGGCGTGATGGGCGTCATCAACATGGCGCATGGCGAGATGGTGATGCTGGGCGCCTACACCACCTTCGTGGTGCAGGAGCTGATCCGCGCCTACAACCCCGCGCTTTTCGACATGTCGCTGCTGATCGCGATACCGCTTGCGTTCCTGTTCACCGGTCTGATCGGTGTCCTCATCGAGCGCCTCGTCATCCGTCACCTCTATGGCCGGGCGCTAGAGACGCTACTCGCCACCTGGGGCATCTCGCTGATCCTGCAGCAGGCGATCCGCACCGCCTTCGGCCCGACCAATCGCGAGGTCGGCGCGCCGAGCTGGATGTCGGGAACGTTCGATCTCGGCCATCTCTCAATCACTTACGGCCGTTTGTGGATCATCATTTTCGCCTTCATCGTCTTCATCGCGCTGCTCGGCGTTCTGCGTCTCACCCGTATCGGACTTGAAATGCGCGCGGTGACGCAAAACCGGCGCATGGCGGCGGCGGTCGGCATCCGTACCAATTGGGTGGACGCTATGACCTTCGGCCTCGGCTCCGGCATTGCCGGCATTGCCGGCGTCGCGCTCTCCCAGATCGACAATGTCTCGCCGAACCTCGGCCAGAGCTACATCATCGACAGCTTCCTGGTCGTGGTGTTCGGCGGCGTCGGCAACCTGTGGGGCACGCTGGTCGGCGCCATGTCGCTCGGCATCGCCAACAAGATGCTGGAGCCTTATGCCGGTGCCGTGCTCGGCAAGATCGCCCTGCTGGTGATCGTCATTCTCTTCATCCAGAAACGACCGCGCGGTCTGTTCGCGCTCAAGGGCAGGTCGATTGAAGCATGAGCACACTCGACACACGCCCCGCTCCCCTGCTTGGCACCAGCGGAAAGATATTCCTGGCCATCGTGCTCGGCGTCGCCGTGCTGGTTCCGGCGCTCAACCTGCTGACCTCGCCGGACTCCGTGCTCCATATCCCGACTTATGTCGTCTCGCTGCTCGGCAAGTATCTCTGCTACGCCCTGCTGGCGCTCTCGGTCGATTTGATCTGGGGCTATGTCGGCATCCTCTCGCTTGGCCATGGCGCGTTCTTCGCGCTCGGCGGCTACGCGATGGGCATGTACCTGATGCGCCAGATCGGTACGCGCGGCGTCTATGGCGACCCGGTGCTGCCGGACTTCATGGTGTTCCTCAACTGGAAGGAACTGCCATGGTTCTGGTACGGCTTCGACTGGTTCCCGTTCGCGCTTCTCATGGTGGTGCTGGCGCCCGGCGTGCTGGCGCTGGTGTTCGGCTGGTTCGCCTTCCGCTCGCGCGTCACCGGCGTCTACCTCTCCATCATCACGCAGGCGATGACCTTCGCGCTGCTGCTGGCGTTCTTCCGCAATGATATGGGGTTCGGCGGCAATAACGGCCTGACCGACTTCAAGGACATTCTCGGCTTCAACATCCAGGCCGCCGGCACCCGCGCCACGCTGTTCGCGCTCTCCGCGATCGCGCTGGCGGGCGGCTACGTGCTCTGCCGCTTCCTGGTGCGCTCGCATTTCGGCAAGGTGCTGATCGCGATCCGTGATGCCGAGACCCGCGTGCGCTTCACCGGCTACCGCGCGGAAAACTACAAGGTCGTCGCCTTCGTGGTCTCCGCCATGCTGGCGGGCATTGCCGGCGCGCTCTACGTGCCGCAGGTCGGCATCATCAATCCCAGCGAGTTCTCGCCGGCCAACTCCATCGAGATCATCGTGTGGGTGGCGGTCGGCGGGCGTGGCACGCTGGTCGGCGCGGCGCTCGGCGCGGTTCTGGTGAACTACGCCAAGACCTATTTCACCTCCGGCTTCCTCGCGCCCTACTGGCTGTTCATGCTGGGCGGCCTGTTCGTGGCGGTGACGCTGTTCCTGCCCAAGGGCATCGTCGGCACCTATTATGAGTGGCGGGCGCGCCGCCTGCCGTCACCCGATGTGATCGATGAACCGATCGCACCGCCGAAGCCGGCCGAGTGAGGGGCGCACCATGAGCGATACCGACACGCTTGAACCCGTAGCCTCCGAGATTTCCAGCAAGAGCCTTACCGAGGCGCTGCTGTACCTCAACGACGTGACGGTGACCTTCGACGGTTTCCGCGCGCTGAACGCGCTGTCCTTCACCGTCGATCCCGGCGAGATGCGTGCCGTCATCGGCCCGAACGGCGCCGGCAAGACCACCATGATGGACGTCATCACCGGCAAGACCCGCCCTGATAGGGGCGACGTCTACTTCACCGGCACGACCGATCTCACCAAGCTCGACGAGACCCAGATCGCCACGCTCGGCATCGGCCGCAAGTTCCAGAAGCCGACCGTGTTCGAGAGCCAGACGGTACTCGACAATCTCAGGCTGGCGCTGAAGGGGCAGCGCTCGGCGCTGGCGAACATCTTCCGCAAGGAGACCGCCGAGCAGCGCGACAAGATCGACGAGATCTTCGAGACCATCAAGCTGACCGAGCACCGAAACCGCCTCGGCGGGGCGCTGTCGCATGGCCAGAAGCAGTGGCTGGAGATCGGCATGCTCCTGGCGCAGGACCCCAAGCTGCTGCTGGTCGATGAGCCGGTGGCCGGCATGACGGACGCGGAGACCGCACAGACCGCCGAATTGCTGCGCGAGATCAACGCCAACGGGCATTCCGTGGTGGTGGTCGAGCACGACATGACCTTCGTGCGCGATCTCGGCGTGCGGGTGATGTGCCTGCACGAAGGCTCCGTGCTGGCGGAAGGCACGCTCGACCAGGTCAGCGCCAATGAGCGCGTCATCGAAGTGTATTTGGGGCGCTAGGCGATGCTTGAAGTCCAGGACATCAATCTGTTCTACGGCGCGGCGCAGGCGCTACGTGGTGTCTCGCTGAAGGCGGAGGCCGGCAAGGTGACCTGCGTGCTGGGGCGCAACGGCGTCGGCAAGACCAGCCTGATGCGCGCCATCGTCGGGCAGCAGCCGATTGCCAAGGGCGCGATCCATTTCGACGGTCGCGACATCACCGGGATGAGTTCGTCCGAGCGGGCGCGCAGCGGCATCGCCTTCGTGCCGCAGGGCCGCGAGATTTTCCCGCTGCTGACGGTGGCAGAAAACCTGCAAACCGGCTTCGCGCCGTTGAAGCGGGCCGACCGCTTCATACCGGACGATGTGTTCTCGCTGTTCCCGGTGCTGGATTCGATGATGCGCCGGCGCGGCGGCGACCTCTCCGGTGGCCAGCAGCAGCAGCTCGCCATCGGCCGTGCGCTGGTGATGCGGCCCAAGGTGCTGGTGCTGGACGAGCCGACCGAGGGCATCCAGCCCTCCATCATCAAGGACATCGGCAATGCCATCCGCTACTTGCGGAGCAAGGGCGATATGGCCATCGTACTGGTCGAACAGTATTTCGACTTCGCCAAGGAGCTCGCGGACCATTTCATCGTGATGGAACGCGGCGCGGTGGTGATGTCGGGCGATGGCGCCGCCCTCGAGGACCCGGATGTACGCAATCGAATTGCCGTCTGAGCCCAAAAACGCCGCAACGATTCCCAGTGATCTGAGGGCCCAGGGACGATTGTTCCTGGAAGCGCTGGCGCTTGGCGACCGCACGGTGCTGGGGCGCCTGGAAGAAGCCGGGCCGAGCCGCGCGCGGTTCCCTTCATCCGGCCGGCGCGGCCGTTCGCTGGAGGCGGTGCTGCTCAACACCGGCGGCGGCATTGCCGGCGGGGATTCTTCCCACACAAGCATCCGGGCCGAGCAGAATGCCCGCCTCGTCGTCACCACGCAGGCGGCGGAGAAGATCTACCGCTCCGATGGCGCGACCTCGTCGATTTCCGTCGACCTGAACGTGGGCGAGGGCGCCTGCCTCGACTGGATGCCGCAGGCAACCATCCTGTTCGAGGGCGCGCGGGTCGAGCGCTCCATCACCGCCAATATTGCACCCGACGCGCGTCTGCTGCTGATCGAACCGGTTATCCTTGGCCGCACCGCGCGCGGCGAGCGCATGTCCTACGGCCAGTTGTTCGACCGCTGGCGCATCCGCCGTGGCGGGCGGCTGGTCTATGCCGACGGGCTTCATCTCGATGGCGATATTGCCGGCACGCTGGATCGCCGCGCGGTCGCAGGCGGCTACGCGGCTCTGGCGACCATCCTGCTGGTCGCGCCCGATGCCGAGGGCCGGCTGGAGGCGGTGCGCGAAGCGCTGAACCTGCCGGACGAGCTGCCGGAGAATCTGGAAGCCGGCGCCAGCGCGTGGGACGGCATGCTGCTCGCCCGCGACGGGGCGCTCATTGAGGCGGCGATACGGCGTATCATTTGCCAACTTGGGGTCGCCGACCCGCCGCGCATCTGGCATTCCTGATGCAAGCAATTTTCGCCCGAACAATAGTCGACTTGGAACAGCCGGAGAAGCGCCGATGAATTTGAGCCCGCGCGAGAAGGACAAGCTCCTCGTCGCCATGGCGGCTATGGTCGCCCGACGCCGGCTGGAGCGCGGCGTGAAGCTGAACTTTCCCGAGGCGATCGCGCTGATCACCGATGTGGTGATCGAGGGCGCGCGCGACGGCAAGACAGTTGCCGAACTGATGTCCCTCGGCGCCACCGTGCTGTCGGCCGATCAGGTGATGCCCGGCGTGGCCGAAATGATCCATGACGTGCAGGTCGAGGCAACCTTCCCGGATGGCACCAAGCTGGTGACGGTGCACGAACCGATCCGCGGCGCCACCCAGGCTGTCATTCCTGGCGAGGTGCTGGTGGACGAGGGCGAGATTGAGCTGCTGGCGGGGCGCGAGACCTTCATCATCACGGTTTCCAATACCGGCGACCGGCCGATCCAGGTCGGCAGCCACTACCATTTCTTTGAGACCAACCCGGCGCTCGCCTTCCCGCGCGAGCAGGCGAGGGGGATGCGGCTCGCCATTCCCTCCGGCACGGCGGTGCGCTTCGAGCCCGGCCAGACGCGCGAGGTAACCTTGGTCGCGCTCGCCGGCAAGCGCGAGGTCTATGGCTTCCGGCAAGAGGTGATGGGCAGCCTTTAAAGGTCGCCGTGCCGTCACCCTCTAGCGCCCTTCATCGCTGCGATCGGATCGTTTCATGCCCATCAAGATTTCCCGCGCCGCCTATGTCGACATGTTCGGTCCCACCACGGGCGACCGCGTGCGGCTCGCCGATACCGCCCTGATCATCGAGGTCGAGAAGGACCTCACCGTCTATGGCGAGGAGGTGAAGTTCGGCGGCGGCAAGACCATTCGCGACGGCATGGGCCAGTCGCAGATGACGCGGGCTGAAGGAACGGTCGATACCGTCATCACCAATGCGCTGATCCTCGACCATTGGGGGATCGTGAAGGCCGATATCGGCCTGCGCGACGGGCTGATCCACGCCATCGGCAAGGCCGGCAATCCGGACATCCAGCCTCATCGGGCCGGGCACCGAGGTGATCGCGGGCGAGGGCAAGATCGTCACCGCCGGCGGCTTCGACAGCCACATCCATTTCATCTCACCGCAGCAGATCGAGCATGCGCTGATGTCCGGCATGACCACCATGCTGGGCGGCGGCACCGGTCCGGCGGCCGGCACCAATGCGACCACCTGCACGCCGGGCGCCTGGCATATCGAGATGATGCTGCGCGCCTTCGACAGCTTCCCGGTCAATCTCGCTCTGTCCGGCAAGGGCAATTCCTCGCTGCCCGGCGCTCTGGTCGAGATGATCGAGGCGGGCGCCTGTTCGCTCAAGCTGCACGAGGACTGGGGCACGACGCCTGCGGCGATCGACTGCTGCCTTTCGGTGGCGGACGATTATGACGTGCAGGTGATGCTGCACTCCGACACGCTCAATGAGAGCGGCTTCGTCGAGGACACCATCGCCGCCTTCAAGGGGCGCACCATCCACGCCTTCCACACCGAGGGTGCGGGCGGCGGCCATGCGCCGGACATCATGCGCGTTGCCAGCCTGCCGAACGTGCTGCCGTCCTCCACCAATCCGACGCGGCCCTTCACCATCAACACGCTCGACGAACATCTCGACATGCTGATGGTGTGCCACCATCTGCACGCCAACATCGCCGAGGACCTGGCCTTCGCGGAGAGCCGCATCCGCAAGGAGACCATCGCGGCGGAGGACATCCTCCACGACATGGGCGCGCTCTCGATGATGTCGTCCGACAGCCAGGCCATGGGCCGGCTCGGCGAGGTCATCACCCGCACCTGGCAGACCGCGCACAAGATGAAGCTGCAGCGCGGCCCGGCGAAGGGCGACAGCGAGCGCAACGACAATAACCGCGCCAAGCGCTACATCGCGAAATACACCATCAACCCGGCCATCGCGCATGGCGTGTCACGTCATATCGGCTCGATCGAGCCCGGCAAGCTGGCGGACCTCGTCATCTGGTCGCCGGCCTTCTTCGGCACCAAGCCGGACATGGTGGTGAAGGGCGGCGCCATCGTCGCCGCGCAGATGGGCGACCCCAACGCCTCGATCCCGACGCCGCAGCCGGTTCACTATCGCGAGATGTTCGGCGCCTATGGCAAGGCCCGCACCGCCACCTGCCTCACCTTCACCTCCAAGGCGGCGGTGGAACTCGGTGTCGGCAACCGGCTCGGGCTGGAGAAGCGCTTCGTGGCGGTGGAGAACGTTCGCGGCGGCATCGGCAAGGCCTCGATGATCCACAATGACGCCATGCCTCACCTTGAAATCGACCCCGAGACCTACGAAGTGCGTGCGGACGGCGAATTGCTGACCTGCGCCCCGGCAAGCGAGCTGCCCATGGCGCAGCGCTACTTCCTGTTCTAAGACTTTGCGGAGAGGGCTCTGCGTGAGCATCCTTCGAGGCTCGCTGCGCTCGCACCTCAGGATGACGTGGTTCTTTAATGCGACGTCATCCTGAGGTGCCGGTCGAAGGCCGGCCTCGAAGGATGCTCAAGCCGAGCTACATCAGGCTGTCACCGTGTATCGCTGTAGGAGTTCCCCCCATGATCCACGCCCGCACGCTTCTGCCCGCCGGCACCTGGGACATCTCTGGCGCCGCCGACCGCGTGGTGCTGCCGCATGACGGCCGCCACCGCCGCCGCATCGCCATGCGCGGCGAGGGCGACGTGGTGTTCCTGCTCGACTTCCAGGAGGCCACCCGCTTGAAGGATGGCGACGGCCTCGCGCTCGACGACGGGCGCACCATTGCGGTTGTCGCTGCCGAGGAGCCGGTCGCGGAGATCGTCGCCCGCGACGCGCACCATCTCGCCCGCCTCGCCTGGCATCTCGGCAACCGCCATGTCGCCGCCGAATTGCTCGCCGACCGCATCCGTATCGCCCGCGATCCGGTGCTGGAGGAGATGGCGCGCGGTCTTGGCGCCACCGTCGAGGTGGTCGACGCCGCATTCGAGCCCGAGGGCGGCGCCTATGAGGCGGCCGAGGCGCATGGTCATCACGATCACGCACACCATGACCATGCTGACCACGAACACGCCGGTCACGGTCACGTACATGGCGATGACTGCGGCTGCGGCCACGACCATGGCGCTCATGCGCACCACGATCATGAGCACGACCACAAGCCGGCGCCGCGCGATGTGCTGAATGTTCAGGAACACGCGCACGGCCACGCGCACGGTGCCGATTGCGGCTGCGGCCACGATCATGGCGACCATGCCCATGAGCACGACAAGCATGAGCACGGCCATCGACACGATCATGGCCATAGCTGACGGGGAGGCGGCAGCCTCCGGTGCTTCCCCGGATTTGCTGCCGTTGTTCGTCTGGCTCTCGCCGGCCTATCCGGTGGGGGCCTTCGCCTATTCCCACGGCCTCGAATGGGCCGTGGAGGTTCAGGATATACGCGACGCCGCCTCGCTGCGCGCCTGGATGCAGGATTTGCTGCACCATGGCGGCCCGTTCGCCGATGCGGTTCTGCTTAGCCACGCATGGCGTGCGTTGAGCGCCGGGCGGGACGACGATCTCACCGAGGTCGCCGAACTTGGCGCTGCCTTCTCACCCTCGCGCGAGCGGCAGATGGAAACCCAGGCCGCCGATGATGCGCTGGTCGAGCTCGATGCGGCCACCGGACCGCTCGCCACCGCCGAGAGACTTGCCGAGCAGGGTTTTGGCCCACGGCTGAAGACGACTGCGGATGACGTGCTGGTCCGGTTGAAGTCCAAGCGCGCGCCGACCGCCTGATCCCCAACCCCATCATCATTCGAACCAACAGGAGACCATCATGAACCAGAACGGCCAACCCCATAGCAGCGCCTGGGTGACCTTCACTTACGCGTCCTTCGCAGCCTCCGCGTTCCTCATCGCCATCGGTATCTTCTTTCTGCCGATCGACTTCTGGATGAAGGGCTATCTCACCATGGGCATCGTCATGCTGATCCAGACCTGCATCACCCTGACCAAGACCGTGCGTGACAATCACGAGAGCAGCCGGTTGGTGAACCGCATCGAGGATGCCAAGGCCGAACGGCTGCTGATGGAAGTTTCCAAGGCGGCTTGAGAAATGTGCCTTTGCGCCAATCGGACGACGAGCAAGAGAGCCGCGGAGCGACGCGCCGCGGCTCTCGCGTCCGCCCGGAATGACGTATTGATCGGGCCTTCCGATCCGCATCCCGCATTGTACTTCGAACGCAGGTGCGATATGGCTCTCGCGCTTTCCAGAGGCGGAGACGAGCTTTGTCGAAACAATCGCTGCGTGAGGAGGCCGAGCGCCTGATCCGCGAATCGATGGAAAAGAAGACCATCGTCGTCAAGCAGGGCGCGACCCGCATCGAGGCCGTCTGCGGCAAGTGCGGCGCGCCGAATCGGGTCCAGGCGGAAAAAGGCCAGACCCGGGTCAAGTTCGCTTGCAAGAATTGCGGACACCAGCAAGAGACGCTGTAGGGCGCTTTGCGCGAACTTGCCGCGCCGCGAACACTCCAACCCTCATCCTGAGGAACCCGCCGAAAGCGGGCGTCTCGAAGGATCGAAGCCGGGCCGCTGCAGCCGGGACTGCATGGTTCTCCAGGCGATGCGCAGCATCGTTCCTGAGACGCGCAAGGGCGCGCCGCTCACCATGAGGATTTGACGGTTACTCCCTCTCCACGAACGTCGTGAACGCATCCGTGTAATCCGGGTGCCAGCGCGACAGCGGCGGGCGGTTCTCAACGATGTCGCCGGCGGCCCATTGGATGCGCTTCTCGTCGAGCGCGCGCGGCACGTCGTTGTCCGGGCACAGGATGTAGAAATCGCCGGCCTCCAGCCGCGCCAGCATGAAATCGACCGTCTGCTCCGGCGTCCAGGCGCCGGCTGGCTTTTCGGTGCGTCCTTTCGCGGTGAGGCCGGTGAAGACGAAGCCGGGGATCAGCAAATGTGCCGTGAGGCGACAGTCTTTCGTGTTGCGCAGCTCGTGCTGGAGCGCCTCGGTAAATGCCTTCACGCCGGCCTTGGAGACATTGTAGGCGGGATCGCCCGGTGGCGTGGTGATGCCCTGCTTCGAGCCGGTGTTGATGATGAGGCCGGTCTTGCCGCGTGCGATCATGTTGGGCGCGAAGATGCGGGAGCCGTTGATGATGCCCCA
>LNAP01010320.1_pt1 | contig 12045 bp, 7 predicted proteins | sample 602601 | NCBI WGS metagenome assembly LNAP01 (sample SAMN02440304, study PRJNA202911) | soil metagenome | biome: Subtropical and temperate rainforests or woodlands; isolation source: soil samples (1 kg each in a 20% v/v slurry with milli Q water) were... ... | reverse complement strand
CACGGCGACGCTGAGCAGATCCGCGCCGCCCTCCATCGCCATGTCGATCAGCGCCTTGGCGAACTGGCCGGACGGGATGTAGGCCGGCAGCTCGCCGCCGCGTTTCCACCAGGTCTTCTGATTGGGCGGCGCATAGTCCCCGGGGAACAGCGAGTTGATCAGCGGGTGCTGGTAGAAGCGCCGCGTCAGCTCGCCCTCGTCCTTGAGCAGCTCGCGGATCCCGCGCTCCAGGTCGGCCGAGCGGGTGCGGGTGGCCTGCTCCAGCGCCTCGCGCAACGAAGTGCACAGCAGGCTGACGAACAGGAAGAGCAGCGCCAGGCCGATTGCGGTGTCGAGGGTCTCCAGCACGCTAGCTCACCGCCTGCGCCGCCGTGAGAGTCTGAGCCGCCTGTGTCCGCATCGTGCGCCCCCGGAGGAGGCACGCTGGATACAATCCAGACGAGAGTCAATCAGCCCCGCGCCCGTGTTGGGCGGGACCGTCGGCCGTCAGTCGACGATGCGCACCAGCATCTGCTCGTAGCCCTTGATGAAGCTGGAGCGTACGCGCACCGGCTCCTCGACCACCTCGATGTGGCGGAAGCGCTTGAGGATCTCTTCCCAGACGATCTTGAGCTGCATCTCGGCCAGCCGGTTGCCGACGCAGCGGTGGATGCCGAAGCCGAACGACAGGTGCCGCCGGGGCTGCTCGCGGTCGATGATGAACCGGTTCGGCTCGGCGATGTGGGTCTCGTCGCGGTTGCCCGAGACGTACCACATGACCACCTTATCGCCCTTGCGGATGGCCTGGCCGCCGACCTCGACATCGGCGGTGGCGGTGCGCCGCATGTGCGCCAGCGGCGTCTGCCAGCGGATGATCTCCGGCACCATCGAGGTGATCAGGTCCGGGTTGGCGCGCAGCTTGTCGTACTCGCCTGGGTTCTCGTTGAGCGCCAGCAGTCCGCCGGTCATCGAGTTGCGGGTCGTGTCGTTGCCGCCGATGATCAGCAGGATGATGTTCCCCAGGTACTCGTCGGGGTTCATGTTCTGCGTCGCCTCGCCGTGCGCCAGCATCGACACCAGGTCGCCGGCCGGCGGGGCGTTGACCCGCTCGTTCCACATGTCGGTGAAGGTCTTGAGGCAGTCGCCGACGAGGATCTTCTGCTTCTCGTCCTCGGTCTCCACCATCGCCCCGGGCATCGGCATGGTGGTGGCGATATCGCTCCAGTAGGTGAGCCGGCGCCGCTGCTCGAACGGGAAGTCGAACAGGGTCGCCAGCATCTGGGTGGTCAGCTCGACCGAGACCTTGTCGACCCAGTCGAACGTCTCGCCGCGCGGCAACTCGTCGAGGATCTTGCCCGCCCGCTCGCGGATGATCGGCTCCATGGTCGCCAGGTTGTGCGGCGAGACGATCGGGCTGACGGTCTTGCGCTGCACATCGTGCTTGGGCGGGTCCATCGAGATGAAGCTGGGCCGCCGAAGTTCGGGCGCCGCGTCGCGGATGGTGATGCCGCCGAGCGCCGCCTCCGACGAGAACGTCTGGTGGTTCGTGTCGACGCTCATGATGTCGTCGTACTTGGTCACCGACCAATACGGTCCGAACTCGGAGTCCTTGCAGAAGTGGACCGGCTGCTCGCTGCGCAGGCGCTCGAAGTAGGGCCAGAAGGTATTGGTCCGGAACAGCTCCGGGTCGCCCGGATGGAAGTCCTCGAGCGGGGTCGCATAGGCGCGGGCGCGGGCCTCGTCGGCCAGTTTCATCGAAACGTCGGCCATGACTTCCTCCTGCGGTCTGACGCCGCGTTCCTTATCAGCGATCAGACAACGGTAGGACCCGCGGGGCAACAATGAACTCCGTTCGAAGCCCCAGCCCCTCTCCCCTCTCCGTCATCATCGGCTTCATGCCGGCGACCTAGCTCAAGCCAGAGGATGACGCCCTGCATCAGGCGCTATGGCCGGCTGCGGCCGGCCACGAGCACCTGCAGCAGCAACCTTGAGCTGGGTGGCCGGGGCAAGCCCGGCCATGACGAAAGAAAGGGGGAGCCGCCGCCGTGAACCTCAACTACCGCTCATCCCCGCGAAGGCGGGGATCCAGAGCTGGGCGGCCCAGGCGCGGAGAACTGGGTCCCCGCCTGCGCGGGGACGAGCGGAGAGGGTCAAAACGGCGGGATGTTGCGCCGGCGGGCGTGAGCCGAGCTGCCCGAGCTATCTACATCCGCTCATCCCCGCGGAGGCGGGGATCCAGAGCTGGGTGCGCCAAGGGCGGAGAACTGGGTCCCCGCCTGCGCGGGGACGAGCGGCATGGATCAGAACGGCAGGATGTTGCGCTGGCGGGTGTAGGCCAGGTAGCCGACGTTGGCGCCGAGGCGGAAGCCGACGCCGGCGCGGATCGGCGCCAGGGTGATCTCGTTGGCGCGCTGGTAGTTCACGCCGAGCCCGCCGATGAAGTAGGCCGAGCCCTCAACCCCGGGGAACCGCTGGTAGATCGCGTCCGGGTACTGGAGGTTATAGACCAGCGTGAACACCCGGCTGGCGTTGCCGCCGACGTCGAAGCCGACGGTCGGGCCCTGCCAGAACACCTCCACCGGCGGCTTGCCCTTCATATACAGGAGGCCGCGGCCGTAGCGGGCGCCGACGGTGAAGGCGCCGGAAGCTTCCTCGCCGGCGATGTAGCCGGTCGGCTGGCCATACTGGCCGAACACCCGCTCGATCGCTCCGCCCGCGGTTTCGGCGGTGACGCCCATGAAGTCCGAGACGTTGGTGACGATCTCGTCCTGCGTATAGGTCTGCGCCCGCTCCGGCGGCGCGGCGTCGGCTTCCTGGAACGGGTCGGCCCGGCGGTCGACCTGTTGGTCGGCCTGGTGGCTGAAGTCGGGCGAGGGCCGCTCGCCCATCTGCTGCGAACTGGCGCAGGCGCTGGCGGTGAGCGCCATCAGTGTCGTGGCGATGAGGGTGCGGCGGTCCATGGACCTCTCCTTGAAGCGACTTAGTTTGCCGTCCCTGGCGTGTCGGAGAGGTTTGCGGCCGCGGCCGTTAACACGCGATTAAGCATAACGCCGCGGCTTCACGTGACCTGTTGCGCACTCGCGAATGTGATAGAGCGCGCGCCATGACGACGCCGCTCTCGCGCATCCGCAATTTCTCCATCGTGGCCCACATCGACCACGGCAAGTCGACGCTGTCCGACCGGCTGATCCAGGAGACCGGCGGCCTGACCCAGCGCGAGATGACCGAGCAGGTGCTCGACAACATGGACATCGAGCGCGAGCGGGGCATCACCATCAAGGCCCAGACCGTGCGGCTGCACTACAAGGCCGACGACGGCGAGGACTATGTCCTCAACCTGATGGACACCCCTGGCCACGTGGACTTCGCCTACGAAGTCAGCCGCAGCCTGGCCGCCTGCGAAGGCTCGATCCTGGTGGTGGACGCCAGCCAGGGCGTCGAGGCTCAGACGCTCGCCAACGTCTACCAGGCGCTCGACAACAACCACGAGATCGTTCCGGTCCTGAACAAGGTCGACCTGCCGGCGGCCGAGCCGGACCGGGTGCGCCAGCAGATCGAGGACGTCATCGGCCTGGACGCCTCCGACGCGGTGGAATGCTCGGCCAAGACCGGCCTAGGCATCCACGACGTGCTCGAGGCCGTGGTGAAACGCCTGCCGCCGCCCAAGGGCGACGCGGAGGCGCCGCTGAAGGCGCTGCTGGTCGACGCCTGGTACGACCCCTACCTCGGCGTCGTGGTGCTGGTGCGGGTGATCGACGGGACCATGAAGGCCGGCCAGCGCGTGCGGATGATGCAGCAGGGCGCGACCTACCAGATCGACCGGATCGGGGTGTTCACGCCCAAGCAGACCGAGACCGGCGAGCTCGGCCCCGGCGAGATCGGCTACATCACCGCCCAGATCAAGGAAGTCGCCCACGCCGCCGTCGGCGACACCATCACCGACGAGCGCCGGCAGACGGCGACCCCGCTGACCGGCTTCCGCGAGGTGCAGCCGGTGGTGTTCTGCGGCCTGTTCCCGGTCGACGCCGCCGACTTCGAGGACCTGCGCGCCGCCATCGGGCGACTGCGCCTGAACGACGCCTCGTTCAGCTACGAGATGGAGACCAGCGCAGCGCTCGGCTTCGGCTTCCGCTGCGGGTTCTTAGGCCTCCTGCACCTGGAGATCGTCCAGGAGCGGCTGTCGCGCGAGTTCAACCTCGACCTGATCGCGACCGCGCCCAGCGTCGTCTACAAGGTCAAGCTGACCAACGGCGACGAGATCGAGCTGCACAACCCGGCCGACCTGCCGGACCCGGTGCGCATCGAGACCATCGCCGAACCGTGGATCAAGGCGACCATCTTCACTCCCGACGAGTACCTCGGCGCCATCATCAAGCTGTGCCAGGACCGCCGCGGTGAGCAGCGCGAGCTGTCCTACGTCGGGACCCGGGCGATGGTCGTCTACGACCTGCCGCTGAACGAGGTGGTGTTCGACTTCTACGACCGGCTCAAGTCGATCTCGAAGGGCTACGCCAGCTTCGACTACACCATCGAGGAATACCGCGAGGGCGACCTGGTGAAGATGTCGATGCTGGTCAACTCCGAGCCGGTCGACGCCTTGTCCATGCTGGTGCACCGCAGCCGCGCCGAGGCTCGTGGCCGCGGCATGGTCGAGCGGATGAAGGACCTGATCCCGCCGCACATGTTCCAGATCCCGATCCAGGCGGCGATCGGCGGCCGGATCGTCGCCCGCGAGACCGTCCGCGCCTTGCGCAAGGACGTGACGGCCAAGTGCTACGGCGGCGACGCCACCCGCAAGCGCAAGCTCCTCGACAAGCAGAAGGAGGGCAAGAAGCGCATGCGCCAGTTCGGCAAGGTCGAGATCCCGCAGGAAGCCTTCATCGCCGCGCTGAAGATGGACGCCGACTAGCTACGCGTCCTCGTCTTCCTCGTCCGCGAACTCGCCCCAGCGGGTGAGGCCCTCGATCCAGGTGGCGCCGTCGCGCTTCTCGACCGTGCGCACCTTGCCGGCGCGGCTGGCGGCGATGGCGTCGGCCAGCGCCGTGGAGTGGGTGACCAGCCAGACCTGCGAGCGGGCGGAGGCCTGCACCACCAGTTCGGCGAGCGGCGCCATCAGGTCCGGGTGCAGGCTGGCCTCGGGCTCGTTCAGCGCGATGAACGGCGGCAGCCGGTAGGCCAGCAGCGCGCCGGCCAGCGCCAGGAACCGCAGCGTGCCGTCGGAGAGCTCGTCCGCAGAGAAGATGCGCTGCGGGAATTCCGGCAGCTGCATGCCGAAGTTGGCGGTGCGCCCCTCCGGCCGATCGACGATCAGCCGGGCGCCGGGGAAGGCCCGCTGCACAGCCGCATCCAGGTCGGTGGTGTCGCCGCGGATGTGAGTGAGCGTCGCGAACACCGCCGCCAGGTTGGAGCCGTCGGAGGCCAGGTTGGCCGTGGCGATGGCGGTGCAGGGCCGGCGCATCGGCGAGTCCGGGTCGGTCCGCAGGTCGTGGTAGAACCGCCACTGCAGCAGCGTGCGGCGCACCAGGTCCAGGTCCGGATAGCGCGACGGATCCTCCAGCCGGCCGAGCACGGTCTCGGACGCCAGCAGGTCGATGTCGATCTCCACCGGCTTGCCGCGCTCGTCCGGACCCCGCCCCCCCGCCGCAACGGCGGGACATACGGCGGTTCACGGACGAACCGCCGACGTTTTCGTCAGGACGACCCACCGCAGCTTCCAGAGGGGACAAGATGACACGCGACACCAACCTGCGCGAAATGCTGCACCGCGCGGCCAAGTGGTTTCCGAACAACGAAGCCGTGGTGGATGACCTGTACCGCTACACCTATGCGCAGCTGAAAGACCAGGTGCAGCGCATGGCCAAGCTGCTGCACACCCGCGGCGTGCGCAAGGGCGATCGCGTGGCGCTGCTGATGTATCCGTCGGTGCAGCACGTGGTGGCGCTGTTCGGCGCCTTCGAGCTGGGCGCCATCCCGTCCGCATTGCACCTGCGCGAATCGCCCAAGATCCTGGCGGCGGTGCTCGAACGCCTTTCCCCGCGGGTACTGATCTACGACGGTGCCCTGGAGGAGCTGGCCGGTGAACTGCGCCGCGCGGCGCCGTTGGTAAGTTTTGCTGTTCGTGCCATCTCCGAACTCACCCCGCCCGACAAGCGCGAGGGCGGCGACGATCCGATCATCCCGCGCGACCTGGCCGAGTACGCGCTCGACTTCGAGCCGATGCCGATCTTCAGCCACGACACGTCCATGATCGCCCTGTCGTCCGGCACCACCGGCGTGCCCAAGGGCATCATGCACACCCACCGCACGCAGATCGAAAGCGCGCGCGGCGGTGCCCTGGTGTTCGATGCCGACCCGTATGCCTGCATCGTCAACGTGTCCACCACCGCCTTCATCGGCTGGTACAACTGCACCATCCCGTTCCTGAACGCAGCCAGCAAGATCGTGTTCATGGCCCAGTGGGACGCCAAGCGGTTCCTGCAGAAACTTCAGGACGAGCGGGCCACCTTCGCCTTTCTGGTGCCCACCATGTGGCGCATGCTGTTTCGCGAGGATCTCGACAACTACGACCTGTCCAGCCTGAAGAAGGCCGGCTACGCCGGCGAGCCGATGGACACCCGCACCATGGGCCTGGTGCGCGAAAAAATCTGCTCCAACATCATCAACATCTACGGCACCACCGAAACCGGTTCCTGCGCCGGCGGCACCATGATGTACAACGAGGATTACCGCGACCCGAGCAAGCAGGAGAGTGTCGGCAAGCCGTTCCTGAATGCCGATGTGCGCATCATCCGGCCCGGCGGTGCCCTGACCGATGAAGTGCCTCCCGGCGAGGAAGGCGAGGTCATCATCCGGGGTCTTTCGGTGGCCGATCAGGTGTGGGATCAGCCGGCCCTGGCGCGCAAGATCTTCGAGGATGGCTGGTGGCGCTCCGGGGACATGGGCACGCTGGACACTGACAACTATCTGTACCTGCGCGGGCGCCTCGACGACATGATCATCTCCGGCGGCATCAACGTGCTGCCGAGTCAGGTCGAGGAGGCCGTTCTCAGCCACCCGGCGGTCAGCGAGTGCGTGGTGATCGGCATTCCGGACGAACAATGGGGCCAGCGCATCGTCGCCTTCGTGGTGGCCAAGGAGCCGGTCACGCCCGAGCAGCTCAAGGCGCATGTCGAGGCCACACTACAAACGCCCGCGCGAATACCGGCTGGTCAGCGAACTGCCGCGCGGCAACACCGGCAAGGTCAACCGCCGCATGCTGCGCTCGCAAGTGGCCGGCCGATAAGCCATGACGACGCCCACCGCCAAGCCGGACCTGACCGTCATCGACCTCGACCGCCCGCCGACCATGGCGCAGTTCGGCGGCACCATCGCCGAATCCGCGCCCAATTTCGCGCGCCTGGTGTTCCCGTTCGATCAGCGCTGGTGCAACCCGCGCGGCTCGGTGCAGGGCGGCGTGATGGCCGTGTACGTGGACGAGGCGGTCGGCTACGCCATGATGGCGACCTTCCCGGATCTGAAAACCGTGTGGACCACCACCAGCCTGACGTTGAACTACCTGCGCCCGATCACCGGCGGCGACATCACCGCCATCGGCCGGGTGATCCGCGTCGGCGCCCGCACCGGCTATGTGGAGGGCGAAATCCTGGACGCCGAGGGCAGCCTGTGCGTGAAGGCGGTGTCCGGCTTGCTGATCCTGAAGCGTCCGGACGCCACCTGAGCCGGCGTTCAACGCCGGCGGCAGGAGCTTCCATCACGATGGTGGGCGCCGCAACCGACAAGGAGGAGAGCCATGCCCGCGACCGAACACCGCCAACTCGACGCCGTCGTCATCGGCGCCGGCTTCGGCGGCATGTATGCCCTGCATTTGCTGCGCGGGTTGGGACTGAAGGTGCGGGCCTACGACGACGCCGACAGCGTCGGCGGCACCTGGGCCTGGAACCGCTACCCGGGCGCGCGGGTGGATTTTCCCGGCGGGCCCTACTACTGCTACACCTTCTCGCGCGAACTGGTGCGCGACTGGGACTGGCCGGAAACAGCCCTCGGTGCTGGCCTATCTGAACCATGTCGCGGACCGCTTCGACCTGCGGCGGGACATCGAACTGCGCGCCCGCGTCACCGCCGCCCGCTATGACGAGGCCGCGCAGCGCTGGCAGCTGGACATCGCCACCGGCGAGCGCGTCAGCGCGCGGTTCCTGATCTGCGCCACCGGCGCCCTGTCGGCCGCCAACCGTCCCGACATTCCCGGCCTGGACCGCTTCGCTGGCGAGTGCTACCACACCGGCCTGTGGCCACAGCGGCCGGTCGACTTCGCCGGCAAGCGGGTCGGCGTCATCGGCACCGGCTCGTCCGGCGTGCAGGCCATCCCGGTCATCGCCCGCACGGCGGCGCATTTGAGCGTGTTCCAGCGCACACCGCAGTACGCCATCCCGGCGCGCAACCGCCCGCTCGACGCGGCGTTCAGGCGAGACACGCGCGAAAAGTGGCCGCAGCTGCGCGCCATGATGCTGGAAACGCTGGCCGGCACGCCGTTCCCGTCGCCGACCCGCTCGGCGCTGGAGGATTCCCCACAGCAGCGCGAGGCGCTGTACGAGGAACACTGGCAACGCGGCGGGCTCGGCATCGCGTTTGGCACCTACGGCGACCTGACGAGCAACGCCGAAGCCAACGCCACGCTGTGCGAGTTCGTGCGCGAAAAGATCCGTCGCGCGGTGCGCGACCCGGAGATCGCCCGCCGCCTGCTGCCCGATTACCCCATCGGCACCAAGCGCCTGATCCTGGACGAGGGTTACTACGAAACCTACAACCGCTCCAACGTCACCCTGGTCGACCTGCGCGAGAACCCGATCATCGAGATCACGCCGCAGGGCGTGCGCACCGCGCGCGGCGAGCATGCGCTCGACATGCTGGTCCTGGCCACCGGCTTTGACGCCATCACCGGCGCGCTGACACGCCTGAACCCGCGCGGGCGCGGCGGCCTGCCGCTGGCCGAGGCCTGGGCCGGGCGGTTCAGCACCTATCTTGGACTGGCCGTGCGCGGCTTTCCGAACCTGTTCATGATCCACGGTCCGGAGTCGCCGTCGGTGCTGTACAACATGCCGCTGGGCGCCGAACGACAGGCCGAGTGGATCAGCGACTGCATCGCCGACCTGCAAGAACGCGGCCTGGGCGGCATCGAAGCCGCCCCCGGCGTCGACCTGGAGTGGGGCAGGACGGTGGCCGAAATCGCCGACCAGACCCTGTTTCCGCGCACCGACTCCTGGTACACCGGCGCCAACATACCGGGCAAACACCGCCAATTTCCGGTGCACCTGGACGCGCCGCGGTATTTCGCCACGCTGCGGCAGGTGGCCGCTGCGGGTTATGCGGGCTTCAGCCTGGAACCGGCACGCTGACACTGACTCGAGGCGGGCATTGGCGAGTGCTGGATGGCACTGGCTCGATAGGCCCGCGGGCGGGCTTGCCACGACAGGGCGGCGCCGTGGGAGCGGCGCCCTCGCCGCGAAGCTTCGCAGTGCCGCGCGCGAGAATCGCCCGCTCAGCGTCCCGCCGTGCGCAGGTTGGGCGTTGCAATGCATCCGGGCAGGCTGCTCACCAGGGCACGTCCAGCGGCGGCAATGCCGGCGGCATCCAGACCGAACTCGGCCAACTGCGCCGCCGGGTCGCCGTGCTCGACCAGCCGGTCCGGCACCGCCAGCAGCCGCGCCGGCACGCTGATCCCCTCGCCGGCCAGGGCTTCCAGCACGGCGCTGCCGAAGCCGCCGGCGAGGGCATGTTCTTCCACCGTCAGCAGCGCCCCGCAGCGGCGCGCCAGCTGCGCGATGGCCGGCAGGTCCAGCGGCTTGACGAAGCGCGTGTTGAACACCGCGGCACTGATGCCCGCCTCGGCCAGCCGCTGCGCGGCCTCCAGCGCCGGCGCCACGCGGCTGCCCAGCGCCACGATGGCCAGATCCTCGCCATCCCGCAGCAGCTCGCCGCGGCCAATCGGCAGCGCCCGGATGTCGGCATCCAGCGGCACGCCAAGGCCGTTGCCGCGCGGGTAGCGCAGCGCCGCCGGCCCGGGATGTTCGATGGCGGTGCGCAGCATGTGCCGCAGCTCGTTCTCGTCCTTGGGCGCCATCAGCGTGATGTTGGGCAGGCAGCGCAGGTAGGCGATGTCGTACAGCCCCTGGTGGGTGGCGCCGTCGGCGCCGACCAGCCCGGCCCGGTCCACCGCCAGGGTGACGTCCAGGTTCTGCAGGCACACGTCGTGCGCCACCTGGTCGTAGCCGCGCTGCAGGAAGGTCGAGTAGATGGCCACCAGCGGCTTGCGGCCGGTGGTGGCCAGGCCGGCGGCGAAGGTCACGGCGTGCTGTTCGGCGATGCCGACGTCGAAGAAACGCTGCGGCAATGCCTCGGCAAAGCGGCTAAGGCCGGTGCCGCCGGCCATCGCCGCGGTGATCGCCACGATGCGCTCGTCCGCCTGCGCGAGCTCCAGCACGGTGTCGGCAAAGACGGCGGTATAGGACGGCGCCGGCGCGGCCGGCTTGGGCATGTGGCCGGTGACGACGTCGAAGGGCGTCACGCCGTGGTACTTGAGCGGGTCCTGCTCGGCCGGCGCGTAGCCGGCGCCCTTGCGCGTCAGCGCGTGCACCAGCACCGGTCCTTCGCCGTTGCCGAGCATGCCGCGCGCGTTGGTCAAGGTCTCCAACAGCGCCGGCAGGTCGTGCCCGGACACCGGTCCGATGTAGCGAAAGCCAAAGGCATCGAACAGCGCGCCCGGCGTCAGCAGGGCCTTGGCGGACTGCTCGGCGCGCCGCGCCAGCTCCTGCAGCGGCTGCGGCAGCGGCGCCAGCACGTCCTTGGCCAGGCGTCGCAGGCGCCGCGCCGACGGCGCCGACAGCTTGCGCGACAGGAAGGCGCCCAGCGCGCCCACGTTCGGCTCGATGGACATTGCGTTGTCGTTGAGCACCACCAGCAGGTTCGGTTGCCTCAGGTGCCCGGCGTGGTTCAGGGCCTCCAGGGCCATGCCGGCGGTCAGGCCGCCGTCGCCGATCAGCGCGATGGCGCAGGCGTTCTCGCCCGCCGCCTGCAGGCCGCGGGCCATGCCCAGCGCGGCGGAAATCGAGGTGCCGGCGTGGCCGGCGCCGAAGGTGTCGAACGGCGACTCGCCGCGGCGCAGGAACTTGGCCGGGCCGCCCTCTTGGCCGATGCGGGCAAAGCCCTCACGCCGCCCGGTCAGCAGCTTGTGGGCATAGCCCTGGTGGCCGACATCCAGCACCAGCCGATCGCGCGGCGTGTCGAACACGTAATGCAGCGCCACCAGCAGTTCCACGGCGCCGAGGCTGGAGGCCAGATGCCCGCCGCTGCGCGCCACCCGGGCCACGATTTCCTCGCGCAGGGCGACGGCCACCGCCGGCAGCGCGGCGGCCGGCAGCTGGCGCAGGTCGGCCGGCGTATGGATGCTATCGAGCAGGTTCTGGTTCATCGGCGAAGCCCTGCGAGGGACATGAGGGAGTGGGTTCGGCGGCGGCCTGCTGGCGCAGCGCATAGCGGCGCTCGCAGTAGGCGGCATCCTCCACCCACAGGCGCCGGGCCGCAAAGCGCATGTACGGCGCGATCAGGGCGCCCAGCCGGCGCGCCACGGCAAAACCCGACCGCGCCGAGGTGGCGAACACCGCCTCGGTGATCTGGCAGCGGTCCGGGCCCAGCGCCGTGCCGTGCGTTTCCACCACCGAGCCGGTGCCCTCGCCGGCGACGATGGTCATGGCGATGCAGCGCGCCTGCGGGCAGTGAAAGCGCGCGTCCACCTCGACCGCCAGCGGCCCGGCGACGCGAAAGGCCACGCGCACGGTGATGCTGTCCGCGGCGCGCTCGAGCACCGCCAGACGGGCGAAGGAATGGCGGTGGAAGTGCGCGCCGTGCCAGGGATCGAGGCGGTTTTCCAGCACCTCGCGCGGCGTGCAGCGGGCCGGCAGCGTCATCACCGACACCAGCGCCTGGGCGGGCAACGCACCGACCAACTGCTGCAAGCCGTCAGCCAGCAACTGGTGCGGACCTGCGCCAAGTACCCGGAAACCCACAACCTGA
>LNAP01004931.1_pt1 | contig 12054 bp, 17 predicted proteins | sample 602601 | NCBI WGS metagenome assembly LNAP01 (sample SAMN02440304, study PRJNA202911) | soil metagenome | biome: Subtropical and temperate rainforests or woodlands; isolation source: soil samples (1 kg each in a 20% v/v slurry with milli Q water) were... ... | reverse complement strand
GGGGACGCGCAGCATCTCAAGCACACCCGCAGGCACGGCCTCGCGCATCGCCTCGAGCCGCGGATGCGCGCCGGTCTCGTGCAGCTGGGTGATCACGGCGGCCAGGGCCTCGCCGATGCCGGGGATCTCGGTGAGACGGTCTTCGGCGATCAGCTGCTGCAGCGGCAGCGGGCTCAGCAGCAGATTCTCGGCGGCGCGGCTGTAGGCCCGGGCGCGATAGGGGTTGTCGCCCGCCAGTTCGAGCCGTTGGGCGAGCTCGTGCAGGAGTTTCGATACCGCTGCAGCGTCGAGCTTGGCCATGGTCGGACGAGGGCCGCCTATTGAGAGCTTGCGTCGTCGACGATCATCCACCCATCCAGCAGCAACCCGTCGTAGTCCACGACGCCGGGCGTAAGCTGGTGTGCCTTTCGCTCGTAGCTGCGAAGCGGCGGCGGACACGGCGCCGACCGCCTGTGGTGCAGCTGCTCCACGCGACGTGCCGTCATGGACCACGCAAGGGCTGCAGGGGCGCCTCGGCTTCGGCGGCGTGCTCGAGATCCCGCTCTATGCCGAAGACGAGGTCCGAAAGCATGTCATCGGCGTAGCCGTCGATCGCGTAGGAGACGTCCTTCGCCGAGATGTCGTACTTGTCGGCCACTGCCTCCAGCACCTGGCGCAGGTGCGCCTTGGCCTCGGCCAGATCGTATCTAAGCTGGGCCAAGCGTTCCTGCGGTGCCGCGTGGCGCGAGACAGGCTTTGCCAACGGCGAGAAAGAAGGCCATTGCAGCTGTGCGTTCATGGTGCGCTCCGGCCAATCAACACCGGTCCGAGGGTGGCGTTGCCGCCACGCGACAAGATCAAGATGAAGTAGCCTGTTCGCGCTTCAGTCCCGCAGAGTTCGTGGTTCGCGCGCGGCGAGATCGTGAGGAGAAATGAGAGCGTCGCGACCGGTTGCGCCGGAATCCCGCTCGGTCACTGCCCGATGACCCGGCATTGCTGCATCATGAGGAGCAGGCTCGCCCAGACCATTGGAACAAGGTCCTGCCGCATGGCTGACATCCACCTCAACTCCCTCGATGCCATACGTCGTGAAATTTCGCACCTGATTGCCCTCCCCGAGGATGCCCTTATCGAGCGAGCGCGTGTGGCCGGCGTGTTGCGGGCGCTGGCCAGCCTGATCAGGAGGGGCAACATACCGTTCGAGGATTGGCAGCGACGCTGCCTAGTGTCGGCGGCCGCCTTCTTCGATCGGGACCAGCACCGGCCCTGCCTAAGGCAAGTGGAGGCCATATTCGCGACGAGGCCGTCAGCGCTCATCAGCTTGATGCCAGTGCTGCCGCAAGGGGCGGCGGAAGAGGTCTTGCTGCAGTTCGCGCGGCGATCGGCAGCTCATGCCGGCTTCGCGTCCCCCAGCCGATCGGACCCCAACGAGTCGTAACGGCAGTGTCCCGTCTCCGTAAGTATCCAGCGCCAGCCGTTCCAGCCGATGAGTTCCAAGTGCAGCAGGCGGCGGACGTTGATCGGGCGCCGGCGGCGCACCGCTGCTTCGGCTGACCTGGGGCGGGTCGGTTTTGACGGCGATGCCGCCAACCTAGGCTTGGGGCTGGTCTCGAGATGCTTCCGAGCGTTCCGCGCGCTGCGCGTCGGCCCGTAGGCGCATGCTCGCTGTGCCTGTGTCCAGCGGGAGAGGTTGAGCAGTCATCTCTTGCGCCTCGATGTAATCTTCTGTGTCGGCATGGGCGGCGTAAACCACCAGTAATTGACCTTGCAAGGTCTTGAGTTCGCCCAACTGATCGAGCGACCTTGCAGTGTCGCGACCGTCCAGCCGCTCCAGAGCGATCAGCCGCTGTTGCCTGTGCATCGCTTCATGGATTTCGCAGGTCATGAGCTTGAGAGTTGCCCGCAAGGTCGTGATGTCGAGATTGCCGGACAGCTCGTCGAGGAAGACACCAACGTCAGGTGATCGCATACCAAACCAAGCCGTGGCGGCTCCGTAAGCACCCCGCTGCTTGCTGTGCATCGATGAAGCTCCCTTTTTTTGAGTATTTGGGCCGGAATGCTCCACCCACGCTGGTGATTACATACCCGCGGCGGTCGGGGGTGCGATTGATCCATCGCAAAGCGATACAGCGGGGCGTGGGGCAAAAATGCGGCGCCATCGGGCGTGCGTCGCCGAGGAAGCTGGGGGCTACCGACGGCTTCTTGAGGAGCCGGGCGTCCGGTGGCACGGTGCCGAGCTGCTCGGGTAAGGTGAATTGTTGGCGTGACGGGCCGGGATGGCTGCCGCATGCGCCTTCCCCCGGATGGGCCTTCCATTGGCGGGAATCAGCGGCCGCCCGAACTTCTTGCAATGACGATTCTGGCGTTGCCGGTCGAAGCCCAGCCCGGGAAACTCCGGCCGCATGCCGCTGCAATGGACCATTTCGCACCCCAAACGGCTGGTGATCGCCGTCGCCAAGGGACAGCTGCGCCCACGGGCGATGCTCGATTTCCTGGCGGCCATCGATGAAGCGGGCGCCCGCCCCTACGGCAAGCTTGTGTTCGTGGAACAGTTCATCACCAGCTTCAGCGAGGAGGGCGTTACGGGCCTGGCCAACCTCGTGCGCCAACGAGAGCAGGAAAGCATCACCGGGCCGATCGCCCTCGTCACGGCGGACGACGCGACATACGAGCAGGCCTGCCGGTTCGCCGATGTCGCGGCGCTTGTCCGGCCCATCAAGGTATTTCGTGAATGGCACGAAGGCCGGCGTTGGATCGATGCTTTCCCGGCCGATCGCGCCAAGGCCAGTTGATCGCCGTCCATCGCAGGTGCGGCCGCCCGATAGCCTGGAGGTCTGCCTGCGTGATTCGCAAGCGACGGCCCGACACAGCAGGTGCAGGCCACCCACAGCGGCGCCGACCGCTCCGACAGTCGGCGGCGCCAGTAAATTTGCGCTCCGCGCGAAACCTTATTGCTGCGAGAGCATTGTGTCGGTGTCGCGTAGCGTGGGAATGTCCGGCAATGGCGTTGGCGCCTGCTGGCTGCACGCTCTCGGCACAGGAGGGGGACAGCTTGCAACAGATGAAGGAAGCGTTGCTCACCGGTTTCGAGGTGGTGACCTACGGCGCGCTGCTTTTGCTTCTGCCATGCGTCGTGGCCGATCTCGTTCTCAATGGGATCCTGACGGAGATCCTTGTGCAGGTCATGCTGGTCGCGGTTGCCGGTACCGCCGTCCTGACGACAATCGCGGTTCGCGAGGGTTGGTATCTCGAGCACTTGTCAGACTGGGGATTCGCCCGCGATCGTGTCGAGCCTCACTGCCAAGACCCGGAGGGAAGGCGACGTGCAGCCCAGTGACCGCGCCAAGCAGCTGCTCACTCAGATCGGCACGACGGTCATGCAGCCCACCAGCGCCGCGAACACCCAGAGTACTCCGGCGGTGAGATAGCCGAACAACTGTGTCGAGGAGCCCTCGTTCATCGGTTCGTTATGGACGACGGCGAGCCAAGGTGTTGTGACGACTTTGTGTAGACAGCTTCGCGCACTGCGGTTGCTCCTCATTCTCGCTGATTCAGCCCTGACCCGTAGTGGCGAGGTTTACCAGAGGCTCTTGCAAGCGAGCGTGCTGCCTGTCCCCTCTGCATCGGCCTGCAGCGCTTGCCAGGCGCTCCCGTGACCGTTGGGCCTCACAAGATTTCGCAGATCAGGTCGTGGGCGGCCACGTCGATAGCCTGCCCACCTTTCCCGACATGCGATCGATCCAATATGGATCGTTTACCGCAGGCCTGACTCGGGTCCCGCACGGCGCGACGACGGCCGGTATGCCAGGATCGAGCCGCCATTTGAAATTGTCCCTTGGGGAGGGGTCATTAAGATGCGCTGCTACCTGATGCGGGGCGGACAAATTCATGGGGTCGAGTTTCTCAAGGATGGGCCCGACGAAAAGCTGATCGAGCAGGCAAAAGCGATACTTCAGAGGCGCTCACGGGAAGGCTTTGAGGGCATCGAGCTGTGGAGCGGCAAACGATTCGTCTACCGAACACCGCGGCCGGACGTTGCCGACCAGCAGCCGCCTGATCGCGAGCGGCCACCTCCTCAACGTGAGTAGCCTACCGTAATTGGCTCGAAATCCGCTTCGACCGCGGAAGGAGGGTCGAGGGGGTAGCCTTTCGACGATGGAATCGGCTGCGCATCGCAGGGCGGTCCGCGAGGCACGGTGCAATACGCCGCCTTGTGACGAGGCGCTCTTGGCGAAACATCGCCAAACATGGATTCCCAATTCTTCCCGGTGTGGGTGCGGACTTTCCTGCTCAAGCACCGTCCAGGTGGCGGCCGGCGCGGCGATCGCCATGCGCCAGACTAGCCTTTATGCGCTCCATCTCGGCCCCCTGCAGCGCTTTGGGACGCGGCGAGCGCCATGTCGGCGTGTGCCTTGTCGCGCTTGATCTGAATATCGGCCTGCGCCACCTCGCACTGTAGTGCGATCTGCACCTACGCCACAAGCCGGGTCGACGCCCGCCTCCGCGTCGCTTCGGTTATGAAGGCCTACAAGAAGCTCGGGCTCGCGAAGTTCGCTTGCAATCCAATCGCCGGGGCGCAACCGAAGCTAACAATTGCCGGGGTCGACATAAGCGTCTCGCTGGACGCTACGACGCATCGAAAGGGGCCGATGATGAATGGCGCGTCGGCGGTTTGATGCTCGTATTCTCCAAGTCAGACGCATCAACCACCATCCGGGAACAGCGGTGCCGCACCAGCGCCGTGCTGGCAACCCTCTTCGCGGACAGCCTCAAGCCGCTCGGTGCTATTGACCCCAAGATTTACGTCTCACTGGGTGTCTTCGGGCAGAGAATTTATCCGGCACCTGGAAGCTACGTTAAGCGCCTGAGTCAGATGGACGTATCCTGCGAAGAAGTCGCCTTACGCTGGCAGACCATCGATCCGCCTGACGGCTACGATGGGTGAAATTTCAAACTAAGACACTGCCGGAAAGTCTTCGTGGATGGCGATTCAACCGCCCACGACTTTTCCTTTGGCGATCCCCTCCACCCCCGCATCGGCAGCGAGTTCGTCCGGCTCCCGCGACTCGACCCGCTCGAGGTCGATGTCGAGGCGGTAGCGCAGACCCTCGGGTCGATAGTCTATGGCGACATCGCGGCCAAATTGCCGAGCAACTCTCCGCAGGAGAGTGGTGCCGAAGCCTTGCCGTGCAGGTGGCGCAACGGGCGGGCCCCCGCTCTCGGCCCACGAGAAGGTCAGAACGTCCCCGACGCCCTGGCGCTGGACCTTTGTCGTAACGGCAACCCGGCCCTCCGGCGTCGACAAAGCGCCGTGCTTCAGGGCGTTGGTCACGAGCTCATGCAGGATCAGCGCCAGTTGCTGCGCGGCGTCGACGGTGACGGCCACGTCATCGCCCTCGAAGGCGATGCGGCCGGGATGGGCACGCCGCTGTATATCGAGCATCTTGCTGAAGAGCACGCCACGCGTCGAGAAGGAAAGCATCGAGTAGGCCTTGGAAACAGCAACGATACGATCGGTCAACTCGCGGACGAGCTGCTCGACGTTGCTGGCTCCCCGGCCACTCGCTGTGACGAGTGCGAGGACCACAGCGAAGATGTTGCGGCTGCGATGATCGAGTTCGCGCACGAGAAGGCGCTGTGATTCCTCGGCTTGCTTGCGCGCGGAGATGTCGACCACCGTCGCCAGCACGGCGGGCTTTCCTTCATGGCCGAGCGGATTGAGCCCGATCTCGACTGGGAATTGCGTGCCGTCCTTGCGGCGGCCGTTGAGGTCGCGGCCGGCTCCCATCGCCCTCACCTCAGGCTTCGACTGGTAGCGCGCCCGCAGCCTGCGGTGCTCTTCCACCTTGTCCTGCGGGACCAGCACTTCGATGTCCTTTCCCGGCAGCTCGTCCGGTTCGTAGCCGAACAAGCCGGCGCCGCTGGCGTTGGTGAGCTTGATGATTCCGTCGGAATCGACCAGCACGAAGCCGCTCGGCGCAGAGTCGAGGAGCAGTTCGATATTGCGCTGCTGAATCGTCAGGCGGTCAACGAGTGCGCTCAGCACGCCGACAATGGCAACGTTGACGGCGCTGATGAAGACGAACAGCGCCAGCTGCACCAACCCACGACTATCGTAATGCCATTGCTCCAATGGCAAGAACAGGAACCACGCCAGGACGGTCGACACGATCGTGGCTAGGATGCCCGGCCCTAGCCCGCCCAGCAGGGTGGCGAGGACGATCGCCGGGAAGAAAGTTATGAAGGGGATCCGAGCTCCGACGTTCTCGCCGACGAGCCAACGCAGTGCGGCAGCGAGAACAACAAGCGCGATGGCTAGCGCGTATGCAGCGACGGGCCTCTGGCGGACGCGCAACAGGCGCGTGAGCCATGGATTACTCCGGAACCCCAACGATGACGGCACGCGTCTCTCCCTACCCCCCTATATTCAACAGTTATTGATTGGGATTAGCAGGAAGGGGGCACCGTGTCAGCCAGACCCCATGGCCTCGGACTTTGTGCGTCCTTCAAAGCATTGGCATAAGGCAACCCAGCATCAACGTTCTTCGACACCCGCGCATACGCGAAATCCCGCGATGTGCGTTCGGTGCCGATGTGCGTTCGATGCGCATTGGACCAATTTGAAACGGCTGCCCCCCGAAGGCCACGGAACAGGCGGCCCCCGCGTCGGTTAACGCGCTACCCAAGCAGGAGTACGTCACAGCCGTTGTCTTCTCGGCACTCCCGTCGTCCTGATCGGTGGCGGCCTCGTCTATTTTGATCGCGGTCGCCTTGCAGACGAACCCGTCAGCCACCTTGCCAAGATTGCGGCTGCCCAGCATCGCCCAGGTCCGCCCCGCATACGTGTTACCTGGCCAACCCTTGCGACAGTTGCCACCCTCGCGACAGTTGCGGCACGTGGCCTGCCCTTGTTCAGATCAACCCCAGGGTTCTGGCGATTGGTCGAACCCGTACCGCTCCCGCTTACTGCCCCCAGATTTGCCCAACATCGAAGTGGCATACGGCGGGGCTGAAAAATCGGAGCAGTCCAGGCGCCGGGCGAATGAACACGAGCAATGCAAAGGTCACCATTCAGAAACGGCGGAACAGCGATACGCTGCGGATCCCTTGGGCGCAGGTAACCCCCAGTAGCCTGCGCAATTCAGTCAAGGGGAGCCGGCTGGACCTTTCAAACTCCGTGGGCACAGCCGGCTCTTTTCCTCACCAGAGGGCCACGGGCCGACCTTCGTGCAGTCACAGTTTGCACGCAGCGTGCCCCTCGGAGGCTGTTACCTAAACATGGACAATCGGGCAGTACGCTATCGGAGCATCGCGGCCGAGGTACGAGCGACGGCCGACAACATGTCGGATGAGCAGGCCCGGCGAAGCATGCTGATCGCCGCCGAGGTATGGGAAAGGCTAGCTGCGCTCACAGAAAAGTCGGGTCCGCCCCCTCTGCAAGCCGACACTCGCCAGCTCAATACTTAATCCAAGTGGCCTCGGCGCGAACGCTTTCGCTAGACTGTCTTACGTGGGAACGACTTCTCGGCCTCCGAAATGGATTAAGCCGCAACTCACGCGCCTCGTAGACGAAGCGCCTGCGGGCGGTGGCTGGCTGCACGAGATCAAGTATGACGGCTACCGCATGCACGCGCGCATCGACGGCGGTCTCATCGCTACCGGCGCACGATCGAGGCCCTTGGCTCCCTGAAGGTGAAGTCGGCCTACATCTACGGCGAGCTCTGTGCCCTCAATGCCGAACGCGTGCCAGTGTTCAGTCGGCTTCAGGCGGCATCGGCGATTCAGCCTGTGCCCTGCTTCAGCGGAGAGCTCACATGGAGTGCCACAAGCTTGGGCCAAAGGCTTATCGGGTCACCAAGAAGTTCGAGCTGGTGACGATCACCTCGCCGCTCTTCGACATGGATTTTCTCAAGGTCGATTACACGGTCGCCGGGCTCGGCGTAACGGGCATGGAGCTCCGGCGGGTCGGTGCCGACATGGACATGAACAAGATCGAGACCTGGGTCGACCCAGCGCTGCCTTCACAGGGGTGGACCGATACGTGCGGCGAGCCGGCCGGCACCATCAGGGTGATCTTCAAGCCCGAGAACATACAGCCCTTCACCATGACCGCTCAGGCGCTCGTCATCCACGAGGGCGTTCATGCCTCGCTGCGTCGACGGAAGATTGCGTCCAGTGGGCATCTTGAGGAGGCCGCCGGCTATCTGGCGCAAGCCCTGTTCTTTGAGCTCAAGGGAGAGTCGATCCTGGAAACCTGGAAAAGCGAGCATGAGTGGGAGATGAACCTGGATCACATCGATGATCCCATCCAGGCGGACTCGAAGGCGAGGATCTATGCCGCCGCCGAGAAGTTGGTCGAGAGGTTCGATCTCGATTCGGCGCCCGGCGTCTCCCTTACCGCAGGCGACATTGCGGAGCTGCTCGGGGCCATCGCCAAGGATCCGGGATACGCGCGGCCGCCGAAGAAGCCTGCTTCACCAAAACCCAAGCCGCACCCGGCGACGCTTCTGGAGCGGATCCGGGCGCGACGCGCGAAGCGCCGCGCACGATGGGGGCACTGACACTCTTCTCCTGTCGTCCTGGCGGATGAAAGGCCATGAGACCACGGCGTACTCATACCGATGCTGCAGTCCCTGAAGGCGAAGTGCGCGCACATCGATGGCGAGCTTTGCGCGCACGACGGCGATCATTCGCGGCTTGCCGGGGCAACCCGCCCGCGAGCCTGCAGAACGTACTTCAAGGCGCGGAACTCGGTGTCATGCCGGATCGAAGCCGTCACCTTGCTGTCGCCGTCGGGGTTTGCGGCCGTGATCAGCCGGTCGGTTTCGCTCTGGCAGGCGAGCGCCGCGGAGGACGCCAGCTCGGCAGGATCGGCGCTGGCCATTCCATCGACGGCCTTGTGCTTCAGGCAGGCATCCCGCGCCTCGTAGCTCTTGTTGATCGCGACCTTGCGGCCGGGATCCTCGACTCGGATGAAGCTGCCTTCACAGGCGGTGACCAGCAGCACAAGCAATACAAATGCACGGCGCATCCGATGACATCTCCACGAATGAGGGCAGGGAGTGGTCTCTCCCTGGATTTCGGCATCGACAAGGCCGCATTAGCGCGCTTGTGCGACCCGTGCTGTGACATTTGCCACAGGCGTGCGACGTTTGAGCATGGTTTCATGGAGCAGATGGTCGCCGGCACCGCGTCGACCTTGGAGGATCGCATGTCCTATGCTGAGAGCGCGCTTCGCGGCTGCCGGACCATCGCTCTCGCGGCAACCCTGCTGTGGTCGGCTGGCGCCGCGGCCCAACAGGAAGTCCCGGGCGCCAAGGACTTCCCCCTGATCAAGCGCTACGAAGGATCTCGCCTCATCGGCTACGAAAGCCGCCCCTTCGATACGGCCAAGCTGATCGTCGGCAGGCTCACGCTGGGCGACAACGGACAGCCGGCTCCAGATGCGGTGCGGCAGCTGGAAGGTCGGTACACAAGGCTGCTCTACCTCGCCCCGGCGCAGCGCAGCTCGCTTGAAGTATTCCGCAACTACGAGAACGAGCTTGCGGCAAAGGGCTTCACCATCCTCTTCAAATGCTCCGGCGAGGAGCAGTGCGAGTCGGTCGGGGCGGAGCTCTATCGGGTTCTCTATCCGCCGACCAAAGCACTGCAGAACAACGAGCTGTCCAAGGTCGCCCTCAACGTCCCGGCGGAACCGCATTATCTCGCCGCGACCTTGGCGCGTCCCGAAGGTCCGCTTGCGGTCTCGCTGTACGTCGCCGTGGACCGCAGCACCGCCTTTCCGGAAACCAAGGATCGCGTTGCCGTCCTGCTCGACGTCGTCGAGGACAAGCCCATGGAAGCGAAGATGGTCACGGTCGACGCTGCGAAGATGGCCAAGGACATCGCCGCAACCGGCCGGGTCGCGCTCTACGGGCTATACTTCGACACCGACAAGGCCGACCTGAAGCCGGAATCGGCGCCGTCGCTCGCCGAGATCGGCAAGCTGCTCAAGGCCCAACCCGATCTCAAGGTCTATATCGTCGGACATACCGACAATGTCGGCGGCTTCGACTACAACACCAGCCTCTCGCAGCGCCGCGCCAAATCGGTGGTCGATCAACTCGTCCAGAGCTTCGGCATCTCGCCGGATCGGTTGAAGCCGGCCGGCGCCGGCCTGATCGCTCCGGTCGCGCCAAACGACGACGAGGCGGGACGAGCCAAGAACCGGCGGGTCGAGATCTTCCTGCGCGAACCGGCACCGGGCTGAGCCGGGCGGCGCTCGGACAGCGCATGGATAATCGCGGCTCGCTCATGACGAACGCCGCCGCGATGCCCTCTTCCGACCGCCCGATCCGCTCGCAGTACGAGGACTTCATGCGCCACGTGCGCACCCACGGCGTCTACAAGGCCGACCGCACCGGCACCGGCACGACCAGCGTGTTCGGCCACCAGATGCGCTTCGACCTGCGCGAAGGCTTTCCGCTGGTCACGACGAAGAAGGTGCACCTCAAGTCCATCATCCTGGAACTGCTGTGGTTCCTGCGCGGAGACGGCAACGCCACCTGGCTGCAGGAACGCGGCGTGACGATCTGGAACGAGTGGGCGAAGCCCGACGGCGACCTCGGCCCGGTGTACGGCGTGCAGTGGCGCTCGTGGCCGACGCCCGACGGCGGCCACATCGACCAGATCGCCGAGGTGGTCAAGCAGCTCAAGACCAACCCCGATTCGCGCCGCATCATCGTCAGCGCCTGGAACGTCGCCGAGCTGCACAAGATGGCGCTGATGCCCTGCCACGCGTTCTTCCAGTTCTACGTCGCCGAGGGCCGGCTGAGCTGCCAGCTCTACCAGCGCAGCGCCGACATCTTCCTCGGCGTGCCGTTCAACATTGCAAGCTACGCATTGCTCACCCACATGCTCGCGCAGCAGTGCGACCTGCAGGTCGGCGACTTCATCTGGACCGGCGGCGACTGCCACCTCTACAGCAACCACACCGAGCAGGTCGCGCTGCAACTCTCGCGCACGCCTCACCCGTACCCGACGCTGTCGATCAAGCGCCGCCCCGCGTCGATCTTCGACTACGCGTACGAGGATTTCGAGGTGCTGGGCTACGAGCACCACGCGGCCATCAAGGCGCCGGTCGCGGTCTGACGGCGCGGCGCTGCCGACACGGCGCTGCGGCGATGTCCTACAGCGCCGGCGCGGGCCGGCGCAAAAAATCAGCGGGATGCAAAAGGCCCGCTCCTGCTTCCCCTGGATCGCACGCTATTGCGCCCGCACGCTGCAGATCGTGCCGACGCTGCCGGGCCCGGTCGCGGTGCGCTGGGCGCTGAGCGGCTATCCCTACTGCGGCGACGCCGAACCCGAAGAAGCGGCCGAGAAGTTCGTGAAGAGTTGGTACGCGCAGGAGCACATCCGCTCCACCGAATCGGTGCGACGCTTCTTCCTGAAGCAGAAGGCGGATTCGTCGGCCGGCGGCTGAACAACCGGCTCCCCAAAAAGAAACCGCGCCCCGAGGGGCGCGGTTTTGCTTTGTCTGGTGGAGCTGGGGGGAATCGAACCCCCGTCCGAAAACCATCGCCGGGCAGATCTACACGCTTAGCTGACTGATTTGGTTTTAGATCGGTGGGTCGCGCAGCAGCACGCTACCCACTTCTCGATTCACTAGATTTAGTCCTGTGAAGAGTGACCCAACTCAGGACGAGCCAATGTGTATGACTTCGCAGCCTTTCAGGTTACCCCTCAGACCCAGCCCATCGGCCAACTGTTGCGAAGCTCACCGGTTTTAAGCGGCGAGGGCGTACGAAGAGTCGTTCGCAGTTACTTTGTTTCCAGTGGATTAACGAGCGAACTGGTGCTCGGCGTGCACTGTTCCGACTCCGTACCTTCGTCGAAGCCAGGTCAGCCCCAGAGCGCCTAGTTTAGGCCATCCCGAGCAAACGCAAGAGCGCATGGGCATCGTCGGCCAGATCGTCCGCACCCCAGGCCTCGATCGCCTCGCCTGCGCCGAGGTAGCCCCAGCGCACGGCGATCGTGCGCATGCCGGCGGCACGGCCGGCCTGCACGTCGCGCAGGTCGTCGCCCACATACACGCAC
>LNAP01008848.1_pt1 | contig 12055 bp, 13 predicted proteins | sample 602601 | NCBI WGS metagenome assembly LNAP01 (sample SAMN02440304, study PRJNA202911) | soil metagenome | biome: Subtropical and temperate rainforests or woodlands; isolation source: soil samples (1 kg each in a 20% v/v slurry with milli Q water) were... ... | reverse complement strand
TAGGCAGTCTTCAACGGTTACGCGGGCCATGGTATTCCTCGGAGCGAATGCAATATGCGCGCTGCCCGGTTGGGCGAGCGGACTCAACAGTTTAAAAAAACGCCAGCGTTTAGGGAAGCGCTGATTTTTTGACCAGCCCCTCGACCCGCTACAAGCTCCAATGTAAAGCCGTCGCAGCGGTTTTGGGAAGGGCTGTTCAGCCCAGCAGTTCGGCCAATAATTTACCGAAACGTTGCTGCTGGCGTTTCTGCTGCAGCTGGCTGGCGCGGAAAATCGCCTTCAGATCGTCCAGCGCGTGGGCGAAATCGTCGTTGATGATCAGGTAATCGTAGTCGACGTAGTGGCTCATTTCGCTGACCGCTTCGCGCATCCGGCCTTCGATGATGTCGTCGCTGTCCTGGCCGCGATTGGTCAGGCGCTGGCGCAAGGCCTGCTGGCTCGGTGGCAGGATAAAGATCGAGCGGGCTTGGGGCATCAGCTTGCGGACCTGCTCGGCACCCTGCCAGTCGATTTCCAGGATCAGGTCGTGGCCTTCGTCCAGGGTTTGCTGCAGATAGCTTTGCGAGGTGCCATAGAGGTTGCCGAAGACTTCGGCGCGCTCGAGGAAGTCCCCGTGCTCGGCCATTTTCACGAACTGTTCGCGGTCGACGAAGTGATAGTTCACCCCGTCCACTTCGCCCGGACGCATGGCGCGGGTGGTGTGCGAGACCGAGACGCGGATCTGGGGCTCGGCGTCGATCAGCGCCTTGACCAGGCTGGTCTTGCCGGCGCCAGAGGGCGCGGAAATGATGTAGAGAGTGCCGGTGCTGTGGGTCATGTCGGGTTAGCCTTACTCAATGTTCTGCACTTGTTCGCGCATTTGCCTTGAGGTTGACCGCAGCCTGGGTGCTGCGCGGGTCGAAGGCTTTGGAGCCCAGTGTGTTGGCTTCGCGGTTGAGTTCCTGCATCAGGAAGTCCAGGCGGCGACCGGCCGCACCACCGGATTTGAGTACCCGGCGAACTTCAATGATGTGGGTGCTCAGGCGATCCAGTTCTTCGGCCACGTCGCTTTTTTGCGCGAGCATGACCATTTCCTGTTCCAGGCGCTGCGGGTCCAGCTCGGCCTTCATGTCGACGAAGCGGTCGAGCACTTTCTGACGTTGGGTGGCGAGCATTTGCGGGACCAGTTCGCGCAGGGTGACGACGTCTTCCTCTATGGAAGTCAGGCGCTCGTCGATCAACCGGGCCAGTTCCGCGCCTTCGCGCTCGCGGCCGGCCTTGAGTTCTTTCAGGCCTTGATTGAACAACGCCAGCGCTTCGGCATTCAGGGCCTGCGGGTCGCTCGCATCACCTACCAGCACGCCGGGCCAGGCCAGGACTTCCAGCGGGTTCAGAGGCGCGGGGTGCTTGATCAGGCTGGCGACGGTTTCGGCGGCAGCCACCAGTTGCGCGGCGCGTTCGCGGTCCACCTGCAAGGCCTTGCCGGTGCTTTCTTCGGTGAAGCGCAGGGTGCATTCCAGCTTGCCCCGGGACAGGCCCTGGCGCAGGGCTTCACGCACGCTGCCTTCAAGGTCACGAAAGGATTCGGGCAGGCGCAGGTGCGGCTCCAGGTAGCGGCTGTTGACCGAGCGCAGTTCCCAGCTCAGCGTGCCTTGGATGCCGGCTTTCTCGACGCGGGCGAAGGCGGTCATGCTGTGCACCATGGAGATTCCTCGCAATGCAGGCGGACGCAACGGGTAGTCGTAGCGCCTAGTATCTGTGGATAAAAGCCGAAGGGCAGCAAAGGCGCAGGATTGTAGCGCAGTGAGGTGCATGCCCCCAAACCGTGCATGTGACAAAGCGCTGCGGCTCGTCGGTCAGAGGTCAAAGGGGCTTGGCTCGTTGCAGCGGTTTTTTGGAACCGCGCGACGTTTAAACTGCCCTATGGCGGCCCACGGCTCTATAATGCTCGGCAGTTTTCCGTCCTCTGTACAGGTGTTCCCTATGAAACGTCCAAGTGGTCGCGCTGCCGATCAGCTTCGCTCGATCCGCATTACCCGCAACTACACCAAACACGCCGAGGGATCTGTACTGGTCGAATTCGGTGATACCAAAGTCATCTGCACCGTCAGCGTCGAAAACGGTGTGCCACGGTTCCTCAAGGGCCAGGGTCAAGGCTGGCTGACCGCCGAATACGGCATGCTGCCGCGCTCCACCGGTGAGCGCAACCAGCGTGAAGCCAGCCGCGGCAAGCAGGGCGGACGTACCCTGGAAATCCAGCGTCTGATTGGCCGTTCGCTGCGCGCCGCGCTGGACATGTCCAAGCTCGGTGACGTGACGTTGTATGTCGATTGCGACGTGATCCAGGCTGACGGCGGCACTCGCACCGCGTCCATCACCGGCGCCATGGTCGCACTGGCCGATGCCTTGAAAGTGATCAAGAAGCGTGGCGGCCTCAAGGGCGGCGATCCGCTCAAGCAGATGATCGCCGCGGTCTCCGTGGGCATGTATCAGGGCGAGCCGGTGCTGGACCTGGACTACCTGGAAGACTCCGCCGCCGAGACCGACCTGAACGTGGTCATGACCAGCGCTGGAGGCTTCATCGAAATCCAGGGCACCGCCGAAGGCGCGCCGTTCCAGCCGGAAGAATTGAGCGCTATGCTGGAATTGGCAAAGAAAGGCATGAACGAGATTTTCGAACTGCAAAAAGCCGCACTGGCTGACTGATCGTTTCGCGCTTCAGACAAGGAGAACGTCATGAGTGATGAGCAAACCCTACTGCCCCAGCCCAGCAAGGAGGCGCGCCAATGGGCGATGTTCTGTCACTTGTCCGCCTTGTTGGGCATCTGGATTCCGTTCGGTACGCTGATCGGTCCGTTGGTGCTCTGGCAGCTCAAGCGCGAGACTGACCCGTTCATCGATGCACAAGGCAAGGAAGCGCTGAACTTCCAGATCACTGTGGCAATTGCCTCGGCGATCAGCCTGCTCCTGATGATCGTGGTGATCGGCTTCTTCCTGTTCGGGCTGGTGGCTATCGGTGCGCTGGTGCTGACCATCATCGGTGGAGTGAAGGCCAATGAAGGGCAGCCGTATCGGTATCCGTTTACCTGGCGGCTGGTCAAATAACGATCAACGAGTAACCACTTGTGGGAGCGAGCCTGCTCGCGATAGCGGTTCATCATTCAACACAAATGTTGGCTGACCCACCGCCATCGCGAGCAGGCTCGCTCCCACAGTAAAAAGGCTTGCCCACAAAAAAACCGACATGGCTGTCGGTTTTTTTGTGCTGCGAAACGACACTCAGATCGTCAGCGTCCAGTCGTAATCCACGATCAGTGGCGCATGCTGCGAGAACCGTGGCTGGCGTGGCAGGCGAGCGCTGCGCACGAAGCGGCGCAGACCTGGCGTCAGCAACTGGTAGTCGAAACGCCAGCCGAGGTTGAGCATCTCGGCCTGTTCGTTGTCTGGCCACCAGCTGTATTGGTCGCCTTCACGGCTGACTTCCCACATAGCCCATGTTGCCGACAATCTCGTCCATCCAGGCCCGTTCCGGCGCCAGGAAACCCGGGGATTGCTGGCTGTCGCGCCAGTTCTTGATATCCAGCTTCTGTTGCGCCACGTACAGCGAGCCACAATAGATGTACTCGCGACGTTTGCGCCGCTGTTTATCCAGATAACGGGCGAAGTCGTCCATCAACTTGAATTTCTGATTCAAATCTTCATCGCCGTTCTGCCCCGAAGGGAGCAGTAAGGTCGCGATGCTGACCTTGTCGAAATCGGCCTGCAGGTAGCGCCCGTAGCGGTCCGCCGTCTCGAAACCGAGACCGTTGATGACAGCCTTCGGTTGCAGCCGCGAGTACAAAGCCACGCCACCCTGGGCGGGGACTTCGGCATCGCAGGCATAAAGGAAGTAACCATCCAGTTGGAAGGCTGCATCGTCCAGTTCAAAGGCGGAGGCGCGGGTGTCCTGCAGGCCATTCTGTGCTTGCAGCCAACTGAGCAACCCTCGCTCCACTGCAGCCTGAATACCATTGACGTTCACACTGATGATCCGCATAAATGGCCCCAAAAATCACGTGCGTGTATGATACACGGCGTGTACCTATTTAGCTAAATCCGTGGTATTTGGGGCTTTTTTCATGCAGGCGTATCAGCGCGATTTCATTCGTTTTGCCATCGATCGCGGCGTTTTGCGCTTCGGTGAGTTCACCCTCAAGTCCGGCCGCACGAGCCCGTACTTCTTCAATGCCGGCCTGTTCAACACCGGTGCCGCCCTGGCGCAACTGGGCCGTTTCTATGCGGCGGCCATTGTCGAAAGCGGCATTCCGTTCGACGTGCTGTTCGGCCCGGCCTACAAAGGCATTCCTCTGGCTGCCACTACTGCCGTCGCCCTGGCCGAACACCACGGCCGCGACCTGCCCTGGTGCTTCAACCGCAAGGAAGCCAAGGCTCATGGTGAAGGGGGCAGCCTGGTGGGCGCGCCGCTGACCGGTGAAGTGCTGATCATCGACGACGTGATCACCGCCGGCACCGCCATTCGTGAAGTGATGCAGATCATCGGTTCCCAGGAAGGCGCCAAGGCCGCCGGTGTGCTGATCGCCCTGAATCGCCAAGAGCGCGGCAACGGTGAGTTGTCGGCGATCCAGGAAGTGGAGCGTGACTTCAACATTCCGGTGGTCAGCATCGTGTCGCTGACCCAGGTGCTGGAGTTTTTGGCCGACGACCCGCAGCTCAAGCAGCATTTGCCGGCGGTTGAGGCTTATCGGGCGCAGTTCGGCGTCTGAAATGGCTCCTGATTTTGATCTTGTGGCGAGGGAGCTTGCTCCCGCTGGGCCGCGCAGCGGCCCCAACATGTTGGTGATCGCTGCGCAATCGATCGGGAGCAAGCTCCCTCGCCACAAAAACATCATCTGAAAAGTGGTCTAAAAAAAGACCCCGCTCAGTCTGGCTGAGCGGGGTCTTTTTTCATGGGGTGTCGCTTACGGACGCTTGCGATTACTGATCAACGTACCCACGCCGGTATCGGTGAAGATCTCCAGCAGGATCGCATTTGGTACGCGACCGTCGATGATCAAGGAACTGCCAACGCCGCCCTGGACCGCTTCCAGTGCGCAGCGGATCTTTGGCAGCATGCCGCCGTAGATGGTGCCGTCGGCGATCAGTTCATCGACCTGTTGAGTCGACAATCCGGTCAGGACCTTGCCGGTCTTGTCCATCAGGCCGGCGATGTTGGTCAGCAGCATCAGCTTTTCGGCTTTCAGTGCTTCGGCAACCTTGCCCGCCACCAGGTCGGCGTTGATGTTGTACGACTCACCGTTGGCGCCGACGCCGATGGGCGCGATTACCGGGATGAAGTCGCCCTTGACCAGCAGGTTCAGCAAGTCGGTGTTGATGCCGACCACTTCGCCCACATGGCCGATGTCGATGATTTCCGGCTGGGTCATCTCCGGCGTCTGGCGGGTGACGGTGAGTTTCTTCGCCCGGATCAGCTCGGCGTCTTTACCTGTCAGGCCGATGGCGCTGCCGCCATGCCGGTTGATCAGGTTGACGATGTCCTTGTTGACCTGGCCGCCGAGGACCATCTCCACCACATCCATGGTCTGCGCGTCGGTGACGCGCATGCCGTCGATGAAGTGGCTCTCGATCGACAGGCGCTTGAGCAGGTCGCCGATCTGCGGGCCACCACCGTGAACGACCACCGGGTTGATGCCCACAGCCTTCATCAGCACGATGTCGCGAGCGAAGCCGGTTTTCAGCTCCTCGCTTTCCATCGCGTTGCCGCCGTATTTGATCACCAGGGTCTTGCCGACATAGCGTCGGATATAAGGCAACGCTTCGGACAGGACCTTGGCGGTATTGGCGGCGGCTTCGCGTTCGAGGGTCATTCAGGGCTCCGGTGGTGCTTCAAAAATCAGAACGGTAGTTGAAGATCAGGTGCAACACGTTTGAGTTGGGTGTGGAACACATCCTTGATGCGCTGCAGTTCGGCTTCGTTGTCGGCTTCGAAACGCAGCACCAGCACCGGCGTGGTGTTGGATGCGCGAACCAGGCCCCAGCCTTGGGGATAGTCGACCCGCACACCATCGATGGTGGTCAGTTCGGCCCCTTCGCCCCATTGAGCGTCGTGCAGTGCATCAATGATGCTGAATTTGCTCTCTTCGGTCACATGGATATTGATTTCCGGCGTAGAAATATCGTTCGGGAAGGTCGCGAAGAGCTCTTCGGCCGTGGATTTCTCTTTGCTGAGGATCTCCAGCAGGCGTGCGGCGCTGTAGATGCCGTCGTCGAAACCGAACCAGCGCTCCTTGAAGAAGATGTGGCCGCTCATTTCGCCGGCCAGCAGGGCGCCACTCTCTTTCATTTTCTTCTTGATCAACGAGTGGCCGGTTTTCCACATCAGTGGGCGACCGCCGTATTCCTTGATCAGCGGCACCAGGCGGCGGGTACATTTAACGTCGAAAATGATTTCGGCGTTCGGATTGCGCGCCACCACGTCACGGGCGAACAGCATCAGCAAGCGGTCCGGGAACACGACGCTGCCGGTGTTGGTGACCACGCCCACGCGGTCGCCGTCGCCGTCGAAGGCCAGGCCCAGGTCGGCGTTGGTTTCCTCGACCTTGGCGATCAGGTCTTGCAGGTTTTCCAGCTTGCCCGGGTCCGGGTGATGGTTGGGGAAGTTGCCGTCCACTTCGCAGAACAGCGGGATGACTTCGCAGTTCAGGGCTTCAATCAGTTGTGGGGCGATCACGCCGGCCGCGCCGTTGCCGCAATCGACCACCACTTTCAGGCGGCGGGAGAGCTTCACATCCTTGACGATTTCATCGTTGTAGCGCTCCAGGATGTCCACCTTGGTGACGCTGCCCTGGCCGCTGCTCAGGTCATTGGTCTTGAGGCGGGTGTGCAAGGCCTGGATCTGCTCGTTGGCGAGGGTGTCGCCGGCGATGACGATCTTGAAGCCGTTGTAGTTCGACGGGTTGTGGCTGCCAGTGAGCATCACGCCGGATTTACCGGCCAGCACGTTGGCGGCGTAGTACAGCGCTGGCGTCGGCACCAGGCCCACGTCGCTGACATGGCAACCACTGTCGGCAACCCCTTTGATCAATTGTTCAACCAGCTCGGGGCCGGACAAGCGACCATCGCGACCGACGCACACGTTCGGTTCACCCTGGGCCAGGCTCTGGGAGCCGATGGCGCGGCCGATCCAATAGGCGGTTTCGGCGGTGAGGGTCTCCGGTACCACGCCACGGATGTCGTAGGCGCGGAAGATGCTGTCAGGAAAAATTGGGGCGATTGCGGCTGGGGTGTTCATGGGCGGGGCGCTCTATCAGGAAGATGACTGGACAGGCCGACGGTTCGCGTCGGCAGGCTCAAACTGAAGGGTATGACGGCGTTTTTGGCAGAGAGTTCGTGGTGGGAAAGTGCCATGAGACAGCGTTACCTCGCCTCTATCGCCTAATACATTGATTCCAAGTGGGAAACCCTGCAGCCAGCCTGTGGGCATTTTTCGTCCTGAAACAGAAGCTTAATAAATGGGCCGGGCGAGACGCCCGGCCTGAAACTGCTGGATCAGTGGCTGCCGGAATGCCCGAAGCCGCCAGCGCCGCGCTGGCTCTCGTCGAATTCTTCCACCAGTTCGAAGTGCGCCTGGACCACCGGTACCAGCACCAGTTGGGCGATGCGCTCGCCCACGGCGATGTTGAATGCCGTTTGACCACGGTTCCAGCACGACACCATCAGTTCGCCTTGGTAATCGGAGTCGATCAGGCCCACCAGGTTGCCCAGTACGATGCCATGCTTATGGCCCAGGCCCGAGCGCGGCAGGATCAACGCAGCCAGGCCCGGGTCGCCGATGTACACCGACAGGCCGGTTGGGATCAGCAGGGTCTGGCCGGGCTCCAGGACGGTGTCCTGCTTGAGCATGGCCCGCAGATCGAGGCCGGCGGAACCCGGTGTGGCGTAATGCGGCAGCGGGAATTCGGTGCCGATGCGAGGGTCGAGGATCTTGGCTTGTAGAGCGTGCATGTCAATTAAACCTGGTTCAGCCGTTCGGCGATAAAAGTGATCAGCTGGCGGGCAATCTTGCTCTTGCTGGTCTGGGCGAAAAGGGTGGCATGCAACTGGCGGTCGATCACGCTGCAGGCGTTTTCTTCGCTGTTGAAGCCAATGCTCGGGTTGGCGACGTCGTTGGCGACGATCAAGTCCAGGTTCTTGTCCTTGAGCTTGCGCGCGGCGTAATCGAGCAGGTGCTCGGTTTCGGCGGCGAAGCCGACACTGAACGGACGGTCCGGGCGGGTGGCGATGGTCGCGAGAATGTCCGGGTTGCGCACCATTTGTAGTAGCAGGCCGTCGCCGCTCGTAGGGTCTTTCTTAAGTTTTTGCGGGGCGACGACTTCGGGGCGGTAGTCCGCCACCGCCGCCGAGGCGATGAACAGGTCGCACGGGATAGCCGCTTCGCAGGCCGCCAGCATGTCCCGGGCGCTGACCACGTCGATGCGGGTCACCCGATCAGGGGTTGGCAAATGCACGGGGCCGGTGATCAGCGTAACCCGGGCGCCGGCTTCCACGGCGGCTTCGGCCAGGGCGAAGCCCATTTTCCCGGAGCTGTGGTTGGTGATGTAGCGCACCGGGTCGATGTTTTCCTGGGTCGGTCCGGCGGTGATCAGCACATGCTTGCCGGTCAGCGCCTGGCGCTGGAAGCAGTCGGCGGCGCACTGGGCCAGGTCGTTGGCTTCGAGCATGCGTCCCATGCCGACATCGCCGCAGGCCTGGCTGCCGGAAGCCGGGCCAAAGACTTTCAGGTCGCGGCTTTGGAGCAATTGCAGATTGGCCTGGGTGGCCGGATCGCGCCACATGGCCTGGTTCATGGCTGGCGCGAGGGCAACCACGGCGTCGGTGGCGAGCACCAGGGTGGTCAGCAAATCATCGGCGATGCCTTGGGCCAGGCGGGCGATCAGGTCGGCCGTGGCTGGGGCGATCAGCACCAGGTCGGCCCACTTGGCCAGTTCGATATGACCCATGGCGGCTTCGGCCGCCGGGTCGAGCAGATCCAGGTGGACCGGGTGCCCGGACAGGGCCTGCATGGTCAGCGGGGTGATGAATTCACTGCCGCCGCGAGTCATGACGACCCGTACTTCCGCGCCCTGGTCGATAAGCCTGCGGACCAGCTCGGCGCTCTTGTAGGCGGCAATGCCGCCGCCGACGCCCAGAACGATGCGTTTCCGATACAGCCGCTGCATAGGCCTGCCTTTCGATTTCAATGGTCAGTGCAGGACGAACCCCACGGCAGCAGCCTGCCCTGGGTGCAAATCGCCTGCAAAAAAGATGGGCTACGATATCACAGCGACCGCTACGGAACAGCGGCGCCCACAATCAGGGAGATGCTATGAGTATTCGCGACTGGCCGGTGGCCGAGCGGCCACGGGAGAGGTTACTGGAGTTGGGATCGGCGAGTCTTTCGGACGCCGAGCTTTTGGCGATTTTCTTGCGCACGGGTGTGTCGGGTAAAAGCGCCGTGGACCTGGCGCGACATCTGCTGCATCAATTTGGTGGCCTGCGGGTTTTGCTCGAGGCTGATCTGCGTACCTTCAACGCACATCTGGGGCTGGGCCCGGCGAAATTCGCGCAGTTGCAGGCCGTGCTGGAGATGGGGCGTCGGCATCTGGCCGAAAATTTGCGGCGGGAATCGGTGCTGGAGAGCCCGCTGGCCGTGCGGGACTACCTCAAGGCCATGTTGCGTCACGAGCCTCATGAAGTGTTTGGATGTCTGTTCCTCGATTCCCGGCATCGGGTGCTGGCGTATGAGGCGCTGTTTCGCGGTTCCATCGACAGTGCGAGTGTCTATCCCCGGCAGGTGGTCAAGCGCGCCCTGGCCCATAACGCCGCAGCGTTGATCCTGTGCCACAACCACCCCTCCGGCAACACCGAGCCCAGCCAGGCCGACCGGGTACTCACTGAGCGGCTTCAGGAAGCACTGGAGTTGATCGATGTGCGGGTGCTCGACCACTTCATCGTCGGCGATGGTGAGCCGCTGTCCATGGCGGAGTATGGGTGGATGTGAAGTAGCGGGAAGCTATCAGCTTCAAGCTTCAAGCTAGAGCGGTTTGCTCTTGACTTGCGCTTGAAGCTTGAAGCTTGAAGCTACGGCTTGAAGCTGATCTTCGAATAATCCTGCCGCCCAAACGGGCTGACCGAGTAACCCTGCACATCCTTGCGGGTCAGGGCGAACGCGGTCGGGTGCGCCAGGGGCAGCCACAGGGCCTGTTGCTGGATCTGCGCCTGGGCCTGCTCATAGAGTTTGGTGCGCACGCCCTGCTCGCTGGTGGTTTTGCCGGCACTGATCACTTTATCCAGGTCCGGGTTGCAATAGCGGGCGAAGTTGGTGCCGGACTTGAGTGCCGCGCAGGAAAACTGCGGCGTGAGGAAGTTGTCCGGGTCACCGTTGTCACCGGCCCAGCCCATGAACAGCAAGTCATGTTCGCCGGCCTTGGCGCGACGGATCAGTTCGCCCCATTCGATCACGCGAATCTCGGCCTGAATGCCGATCTGCGCCAGGTCGGCCTGCAGCAGCTGCGCGCCCAGGCTGGGGTTGGGGTTCAGCAGGCTGCCGGAAGGGCGGGTCCAGATGGTGGTCTGAAAGCCGTCCTTCAAACCGGCCCTGGCCAGAAGATCACGGGCCTTGGCCGGGTCATGGGCGTAACCGGGCAAGTTTTTGGCGTAGCTCCAGGTGTTCGGAGGGTAGGGGCCCTTGGCCGCTTCGGCGGTGCCCTCGAAAACGGCCTTGAGGTAGCTGGCCTTGTCGAAGGCCAGGTTGACGGCTTGTCGAACCTCGGGCTTGTCGAAGGGCGGGTGCTGGCTGTTGATCGCCACGAACGCGGTCATGAAGGCGTCGGTCTGCGCCACTTTCAACGTCGGCTCCTGCCTGGCGGCCTGGACGTCCTGCGGCTTGGGTGACAGGGCGATCTGGCATTCGTTGCGCCGCAGTTTTTGCAGGCGCACATTCGCGTCCGGCGTGATGGCGAAGATCAGCGGATCCACCTGGGGCTTGCCGGCGAAATAGTCGTGGTTGGCCTTGTAGCGAATCGAAGCGTCTTTCTGGAACCGGTTGAAAATGAACGGGCCTGTGCCGATGGGCTGATTGTTGAGTGCTTCTGGCGTACCGGCTTTCATCAACTGATCGGCGTATTCGGCCGAATAGATGGAGGCAAAGCCCATGCTCAAGGTGGCCAGGAAGGTCGAATCCGCATGATCGAGGATGAAGCGCACGGTCAGCGGGTCCAGCGCGTCGATTTTCTTGATCAAGCTCGGTAGCTGCATGGACTGGGCGTGGGGGAAACCGCTCTGGGCGATTTTGTGCCAAGGGTTTGCCGGGTCAAGCATGCGTTCGAAGCTGAACTTGACGTCCTCGGCGGTCAGATCGCGGCGCGGCGTGAAGTAATCGGTCCGGTGGAATTTGACCTGGGGGCGCAGCTTGAACACGTAGGTCAGTCCATCGGACGAGACTTCCCAGCTCTCGGCGAGGCTGGGGATGACCTTGCCGCTGGCGGTGTCGAAATCCACCAGGCGATTCATCAGCACGTCGGCGGATGCGTTGGTGGTGGTCAGCGAATTGTACTGAACGACATCGAATCCTTCCGGGCTGGCCTCGGTGCAAACGCTCAGGGCGGCGGCCTGGGCCAGCGGGCTGATCAGCAGAGGGGCGAGCAACAGTGGGAGGGCAGCGAGGCGCATGGTCGGTTTCCTGTGCAAGTCGAAGGCCCATCTGCATGTGCAGTCTGGAAAAGACCTACCCTAGTGGCCTCGTTGGAAAATGACTATCCCCTTTTTGCATTTTCCGGCACCCTGCGACGCTGTATTAACGGCTCAAGCTCGGCATCGGTTAAAAAAACCGGCCTGCAGCGACGAGCGGTCAAAGGCGGCGCCAGCCTGTGCCCCAGCCGTTCGGGGGCGTTACGCGTCGCTTTCCAACGAAGACAAATCACACCGGCAGTTGTTGCACTGTGGTCTTTCTGGTATAAAGCAGCGCTCTTTTCTAGGGGCCCGGTTCCTTCACTGTAGGTGTAGCCGGTAAGACCCTTAAAGAAACGCGGCGCCTGGCGCC
>LNAP01004929.1_pt1 | contig 12056 bp, 14 predicted proteins | sample 602601 | NCBI WGS metagenome assembly LNAP01 (sample SAMN02440304, study PRJNA202911) | soil metagenome | biome: Subtropical and temperate rainforests or woodlands; isolation source: soil samples (1 kg each in a 20% v/v slurry with milli Q water) were... ... | reverse complement strand
TCTCCTCTGGCGTGCAGGGGCCTACTCTCGGGGGAACCTTGGTCACTGCCACTGCCAACGTCCTTGGAGTGTTCAGTGGGACACGAACAACGGCAACGGGACGTCAGCGAGCAGCGTGCGACTGACGCCTCCCAGTACCACTTCACTGATCCTGGGGCGGCTGTAGGCGCCAAAGACGATCAGATCGGCCCCCATGGCCAGGGCATGGTCGCGGATGACCTCTGCCACAGGTTTGCTTGCCGAATCGGTGCGTTCGAGATTGACCACCACGCCATGGCGAGCCAGATAGTGAGCCATGTCCGATCCCGGCTCCTCACCATGCCATTCTGCTTTGCGCGCGGCGTCGACGATCAGCAGATCGACGGCCTCGGCGGCAATCAGCAATGGCAGAGCATCAGCGACGGCACGGCGCGCCTGACGGCTCGCGTTCCAGGCCACGACAATCCGCCGGCCGAGTTGCTGGCCACTCCAATCGTCGGGAACGAGCAGCAACGGCACACCCGTTTGTTGCAGCACGTCAATGGCCGACCAGGCAAACGGCGCTCCGGGTGTCTTGGGGTGGCTGACCACCAGCACATCGCAATACAAGGAATGCAGCGCCATGCCGACGCCCGATTCAACGTAGGGGATCACGCGAAATTCGGGCGCCACGCCGTGGCGGACCGCTGGGTATTGGCCCACACCAGGCCTGTCGCGTCGCGTGCAAACACCCCGGCCCGCCCATCGCGGTAATCGAACGCGGCGATCGGATCGGCCGTGCGCCCGCCCAGGCTGGCCCAGCGCTGGACCGCGCTTTGCCAGACATTGGCGGCGCAGTTGGCTTCGCCCGCCGCGAACAATACAAACCCGCCGGCGAGGTCGGGCAGGATCGCCGGCGCCACATTATGGCGCGATACATAGTAGCTGCGGCCCACCCAGGCGGCCGCGGGCCCCGCCGGCTCCCGGCACAGCTCGCGATCCGTGCAATAGCGGTAATCGTCCCAGGCATAGCGCCGGAAGGCATCGGTCTTGTCGCTGGTTTCAGCGGGGGAAAGATTGGCCACGCGCTCCTGGCTGGGGTAATCCACATAGGCCACTTCGGCGTAATTGCCATGTTCCTGCTCAATGGCCTCGTGCACCAGGCGCGCGCTGGCGATATGGTCGGGATGGTCGTGCCCTATGCAGCGCCAGCATAGGTCGGCGTAGGGTATCGTAATGCTGTCATCCATGTGCCGGATCGTGGACGGCTGGTATTCCTGGATGATCTGGCGGATGGTGGCCACCAGTTCCGGACGCGTGTAGGTTTCGACGGCCGGCCCCAGGGATTCCACCGCGCTGCCGGGCACCGATTCGGCCTTGCTCAAGGGGGTCAGGCTGCCCCAGCCCTTGCCCAGCCATGGGTCTTTCAGGCGCATGTGCAACAACTGCACGCGCTTGTTGCCATTCAATGTGTAGCGGGCCAGGCGCCGCGTGCCTATGGTGGCGTAGCTTTCGGCCCAGATATTGGGTTCCTGCGCCATATAGGCATAGGCCGCGCGCACGCCCCGTTCCCGCCCCAGCATATAGCCCTCGCCTTCGCCCCTCTCGCTGGCCGTCAGATACACCACCTGCACGCAGCCGCCGGCGTTGATGGTGGATTCGATATCGGGGTTCATGAAGAGCAGATCGTCGTCCTGGTGCGGAACGAACACCAGATCTTTCATGCCATGGCACTGGATCAGCGACGGCCCCGCCACGGCTGTGCCAACGCCGCCCGCCAAAACCAGGGCGCAACACCAGGCGAACAATGAGCGAATGACTTTCAAGATTTTTCTGGAAAATGAGGTAGTGCGATTCTATTCCTTTTTTTTCTGGCCGGTGGAACAAATTGCATGGAGTTTACCGTTGGCTGGGGCGAGCCCGTCCAGCTGAGCGTGTAGGCGGCGCCGCGGCGCACATTGCCGACCAGCGCCGGACGGAAACAGGCCAGGTTGGTGCCGCCGGCAAGCCTGACGCTGGGGTACACGATGCCCATGGATCCCTGTTCGAGCAGTTGCACCGCCAGCTTCTGCGAAGCGACATAGCTGACCGGATCCAGGCAAGCCTTGAAGTGCGCGGCCTGGCGCAGGTCGTGGAATTCGGCGCTGAAATCGGCCAATAGCGCCTGGTAGCTGACGGTGTCGTGGAAATAGTCGATTTCGGCGTATTCCACGATCTTATGGAAAACGATCTCGGCCAGGGCGGTGTCCGCGTCGAAGGCGCAATACCAGGCGCCGCGGGCGCCGGTATTGAAGCGGCTGCCTTCGGGGCGCGCGTAGGTATAAGCGGCATTGATCATGCGGAAATTCGGCACCCCGAAGACCAGTTCATCCACGCCTATGCCCGGCATGGCGCCGCGTTCGGCGGCAAGGCGCTGGTTGGTGGCGTTGTCGAGATCGAACAAGTCTTTCAAGTGGGCCGCGCTATGGGCCAGCGGGGCCAGCACGGAGTCCTCCTGGTCGACGAAGCGCGAAGGCAAGAGGCGCCAGGTATCGAGCTGGCGCACCAGCGTTAGCGGCGGCGCTCGCACGCTACATGCCGCCGCGGCGGGCGTCAAGCAAGGCGCGCACCGTTTGCATGGCGAGCATGCCGCCTTCCTGCATATAGCGCAGCGGCGTCTTGCCGCCGAAGATGATGTTGCGGTTCGGCATGCCTACCCATTGGTCGGCGAGATCGTCGCCGTAAATAATATGCAAAGCCTTGTAGATGCCCAGCAGGTAGGAAATGCGCGTGATGCGATCGACTTCGAGCACGCGGCCGGGCTTTTTCTTCCATTCGTAGAAAGCGCTGCTGGACACGCCGCCCAGCAAATTGCAGGCTTCTTCGTCGCGCAGCTTCCATGCCTGGGCAAGCTTGAAAAAGCCTTGCAGGGCCGATTTGGACAGTCGTTCGCGCGCGGCCTTGTCGTTGAGGTCGATGACGGCCGCGGGCTCGAAGCGGCTAAGGGGATAAGCATAGGCCAGACTCATGGTATTCCTCCGGTTATGGATATTTTATACTCCATTTACGGATACATCAAGAGCCGGCCCGCCCCGCCCTACGCGGCGCGCCGGCTCCGCGGGCGTCATTCTTCATATAGCTTGGGCGCATTATGCCCCCAGCTTATAAATAATGAGCAAAGTATTCGTTCTGTTTTGATGCGTATCTCTTTAGTCTTGAGTCTGTACCGGGAAATGCCCATACCTAAAGGATGCACACATGCTGTTGCCCAAGCTGATCAAGACACTGATAGTCGCCGGACTATTCGCCGCGCATGGCGCCAATGCCGCGGAAGTTTCCCTGCTCAATGTGTCGTACGACCCGACGCGCGAGCTGTACCAGGAATTCAACCAGGCCTTCGCCAAGCACTGGAAGGAAAGCACGGGCGATACCGTGACCATCAAGCAGTCGCACGGCGGCTCCGGCAAGCAGGCGCGCTCGGTCATAGACGGCATCGACGCCGATGTGGTGACGCTGGCCCTGGCCTCGGACATCGACGCCATCGCCGAACGCGGCGCCATCAAGCCCGGCTGGCAAAAACATTATCCCCTGAACAGTTCGCCATACACCTCCACCATCGTTTTCCTGGTCCGCAAGGGCAATCCCAAGCAAATCAAGGACTGGGACGACCTGGTCAAGCCGGGCATTTCCGTCATCACCCCCAACCCGAAAACCTCGGGCGGCGCGCGCTGGAACTATCTGGCCGCCTGGGGCTATGCGCTGAAACTGCCCGGCGGCAATGAGGAAAAGGCCCAGCAATTCGTCGCCAAGCTGTTCAAGCAAGTGCCAGTGCTGGATTCCGGCGCCCGCGGATCGACCACCACCTTTGTCGAGCGCGGCATAGGCGACGTGCTGCTGGCATGGGAAAACGAAGCCCTTCTGGCCATCAAGGAACTGGGCCCGGACAAGGTCGAAATCGTGGCGCCTTCGGTCAGCATCCTGGCCGAGCCTCCGGTCGCCATCGTCGACAAGGTCGTCGACAAGAAAGGCACGCGCAAAGTCGCCGAAGCCTACCTGCAATACTTGTACAGCGACGAGGGCCAGGACATCGCCGGCAAGAATTACTACCGGCCCACTTCGGAAAAAATCGCCGCCAAGTATGCCAGCCAGTTTCCGAACGTGAAGCTGTTTACCATCGATGACATCGCCGGCGGCTGGGACAAGGTGCAGAAAGCCCACTTTGGCGACGGCGGCGTGTTCGACCAGATCTACCAGCCCGGCAAGAAATAGGCAGCGCCCACAACACCACACACCGCGCCGGCCCTTTGCGGCCGGCGTTCCGCCGCAACCCAAAGAGCCATACCTATGCCCAGCATCGCCGGCCCTCTCGTCAAGGGCTCTTCTGCCTTTCGCGTCATCCCAGGGTTCAATATCACCCTGGGATTTACCTTGTTATACCTGGGGCTGATCGTGCTGATCCCCCTGTCGGCCGTATTCCTGAAAACCTTCACCCTGAGCTGGGAGGGGTTCTGGGCCGCCGTCACATCGGACCGCGTCATGGCCTCGTACCGCCTGAGCTTCGGCGCGTCCCTGGCGGCGGCCGCCATCAACGTGGTTTTCGGCAGCATTGTGGCCTGGGTGCTGGTGCGCTATCGCTTCCCCGGCAAGAGGCTGGTCGATTCCCTGGTCGACCTGCCTTTCGCGCTGCCCACGGCGGTCGCCGGCATCGCCCTTACCGCCCTTTACGCGCCCAACGGCTGGATAGGCCAGCATCTCGAACCGCTAGGCATCAAAGTCGCTTTCACCCCGCTGGGCATAGTCGTCGCCCTTACCTTCATAGGCCTGCCCTTCGTCGTCAGGACGGTGCAGCCGGTGCTGGAAGAAGCCGAGCGCGAACTGGAGGAAGCCGCCGCGAGCCTGGGCGCGAACCGCCTGCAGACGTTTGTCCGCGTCGTGTTCCCCACCATACTGCCCGCCCTGCTGACCGGCTTCGCCATGGCTTTCGCCCGCGCCACCGGGGAATACGGTTCGGTGATCTTCATTGCCGGCAACATGCCCATGATCTCGGAAATCACCCCTCTGCTTATCGTCACCAAGCTTGAGCAATACGATTACGCCGGCGCCACCGCCATCGCCGTCGTCATGCTGTCCATTTCCTTCATTCTTTTGCTGGCCATCAACCTGCTGCAAGCCTGGACGCGCCAGCGCACCCAGGCGACGAGGAACAAATAATATGGCCGCCTTCGACATCGCCCTTCCCGCGGCAATGATCCCGTCCGCCAAGCCCGCCCGCATGCCCTCGGCCATACTGGAACCGCGCTGGCTGCGGTATGCGCTGATCGCCACCGCTTTCCTTTTCCTCGCGCTGTTCCTGTTCGTGCCTTTGCTGGCGGTCTTCGCCGAGGCCTTCAGAAAAGGCTGGGACGCCTATATCGCCGCCATCGTCGAGCCCGATGCCGTCTCGGCCATCCGCCTGACGCTGCTGGCCGCCCTGATAGCGGTGCCCATGAACCTGGTGTTCGGCGTCAGCGCGGCCTGGGCCATCGCCAAGTTCGAATTCCGCGGCAAGAACCTGCTGATTACGCTGATCGACCTGCCCTTCTCCGTATCGCCCATCATTTCCGGCCTCATCTATGTGCTGATCTTCGGCGCCCAGGGATGGCTCGGGCCCTGGCTGTACGAGCACGATATCAAGATCCTGTTCGCCGTGCCCGCCATCGTGCTGGCCACCATCTTCGTCACCTTTCCCTTCGTCGCCCGCGAACTGATACCGCTGATGCAGTCGCAAGGCAGCGAAGAGGAGGAAGCCGCGCTGGTGCTGGGCGCCTCGGGCTGGCAGACGTTCTGGCACGTCACGCTGCCCAATATCAAGTGGGGGCTGCTGTACGGCGTCATTCTTTGCAATGCGCGGGCCATGGGGGAATTCGGCGCCGTGTCCGTGGTGTCGGGGCATATACGCGGCATGACCAACACCATCCCGCTGCACGTCGAAATCCTCTACAACGAATACAATTTTTCAGCGGCGTTCGCCGTGGCATCCCTGCTGGCCCTGCTGGCCCTGGTCACGCTCGCCCTGAAGTCCTGGATCGAATGGCGCACCCAGCGCACGCCCACACCTTCTGCGCAGGAGCATTGAACATGAGCATAGAAGTACGCAATATACACAAGCGGTTCGGGAATTTTGCCGCGCTGAACGACGTTTCCCTTAAATTCCCCGACGGCAAGCTGACCGCGCTGCTGGGGCCTTCCGGCTGCGGCAAGACCACCCTGCTGCGCATCGTCGCCGGGCTCGAATTCCCCGATTCCGGGCAGATCCTGCTGGACAATGAAAGCGCGACGGAAAGGCATGTGCGCGAGCGCCAGGTCGGCTTCGTGTTCCAGCACTATGCCTTGTTCAAGCACATGAGCGTATTCGAGAATATTGCCTTCGGCCTGCGCGTCAAGCCGCGCAGGGACCGCCCTTCCGAAGCGCAGATACGCGAAAAAGTCACCAGGCTGCTGGAGCTCGTGCAACTGGACTGGCTGGCCGACCGCAAGCCATCCGCATTGTCCGGCGGCCAACGCCAGCGCATCGCCCTGGCGCGCGCCCTGGCCGTGGAGCCGCGCGTATTGCTGCTGGACGAACCCTTCGGCGCCCTCGACGCCCAGGTGCGCAAGGAACTGCGACGCTGGCTGCGCCGGCTGCACGATGAACTGCAGGTCACCAGCATATTCGTCACCCACGACCAGGAAGAAGCGCTCGAGGTCGCCGATGAGATCGTGGTCATGAACCGCGGCAGGATAGAACAGGCCGGCGCGCCCGCCTCCGTGTACAACCAGCCGGCCACGCCTTTCGTGTACAGCTTCCTGGGCAATGTGAACCTGTTCCACGGCCGCGTCCACAATGGCTTTCTGGAAACCGGCGGCGCGGCGTTCGATGCGCCCGACCACCGCGACGCGCGCGATACCAGCGGCACGGCCTACGTGCGCCCGCACGATATCGACATCGAGCGCTACACCGAGGGCGCCCGGGGGCTGGTGGTTCGGCTGGAGCGGGTCCATGCCATAGGGCCGCTGGCCCAGCTGGAACTCAGGCGCAGCGACAACGCCGAGCTGATCGAGGCCGTGATCTCGCAGGAACGCTACTCCCAGCTGCAATTGAAGGAACATGAAACCCTGGTGGTCAGGCCCAGGCAGGTGCATATCTTCCTGGACCAGGCGGCCTGACAGGCGCGGCCGGCGGCCTTGTTGCCCATGCGCATCGGCGCATCGGCTGCAAAGCCTCAATGCGTGGACCTTAGTGCGTGGATAACAGGACTACGCCGACGATGATGACCATGCATCCCAGCCATCGCATGGTCGAAACCTTTTCCTTCAGGATGAAGAAGCCGGCGAATGTCGCCATCATCATGGACATTTCGCGCAAGGGAGCCACCACGCTGACATCGGCCCCCTGCTGCAAGGCGTACAGGACCAGGATATAGGCCATGGGCGACAGTATGCCCACCATCAGCGCCAGCCCCCATTTGCCGCGCATCTGCCGCAGCATGTGGGCGCGCCTCATCCAGGTGCTGGGCGCCAGCAACAGCGTGCCGCAGCAGGCGGAAAGCCAATCCAGCATGACCGGCGCGACCAGCAGCACCTTGACGCTATAGGCGTCGCTCAGGCTGTAGGCGGCGATGAACAAGCCTATCAGCAGGCCCCAGCGTATGCCTATCCAGGCCTGGGGCTGGGCAAACTGGCGCCAGTTGCCCTGCGTGGCGATCAGGAGTATGCCCGCCACCACGCTGCATATCCCCAGCACGCCCAAAGCCGAAGGGATTTCGGCCAGCCAGAGGAAAGCGCCGGCGCTGGCCAGCAAGGGGCCGGTGCCCCGCGCGATGGGATAGACCACGGAAAGGTCGGCCACGTTGTAGCCGCGCAGCAAACAGATGCTGTATCCAAGATGCAAGGCGCTGGACAGCCCGATGAACGCCGCCACCGGCCAGCTCCAGGCCATGCCGTCGTTCCACAGGATGTATGCGACCCATGGGGCGTAGATTACCGTCGAGCAAAGCCGATAGGCGAAGACGAACGATGCCCCGGCGCCGGCCGCCCGCTTGGAAATCAGGTTCCAGGCCGCATGCAGGCCGGCAGCGATGACGACCAGCAGGAACACCTGGAGCGTCATCGCCGCGGTGCCATGATGGGCCGCCAGCCCGGCTTCAGAGAATTTCTGCGAGGACGGCGGCCGGCCGGCACAAGCGCGTGCCCTTGTCCGTGACGACAAAAGGACGGTTCAGCAGGATGGGGTGTTCGGCCATGGCATCGAGCAATTGCCCGTCGCTTACGGCCGGGTCGCCGAGCCCGAGTTCCTCGAACAAGGCTTCCTTGCTGCGTATGGCCTCGCGCACCGACAGCCCGGCGCCCTGGATAAGAGCCGCCAGTTCGCCGCGCGTCAGGGGCGTCTTGAGGTATTCGACAACCTCGGCCTGGATGCCGCGGTCCTGCAGCATTTGCAATGCGTCGCGCGAAGTGCCGCAACGAGGATTATGATAGATCGTGGTCATCGCCGTACATGCCAAATATATGTAATGGATCTGACATCTTAGCCCAGTTTCGATCGCGCCCAGGGAGCAATCATGAAGTTTCTTCGACCCGCCAGCATCGCCTCGCACACCCTCATCGCCCTCGCATGCGCCGTGCCGCCATCCGCGGCCTACGCCCAGTTGAAAGTCGGCGCGCCGGCGCCCGACTTCACTCTCGAAGCCACGCTCGGCGGCAACGCGTTTCCGTTCACCCTGAACGAGGCCCTCGAGAAAGGCCCGGTCGTGCTGTATTTTTATCCGGCCGCGTTCACCAAAGGCTGCACCATCGAAGCGCACGATTTTGCCGAGGCGACCGACGAATACAAGCAGTACGGCGCCACCGTGCTGGGCGTCTCGGCCGACAAGCTGGACAAGCTGAAGGAATTCTCGGTCGACGCCTGCCGCAGCAAATTCGCCGTGGGGGCCGACCCGCAAGCCAAAGTCATCAAGGCCTATGATGCCAACATGGCTTTCAAGCCGAACATGGCGAACCGCATTTCCTATGTCATTACGCCGGACCATAAAATCTACTATGAATACACCAGCCTGGACCCCGACGGCCACGTCGCCAACACCATGGCGGCGGTCAAGAAATGGGCGGCGTCCAAGCCCTGAATGCGTGCCGATGCGGGCCGGGCTGGCGCCGCGGGCGCATGATCCGGCGCCGCTTTCAATGGTAAAGTATGGCGATCATAGGCCAGAAAGCGATGGGTATCTCATGACCTCGATTTATTCTTTTTCGGCCCAGGGGCTGGCGGGCGGCGAGGTCGCCTTGTCGCGCTACGAGGGCCAGGTGCTGCTGGTGGTCAACGTGGCGTCCGAGTGCGGATTCACGCCTCAGTACCAGGGCCTCGAAGCCCTGTACCGGGAATACCGCGAGCGCGGCTTTGCCGTGCTGGGTTTCCCCTGCGATCAATTCGGCCACCAGGAGCCCGGCAGCGCCGACGAAATCGCCAGTTTTTGCTCCACCAATTACGGCGTGAGCTTCCCCATGTTCGCCAAGATAGAAGTCAATGGCCCGCAGGCCCATCCCCTCTTCGCCTGGCTGAAAAGCGAAAAGGCCGGCGTGCTGGGCAGCCAGAACATCAAGTGGAACTTCACCAAATTCCTGCTGGGCCGCGATGGGCGGGTGCTGCAGCGCTATGGCTCTATCACCAAGCCCGAAGCCTTGCGCGGCGACATCGAAAAAGCGCTGGCGGCCCAGGCCTGACTGAACAAGAACCACAAGGACTTTCATGATAGATCTGTATTACTGGACCACCCCCAACGGCCACAAAATCACCCTGTTTCTGGAAGAAAGCGGCCTGCCCTACAAAATCTTCCCCGTCAATATCGGCAAGGGCGAGCAGTTCCAGCCGGAATTCCTCCAAATCGCGCCCAACAACCGCATTCCCGCCATAGTCGATCATGCCCCGGCCGACGGCGGCGAGCCTGTTTCGGTCTTCGAATCGGGCGCCATATTGCTATACCTGGCCGACAAGACCGGCCAGTTCATACCGGGCGCATTGCGCGACCGGGTGCAGGCGCTGCAGTGGCTCTTCTGGCAAATGGGCGGGCTGGGGCCCATGGCCGGGCAGAACCACCATTTCAGCAACTACGCCGTGGAAAAAATCCCTTACGCCGTCGACCGCTATGTGCGTGAAACCGGCCGCCTGTACAAAGTGCTGGATCACCGATTGGCCGGCCGCGAATTCATCGCCGATGAGTATTCGATCGCCGACATGGCCTGCTACCCCTGGATAGTGCCGCATGAGCGCCAGGGGCAGGACCTGAACGACTTCCCGAATGTGAAGCGCTGGTTCGACGCGATACGCGCGCGCCCCGCCACGATCCGCGCCTACGACAGGGCCGGACAGATCAACCCGGCGCCCGCGGCGCACGACGAGGCGGCGCGCAAGATACTCTTCGGGCAGGACGCCGCCACCGTCAAATAAGAAAAGAAGCATGATGAAACTTCCTATCCAAGCACTGCGCCTGGCGCTGGCGGCCGGCGCCGCGGGCCTGCTGACGGCATGCGCGAGCGGGCCATCGCCCAATATATCCCTGATCCCGGCGGAAACGGCGGAACAGACCAGCAAGGAGGGCCTGTTCGTCCAGGCGGTCAAATGGGAGCACAAGAAACCCGGCTGCGAGGGCGACTGCCCGACCGTGAAGCTGGATTCGGTGGTCTTTCCCGGTATTACGCGCCTGACCGCGCTGGTGGACCACGCGCTGGCCCTGATGACCGGCATAGGAAACAGCCAGGCCCCGGCCTACGCCACGGTGGCCGAATACGAGGATTATTTCTGGAAGACGGCGGCGCCGCGCGATTCGACTCTGCTGGCCGCCAAGACGCGCTACCGCAATAAGCATCTGACGGTGGTCGAGCTCAATACCTGGCAGTACTTCACGGGCGCCGCCCATGGGATATCGGCGACGCAGTTCCTGAACTGGGACAATAACAGCGGCAAGGTGCTGAGCCTGGCCAGTGTGCTGGAGCCCGGCAAGCAGGACGCTTATGTGGCGGCCCTGAAAGCGGCGCATAGCCTGTGGCTGGCGAAGAATGCCGACGCGCGGCAGGATCCGGAAAGCTATAACCGGATCTGGCCTTTCCAGGCAAGCACCAATTTCGCTTTTACCGACCAGGGTTTGCTGGTGAAGTACGATTCCTATGAGATCGCGCCGTATTCGTCGGGGCAGCCGGAGCTGTTGGTACCCTATGGCGATCTGCAAGGCATACTGCGGCCGGAGTTCATGCCGGCGTGAATGGGGTAAGTCGCGGCGAGGCTGTTTCTCGGTTGTTCTTCTGACATGTGATTTGTTCTTTAGACGTGTGATTTGTTCTTTAGACGTGTGATTTGTTCTTTAGACGTGTGATTTGTTCTTTAGACGTGTGATTTGTTCTTTAGACGTGTGCCGGTTCCTGGTGACCTTGTTCTGCGACGCGTTGCCGGTCCAGCGCCTGCGCGCTGGACACCGCCCCGCCTAGCTCGTCCGCCCCGTCCGGGGCTCCCTTCGCGATCGGCTGGCTCGGCCCCGGACGGCGCGCCACAAGGCCCCCAGGACCCGACCCACTGCGTATCATTAATTGTTTCGCCGTTGGGGCGGGTGGGGTGCTTGGCATTTTTCTGTGGTGTCGGCGGCTGGCCGAAGATTTTGCGGGGCCGCCAAAAAGTCGATCCCCGCCGGATCGCCTTTTTGGCATTCGGGCTGATAGGTTGAGAGGCTGCTGGGTTTGAGGCTTGCCGATATGTATTTGATTGTTGGGTCGTTAATTGGATCGCTGCCTGAATGTTGGGATCGGCAAGTTGTTGCCAGGCTTGATCTCGGCGCCATACAACACCGTAGCCTGGCCAGCACCGTAGACCATATCAGCCTCAACGCCCAAGCGGGCCGGCTGGCGGCCCGCGCCGGGCGAGCGTGCAAATTCTTCCGCCAGCCGCAACCATCACGCAAGAATGCCAAGCACTCAGTCCGTCCCGGCAGAGATATGAAATCTGGGATGCAGTCGTTGGCGCGGTGGTGGAAGGTAGCGGTCCGTCCGGGGCCGAGCGAGCCGATCGTGAAGGGAGCGCGAAGGCGCGGACGAACTAGGCGAGGCGGGGTCCGGCGCGC
>LNAP01004927.1_pt1 | contig 12059 bp, 11 predicted proteins | sample 602601 | NCBI WGS metagenome assembly LNAP01 (sample SAMN02440304, study PRJNA202911) | soil metagenome | biome: Subtropical and temperate rainforests or woodlands; isolation source: soil samples (1 kg each in a 20% v/v slurry with milli Q water) were... ... | reverse complement strand
CGGACGCGCTAACCCAACCCATCCTGGTAACCTCATCTGGCGCATTGGCCCAGGCAGTCACTCCCAGAGCCGATAAAAAGCCCGCGACAGTAACCTTTACCGTTTTCTTGAGTAACATTTATATCTCCATTCCATTGTCTAAACCAATATGTAGGTTTAATGCTTCGGATTCAAATGTTATGCCGCGAAACTTAGCTGTAGCTTAGTTCGGCGCTGAATCACCGCCTTCGGCGGCCAGGGGTTGTACGGCACGCGATCAGTATTCGCAGATAGACACATCGGGAACCTTCTGGTTCACTCGACCGCCAGGCTACTTCAAATATGATCGCAACACCTCAGCCAGCTGGCTGACCTCTTGTTCGCGCTCTGCCGTTGATAAACCCTCCGCAGCTACGTGCTCGCGAATCTGGCCCTCCAGCACCTCGACCATTAGGCCGTTTACCGCTCCGCGGATAGCCGCAATCTGCTGAAGTATCCCAAGACACTCGTTCTCCGCTTCTATCGCTGCCCCCAGGGCAGCCGTCTGGCCGTGAATTCGCCGCACCCGTGCTAGGAGGCGGTTCTTGTTTTTAACCGTGTGCGCCATTCAAATCTCGCTGGAAAAATAGAATACTGGGGTATCGTATATACGGGTCTAGATTAGAGGTTCACAATGAATGACACATCAGCTCGTTGGCAGCATTCCCACGTATTTGATGAAGGCAACCCTATTGCACAACGCAGGGTCCGCTGGGCTGTATGGTTAACGGCTACGATGATGGTCGCCGAGATAGTGGGCGGCTGGTGGTACAACTCCATGGCCTTGCTTGCGGACGGCTGGCACATGAGCTCGCACGCCTTGGCGCTTGGTCTTTCCGTCGTTGCCTATGCCGCTGCCAGACGGTACTCAGAAGATCGACGTTTTGCCTTTGGCACCTGGAAAATCGAAGTTCTAAGCGGGTACACCAGCGCCATGATGTTGCTGGGAGTGGCCGGTTTGATGCTTTTCCAATCAGTCGAAAGGCTCTTTTCTCCAACCGAAATCCACTACAACCAAGCAATCAGCATTGCTGTTGTCGGTCTGCTGGTGAATCTTGCCTGTGCGTGGCTGTTACGAGAAGATCATGGGCATCATCATGCGCCCCATACGGGAGAAGCCACAGCGCACCATCACCACGATCTGAACCTGCGTTCAGCGTACCTGCATGTCATTACCGATGCGGCGACCTCCGTCTTGGCAATGGTGGCGCTCTTGGGCGGAAAACTCTGGGGCGCTGCCTGGCTGGACCCAGTCATGGGGATTGTCGGTGCCGTTCTTGTGACCTTGTGGGCGCTGGGCCTGTTACGCGAGACTGGCCGCGTGCTGCTGGATGCAGAAATGGACAAATCAGTGGTAGGTGAAATCCGCGACGTTTTACGTCAGATCCCCACGGTGCAGGTCACCGACTTGCATGTATGGCGAGTCGGCAAAGGCAAGTATGCCTGTATTGTTTCGCTCGCCACGTCAAGTTTAATCACGGCAGACCAGATTCGGCAGCAACTGAGCATTCACGAAGAACTCGCCCATGTAACCGTGGAGATAAACAATTTGCATACATAAGAACTAGGCGTAGCCGGTCCGCTACGCCTAGTTCTTTCGCCTCTTACACGGTGAGGTGTTCATACAGAATGACCGTGCCGACGCCGATTAGCGCTAACCCGCCAAGAACCTCCGCCCACTTGCCGGCCACGTTGCCAACCAACCGGCCGATCATGACACCTAGCGTCACCATAAGGAAAGTTGCTAAGCCAATGGCCGCCGCCGTTATCAGAATATTGTTGTCGATAAAGGCGAGACTGACGCCCACAGCCATCGCATCAATGCTGGTGGCGAACCCCGTGGCGGCAAGTAACCAAAACGAGTGACGGATTGCAGGAGTGGCTTCGGGCTTCCCAGCCCGAAGGCCGTTGCGTATCATCAACGCGCCCAAAACTAAGAGAAGGATAAAAGCGATCCAATGGTCCCAATCTGCGACGAACTCCGCTGCGATGGAACCGAGTGCCCATCCAACCAACGGCGTGATGGCTTCGATTACACCAAAAATAATACCGGTTCTTAGCGCTTCTGATATGCGAGGATTGCGAAGGGCAGTACCTTTGCCCACGGCGGCAGCAAACGCGTCGGTCGACATGGCCAACGCCAGGATCATCGTAGAAACAAAATTCATGTGGGAGTCGTTCCAGCCGAGCGACACATGGACTTTCCGGTACGGCTCGGCAGCGCACTGGAAAAGTCTATGGTCTCGCCATGCCTGTCGGCCGCTTGCGCCATGGCGTTGGAGCCAAGAATGTTGACGCAACCCTTTCGCGTGACGTCGAAAGTAGGCTACTCCCCAAAGAGGAAGGCTAATTCTATCACTGGCCGTACAAGCCATCCAAGCTGCGTTCGTGTAATCCCAAAGGCACTTGAACGCACGCGGATTCCTGAACTGAACAACTGGGGACATCCAAACCTAAACGGACGATTCTTTCCTAAGGAGCCATCGTCGCAGAATATCGGGAAAAACCACACGCTAAGGCGATTGATCGTTTTGATCTGCCGCCAGCGTAAGGCTGCTGCCAACAGAGCGTTGAGCTACCGCGGAAGTAGCCGGGGCGGTGGAGTGCACGCGGTTTGAGCCGCGCAGTTCATCGCCAATCTGCGGGCAACCGGATTGCCAGAGCGGAAGTGCTACTGCGCTCGCAGCAGGTACTTTTACTAGGAAGTACCTCTTATTCGAGAAAATCTGGCTAGGTGACTTATTGAGCATACTTGCGATGGTCTTCTGTTGCTCCTTAGGAACCGCTAAGTAAAAGGGAGCTCCACAATCAATAGCCTGTTGGAGATCGCTTCCCTCGACTCCCCGGACCCGCCCACCTGAATAGAACTGGGCAGAGAATGGCGGCTTCGAGAGGTACAACAACGGTATAGCGGGCTCATTGCGCTGCATGACGTAACGCACCAGGCCACGCTCCGTGTTACGTAAGTCGGGATTGATCCATACGATCGCACTGAACACAAGGCCCACCACAGGAACAATAGCCGCCGCTGATAATAACTTGCCATCCGGAAAGCTAAATCGCTTATGCGCCTGCAGGACAAGCATTGCGGTAAGCACACTGAACCCGGCCAAGGAAGGAAGCAGGTAAGTCCAAAGAATATTGGCAGAAAACGTGAAGAAGAGGGGCGTGAATAAAGCACTAGCCAGCCAATAGCCGAACAAGGGATCCGCAGCGACAGCGCGTATGGCCGAATGCATGCGCGAGCTGCGAAGTGCGCCAACTAGCGTCGCTAACATCACGACACCCCAAGGGAACGAAGCCTGGAGCCAATAAATCCATATCGTTCCATATACCCGCTTGTGGGCTGAACCATACAGATCGCCCGCCCAACCCGGGTCCAGGAAACGGCGAAAGTGCTCTCCCACAATGAAGTAATCCAGGAAACCAGGTGTCTTGATCTCGGCCAAAACGTACCAGGGCAGGCTTAACGCTGCGGTCAGGAGCAGCCCTTTGCCCCACGGCAACGATGCGGCCAGCGAGCAAGTCTTTCGGTTGAGCAGATACCAGACCAACATAGGCGCGCAGATCAACACCGCAGCCAGCGGTCCTTTCGCCAGGAGGCCAATGGTCAACCCCACGAAAAAGCCATACTGCCACCACCGAGACCGCTTATGTTTCGTACCGGCCGGTTCGCTTTGTTGTTGGTCGCCCGATATCTTTAACGCGAGGCTGCGGTCTTGCACGACGACGGCAAATGAAACCAAAGACAGCGTTGTACCGAGCGCCAGAAAGGGATCAGTGAGTACAGCGCCCGAACTTATATAGGCCAGTGCACAAGTGCTATAGACGATTGCCGTCCACAGCGCGACGCGCGGTCCCCGCAACGATCGCAGTCCTGCAAGAAGTATGGCATTAGTCAAAAGCAGACATATCCATGATGGAAAACGCGCGGCAAATTCAGTAGAGCCAAATGCCTTCATTGACAGGGCCTGCGTCCAGAACGAAAGGGGGGGCTTACCCCAGAAAGGAACGCCGGGACTGAACCAAGGCGTTATCCAATCTCCTGATTGCACCATGATGCGGGCAATCTCCGCGTAGCGGGGCTCGCTCGTATCGTAAAACGGAACCACCATCATGGAGATGAGCGGCAACAACAACACGGCGACCAACGTGATCCATGACGCTTTACTTAACCGGGGCATAAGACTCTTTCCCTACAGACATGCTCGCAGAACGTGTTGCCATTTCGTCCACTAATTTTCCTCGCCGCACGACATCGCGCACCAAATAGACGGGGCGTTGCTTCGTCTCGTAATAGGTCTTGCCGATGTATTCGCCAAGCAAGCCGACTGATAGCAATTGAACGCCGCCAAGAATCGTAATCATGGAGATGAGGGAGGGGTAACCTTGTACTGGGTCACCTAAGACAAGCGCCTTGGCAACAATCCACAGGGTGAAAAGAACGCCGAAAAGCGCCGTTAACAGACCCCCGACCATGGCCAATCGTAGCGGTGCAGTCGAGAAAGAAGTAATGCCTTGGAAGGCAAGATTAAAAAGGCTGAGGTAATCCCATTTGGTAACACCGGCCACCCTCGGCATACGGTCATACTCAATAACGGTGGTGGGCAACCCTATCCAGGCGAACAAGCCCTTCATGTAGCGGTTCCGCTCATTCAGCTGTTGCAATGCATAGACCGCCTTGCGGCTTAGCAAGCGGAAATCACCTGTGTCGGGTGGGATGTCCACCTCGCTAATCGCATTGAGCGTTCGGTAGAATTGACGTGCGCTATAGCGCTTGAACCAGGTCTCGCCTGCTCTTGAGCGGCGGCGCATGCAAACCACGTCCGCGCCGTCCTTCCAGGCGCGCAGCATCTGTGGGATTAGTTCGGGCGGATCTTGCAAGTCAGCATCCATGATGATGACCGCAGCACCGGCAGCGTGTTCCAGACCTGCCGTTAGGGCCGCTTCTTTGCCAAAGTTTCGGCTCAGAAACACAGCGGTCACCGCAGGATCGTCTTTGGCCAGCGCATTCATCATATTAGGTGTGCCGTCGCGGCTACCGTCGTCTACCATGACCAGTTCGTAGGAAATATTTAGACCAGCTAGAACAGCGGTCAGGCGCTCATACATGATCGCGATCACCTCATGCTCGTTGTACAGCGGAATGACGACTGACAGCTCCGTTTTTTCGCCCTGAAAGAATTCAGGGCGCCAGGCCTCACGTAACGCGTTCATGGAACACAATCCTTTTGTAAAGAATGAAATTCATCACCGCAACGGTTGCAGTGGTGCATGCCTGCCCGACAACAAGCCCTGTATGAAAAAGCGAGGTAAGGAAGTAGAAGAGCCCGGCATTGACGCACCAAGCCAGAATCACCGTGCAGGCATAAGTCGGCATGGCCCTGCCGTGGACGCTGTTACCACTGAATGTCCAATAGAACTGGACTACGTAGTTAAAGACGGATCCGGTCAGCGCGCCCATGGTCGTAGCCACCACCGGTTGCCAGCCATCCCGGATAAGCAAACCCATCACGGCCCAATGAATGAGCGTTGCAAGCCCACCCGATACCAGGAACTGGGTGACTTGAGTAGTAAGCGACACGGCAGCAATCCGAGGAGTGTCTGGCAAAGGCCGGAGCTTAGGCTGTGTGGATGGCGAAGCAGATTTCAATGCCGAAACTCGTGTGATGGATTGATGTAATGAAGCAAGAATACGAATATCGACAACAAAAATTCGTCAAGCAAACATCAAAAATCCATCAAAGCGATGCGAGGCGCAAAAGAAGCAGCTGCAGCAGCGTGTAGTAATTATTCTTATGTGTGTTAGCCCAGACTTGATCTGACATGTACTGTTAGATGCGATAGAGTTGTGCTTACAATTGCTGATTTCGGCCGAGGCTGTGTGAAAACGTCATTTAGTCATGCTCTTGATGGTCCTCGACCCCTTGGCACCTTGAAGAGAACACGACTTGCGCCGTTTTGATACGTCGATTGTCTTGATATCCCCAACACGTTCGCGTTTTCACACAGCCCCGACCAAGAGCTGACTTATCGAATTATGCGTTCATCAGTGCGTGACACAAAGACATCTAGCACAATATAATGTTGTGTGATGGGAATGGAGCTTCCCGATAACCGCCCGAAAGGGCCGATGGCTCCTACTGCTCGGGCGCATCGCGCCTGCCTGCGGTAGGTGCACAACGTACCCGCCGCTGGCGGGTTTTTTGTTGCCCAATCTCAACTAACTAGGCAGCAAAATGGAATTTCTATTGGTATTTTTGGGAGGCGGACTTGGTTCAGCAACGCGTCACGGCGTGAACGTTCTCGCAGCGAGGTTTTGGGGCGTTCAGTATCCCGTCGGCACGTTGTGTATCAATATCCTGGGTTGTTTCGCCATGGGTGTAGCCATGGAGTATTGGGCGGTGAAAAGTGGCTTGCCTCAGCAAGCAAGACTATTTCTCACGACCGGTGTTATCGGAGGTTTCACAACATTTTCTACTTTCTCCTTAGAGGTTGCACTTCTGAACTCTAGAGGAGAAATTTTGCTGGCGGGCCTGTACATCGTCGGCTCTCTAGTTCTTGGAATCGGGGGCCTATACGCGGGAATGGCACTTGTGCGATTGACGACATAGTCCAGACAATCAGCGTCATACTGAGTAAAGCGTACGGCTGCTTCGGGTCTTTTTCTGCCTGACTAGTCGGACAGAGCATGTCAGGTCAAGCCTGAGTCAGTACATCTTATGCACCAACGCGGGGCCAGCATGGTTCAAGCATCCCTGAATGCGGCCGATCGTCACCAGGCATAAGCTGGTGGCGATAGCAATCAAGATGCTTTCACAACCCATTTGGGATCGAGGCGGATTCTCGTACCGTTATTGTCCGTCTGCGTGATATCAAGCTGCCAGCCCAGCCTTTCGGTCATCAGCGTCACAATATAAAGACCCAGGCCGCTAAGGGATGCACCATCGGAGGCGATTTTCCTTTGGCCCAGAACAATGGCCTGCTGATCGTCCGTCAGTCCCGTTCCCTGATCTTCAATCTCGATGACACTGCCAGATAGCGTTACCCGGATATCACTTTTGGTGTGTTGGACTGCATTTTGGATGAGGTTGCGCAATAACATACGCACCATGACAGGATCTGTATTGACAGTGAAAGGGTATTGCGCGTGCAGCGTTACCCGGTCGCCCGCATGGTGGCTGATCTTCAGATCGTCGATAACCTGTTGCGCTACAGGGCGCACGTCAAACATTTCCTGAACTTGTTTGGCGGGTTCACGGCGAGCGAGTTTGAGCAAAATATTGACGTTATCCCTCATTTCATCGCATGCGCTGCGCACGCGCTGTAGTGTGGCCTGGTCGTTCGGATTGAGTTGATTGCGCGACTCTAGGACATCCAGCGCACCCGACATCACCGCGATAGGCGTACGCAGCTCATGGCTGGCCAGGTTCAAGAGGGACTGTTCCCTTTGCACGTAGGACTCAAGCTCATCCAGGAAACGGTTGAATGTCACCGCGATGGAGTGCAGTTCGGCGTCGACGTAGTCTGTTTCCATGCGGGGCATGCTTGGCCCAACTGGAATCCGGCTTATCCGTTCTGATAAAAGCTTCAGTGGCTTGACGATGCGGCGACTACTCAGTACAGCGAGCAGTAGGCTGAATGCGATGATGATCAGTGTCATAAAGATCAACGCTATTTCAAACAGCGCTTCCCGCTTCTCAAAATGGGTGATGTTTTTCGCGACGTAAAGCACCCCGGTCTCGACGGTGTCTACTGTCACTAAGTAGGTCTCGCCTTCGATTCCAATTTCCCCAGAATAATTACCTGTCAACCCGCGAAATACAGGCGGCAAGACAGCAGGTTGAGGCTTGCCCGCAGGGACGAACACAACAGCGAGATTTGGTGTGTCCCATAGTCTCACTTCTTCGCCGGTATAGTTCGTAAGTATGAAGTCACGCTCCTGCGCAAACTCCACGTCCAGCATGGTGCGCTCAAGGTCTTCATTGACCAGGACTACGGTCGTGACCATAGCGGCCATGCTGATCACGCTAACCGCCAGTATGGCGCGATAAACCCTGCGAGAAATTGACTTAAGTTTCATCAGGCGTCTTTATTGGGCGCCAAAAGCCTGTAGCCGCGACCATGTATGGTTTTGATCATCGGGTATTGGAACGTATCTTGTAGCAGCTTGCGAAGCGAATACACATGGGTGCGCAACGTATTCATATCGACCTCTCGTTCGCCCCAAACGGTATCTTCGATTTCAGCGTATGAAAGAAGGTTAGGGTAGGCCTTGATCAATTCCTCGAATATTCGCGCCGCTGTGCCCGCGAGTTCGAGCTGGTCGCCCTTGTCAGTACGCACTACAAATGTGCCGGGATCAAAGCTGATGCCGGGTATACGGATCTCTGGTGTTCTGGAAAAACCCGCCTTGCGCCGGTATAGCGCATCGACTCTTAACTGCAGCTCGCGCAGATTAAAAGGTTTGACCAGGTAATCATCTGCACCAACGGTGAAACCTTCTTCCTTGTCTTGCAGCTGATCCTTCGATGTCATGATGATAATCGGGGTCGCGCAGTGAATGTCGTTACGGGCGCGGCGGCATATCTCAAATCCGGACAGCCCTGGGAGCATCACATCCAGGATGATGACGTCGTAGTCGTTTGTGGCAATAAGATGAAGGGCCGTCAGGCCGTCCGAGGCAAAGTCTAAGACGTAGCGCTTATCATCGAAAAACTCGGACAGGTTTGTGGCTAAGCCCGCGTGATCCTCCACGATGAGCATTCGTACTGCGTGTTTCAAGGACATGTTGTCTTTTTCGGATAGATTCGGGTTTAGGGTGAAAATGCTCAGGTATTTCCTAGCGTCTGCGTGCGCGGGCTCCGCCAGCAGCCTTGCTTATTAGACCTGGCGACAGGGATAACACCACAATGCTCAACAATACAGCATTGAGATGGTCACTCACCAATGGCAGGCTCCCCAGTGTGTAGCCGGCACCGACGAGCGAGAGTACCCACAAGAGGCCGCCGATGATGTTGTATTTCAGGAAAGCACCGTACTCCATCTTTCCAAGTGCGGCGATGAAGGGTGCCAGCGTACGTACAATCGGCACGAAGCGGGCAAGCACTATGGTTTTGGGTCCATACCGATCAAAGAACGATCTGGTCCGGTCAACATATTCTGCCTTCAGAAAGCGCAGCCGTTCTGAATCGATTGTGCGACGGCGAATTACACTACCTACAGCATAGTTCACGGTGTCGCCAGCTATTGCCGCCGTAACGAGGGCTGGGATCAGAATTGACGGCTCGAAGACTTGTTGGGCGGTAAGAGCCCCAGCGACGAACAGCAGAGAATCGCCCGGAAGAAAGGGCGTCACAACGATGCCGGTTTCAAAAAAGACCACAGAAAATAGCACCAGGTAGACGAGCGTCCCATGGTTCGCGGCCAGCGCTCCTAGATGGGTGTCGAGGTGGAGGAACCAGTCAAGTAGGAAATTCAGCATGGATGTTTTCGTTAGATCACACAAGTTTTCTAATTGAATAGCTTGGGCGGTTAGGAAGGGTACACGCACGGTCAATACGTTGGCCAATCCATCCAGAGAAAAATAGCAGCCCGCCGCCGAATGACGCCTGCATTGACACTGCGAATGACTCTGCATCCGACGGATAGCCTAGAAGTGTCGGTGCTACGAAGGCATAGGCCCCATAAACCAGGCCAGTCAGGACAATTAGCAGTCCGAGCGACATCATGAAGCGAAATAAAATATTGATATACGTGTTGGTGCCGTCGGGGACAAGTCCTAAGAATTCCACGAGGCTCCACTTAGATGAACCTGCAGCGCGTGGAAGTCTTTCATACTCGATGACCGCTTCTCGAAATCCAACCCACGCGAACATTGGCTTCATATATCGCTTCCGGTGGACCACCAAGTCCAGCGCAGTTACGGCGTTCCGACTGTAAAGCATAAAGTCAACGCTATTTTGCGGCAGCCCTACATCGCCAATAGCGTCGAGCATGCAGGCCAGACACCGAACGCCAGTGCGTCTAAACAGCGAACCTTTGGTCTGTGGTCGGCGGCGCATACGCACTACGTCAACTCCGTAGCGCCAAGCGATTAGCATTTTGGGAATCAGTTCTGGAGGGTCTTGAAGGTCACCGTCCATGGTGATGACAGCTCGGCCATTTGCCTGCGCCAATCCAGCTATCAAAGCCGCTTCTTTGCCAAAATGACGTGTAAGGAGCACAACGGTGACAAGTGGATCATCGTGCGAAATGTTCAGTAGGGCCTCAGCGCTACTGTCGCTGCTGCCATCATCGACGAACAGCAGTTCATAAGTAATGCCAAGGGGCGTGATGACGTCCTTAAGCCTCTGGTACAACAGCCCAAGAACTTCAGTTTCATTGAATAAAGGAATGACCACGGACAATTCCACGTGGGCATTTCGATAGAAATCCAGATATTCGGCTTGCATTGGCGAATTCATTTCTGCTTACCCTTGGATGACGAGTCGGAAGACGAAGACACACCTACAAAGGCGTGTTCCCTGCGCTTAAGCTTTTTGCGCTCTCCATCACGGAACAGTCTCTTACCGCAAGAAGAGCGAGAGAGGAATCTGGAATCGTCCATGCCGGTCAAATGTTGTCTGCTCGAGACCAGCGTAGGACAGACATGGACAAAAAAATATCAAATGAACATCAAAAAAATATCAAACGCCTCCTTCTCGCTTCATAACGTCATCAGAGACTTCCTTGGATTACAAAAAAGTAATGGAGCCGTCATTAGGGCGACAGCTCCATTTGATTAAAGTTAAGAAATGACGCCCTGCCGCTTCAGTCGAACTGGCAGACGCAGTTTCCCATAACGATTCAATACAGGATTTCCTCGCGTGAGACGCCCAACTACGTTAGCTGTTCCACTGCCGGCCATACCCCGCCGCCGTTTTGTTCAAGGCCTTGCGGCCGGTGGCGTACTGCTGGGCCTCTCGCCATTTGTCCGTGCCGCTGGAATGCAATCGGACGGAACGAGTACCGGCTCAGCGCCTGTGCTCAGCGGGACGGAATTCAATCTGGAAATCGGTGAATCGCCCGTTAATTTCACTGGCAACCCTCGCATGGCGACGACGGTCAATGGTTCGCTACCAGCCCCGACATTGCGTTGGCGCGAAGGCGATACGGTCACCATTCGCGTCAGGAACCGCCTGAGGGAAACCACCTCGATCCATTGGCACGGCATCATCCTGCCGTTTCAGATGGATGGTGTGCCGGGGATCAGCTTTGCAGGAATCCCGGCCGGTGAAACGTTCACGTATCGGTTCAAAGTGCAGCAAAGCGGCACCTACTGGTATCACTCGCACTCGGGCATGCAGGAGGCCACGGGTGTCTATGGGGCGATCATTATTGATCCGGCGCAAGCCGACCCCATACGGGTCGATCGCGAGTACGTCGTTCAGCTCTCTGACTGGACCGACGAAGATCCGATGCGGGTCTTAGCCAAGCTCAAGATGCAAGGCGACTACTACAACTATAACCAGCCCACCGCCGTGGATTTCTTCCAAGATGCGTCGCAGATGGGCCTGAAAGCGGCCATCGGCAAGCGCAAAATGTGGAATGAGATGCGCATGAGCCCGACCGATCTGGCCGACCTGTCCGCCAACGTCCTGACCTATCTGATGAATGGCACCACGCCTGCAGGCAACTGGACGGGATTATTTCGACCAGGTGAACGTGTTCGGCTGCGTTTTATCAATGGTGCCGCCAACACCTTCTACGATGTACGCATTCCGGGCCTTCAGTTGACCGTGGTTCAAGCCGATGGCGTAAATGTCGAGCCAGTGACCGTCGATGAGTTCCGGTTCGGGCCTGGGGAAACCTATGATGTTTTGGTGCAGCCCAAAGACGATGCTTACACCGTTTATGCGCAAGCCATGGATCGCACGGGATATGCGCGCGGGACGCTGGCCACACGTGCCGGGCTCGAAGCGCTTGTGCCCGCGCTTGACCCTGCGCAATGGCTAACCATGGCGGACATGATGGGTTCAATGGGTGGGGGAATGGCAGGA
>LNAP01015958.1_pt1 | contig 12063 bp, 11 predicted proteins | sample 602601 | NCBI WGS metagenome assembly LNAP01 (sample SAMN02440304, study PRJNA202911) | soil metagenome | biome: Subtropical and temperate rainforests or woodlands; isolation source: soil samples (1 kg each in a 20% v/v slurry with milli Q water) were... ... | reverse complement strand
ATGCACTTCGATGAATGGGATGCTCACCGCCAGCAGCGCGTCACGTAATGCGACACTTGTATGCGTAAAAGCTGCTGGATTGATCAGAATGAAGTCCACACCTTCGCCGCGAGCAGCGTGGATGCGATCGATCAATTCGTACTCGGCGTTGCTTTGCAGATAGAGCAAATGGTGGCCGGCATTGCGCGCCCGCTGTTCCAGATCCTGATTGATCTGCGCCAGCGTCGTTGCACCGTAGACGCCCGGTTCCCGGGTGCCGAGCAGGTTCAGGTTAGGGCCGTGTAAAACCAATAAGGTCGCCATCTGCTGCTCCTTTGTCATCTGTGTGCAATTGTCAGAACCCGGCGACTATGCCGCAAAGCCTTTGTGACTGTCCAGTTCTATGCAATAGCCAGCACGATGGCCGATGTTTACGCGAAATATATGACCGGGTAATTAAATCCGGTCATTTGCTTTCGCAACACGTTCGGCGAAGTTTTTTGCGCTGATCTCGCCAATCACCCGCACATCGACACGTTCGACACCATCCTTGCCGAAAAACATCAGCGCCGGAGGACCGAATAGCTTGTAGCGGTCGAGCATGGCGCGTTGTTCGGCGTTGCTGGCGGTGATGTCGAAACGGATCAATCGATAACCTTTGAGGCGTTCGACGACATTGGCATCGGTGAGCACTTCGTGTTCGATGACTTTGCAACTGATGCACCAGTCGGCGTACCAATCGAGCAGCAGCGGTGTAGCGGAGGACTTGGCTTCGGCGAGGACGCGGTCCAGTTCGGCTGGTGTGGTAATGGTTTGCCAGTTGCCGGCGATTGGCGGTTGACTGTTGCTGGCGACATTGCGCGGTTGGCCAATGGGGTTGAACGGATCGGTCTGGCCACTGAAGGCGCCGTACCAACAGGCCAGGGCATAAAACAGCAGGAACATCCCGAGCAATTGCCCCAGGCGTTTTCTTGGCGGTTTATAGACGAATTCCAGTGCGCCCATAAACAATCCGACGCCACCGGCGAGCAAGCCGATCAACAGCAAGGTGATCTGGCCCGGCAATACCCGGCTGAGCAATGCAATCGCCAGCCCCAGCAGCAGTACCCCAATCGCGTTTTTCACGTAGATCAGCCATGGGCCGCTTCTCGGCAGCCAGGCCGCGCCGCCGGTCGCTACCAGCAACAGCGGCGCACCCATGCCCAAGCCGAGCATGAACAATTTCAATCCGCCACCCAGAGCATCGCCGCTGGCGCTGATGTACAGCAGTGCGCCGGCCAGTGGTGCCGATACACACGGCGAAACCAGCAGGCTCGACACCACGCCCAGCACGGCCGCGCCCCACAATGAGCCGCCTTCGGTACGCCCGGCGATCCGGTCCAGGCGGCTGCTGATGGCATGGGGGAGTTTCAGTTCGAATACGCCAAACATGGCCAGGGCAAATACCGCGAAAAACATCGCGAACGGCACCAGCACCCAAGCCGACTGCAAGCGCGCCTGAAGATTGAGCTGTGCGCCGAACATGCCCATCAAGGCCCCGAGCAGGGCGAAACAGAGGGCCATCGGCAATACGTAAGCCAGCGACAGGTTGAAGCCGCGTAACCCGCCAACCTGTCCGCGCAGGACCACCCCGGAGAGGATCGGCAGCATTGGTAGTACGCAGGGGGTGAAGGTCAGGCCAACACCTGCAAGAAAAAACAGCGCCAGTTCGCGCCAGCTCCAGGCTGTGGTTGCGCCGCCGCTGCCATCAATACTCAGGCGTTCGGTCTCAGGCGGATAACACAGGCCTTTGTCGGCGCAGCCCTGATAGGTCACGGCCAGCGTAAAGGCGCGTGAGTCGGTGCGTGGCAGTTCTACATCGAGAATGCCGTGGTAAACCTCGACATCGCCGAAGAACTCATCGTGCTTTTGTTCGCCTTTGGGCAGTTGCGCCGCGCCGAGGCCAATGTCGGCCGGGTCGGCGCGAAACTGGAAACGATGGCGATAGAGGTAGTAACCCTCGGTGGCGACGAAGCGTAGCTTGATTGATTGCGGCGTACTTTCTACCAAACTCAACTGAAAGGCTTCGCGCACCGGCAGGAAGTCGGCGCTGTTGTTGATCGAACCCAGGGTGGAACTGGGCCGACTGTCCAGCAACCCGGCGGCGGAGGCCGGCAGGGCGAGTACTAAAAACAGCAGGCAAAGCAAACGGCGCATGACAATCTCGCGTATCGGAATTGGGGCCATGATAGCGGACGCAGGCGTGTGTTGCCTCGTAACCCGGATCTGTAGGAGCGAGGCTTGCCCGCGAAGAACGATAATGCGGTTTAACAGGGGGACCGTGTAATCGTTCTTCGCGGGCAAGCCTCGCTCCTACGGCAATCCGCTGGAGTGGTTGCACAGGTTGATTGTTACAGGCGTGTACTGAGTGTTGTCGGTATGTCGAAACAGCGTGCTGCTGTGATACTCATAGACTTCCTGGTTGGTCGACACATTGATGACCGAACCTTGGATATCGACCTTTATGGCTGGATCTCGGGTGACCAGAAACGGACCGGCAGTCTTGAGTTCAGACGCTATTTGTTCGTCGGATCGCAGTTCGCGATAGACATAGTATCGATAGCTGAACGGCACTGTCGCTCCGCCTCGATCATCCTTGATGCCGTAGATGAAGCCATGTTCGCCAAGGGGCAGTTTGAGTACCACATCGGTCAACACCGGGGTGCTGGAAGACATAAGCCATGTCCCGCCTATGTAAGCCAGGCATACAGCCAGCAGGCAGGTGGTGACTATTGTGTATGCCGTTTTTTTAGTAGTTCCTGAACCGGGCATACCTGACTCCTTTTTTGATCTATTCCTGATCCGCTGGATCATCGCCAAAAGGCGCCTCACTCCACCAGCTTCCAAATTCTACTTTTGTCGTTTTTGCCTGCGTCTGGGCAAGACCGGCTGCGCGTAACAGGACATTTTCGGAAAACCCCGCAGCAATCCCGGCCGCGCCGTAATTGAAATTACCAAAAGCCTCATAGTCAGGAGACAGTTTTTTGTAATCCCAAGGGCCGCGATTTCTGACCTGGGTATAGAACCAGGAATAAATGAATGCGGATTTTTTCTTATGGAAGGCAACTGCCATGTTTTCCTCCACAGATACGCCTGGGGGCGAAGGTGGAACTATCACGGGGCACTCCTGTTGCGCGCACGATTAATTGAAGCGCTAAACCCTAGCATCAAAACGACGACTAAAAACCACTGCATGGCTAAGTAGGAGTTTTCATACAAGAGCTTAGGCGGCGACAGTCCAGATTCGGGCCCGCAGCCTTTAGACCCGAAACGCCTGAACGGCTGTATGCAGTCGTCCACCCAGTACCAACAAATTCTCCCCTTGCTCACGCCCCTCGCCGATGCGCAGCAAGTTATCCCCACCCAATTGGTGAATCCGTTCACTGTGATCGCGGATTTCGCTGACAGCGCCGCTCTGCTGGGCAGTGACATCGGCGATGCGCACGGCGGTGTCGGAAATGGTCTGGATCGCCCCGACGATTTTATCCAGCGCGCCATCGGCCGCCTGGGCCTGATTGGCCGTGGCTTCGGCGTGTTCGACCTGGGCGCGCATGCCTTCGACCGATTGCCGCGCGGCGGTTTGCAGGCCGGCGATCAGGGTCTGGATCTCGGCCGTGGCCCCGGCGGTGCGTTGTGCCAGTGAGCGAACCTCTTCGGCGACTACCGCAAACCCTCGGCCCATTTCTCCGGCGCGGGCCGCTTCGATGGCGGCGTTCAGGGCCAGCAGGTTGGTCTGGTCGGCAATCGAGCGGATCACCGTCAGCACACCGCCGATGGTCGCCGACTCCTCGGCAAGATGCTCGATCATCTGCGCGTTGCCTTGCACTTCACCCACCAACGCATGCAGCCCTGTGAGGCTCAGGCCGATCACTTTCTGCCCGTGCTCCACCGCAAGTCCTGCATGGCGACTGGCATCGGCAGCCTGGCTGGCATCACCGGCGACTTGTTGAATCGTTGCCTCGAGTTCACCCAGGGAGTCGCGGATCAACGCGGTGTCGCCGGCCTGATGCTCGGCGCCACTGTGCAGGTCATTGCTCAATTCGGCCAACGTTCGGCTGCTGCCGGCGACTTGCTCGGCGTTGAGTCGAATGGTGCCGACCAGGTCGACCAGATAGGCGCGCAAGCGATTGAGCGAGGCTTGAATGTCATGCAGCTCGCGGTTGGTCGCGCCCAGTTGAATGTCGCGGCTGAAGTCACCTTCGGCCCAGGTCGACAGCGCCGGGGCGAGGTTGGTCAAGGTTCGGGCCAGGCGTCGCTGCAAGGTATCGATGAGCAATGCGATCAGCAGGATCAGCCCGATCATCACCCCTTGCATCAACCGCACTTCGCTCTGGATCTGCCCGTGTTGGGCGCGCACCACCGGTTCCAGCCCGGCGATGGACTGCTGCACGGCGGCGATTTTCAAGTGCGTCGCGGTGCTGAGGTCGGCGCGTTTGCGGATCTGTTCGCGGGTGCGCGCCAGTTCCGAGGGGTAGCGGGTGAGCAGGCTGTTGAGTTCCCGCTTGAGGCCGACGCCGGCATCTTCGGCGACGGTTTTCTCGGTGTTATCCAAACCCATCATCGCGGCGAAATCATCGGTGTTCGATTCGGTTTTGGCAGTCACGCCAAGTAGCGGTAAAGCGTCCAGTTGCTCGGCTTGAGTGCGGATGTTAGCGACTTCTCGTTCGACATCGGCGGCCAGTTCGCTACGACCACTGCTGACCAGTTTGTCTCGAGCCAGGGACAGCTTGCCCAGGTGTTGGGAGGCGACCAGCAAGGGCGTCAAGTACGCCGCATTACCGCTGGCGTATTGGCTGAGTTGATCGAGGCTGGCGCTGAGTTCGCGTTCGGCTTGCAGCAGCAGCGCTTGCGGGTCGCCCGCGAGTTTGCCGGCGGCCAGCAGGTCGGTTTTACTGAATTCAGCCAAATTCAACAGGCTGGGACGCAAGGTATCGGCCAATGCTGGTGGCAACTCATCGAGTTCCCTTTGCAAGGCGTCGACGGCCTGGCTGGCGCTGCTCAGGCGCAGGGCATCGCCGCTGGCCAGGTAATCCTCGACGTTGCGCGCCACTTCATTTTGAAACTGCTGAGACAGCCCCAGATAACGCTCCATCAATAGATAGGGACGTTCCAGGGCTTTTTGCGACCACCAGAGGGTGGTGCCAAGGGCCACGCACACGGCGACCAGAAGGAGGGTATTGAGATTGGTCAACAGCTTCAGGCGCATCATGGTCTACCAACGGCAGAATGGTAAGTGCCTGAAGTTATTGCGTTTCTGTTACAGAGTTATGACCGAATGGGTCGATTCCGATGAAAAAGTGGCACTTTGCTTTGATTCTCTCGCGGCTTGTACGCGGTTACGTCCGGCGTCCTTGGCGCGGTACAGCGCCTCGTCCGCCTGGCTGGCCATCAGCAGGCTGTCGGAGTCTTCGCGCAGTTCGACGACACCGGCGCTGAACGTGCACCAGAGGTCCTGCGGCTGAGCGGGGTAGTGAATTTCGGCAAAGCGCTGACGGATTTCATCGAGCACCTTGTAGGCCGATTCGATATCAGTGTCGGGCATGACGATGGCGAACTCTTCACCACCGTAGCGGCCAATGAAGTCGGTCTTGCGCAACCGTTGCTTGAGGAACAGCGCCAGGCTCTTGATCACCCGGTCGCCCATGGGATGGCCGTGGCTGTCGTTGACCCGTTTGAAGTGGTCGATGTCGAGCATCGCAAAGCTCAGCGGCTTGCTTTCGCGGCGGGCGCGGAATGAGCAGTCTTCGAGCAGTTGCAGAATATGAGTGTGGTTGTACAAACCGGTCAGGCTGTCACGCACCATCCGCGCTTTCAGATTGCGCGCCCGCGCCGCGCGGTTGCGCACGGTGGTGATCAGGTGTCGTGGCTTGATCGGCTTGGTCAGGAAGTCGTCGCCGCCTTCGCTCATGGCGTCGAGCTGCTTGTCCAGGTCATCTTCGGCCGACAGATAAATGATCGGCACGCTGACATAGCGGTCGTTATGCCGGATCACCTTGGCCAGTTCAGTACCGGTGCAGGCCGGCATGTACATGTCGAGGATGATCAGGTCCGGCTGGAAATCCGCCAGTTCGGCCATGGCCTGGATCGGTTCGATCAGAGTCCGCGTGACGATCCCGGCGCTATTAAGCAGGCGTTCGGTGTGCAAGGCCTGGGCGCGGGAGTCGTCGATGATCAGCACTTTATAAGGTTCGTACTGGGCGACGCAGGTCAGGACTTCGATTTTTTCCAGCAGGCTCGAGGCTTCGAGGGTGCCGGTGAGAAATTCCTGGCCGCCGGCACGCACGGCGGCCAGGCGGGTCGGGGTATCGGTTTCGTGCAGGCTGAAAAACAACAGCGGCAAGGGCTGATCGAGACCTTCCTGGGCTTCGGCCGCCAGTTTCAGGCCAATGCCGGCGCCGCTGAAGTCGACGTCCATGACAATCGCCGCCGGCAACCGCTCGACCATCGAGGAGCGGAACGCGGTGACACTGTCGAGGGATTGAGCGCTGAGCCCGAAGAATTCTAGTTGTTTGGCCAGCCGTTCGGCCCGGTCGTGATCCTGCAGCATCACGTAGATCGGTTTGCGCAGCGGCGGCAGAAAGGTGTGTTCGAGCTGATCGCCATGGCGCAGGCCGGTGCGGGACAGGCGCTGCATCAGACGATTGAGGTCAGTGATCAGTCCGCTGCTAAGGCGTCCGCGGTTGGCGTCCACCGCTTCCAGCGACTGGCCGATGTGGCGCGCCAGCTGGGTATGTTCCGGTTGTTCGAAACGTTCGGCAAAACGCAGCAAGCGCAGATTGGCTTCGCTCAACTCCGACAAGTCGGTGGTGGACCATTCGTTGCGCTGCAGGCGTTGCCATATCTCAAGAATCTGGCGTGCCTGATGAATGACCCGCTGGGCAGCGCTCACGGCTGGGGTCTTCTGGCTCGGTCATATCCTGACTACTAGTTAGGGTGCATGCTGAGATCGACTGGTGGCTCTATGCTAGCACCTCTTTTCGATTGCATGAGTGTCGTAGGTCAATAATCTGCAAAGCGATGTTATTCAGTTTCAGACCCGTGAGTCTCGGCCAGCGCGTCAATGGGCGATAGAGCCTGATGAATCAGGTGTTTGAGGACATCTCCTGGTCATTTCAAGGCAACTTCCCATGTCTCGGCGAGCCTCGTCTGTCAGGTATTTCTGATTTTTCGGCCAAACGATCCGGTCGGGAATTGCGGCTGATAGGGTTCAGGGATTCCCTTAGTCGCTCGTCCGCAAACCATGACCCAGTGTTTCAAACAACACCCCATAGATGATCAGCGCCTGAACCAAAACAGCACGCCCGTTGCTGACTGTGAATGCAAAGAAGTGCGGCTTTATGGCAGCAAGACCCTTGTTACGGACGTGCCGATCCTGACTTGCTCTGGCCTATGGCGCATCTACCAGCGCGAGGCCGAAGACATCATCGCTCCTGATGGCATCTTGATCGTTGACCCAGTGGAGCGGAATCGAGCGATCAATGCTGCGTATGCCCGACTGTGGTTACACGACTCGCGGTTTCAGTGGGCGGGGCTAGCGGCTTTTGCCTCTAAGCAGGTCGGCTGTGGACTTTTGCATGCGGCGCACAGTGTGGCGCGAATCCGTGATGAGCGGGAAACCAGGCAGCGATTACGAGATAGCCGCCGAGAGTTCGGATTGTTGCGGCTTGATCGAATGGCGGAACAGGCAGAAGCCTTGCGTGACTATAAAGAAGCAGACTCGCGCAATCCTGTTCCCTCTGTTGACCTGCATTTAACGGGGGAGGACTTGTCTGTGGTGCAGCAGCAGTTTCGATATGTGCAGGAGATGATGGCATTGGGTAACACCACGCTGTTTCTGGATATTTTTCCTCTACATGTGTTTTACGCGAAGCGAGGCCTCAAGGAATTGAAAACGTGCCTGAAGGCGCGGGTTGGGATTTTTGGCCATCCGGAATTTCCGATGATTTGGCCAGTAGGGCAGGAAAAGCTCCAATTCGGGTTGCAACAAGACGAAATCTTGAAAGCTTTCGACGCGATTGAAGCAGGCGATGTGGCATTGAGCGTGGAGTATCTGGCAGAGCATGAACAACGAAATATTTTGCAGCCAACTATTTATGAGGACTCGCATCTCGCCGCTTTGCTGCAGGGCAATCATGCGTCTTTTGTTACGGGTTTCCCTTCAGGCGTAGCCCAAGCAATCGAGCTGACACTTACCAGTCAATGTCAGCGACTTGATGATGGGCGCACTATTGGTTTTGGCAATAGTCCTCTGGCCAACCTCTCCGATGTTGAACAGCGCATGGTATTTGTACTCAGGGCTGCCGAACGTTTTAATGATCTGTTGCGCGACGACAACCGTTCTGCTCTAGAACAGTCGATCCGGGAAATCGCGACTGGTGGTGCACCTCCATGAGTTTCCGACGATGGATCGATGGTTGGCGCTTCATACTGCTGATGGTGCTGGCGGTGACGTTACTGCGCTGGTGGATTGACTCTACGCTGGACGACTTCGAAGTCTCACTGAATATCAATGAGCCTTGGGAGGATATGCTTCAGCGTTCAAACGCTGCCATCGGCCCCATACCATCGGGAAAGGTATGGTCCAACAAATCCAGATCCGGCGTATGCCTGCGTTTCAACGACCCTGATTATGGTTTTGTCACGCCACTGGCCCGCTATTTCACAATCACGTCCAAAAACGGACGGGTTGGAAGAGTGCGTTTATCCCCACAAATCGAGCCACTACCGCTTGATGACGCTCTTAAAGTCGTACTGGGCTTGCATGATCAATGGCGCGAGAAAGGCTGGATTGCGGCGAAAGTTCTTGATGATCCTGTGATAGCCGATACGCCTGAATGGCGAGCTTGGCTTCGGGATGGCACAGGGTATGCGATGTCTTTCTGGTTGGCTGGTGATAAGTATCAGCTAAAGCTGGACCTTGAACCGTCCAATCGTTCTCGTCATCGAACTGACCAGCGCTATTTGATCTTCGTCACCCTTGCTGAACCCTGGTTACCTTTCGAAAACGCCGAGCATGCACGGATTCAAGACCATCCGATCGCTTCCTTATTTCCATCCAAATCTGACGGAGCCCCACCATGCCAACTCCCGCCTTCATGACCCTCAAGGGTGAAAGACAAGGCCTGATCAGCGCAGGCGCCTTCACCGAAGCGTCAGTGGGCAACGTCTATCAGCTGGGCCGCGAGGACCAGATCATGATTCAAGCCCTGAGCCATGGCATTTTCGTGCCGAAAGGGGCGGGAGCGGGGCACCGGATGCACAAGCCCTTGATCATCACCAAGGCAATCGACAAAGCTTCGCCGCTGATCAACATCGCTCTGTGTTCCGGGGAGTTGCTCAGCCAGTGCCGCGTCGAGTGGTATCGCACCTCGGCTCACGGAACGCAGGAACATTTCTACACGATGGAGCTGGAAGGCGCGGTGATCGTCGGCGCTGAAGTGCTCATGCCGCATTGTCAGGACCCCGGCACTGCTCACCTGACTCAACTGGAAAAGGTCCACTTCAGCTATCGGCGGATCTATTGGCGGCATGAGGTCAGCCGGACCATGGGCTCCGACGAATGGCGTGCCGAGGCGCAGGAGTGAGGCTGGTCAATGAAATTCATCTGTCCGCGTGGGAACGCCAACATGCGTATCCCCGCGAGCAAGCACTGGACCACGTGCGCCAGGCGTTGCTCGATCGGCAATCCATCGACGGACTCGACGAATTGCGTGCGGCTCTGCTGATCAATATCGACAGCGAGGTGCTGGAGCAGGTCGAGCGTGGCGAGTGGTGGCTGATCCGCATGGAGGCAGACTTGGGTGACTGGGGAGTGCCGACGCCTGCATTCGATCAGTCAGTGATCGAATTGATGAAAAATCCGCCGGTTCAACCCTCGCGATCGCCAAGAATCTTTCGCCTCGTTGACAGCGTAACGGCCGAACCGCTGGCGCAGTTGTCGTACCTCGCAACGGTGGATGGGCAGACTGTCCAGCGTCGAACCGATGGCGAGGGTATCGCCCATCTTTTTGCGCCGGCCGGGGTGCGGCAGATCTCAATGAAGGTCATCGGCGTTTAGCACTGGCATGGATACTTGAGCTTATTGGCAACGGCTGCCGCAGGTTCGGGCAATAATTTTCCGGATAGACCTAACGGCAGGTGCCGGTCAAAGGCACGTTGTTGTATGGTTGTGGTCGAACCGATGAACTCAAGTGATTGAAAGGATACCGCCATGCTGGACTGGAAGAACCGCACAGGCAGCGCGCCTGAGCGTGCCGCTGAACCGAAATCGGCCACCCGCAGTTATTTTGGCGGTCTGTTGTTCAGCCGGGCGCTGGCTACTCTGATTGTTCTTTACCTGTTGGTGGCGATCGCGCTGGGCTGGTACTGGAGCCAGGAGCCGGCGCTGTTCCCGGTTCAGCAGAATGCCCAAGTGGCGGCCGAGAAAGAAGGCAAGCAGATGGTGGTCGGGTACACCACGGTGGAAACCCTCAAGACCGTTGCCGGTACTTTGCTGACCAAGCCGGGTGGCTATATTTCCAACGACCGTTTCCCGCCGGGCCTGTGGATGGACAACATGCCGAGCTGGGAATATGGCGTGCTGGTCCAGGTCCGCGACCTGAGTCGTGCGCTGCGTAAAGACTTCGCCCGTTCCCAGTCGCAGTCCGCCGAAGACGCCGACCTGGCCAAGGCCGAGCCGCGTTTCAACTTCGACAACAAAAGCTGGGTGCTGCCATCCAGTGAATCGGAATACCTGGAAGGCATCAACTCCCTGAGCCGTTATCAGGCACGTCTGTCGGGTCCTGACCAGAAAAGTGCGCTGTTCTATGCCCGCGCCGACAACCTGAACAACTGGCTGGGTGATGTCGGAACCCGTCTGGGTTCGCTGTCGCAACGGCTGTCGGCCAGTGTTGGCCGGGTCAAGCTCAACACCGCGCTGAAAACCGAAGTCCCGGCGCTCGGTCAGGTGCCGCAGGTTGACGAAGAAGTCGTCGAGACCCCGTGGCTGCAGATCGATAACGTGTTCTACGAAGCCCGCGGTCAGGCCTGGGCGTTGTCCCACCTGCTGCGTGCCATCGAAGTCGATTTCGCCGATGTGCTGGCGAAGAAGAACGCCACGGTCAGCGTGCGCCAGATCATTCGTGAGCTGGAAGCTTCGCAAGAGCCGGTCTGGAGCCCAATGATCCTCAATGGCAGCGGCTTCGGTGTGTTGGCCAACCACTCGCTGGTCATGGCCAATTACATTTCCCGGGCTAACGCCGCGGTGATCGATTTGCGTCAACTGCTCAATCAGGGCTGAGTCATGGTCGATAGCTCCGTCGATGACATGCGTGAGGCCGCGCACCGTGCGGCCTCCGATGCCGAACAGATCGCCTGGGTCGACGAGCAGGACAACCTGCTCGGCGCTCTGGTCCGCTCCGAGCTGCGCGAACGCGAGCTGATCGGGCGTGGCACCTACATCATGCTGTTCAATTCCGCCGGTGAGTTGTGCGTACACCGGCGCACATTGAGCAAAGCGATCTACCCCGGTTACTGGGACGTAGCGGCCGGCGGCATGGTGTTGGCCACCGAAACTTACGCCGAATCGGCGGCCCGTGAGCTGGAAGAGGAATTGGGCGTGAGCGGGGTGGAACTGACCGCCCATGATCACTTTTTCTTTGAGGACACCGGCAACCGACTCTGGTGCTCGGCGTTTTCGGCGGTGTGGGATGGTCCGTTGATCCTGCAGCCGGAAGAGGTGCTGGAAGCGCGCTTCATCCCGATCGATCAGGTCATGCTGGAAATCACGCAGAAGCCTTATTGCCCGGACTCTCTGGCAGCTTTACAGCGCTATCTGAAGGCCCGGCAAACCGACGTCGCAAAGAAGGTATAAATTGGCGCCGATTGGCTCTTAGCAAGTCGGCTTTTTGCCGTTACACTGCGCGACCTTTTCAAACTGAACCGGTAATACAGCGATGTATAACGGTCCAGTAGCGCTGCCCCTGCCTGAGTGGGGCTTCGCGGTCGATGGCTCCCTCCCGGGTTGCCGCGACCAGTCTTTGTCCTCCCAAGAGGATTGCCGGTGGC
>LNAP01010528.1_pt1 | contig 12065 bp, 11 predicted proteins | sample 602601 | NCBI WGS metagenome assembly LNAP01 (sample SAMN02440304, study PRJNA202911) | soil metagenome | biome: Subtropical and temperate rainforests or woodlands; isolation source: soil samples (1 kg each in a 20% v/v slurry with milli Q water) were... ... | reverse complement strand
CCATTTCAGGCAGCTGGCGGAATGCAAGCGGCCTCAGCAGAGCGTACGTGGTTCACCAGCTATTTGGGTAGAGCATCAAAGCGCGAGGCTAAAGGACGCTGTGATGCCTGCTCAAAAAAGAGACTAGATTTTTCATATATAAATCAGTGATATAGCTTCGTTTCAGTTTAAAAAAAAGACAAAATTGGCGAAATAACATCTCATAGTCTATTTTTTAAAATGCCGTCTGCGTTGTGGCAGGCAATATCACCCTTGGCGATATGTTGCCGAAAGATGTTTCTCTCCAAATTTTGCAGCGAAACTATATATGACAGATCAACTAATTGTTGGGGAGCTAGTAGTCGCAAAGGGAAAGCTTGCCACAATTCAACAGATTCTTAGCGCAAAGAGCATTAGGGTAGTCGTTAAGGCAACTGGCGAAGCTTTGATGGTTTCTCAGCGCGATATTGAGAGGATTGTTGGTCTCACAGGAGGGGTGGCTGGGGGTGATGTAATAAATTTGAATGTGAATGATTATGGAGAAGACGAGTTATCGCTAGCTGTAGAGCGGTACAATGTTATTAGCCAGTGGAGGGTGAAGGAAGTAACAACCGCTCAAGCTTGTGTGAAGCTGAATTTGTCGCGGAGCTATTTTTTTCGTTTGGCTAAGATGTGTGATGAGGAAATTGGTCCTCTGTCATTGGTTCTTCAGCGGCGTGGGGTTAAGAAAGGAGTTACTAGATTAGATGAGGCTGTAGAGGTAATTATTTTTGATGCGACTCATAAAGTTTACAATTCGAAAGGTGCTAGCTATAGCAAAGTGTGGCTCGAGGTAGATGTCGCATGTAAAGAGCAGGGGTTGCCATCCCCTTGTAAAGATACAGTTTTACGACGTGTGGAGTTAATTCTCTCAGAGAAAAAAAGAGTCAAAATCAAAGCCGGGGCCGATGCCGCAGCACAACAGTTCTCAGCGCGACCGGGAAAGAAAAAAGTCGAAAGGCCGTTGCAATGGGTGCAAATGGATCACACGTTGGTCGACATTATCCTTTTAGCGGATGATCGTATCAATGTGATTGGTCGCCCTTGGTTGACGGTGATAATTGATATATATACAAGAGTGATTGTCGGCTATTACCTCAGCCTTCACGTTCCGTCGTCAGTTTCTGTGGCGTGTGCACTTAGTCAAAGTGTGCTTCCTAAAATAGGTTTTGCCAAAAGCATGGGCATAGATCCCGTAGACTATCCCTATTATGGTAAGCCAGACGTTTTGCACATGGATAATGCTGCGGAGTTCACCAGTCCCAAATTTAAAGCTGGATGCGAGTCATTTGGAATACATCCCGAATATCGACCAGTTGGTGAAAAGCACTTTGGTGGTCATGTTGAACGATTGATTGGTACTTTCATGACGACAAAAGTCCACCTCTTAAAAGGAACAACAATGTCGAACTCAGTTGCACGAAGAGATCTCGACAGCGAAAAGAATGCCACAATGACATTCATCGACTTTTCTCGTTGGTTTGCACGCGAAGTGGTTGTTTATCACTCGACCATTCATAGTGCGTTGAAAGTTAGTCCGCGGCAAGCTTGGTATGACTATTTTGCTCCCTCCGGTGGGTTTCCGTATCCACCGAAAATTTCAGAGCCGGAGCAGCTGAAGCTTTGGTTTATGCCTCAAGAAGTACGAAAAATTAACCCCGAAGGTATAAAGTTACACGGTCAGACGTATTGGGATCCTATTTTAGTGCCCTTTGTTGGGACTAATAAGGCGGTTGTTAAATTTGATCCGTTTAATTTGAATGAGGTGTGGGTTAAGTTAAATGGACAGTTCTGCTCAATTCGTCTATCCGACTTAACGATCCAAGCACCAAATTATGAAGAATATCGTGCAAGCAGGTTACATAGGCGGCCAGTTCGAGTCGGGGCAATTGATAGTGCTGGAGGGCTTAAAGCCTACAGGGAAAAGCAGGACATCGAGAAAGAGAGCATCGTCTTAACGCGTAAGCAAAGACGCCGAAAAGCTGCGGAAAAAGCCTATCTTGATGCCTACCCTGGTCCTATTGGCGACAATCCGGCAGTCAAGCCCGAAAAAGTCAAGCCTGACTATTCAGCTCTTCCGGAAAGATTCAGATCTGGGGGGAACAAATGAGTAGCGAACACGTTCGATCTGACATGCAGAAGTATTTATCCGCCGATGTGGATACTCGAATAGCCGCAATTCATAATGAGCTTTGGGTTGATAATAATTCCAGCGAAGCTGTTTTTAGAATGATGAATAATATTGCGGAAGTCCCAGATCGCATTAATGCCCCCGCGCTGCTCGTGATCGGCCCTGGTGGTTCGGGGAAAACGGCCATAATATCACAAATCCCGAAGCGAATTAAGAATAGTGAAGGATTGGTTGTTATATCCATGGCCGAGTCGCCTGAGATAAGCGTCAAGAAAAGCCTTAAAGCCGAACTCGCCTTGGCTCTCGGTTTGCCTCTAGCCTCTGGGGTGAGACCTAAAAGCGGCTCGGATATTATCCCAAATGAAATTAGAGAGGTTATCAGGCTTAGAAGAGTTTGGGGCTTGGTTATCGATGAATTTCATGATGCACTTTTGCGTCCTAAGCAAGAGCAGCGAGTTAATATGTCAATCCTCAAGAAATTACTTGGGGGGAGTATGGATTGAAGTTATTTTGCTTTGGCACCGTTAGCGCGCGGAATGCCCTGCAGTCCAATGATGAATTTAAAAGGCGATTTCATGAGGTTACGCTTACGGATTGGTGTGAAGATGAGGGTTTTAGATCGTTCTTGCTAGAAGTCGAGGAATCATTGCCATTGCGACTGCCATCGCAGCTCTACTCTGAGGAGATGGTAAGGTCGATTTTATCTATTACCTATGGTCGAATGGACAAGACTCTCGAGTTGATTAGAAGTGCTGCATGTTATGCAGTAAAGCTAGGCGTTGAGAAAATTGATCTGAATATGCTGCAGCGTGCAAACAAAAATCTCTGGGGCTACTAGATGTGAGATTAAGTACGCTACTAACGCCGAATTTTGACGAGACGCTATCGTCATGGCTTTTTCGGTGCAGCCTTAATCGGCATATAATAAAATTTACGCGCCTGGAATTGGCCGAACGTCCGTTGCATTGGTGGGAAGGGCTAGAGTTCAGGTCCGCTGATCCAGATGTTGATTTTTTTTCAGCGTCTCAACGCCTGGGGGAAGGGCGTGAGGACATTAATCCAGAATGGTTGAGTGTTTATTTCGGTTTACGTAATGGAACTGCAGTTGAATGGAGTTATCGCCGTTTCTTTTGTCCGGACTGTTTGCGAAATGACGTAGCCAATGGCCATTTACCTATATGGCGAAAAAGTTGGTGCTATTCCCATTCGTGTATTTGCAGTATGCATAAAAAAGAATTGGTCGCGCTATCTGATGCGTCTCGTTACTCGAAAGCGTGGGATGCTTTTGTCCAAGAATGTAATTCAGTCTCAAGAAGTAATGCGGCGGAAGACCCATGGTTTTCACGTTTCCGCTCTACCACTCTTATGAAGATTGAGCACTTTCTTACTGGTAGCAGAGCTAGTCGGAGATATGTCGTGGTTGACTTATTCAATAAGTTATTCTGTATTTTTCTTCAAGCTCCTTTTCATGGTGGTCGAGGTGGATCTGCGAGAATCCATTTTCAGACAGAGAGAGGTATGCGGCTTTCTGATCAGACCTCCTTTGAGCAAAGCATATTCAAGGGGGCTTCCATCGCGGACCCGCCAAGTAGATTTGGAAGCATGATATTTGCTGCTTCATTGCTAGATATTATTCCTTATTCAAGATTTTTGATGTTCATTGAAGCGTGTGAGGATGCAAAGATTGGTCTACTAATACCTAGGGACTTACATCGGGCTGCAGCCTTTCCTTATGTCGATGGGGCCGGGTATAGAGCACTGCATCGTTATTTGGGTGGTTTTCCCAGGAAGGACTTTCCGTTATTGGATCGCCACCTTCAACTCCAAGAGGTCAGATATGCTCGTGAGGGTGTGCTCGGCCTGCATTTGTTCGGAACAGTTCTTGACTAGCGGTTGTTAGTCTACGCAACTCTGTTCGTGCATAAATATGACAAATCGTGAATCTTGTTTCTGCCTACGAAAAGGTATTTTGGTACTGCGGAAAATTGACAAGCTGAAGCAAGTGATTCCTATCCTTACTTGTCAACTCAAAATCCATCAATGATCGGCCGATACCGATCGCATTGGGCATCAAGGGGCGCTGTACCAGGGCGTTTTTCATTAGGGCAGGTTATGCCTCCAACACAACGCGCATCCATTTTGGCATTTTGGATGTCATTAGTTTCGCTAGGTCTTCAGGTCTAAGCGCCTTTTTGATTGTGACAATAAACTCCGGGGTAGAGTTGTCTTTACCGAGGTAAAATAATGCGCTGATGGCGGTGCCTACCTCGGTTCCGCAGTGCTGCATGACCATTGGCGGAGCATGAACCAAACGGATTTCAGCTTTCCCTATAAAAATTGATCGACTGGGGCCGCTTGTGTAATAGATCGGAATAAGCGGCATTTGAGTGCTCAGTCCAAACAATCTGACCGCATCTGCGCCATGAAGCTGCAGAACCTGGTGGTTCTGGCTGGCAATCAAACTTGTCACTTGCCATACGTTTGGGCGAACCCATGCTGTGTATTGACCGGGTTTCGGTCGCATGTAGATTCCTCGATACACCCGCTCAAGTTCACCTCGGTTGACCAGTCGATTTATTGCTTTGGATACGGCGCTTCTCGTTCCAAATTCCGCGAATCGCCGGATACTGAATGGCTGTCCTTTGGGAGTCAGCTTGACTCGTTGAGCAACGCGGGCAGTTACCGAAAGGACTCTATCAGCGCGGATCATTACTTACCCATGGCTATAGCGTGTAGTTCAATGACGAACTGAAGAGCGGCTGATGGAAAGCAATTACCCTTCGTCGATATTCATCATCTTGCGCATCAATCACCAGGCACTCTTCGAGGCGCCCTAACGAGAAAATTTGGTTAGCTGACGGGTAATGCCTGAGCAGGCTTTTTGCATAGCTGCGGATGTCCTGGGGCAGCTCAGTGTTGCGAGAGAGTTCTCGTAGGAACTCTTCGGTCTTGATGACGCTGCGGGTTCTCTCGTGGGGAAGGGTCAATGCGTTGCCTCCTGATTCAGCCAACCACAAAAGCCGACGTCTGAGCTCTGATATCTACATAAGAAATCAAAAGCAAGCCAGCAACTGCTGACGATAGTGCTTGGAAAAGCTGACCTGGTAGCTTGGTTCAGGGGCAGAGTCTTCCAGAGAGATGTGGGACGTAGCGACGGCTCCAAATACCTGTGCGTCGCTATTTTCAGTACTGCCATCCACTCTGTCGACATTGTCGGCAGACCCAATCAAGCCGGAAATGGAGCTTGAGGTATAGATTGGCATCTGGACCTCGTTAAGCACCGCTAGGTCATCCGGTAGGTCATCTGCAATTCTTTCCGCCATGCACTTCAATGTCGGCTCCGCCAACATGAATAGCCACGCTTGATCATCGGGCTCGCCTGTGCGTCGAAGCACTCGCCCTAGTACTTGTCGGTAATGCAGCTCGGTGCGGATGCGGCTCAGGTAGCAACATACCTGAAGGCGTGGGATGTCCGTACCTTCACTGATCATTCCCACAGCGATAATCCAGCGGCAGCTGCTGTGTCTGAACTCATTGATCACTTGTTGTGCGGCGGGAGTTATGTTGGTCACGATGCGGCAATCGTCACCCCGGGCTTCCAGGGCCCGGGCAATTTGCTGGGCGTGTTCGATATCGGTGGCAACCACCAAACCTGCTGCATCAAGCTTGATCAGGCGAAGCTCATCCAGCTTGCTGCACCCACGACTGAGCAACTGATCGATCACTTCGTCATGGCGCAGCAGCTCTTCGTAGGTGACAGGGGATTCGCCCAATAGTTTGGCGATGCTCGGAAACATCCTGACAGTGCACTCTGTGTCCAGCTCTTCGGTAAGTTTCACCTTTTGATTGTCGAGCAGGACAATGCGGGGAGCGCGGCATACCTGATCAGTGATGGCTTCTTTCAGTCCGTAGCGGTAGTCGCAGATCAGATGCCCTTCGGGGGTCGAATAGCGAGCCAGAGCAATGGGCCGGTCGTCCGAACGCCAAGGCGTACCAGATAGCGCCAAGGTGAAAGTGGCCCTGTCTTGTATTCGCTGAAGAATTTGCTGGCCCCAAGAGTTGCTTAGTGATAGATCGTGGCCGGCGCAGTGGTGAATCTCGTCAAACACCGCAAACACTCGATAGTCATTGAGGAGTTGCCAGAACGCCTCATCTCGGTACTCCATGGCCTGATAGGTGAACGCTGCGCCTGCTGCGCCGAGTTGGCCGTCAAAGCGTCTACCGAGAACGGCAGCAAAGGATGCGCGAAAGCCCTCGACCACCTGGCAAGATGGCGCGAAGCAGAGCACCAGATCGATTTTGCCCTGACCAAGTAGCCTGCTGGCCAGTTCAGCCGCCATGCGCGTCTTGCCGGCGCCCGGCGTCGCTTGGCAGAAGAAGTGGGGTGCGGAAGTAAATCGCTCAAGCGCTTTGTCGATGCAGCGGCGCTGCCAGTTTCGCAGTTGTGTGGTCATCGTGCGGAGGCAAGTGTCTTGAGCGTCTTCTCGATGGCGCGGAGATGGCCCAGAAGGCGTGAGCTTCGGTCTCTGGCCTCGAGATACTCGCCTTCGACCTTGTCACGGAGATGCGGCATATCCTCAAGAAGCAGCTTGTATCGCTCCGCCTCGCCCATCGATGCCAGGAAGTCCAGTCGGACCTCTTTGAGAAGCATCTCCAGATGCTGATCCGTACCGGGTGAGGGTTCAGGCAACACTGCTGCATTATCGGAAGTTGATGGCACCTGTTCTGGCTCACCAACAGTCTTGCCGCGGTTCTCGAACCCGTTGTCAATCAACTCCAGCTGCAGATGTGCCGGGACGGGCAAGAGGTGGTAGACCTGCCCCCGTGCGCGGCGCTCTTCGTCATGTGCTAGCCAACCTATGCGTAACATCCGGCGCATCTGCTCATATACATAGCGGCGTACATCGCCGATGTGATAGGTCATGCCTTCCAGGCGCTTGGCGTAGGCATCGCGCAGTTCACGGATCGTGAATCGTGTAGCAGCTCATACAGCCGCCTGTCGAAGATGAACGAGGCTGATTTCATTGCGGCACCAGAGGGGATAGCGCGAAAAATACGGATTATAGTCCGTGGCCTGTGCGTCCGTAAACGCATGATATTGCCGTCTCAGCGGAATTGAGATGGTCATGGATAAGTTGGCGAAAGCGTTGGGCGAACGCATCCGAGCGCAGAGAAAGGCCTGCCGAATTTCTCAGGATGCCCTGGCGCTGGCCTGCAGCATCGACCGCAGCTACATGGGGCGGATCGAGCGGGGTGAAGTAAGCATCACCGTAGAGAAGCTGTATCGAATTGCACGCCAGCTTGCCTGTGACCCTGCTTACCTGCTACCGAAGTTGTCCGAACTTAAACCAACCTGAACGATCCTGGATTAAAAGTCGCAACTGGCCTCCGCGCGACGGGGCGAGTGATCCACGCGCTCAAGCAATGGTTTGCCGGCTTAGTCGTTTCAGTCAGGTTTGCTTTTTTGCTGGCGGAGTCGCTTTATCTACTGCCGCGGTTGCGCGCTGGGCTCTGTGCGACTGCCGAGAGGTGCCTTGCCTGACCTTGGCCTGGCTCAAGCTGTCTAGTTCGCTCTGTAGATTCTGATTGCGTTGCTCCAGGACCAGCTTGACGGCTTCTGACGCGCTGAACTGGCTCTGCAGAGCTTCCAGAGCCTGAGCTTTCTGATCCAGCAGACGTTGCTGGGCCTGCTGGTCCCTGTGCAACTGCCTTGCTTCGGTGAGAAGGCGTGCGTTGTCGCGATTCAGTTGGGTCAGCTCGTCCTGCTTGATGATCAACGTCTGCTGCAGCTGGCGAATTTCCAGCTTCAACTGTTGCGCCTGCGACTCGTGTCGGCGCTGTTCCTGCTCACGCTGCTCCTTGCTGGCCTGCCGATAGTGCTCCAGGGCGTCGCGCGCATGTCGGTGTTTTTCCTCCAGCGAGTGGATCTGTGTATCGCGATCCTTGAGCCGTTCCTCCAGGTCACGATTGGCCTGCTGCAGGCGGGCGTTCTCGATCTCGGCTTGCTGCCGTAGCTCGCGTAACTGTTGCAACTCATGGTCAGTGGCCTGAAATCGTTCGGCGTCGAGCGCTGTCTGGCCTTCCAGTTGTTGGATGCGGCTCTCGGCCTGCCGAATCCGCTGCTGGTAGTCGATCCGCTCGCGCTCCAACAACTCTCGCTCCCCGGCAACAACGGCTTGCGCTTCTTCTTGCAATTGGTCGGCCAGTTGGTTCACCAAGTTAGTCAGTTGCTCGCTCAGAGCAAGCGGTACTGCTCCACGACCACTGTCGGCGGCCTCCAGCTCTTTCAGGTAACGGTGAATGGTGGTCTTTGAACCGGTATTGCCCAGCTCAACCCGTACCGCATCGATGCTCGGGTACTCGCCGCGGGCGAGGAGGGTAGTGCGTGCCTTCTGCACCACCGCCTTGTTGATACCGCCGCGTGCCATGTTGCTCTCCTACGATTTCGTACTGTAATACATATGCTGTATTTACATACTATATTTGATAAGATTTTTACACTAGATGGACGCTTACCTAAAATTGGATAATGGCGTATTACCCCGTGTGATCATCGGAAAACCGGTTTTTCACCTGCAAAAGCGGTACGCATTCGAGAGTTGGACCCATGAGTGAGCTGGATCGTTACCTGCAAGCGGCGACGCGCGACAACACCCGCCGCAGCTATCGCGCCGCCATCGAACACTTCGAAGTCAGTTGGGGCGGGTTCCTGCCGGCAACGGGCGATAGCGTGGCGCGGTATCTGGTGGCCCATGCCGGCGTGTTGTCGATCAATACCCTGAAGTTGCGGTTGTCGGCGCTGGCCCAGTGGCACAACAGTCAGGGGTTTGCCGACCCGACCAAGGCGCCTGTGGTGCGCAAGGTGTTCAAGGGGATTCGTGCGCTGCATCCGGCTCAGGAGAAACAGGCCGAGCCCCTGCAACTGCAGCACCTTGAGCAAGTCATCGGTTGGCTGGAGCAAGAAGCGATAGCGGCCAGGGCTGAGGGTGATCGTCCGGGGTTGCTCCGCGCCCGGCGCGACACCGCGTTGATTTTGCTCGGCTTCTGGCGTGGGTTCCGTAGCGATGAGTTGTGTCGCCTGCAGGTCGAGCATGTGCAGGCCAGCGCCGGTTCGGGCATCAGCCTGTACCTGCCGCGCAGCAAGAGTGACCGCGAGAACCTTGGCAAGACGTACCAGACACCCGCGCTGCAGCGTTTATGTCCGGTGCAGGCCTACATCGACTGGATCGGTGAAGCGGCATTGGTCCGTGGTCCGGTGTTTCGCGGCATCGATCGCTGGGGGCATTTGAGCGAGGAGGGCCTGCACCCGCACAGTGTGATTCCGCTGCTGCGCACGGTGCTGAAAGAAGCGGGGTTACCGGCCGAGTTGTACAGCAGCCATTCTTTGCGTCGTGGTTTTGCGACATGGGCGACGCGCAGTGGTTGGGACCAGAAAGCTCTGATGGGCTATGTCGGTTGGCGCGATGTCAAATCCGCGCTGCGCTACGTGGAGAGCGTAGGCGTGTTTCCTGGGCAGCTGCGACCATTATCGTCCAGTCTTGAAGCGGAGGCAGTATCGAAGTTACCTAGTCCCGATGCTCCGCCAAATAGTTGACCAGTCGAAGCGGCTCGGTGCTGCCGGCAATGGAAGATTCACAATCGCGTTCATTCGATGGTGGTCTGAAGTAGGTCGCGTTCAAGCGCACTCAATCCCGTGGTCTATCCCGGAACTGGTGGACAGGTAGTTAAGAGCTATAAAACCCGCGACCTGGCCAGGGCTGATGTGTTCGACTACATCAAATTTTTTACAACCGAACCCTGCGCCACAGTCATCTGTGGTGGTATCAGTCCTGAGGCGATTGAAAGCGCCTCGTTTTAAGGTCGGGAAATGTCTACCGGAGCGGGGATAATCCACTCCATCGGATTGAGATAGCCACCAACGAGATAGCTGAACTACTACTGTCTCAACAGAATCAACAACAGCTGCTTGTCTTAAGATTAGAATGGATCTTGAAGGCTGGTCGCTGTCCAAGAAATCGGCCACCGTTACTGCCTGCAAACCTTTAGAGCCTCCAGCATACCTGTCCCTACATAGAGAGCATGATGAGTAACCTCTCGGCCGATAGCAATATCAAGCAACCACGTTTACTCAAGGCCGGCGAGGTTGCACAACGCAGCGGCGTGGCCGTTTCCACCCTGCACTTCTATGAGTCCAAGGGGCTGATCAGGAGTTTGCGCACCTCGGGCAACCAGCGCCGTTACACGCCGGGGGTGCTGCGCTATATCGGCATCATCAAGGTGGCGCAGCGCGCGGGGATTCCGCTGGATGAGGTGAAGCAGGCGCTGGGCGACTACGACCCGATGGTGCGGGTCAGTGTCGAACAATGGCGCAAGGTGGCCTCGCGCTGGCGCAATGATCTGGATAACCGCATCCAGAAACTGCAGCGCCTGCGCGACGAGATGGACGGCTGCATCGGCTGCGGCTGCCTGTCGCTGGAAGACTGCCCGCTGCGCAACCCCGAAGACCGCCTGGCCAGCCAGGGATCGGGGGCTCGATTGCTGGAGAGCTGAGGGCTCGGCAGCGCCTCAAAAATAGCGGCGCGCAGCGGCCAGGAACTCCGGTGCCTGGTAGTCCTCCACGCGCATGGAGGCCTGGGCGTCGAGCAGGCCGTTGCTGCGCTGGACCTCCAGCACGGTGCCCAGCCCGGCGCCGCTCACGCTCATGTCGCGGGTCAGGGCGTTGCTGCCGGTGTAATAATCCCAGGCCCGCAGCGCGTAATCGCGGCGCGTCGGCAACTGCCGGCTGGCCACCTCGGCGGCCTCCTCCCGCTGGGCGTAGAGCGCTTCGGTGGATGCCAGCAGCACGGCCAGAAAACGCTGCAGCAGATCCGCATTGCGCTGGGCCCAGGTCAGCGAGGCATTGACCGAGACGAACTGCCAGTGCGGGATGTAGTCGATGATATCCCCCAGATTGCGCAACCCCTCATCCTCGGCCTGATACGACCAGGGCACCGACTGCAGGCCGGCGTCGATGCTGCCGTCCAGCAGCGCCCGATGACGCGCCGGTACGCCGCCGGTTTCGATCACGCTGTAGTCGTGCGGATAGTGCAGGCCATGGCGCGCGAGCATCGCGCGCACCTGGAAGAAGGTGCCCTCGCGGTGGTTGAGAATGCCGATCCGCCCGCCACGCAGGGCCTCGATGCTGTCCAGCTGCGGCCGGGCGATCAGCGAGTGAGCCAGCTTGCCGGTATTGCCGGCGACCAGGCGCAGCGGCCCACCGGTGGCCACGTTCTGCAGCACCGACTCCGGCGTGGCGATGGCCACATGAATCTCACCCGCGAGCAGCGGCTCGACCTGCGAGCCGTGCCCCAGCTGGACGATCTCCAGTTCGATGCCGGCGCGGCGAAAGGCGCCGCGCTGCAGACCGAGCCACAACGGCACGTAGAAGAAGGTCTGCGAGACGATGGCGACCACCAGCCGCTCGGCGGCCGCCGGCGTGCGCGACTGCGGCGCTGCGTAGCACGGCAACAGCAGTCCGGCGCAGGACAGGCCGAGCGCGGCGAGCAGGCGCCGCCGGTCAGGGCGTGGATCAGCGGGCACGGCGGTTCTCCTTCATCGATTGACCAGCGCGTTTTCCGGCAGTTGCTGCGGCCAGCCGCCGGCCAGAGCCTGATACAGGGTAACACTGGCGACGATGCTGTCGGTGTGGCTGCGGGCAAAGGCATCTTCGGCCTGCAGGCGGGCGTCGTCGGCGTCGAGCAACTCCAGCACGTCGATGGCGCCCTGCTCGAAACGCAGGCGCGCCATCTCGGCGGCGCGCGTCCCGGCCTGCGCCGCCTGTTGCAGATGCGCCTGCTGGCGCTGGCTGCGCGACAGGCGCACCAGGGCATTCTCGGTTTCCTCCATGGCCGTCAACACCGTGCGCTGATAACGCGCC
>LNAP01007515.1_pt1 | contig 12068 bp, 13 predicted proteins | sample 602601 | NCBI WGS metagenome assembly LNAP01 (sample SAMN02440304, study PRJNA202911) | soil metagenome | biome: Subtropical and temperate rainforests or woodlands; isolation source: soil samples (1 kg each in a 20% v/v slurry with milli Q water) were... ... | reverse complement strand
GCTTGCGCGCTTCTATCCAGGCATGCACCTCTTCCAAGTCCCAGACGACGCAACGCGGCGTCAGGTTGAAGCGGCGCGGGAACTCGCCTCGGCGCTCCATTTCGTAGATGGTCGTTTCGGCTAAAGGGACAATTTGGCGCAGTTCCTGGCGGCGGATGGTGCGACGAAAAGGCAAGACGCCGCCCTTTGGAAACTGAGGCAGATCACCGTAAGCGTCAGAATCGGGCAGCGGCATCAATGCAGGGCAGGGCGATGCTTCGGTGCCCTGGCTTTGGCTGCTTTTCTGGAACGGTTGATTGTCCATGTCGCACTCCGCGAATATGTGGCGCTGCACGTTTTTCTGTTGTACGGAGCAATGGTAGCGTTCATCTACTATTGCTGAAACTCGCTGCAGCGTAGCGGGGCGTATCTTGCTGCTGTAGACAGCTAAGTTGTCTGTCCAGCGACCGGCTCGCCGGTCGTTTCATCCGCTGCAATTAACTGCGCAACGATATCTGCTGCGTGTCGCGGATCGGGGTCGTCGACGGGAAGCACATGTGCGAAAAGATGACGCACAGGTTCAAGAACCGCCGGAAAGTTCTTCGATAACTGTAAGGCGATGGAGCCTTTTTTCAGCGTTTTTTCGATGAAGCGAATATGCTCAACGATGGATTCAGGCTTGTTTTTGAAAATCAGCAGACTGTACCGAATAAAAGGAATAGCCTTCTCTCGGGTGATCGCGGCTAACCCCGTTGTTGCATAACCTTGTGTTCTTAGGTTTTGGGAAAGCCTATCGCTGAATGCCGTGATGTAGGTATCCCCGATTTCATAACATAGGAGGAGCAAGGGGGAGTTTGCATTTTTCCACTCTTTCATGCCGATTGCGCCGGGTATGAGCTGATCCGGAAGGTGGCAGGCCGCAATGAACCGTTCGCCATAGCCGCTAAGAACTTCGTCTTTGACGAATCCGCGCTGCTCCATCAATTTGCGCCCATAGACCTGATGGTCTGACGCCCGCTCAAGCGACAGGTCTTCTTATAGTTGCCAGGGCCAGATGGAGGGATCAATGGAAACTTGCTTGCAATGTAGGCGACTTGCATTTCCTTGACGTCATTTAGCGATAGTTCACGTAGCGACAAGGTAAAAAAACGAATGTCTTGCGGTGTGATACGGCGCAGAGCCGCATTCTTTGCAAGGGCTGCATAGAGTTCTGTTTTTTCATCTTCCAGATCTTGGACGCATGCGCTCAACAGCAAGTGGTAATCGGCGGCCTCAATGCAGGCATCGGCCATGTCCTGATTCCAATGCTCGTCCTGCTTGATAAGCATGGCGTGAAAATCCACTATACGCTGATTCTGCTTTTGTTCTACATAGGCCTGTGCTTGGGTCACGCCCAGCTTTGCTAACTCATAGGCGGTGGATGCGCCAGGGATGAAACTCAATGCAATTTTGGCTCCGAGGTCGGCTGTTTTTCTGATCGCGGTTTCGGTGACATCGTGCTGAGATTCTTTTGGGGATTTCATGGTTGGCCGTATCTTCTGGTTAACGGGCACAGTGGCCTTTTATGCGGAGGAGAAATATAAACTGTGTTGGCTTGTTAGAATAAGCCAGAGCTATGCGTGATGCTGATTATGGCATCATGACGCCGAAGGCCTGATTTGCGCAAGGAAGGCAGAGTCTTCCAGCCTTAGCTAAGGATAGTGAGCAAATGAACTCGATAGGAATGACTCGTTGGAAACGCGGCTGTCTCTCGGGCAGCGACCGCGGTCGCTGCCCGAGAGTTGGAACTGCTGGAGGATTTTATTGGGTTTCGATTGTTTCGATAATTTCGAGTTAGTGTTATCATATCACCTATGACTACTAAGCAAACGTTCTCTTCTTCGGACAAGCGGCGTACTGCGCCGGCCCCCCGCCGGGCGGCTAGGGCGCGCGCCGAGTCTGCTCGCGCTTTGCCGATGTTCGAGTTATCGTTCGACGTGGAACCCGTCGTGTCGATTGTCCGGCGCCATGTCACGCTCAGCAAGGAAGCCGATGAGGCGATCAAGCACGAGTTGATCGAAATGCTGGGCCGCGCAACCGTGCAACTGCGAACCGCAGATCACAAGTCGGGGGCTCACAACGACGATCCGGTTCTCACCACCGAACAGGCGGCGCAACTCGTCAACGTCAGCCGGCCCTACATGGCCAAGCTGATCGACTCCGGCGTGGTGGAACTGCATCAAAAGGTCGGTAATCAGCGCCGTGTGCTGCGCAGTGCTGTGACCCGTTGGCAGGCAGCCGAACGTACGCGGCAGGCCAAGGCGCTCAAGCGCCTGTCCAAAGATCTGGACGAGGAAATTTTCTCGTCGTGAGCATACCTGTCGTTGCCGATGCCGATACGCTGTTTGCGGCGACGACGCGCGGGTTGCTGATCTACCTCGATTACCAGGGGCTGATCAAACTGCACTGGTCGCCGCTGATTCTCGATGAGGTCAATCGGGCACTGGTGGACACAGGGCGTAAAAAGACCTTGAAAGAGGCCAAAGCGCACGAAGCGCGTATGTGTGATGCCTTACCGGATGCGCTGGTGTCGGTGGCTGATGTGCAGGCTCAGTTTGAGGCCGTGGCGTCTGCTGTTCGGTCTGCGAAGGACACGCATGTTGCGGCGTGCGCACACTATCTGATCGCCGCCAAGGCCTATCCGGACACGTCAGCGGTCGCGCTGGTGTCACACAATACCAAGGATTTCAAGAAAGCCGTGCTGGCCGGGCTAGGTATCGCACTGCAAAAACCGGATGCCTTTCTCCACGGGCTGACTGTAGCGCAGCCGGTTGAGGTCGCAGCGACATTCCGCCGGTTCCGCCTGGACCTGAGTTCCAAACCCGAACCGCAGGCGCTATTGGAGCGCCTGGAACGGGATGGACAAGTGAAAACCGCGCAGCGACTGCGGGAACTGCATCTGGCGCGGACAGTCGAGCTTTAGACGGGGCCGGAATCACACGATGGCTGTAAAGGGTTTCGGGATTTTCTCGTTTCTCGGGGTACACCTTGGGGGACTTTAGGTGTCCGCGTTGCGTATAAGCGACGATTCAAGGTGTTGTGAGGGCTGGAGCATGCATGACGCTGGAATGTGCTGACGTATCTACTCGAATTTTGCAGAATAATACATTCCAATACGCTGCGAGAACGATGGAATCATTTACGGTGCAATGATGTCAGGTTTAGCTAGCGACGCTTACTTCGTCCTGGCCATGGCAGTTCGCCTGTCAGTTCGGAAAGGCCGCCGTCGTCTTCGACTCGTGCGCCGAAACGATTCACCTCAACGTCCGGCAAGTCTTCGCCATCAAACCAGAGTAATGAAGTGGTGGTGTCAGTGCGAGCGTAGTGCCTTGAAAGTTCCCACAGATCAAGGCCTTTTTCCCAGTTGTCGAACCATACGTCCTGGGAAACTTCTCCGGTATCAGTTGTATTGTTCCCGGTGAATCTGATTCGATGAGCCACTGAACCTGCCGGGATCACTGACCGGGGTGATATCCAGGCGCCAGCTTGCCTCAAAGAGGTGGAGCGTGCGGCATATCGTACTGCGCCGCGCTCCATGGTGACGAAGGCGCACGGCACATCGCTGAGACTGGCAAATCTTGACGCAGCGGCAGGGAACGAAGTGCCGAACAAATCGGCCATTTGTTGGATAAGCTCCAGGGAAGGCTCTTCCTTGGGAACGACAGAAAGCCATAGCTGATAAGGCATCAGCAGTTCAGCGGCAAATGTGTCGCAGGCGACCTCGTTAGGATGCCGTTTGGCATAAGACCAAGACGGGACCTCCTCGTGACTCGACTCAAGGTCGAGCACGATATGAGCTATTTCGTGGCAAATAGTGAAACGTTGGCGTTCATCCGTTTCCAAGGAGTTCACCGTGATGATGTGCTTCCCGTTCGGCTTAGTAATGGTGTAGCCAGACTCCCCTTCGTCAAGGTCATCTTTCTTGACCCTGGCGTTAGCTGCGGCCACATAGGGGGACAGGTCTTCTCGGATGTTAGAAACATCGACTTTCGCAACAAATGCGCGTGCTCTTTGTCTGACATCCGCCTCGTCCATACTCAATCGTCCTCGTCGTCATCCTCAAAGGCCCTTTTGATTCGGGCAATCAATATGGCAGGATCAGGCCTTACATTGCCCCGATGCCTGACTCCGGCCGCAGCTGTAAATATATCGATGCTAATAGAATAGTCTTGTAGCACAAATTTGACGAGACTGGGGTCAGCCTCTGCATGGTCAACCAGCCAAGTTACGAGTCCAGCATCCCGTTCCGACGGCTTAAGAACCTTTAATAGCTTTTCAACCAGGTCTTGGGAAGGGTTTGTTTTTTCGCCTGTTTCGAGACGGTGGATATAGGCATGATCCACTGACGATAGTTGGCCAATTTCACGCAGAGAAAGGGTTCTGCGTTCGCGTAGCGTCTTGATAGCGACGCCCAAGCCTGTTTGCGGCATGAGTTTTGATCCTTGCGGCTGCGGGAAGAAGACCATAGCCTTCTGTTGCACTAACCCCACATCCAGTCGAGTTTAACGGCGCATGTCACGCGGGAGTTGCTCCGGCGCACATGCTCTGATATATTGTTGTCTAGTCAGACAACGGAAACCGGTTTTGATACGGATTCAGCTTGGATTGGCTTGGTCTTCCTGTTGTCTGAATGAGCAACATATTATGCTACAGCGGGCGGCCATTGACAACCCAGCCAATGGGCTGGGATTTCCAAAGTTCCACTATAGGAGAGCCATCATGGCCAAAAAAAATCAGCATGTTGTTCCTCATCAGGAAGGTTGGGCCGTCAAAGGCGCTGGTAACCAACGGGCGACCTCTGTGCATGACACGCAGCAGCAAGCAATAGATGCTGCGCGGGATATTGCACGCAACCAGAAGTCTGAACTCGTCATCCATCGCCCAGATGGCCGTATCCGCGACAAGGATAGCCATGGCAACGACGACTTTCCCCCGAGAGGTTGATGCGCTGTGACTGACATCCCTACCTACCATGTGCTCGCCCTGTCGGGCGGAGGCTATCGCGGCCTTTATACGGCTACGGTTCTTGCCGAACTTGAAGCCGTATTGGGTCGTCCTATCGCTTCGCATTTTGATCTGATTTGTGGCACATCGGCAGGAGGGATGCTGGCTTTGGGGCTGGCAGCGGAAATTCCGGCCATCGAGCTCAAATCATTGTTTGAAGACGAAGGTAGTCGCATCTTCGATTGTCGCAGCATTCCACGGCGGCTTTTGGGATTCTGGTTGACTGCTAAGCATGGCTCGGCGGGGTTGCGAGAAGTGCTGACAGAGCGCTTCCAAGAAACCACAGTCGGTGACTTGAAGCATCGTGTTCTCGTACCGGCAGTCAACTATTCGACGGGCCGCGGACAGTTCTTCAAAACGCCTCACCATCCTTCATTTGAATTCGATCATCGCATGAAGATCGTTGATGTGGCGTTGGCGACAGCCGCCGCGCCAGTCTACTTTCCGCTGGCGCGCAATGACCGCGGTGTCTTTGCGGATGGGGGGCTGGTAGGCAACGCTCCCGGTCTGTTCGGATTGCACGAAGTCAAGACGTTCTTAGCCCCGAAACAGGATACGTTGATTCGAGTTCTCTCCATCGGCACGATGACAATCGGGGCAACGGTTCGTGGCGGCGCTAGCCTTGATCGCGGATTCGGCAAGTGGCGCGGAGGGCTCTTTGATCTTGTGATCTCCGCACAGGAATCGTCGGTGGACTACATGCTGCGGCAGTCGCTGGGAGACAACTACTTCCAGATCGACGACCAGGCGACGCCTGATCAGAGCAAGGACGTGAAGGCGCTGGATCGGGTTTCCGTTGGCGCCACGAATACGCTCAAAGATCGCGGCAACCACGCTGCGCAGCGTGCGCTCGGCGATCCTCTTTTTAAACCGTTTCGAGCGCATCAGGCCGGCGCTCCGATCTTCTATCACGGCCCCAATAAAAATGTTCCGGAGGTCGTATGTTGAACCTGAGCCCGCTTTTCTTTACCACCGTTGATGATGAATCCTGCATGCATGACGAGCTGGATTTGACGTCTGATGAACGCACCTGGATCGCCAGCGCCCGTACTGCTGTCAGGGACTGTCTGCGCACCGGCATCCCTCGGGCGCTGAGGGCGAGCGGATACACGGAAGACGTGCCCCAGCCGCGCTTCTTCACGCAAGGGTCGTGGGCATATAAGACACTGAATTCTCCGGCACAACAGCCCCAGCAGGCGGATGTCGATGATGGCTGCTATTTACCAATGAGTTTTGTCTCGCAGACTAAACGTCCCAGCACTGCGGCGGCCGTGTTTTTTGCTGCGGCGGAAGAAGCCTTGAAGCCGCTGGTCGAAGAAAAACGGTGGAAGCTTGTCACCGACAAGCCGACGTGTATCCGCATCGTTATTGCCACGTTTGCCCATATTGATATTCCCCTGTATGCCATTCCAGACGAAGAGTTTGTGATGCTGAAGGCATCGATGGAGCGGTACGGCTACGATTCGCTGTCGGAAGCTGTAAACATGGCGGAGCGGGATACATGGACGGCGCTGCCCGCTGACAAGGTGCTTCTGGCTCATCGTGAATGCAATTGGATGTCCTCCGACCCTAGGCCTGTAAAAGAGTGGTTCTTGGACCAGGTGGCGGCCAAGGGGGAGCAGTTCCGCCGTGTGGTTCGTTACTTAAAAGCATTCCGAGATTGGAGGTGGCCCAGTGGTGGGCCCGCTTCGATTCTGTTGATGTCTGCTGCGGCTCCACTCTTTGAGAAACGTGATCGGCGCGACGACCTCGCCTTGTTAGATGTTGTCGCGTTGCTGCCAGCCCGGTTGCATGCAGGAGTGAATAACCCCGTAGACGAGTCCGAATCGCTTACGAAACGGTTGGGTAAAACTGGTGTAGAAGAAGCCGCAAAAGCCTTCGAAGAGTTTGAGAGGGTACTTCGCGGTGCAATCGGCGCTGGTAGCCGTTCACAGGCTTGTATTTGGATGCAGGGCGAGTTCGGCTCGCGTTTTCCGAACGAGCCGGACCGTGTCAAGGTGGTATCCGTCGCCGCCACCATTGCCGCGGCTCCCGCCACGGCAGGCCCGAGCGAACTTGTCGGTCGAACGAAGGCAGGATGAGAGACGTAGCAGCGGTTGCGGACGTGATCGAGGCCTTCAAGCAGCGAGGCTTCGAGTTTGTTGGCAATACGGATGATGGTTGGTTCAAGCTGCATGGGCGTTTGACTCCATCCGACGCGGACAAGAGCTATCCGTGCGAAGTCCAGCTCGACCCCATGTTCTTTGATTTGCCTCGTATCCGGTTGCTGGAAATCCCTCCTGATCTGCCCGCAGCGGTTCCTCATCTTGGCCCGGATGGTGGACTTTGCTATCTCGCCAAGGGTACGGTCGTTCTGGACATTTATGACCCTGTAGGGCAGTCGCTAGCATGTCTGCAAAGCGCCGCCGCCGTTTTTGGGCAGATCGTGAAAGGGGAGATGATCAAGGATCTCGCGGAAGAGTTCTTCGCCTATTGGCACGGTTGGTATTGTTTTGTGGATATCCAGGGCGATCATTTAGGGCAACAGAACTGCATAGTCGCACAGGCCAATGGGAACTCTTTGTGGTTCATTACTGACAACCAAGGTCGCACAACAGAGAAGCTGAAGTCGCTCGGCTACCACGTCGTCGATAAAACGGTGCTGACTTACCGGGTAAAGACTGGCGCTCAACCCCGTCCTCTGACGAGCCAGTGGCCTCCTGAAACAGTTGGAGATATCTTGGCGTGGCAAAGCACCCTTGATCTTCGTTGTCGGCGAAAGATTCACAACCGTATTAAGGAAGGCGAAAGGAAGAAGGCCAACGGCGTTCTGATCGTTATCGAATCTCCGTTAATGACGTACGGCTTTGTGGTTTTTTATGACCGTCAAGCTCCGATCACGAAGAGTAAGCTCGCAGATGGTAGGGATTCGAGCTATGGATTGAAGGCGATTCCCATCTCGGTGGTACGAATCGACGATCGGTACCTTGCTCAGCGGAACATACCGAACTCAAAGACGTTGGCAGGTAAGAGCATTGTTGTCGTTGGCTGTGGCACGATTGGCGGATACCTCGCCGATATGCTGGTCAAGGCCGGGGCGGGGACATCCGGTGGAAAGCTCACTTTGGTGGATTTCGACTGCCTTCTCCCGCAGAACATCGGGCGTCATCGCCTAGGATTTCCGGACCTACTGTTGAACAAGGCCGAGGCCATGGCGAAGGAACTCAAGCGGTTGGCGCCAGGGGCTGAGATTCGTGCACTCCCCGTGGATGTCAGGCAGGCCCGACTGGGAAACCTAGACTTGCTCATCGATGCTACCGGGGAGGAATCACTCGGGCATTGGTTGTCCGGTCAATACGTGTCTCCGACACCGATGCTTTCGGTCTGGATAGAAGGTCCGGGAACGGCTGTCCGCGCGCTCCTACGCACGAACACGTTTGGTGCGTGTTATAGATGTCTTTGGCATAGCAGCACGAGAGGCGAACTGCGTTCCATCATTGATCCTCTTCCTGTTATCTTGGCGGGACATGGGTGCGAGGGCTTGTACGTGCCATTTCCGGCTTCGGTCTCGGTGCATGCTGCCAGTCTGGGCGCTGAGATGGCGCTTGACTGGGTTAACGGTGTGTACTCCCCTGCGTTGCGAACGAGACTGATCGATCGAGATCAGCAGCTTGCCACTCCCGATTGCGATCCGCTGCGGGATTGGGAGTGTCCCCTATGCAATTCGTAAGCTCCTGGGCAACCGAGGATGAAAAAGCGCTGCTGCATTTTTCGAAACCCACGCTAGAGACCTTCTGTCAGCACATTCAGACCAGTGACGCCGACTGTGAAGCTGGTGGGCTTCTGCTCGGTTCGGTTCATGGGGTGCATATGCTCATTGACCAAGCGACGGTTCCCACGGTATGGGATAAGCGGTTTCGCTACCTATTCGAGCGGATGCCGTTTGGTCACGAAGCCATTGCCCTGTCTCGATGGACGTCGAGTCAAGGCACCATCCGCTATCTGGGCGAATGGCACACCCATCCAGAAGACCATCCCCATCCATCCCGTCTCGATAGATCAGAATGGAGCCGCTTATCAGCGGTACGTCGAGACAAGCGACCAATGCTTGCTGTCATCGTCGGGCGAAAAACTCTGCATGTCGAATTGGTGCCGAGTGAAGGACGTGGTTCCGTGTTTATTCCTGTGGAATAGCAGTCAATCAAACGAAGACCGTCCCGGTGTGCCGCCGTCGGGCTCGCAGGCCGTGCCGCCTGCCGTGCCGCGGCTATCCGGCTTTGACCGCTGATGGGGTGGAGATTTTTCCCGATAGAGTCTCTGTACCGCTTCAAAAGTATCTATGCCGTGGCACTCTCGTTGCACCAGGTTGAGATCCGCGAACCCCAGTGTCGGAGAGTTGGTCAGATAGTGCCCGCGTAGCCGTTTCCCACTCTCAATCAACTTTAATTCCGCCGCACCCGTGGTTAGCTTGCGCTCGTCAGGTTTCCTGATGTGGAACTCGTACATGTATCGTAGAAGGACGGTGTTGTGTTTATCGTCGACTGTTAGAGACTCCATAAGGGTTTCGCTATCCTGTTGCTCTGTGTACGAGAGTAGAGAGTAGCCCAGATATGTTTGCTTGATGACAAAAGCAATCGGAATTGCCTTCGAGGGGCTGTTATCACTTGCGCCGTAGTTCGTGAGAAGATGACCGAACCAGATACCGTGAATGATAGGCCGGCCAGTCCAGCGTGCGAGCCACTCTGTTGTCCACGGACGCCGAAAGGCCCAGATGGAAACCGCAATAGCCCAGCTGATGCCAGACCCAAGCCCTAGCATTAGCGCTTGAGTACCGTTGGCCCCAAACCAAAAGTGACGAGCCGATCCAACAAGGCAGCCAATAGCGATGGTCGTGAGAGAGACGACGAGTAGAGCTTTCTTGAACTCTTTAGTAGACAGAACGACGTTAGCCATCTTCTAGTTCTTTTCGGCGATATCGACGCCGTTACAAAATAGGTGGACTTGGCCTCCTTGCGATACAAGGCCAACATATGTAATGCCGGGGAGCAGCGAGGCCAATACTGCGGCAATCAATCGAGCGCCAGTGCCACGAAAGCGCTGCGCAGCGTCGTGTGGAATGGGCGGAGAGATGAACTGCGATAAGTGCGTCATCTGCCATGATCGCGAATCGACGAAGTGAAAGCCATCATGGAGAGGGCTGCACATTGTCGAGACCGAAGTCAGTGTAGTTGCAATGCTACGGTCATCGAATTGGGATACGTTTGGCTCCTCACGTTCGCTAATTAGCTGCAGGTGAGGCAACCCCGCCAAGTCAGTGTAGAAGACAACGCCAGTACCAGAAAAGTCGTTGCTTCGATTGCTGGCGATCGACCTGAGGATGTTTAGGGCTTGGTTCATTCGCCTTGAATAAATCGATTTTTCCGGATTGAGCATATAGCTTGAAATTTGAGTTTGTGTCAGGGAAACATCCGAACGCTGCCCCAATTTGACTCGGATTGTGTAGCAGCAACTAAGACTGTGCTTGAATAGTAACGTGGGAGAGACGGTGTGCCTAAAAGTTAGGTCACTAATGTCGCCGGGGCTTGGCTTATCCGAGCCCTTACGTTCGACCCGTGAGAAGGAGCGCTGCCGTTTTACGCCATCATTGGCAAGCCTGCGGGCTTGCCTTTTTTGCTCGGTTAAGCCAGAGCCTACACGGGGTCACTGCATGCCTCCCGATTGTAGAAGTGATCGAATGAGGAGTCTCTTGCGGACACTCCTGGGATGCTATGGATGAGGTTGTTTATCGGGTTACCAGGATGTTCGTAGCTCAGATGCTGGGCGCAGCGGAAACTTTCATGGGGTATAGGTTGCTGGGAACGAAAGTAGATCGCGTTCTTTGAGTAAACCTGGATGGTGTCGTTGCATAGGTTCACCTCGTTATCGTTCGCTACCAATGTCGACAGTCTAGGTTCGACCATGTAGCCCGAAGGTCGACAAACGAGTACACAGATATTCGGTGTAATAGGGACGAATAACTTCGGCGAATGCGGCGCCATCTGTGCGTTCCCTACATTGTGGAAAAATCCATCGCCGAAGATGAATTCTTTGTCCTGCGAATAGACGACAACGAACTTGCCCCGTGCGCCGATGCTGTCGGCGATGGTGCGTTGAGCATTCCTCATGTTAAGCCCGATGAGCCTATTCCTTTCACCAGACTCGATCGGGCCTCGAAGATGTTCGGCCAGCGCAACGGATGCTTCGCGATTCATCGGCCCGCGGACGGCCAAAGACACTGCACATTCAGTCATTCGGAGTAACTCATCATCGGTGCATGGTTGGGCTATGAAGCGTTGTTTCAGTTCCATAACATCATGCATAGGCCTACGCTCAAGTCCCTCAAGCCACGTAATTAGTTTGGGAAACTGCGAATCTGCTTTGTCGAATACACGTTCGAAGCTTTGATCCCACGGTGTCGGCTCGTCACCGCGTTTCATCTTAATGTGGTGTCCATTGCCGATAACGCCGAGGTTCGCTGGGCGAGTGCGAACACAACTTCCATCCGGCTTTAGCCAGCCCGTCGTCCCGTCGTCTGCCGCCCAATGCTGGGACACACACTCTGGCCACCAATGATGCCGTTCTGATTTCAGTTTTTTCATTTCACAGTTTTTCGTTAGATACGTCACGCTCAAGTCACTTTTCAATAGTCTGAAGCGCTCAGTTTGAGTCTTCCGAAGAAGTCACTTTTGCTTGCCGACATCCGTCATGGGCCGCCGCATTATTCTTTGAATGTATCAAAAATAAACAAGAGAGTGGTGTAAATCTGGCATATTCGGCATAAGTAGCCTACCGCCTTTCAGCTCCGCGACCGCGCTGCTTCGGTTCGCGTGCTCGCTCATTCTTTCGGGACTAGGTTTACCAGCCTTGCACATCCCTGACGCCTGCCGCGTGCCTTGCACTTGCCTAACCCCAAGACGGTCACTGGCTGCTGGGGGAGGGGCGGCCTTGCTTTCCTCCTAGTGTTTCACGCCGGTCTGGCCGTCAAGGGCGGCGCGCACCCGTGCGCTTGCGGCCGGTGGCCGTCTGCG
>LNAP01004922.1_pt1 | contig 12069 bp, 12 predicted proteins | sample 602601 | NCBI WGS metagenome assembly LNAP01 (sample SAMN02440304, study PRJNA202911) | soil metagenome | biome: Subtropical and temperate rainforests or woodlands; isolation source: soil samples (1 kg each in a 20% v/v slurry with milli Q water) were... ... | reverse complement strand
AGATGGTCCGCCTGGAGCGCACCCGCATCGAGCTGGCCGACGATCCCCAGCGCATGACCCAGGTCCGCGACCTTATCCAGCAGCTCGGCGTCGCCGCCTGAGCCCCGGGGCGAGCAGCCGGGGAGGGCGGTTCGATCAGGCCTCGGCCTTGCTCTTCAGCAGGCCGCGCTCGTGCAGCAGCTCGGCGATCTGCACGGCGTTGAGCGCCGCGCCCTTGCGCAGGTTGTCGGCCACGACCCAGAGGTTCAGGCCGTTCTCGACGGTCGGGTCCTTGCGGATGCGGGAGACGAAGACCGGGAACTCGCCCTGGGCTTCCTTGGGCGTGATGTAGCCCTTGTCGTTGCGCTGATCGATGACGATCAGGCCCGGGCTTTCGCGCAGCAGGTCGCGCGCCTCGTCCTCGTCCAGGGGATCATGGAACTCGATGTTCACCGCCTCGGAGTGACCGACCATCACCGGCACCCGCACGCAGGTCACGGTCAGGGCGATCGACGGGTCGATCATCTTGTGAGTTTCGTTCCACATCTTGGCTTCTTCGTCGGTGTAGCCGTCGTCACCGAAGGCGCCGATGAATGGAATGACATTGAAGGCGATCTGCTTGGGGAACTTCTTCGGCTCGCTGGCCCCCAGCACGAACACGCTCTTGGTCTGGTCCCAGAGCTCGTCCATGCCTTCCTTGCCGGCGCCGGACACCGACTGGTAGGTCGAGACCACCACGCGCTTGATCCGCGCCCGGTCGTGCAGCGGCTTCAGCGCCACCACCAGTTGGGCCGTGGAGCAGTTCGGGTTGGCGATGATGTTCTTCTTCCCGGCGTAGGCCACGTCGTCCGGGTTCACCTCCGGCACGATCAGCGGGACGTCGGGGTCCATCCGCCAGGCCGAGGAGTTGTCGATCACGATCGGGCCGGCGGCGCCGATCTTCGGCGACCATTCCTTGGAGAACGAACCCGAGACGCTCATCAGCACCACGTCGACCGTGGAGAAGTCGAACTGCTCGATATCCTCGCACTTGAGGATCTGTTCGCCGAACGAGACCTCGACGCCGATCGATTTGCGGCTGGCGATGGCGTGAATCTTGTCCACGGGGAAGTTCACTTCCTCCAGGATATTCAGCATCTCGCGGCCCACATTGCCCGTGGCGCCGACCACGGCCACTCGATAGCCCATGGCGGTCTCCTTCAGATCGATCAGAAGCGGAGCGTCCCCTTACGCCTTCAGGTTCCCCCGCGCAATCGAGGTGGCGCCGGCCTTGCGTTGCTCAGCCTGCAGTCAGTTGGAGGCAAGCATGTCCATCGGGGTCGGTCGATCGTCGGCAGGAGCGCCGCAAGTCCAGGAAGGCGCGCGTCCGCGAAACCCTTCCATGTCGTCCAACCCATTGGACAAGCCCATGTTCCGGGTTGTGGAGACCACCCAGCAGAAGCTTTTGGCCAAGCTCGATCTCAACGGCGGCGGCCGCCTCGACCAGGTGGAACTGAAGCCCCTCAACAGGCCGGACGTCGGCAAGAATGGCCCGGCTGGATTTGCCGCCGCCGACCGCGACGTCGATGGCGCGCCTTCTACCGGGGAGCTGGCGCCGCGCGCCGATATGAACGCCATCTTCGAAATCGCCGACAGTGACGGCGACGGAGTCCTGACCCTGGCCGAGATCGAGGCCCAGATCGTCCAGGAGCCCGACCATTACGACAGCGGCGTGCGCAGGCTGCCCGACGCGCTCCGCCCGCTCGATCCCTCGGCCCCGGATTATCTGGACCGAGTGCGGGACCGGCTGACGGCGGCGGCAAGCTTCGAGCCCGTCGCGCCCGGCCAGGAAGCGCTGCGTCGCCTGCTGCGCGAGAACTTCGCCCGCCTGACCGAGCAGATGGTCGCCCAGATCTCGCCGCCGAGAGCCGCGCTGACCTGAAAGGTCATGGACAAAGTCACATCCGGCACGGTCTTTCGGGCAAAACAAAACAGGAGATCCAGATGGCCAATGACACCGGAATGCCCTTCGCCAATCTCATGGGCGTGGAGATCACGGAACGAAGCAAGGATCGGGTGGTCGGCCGCCTGCTGGTCCGCGAAGACCTCTGCACCGCGGGCGGCATCCTGCACGGCGGCGCGTTCATGGCCTTCGCCGACGCCCTGGGCGCGATCGGCGGGTTCCTCAACCTGCCGCCCGGCGCGCGCACCACGACCCTGGAATCCAAGACCAATTTCCTCGGCTCGGCCAAGGTCGGATCGGTCGTCGAGGGCAGAGCGACGCCCCTGCACATCGGGCGTCGCTCCAGCGTCTGGCAGACCCGCATCACCAGCGCCGAAGGCAAGCTGCTGGCTCTGGTGCTGCAGACCCAGATGACCGTCGAAGCCTGACGGGCGAGCACACTCGCCTTACAGGCGGTCCCCCTTGCCAATGTTCACTTTTTATTCTTCTCTCCCGCTATAGTCTAGGTTGAACCATCGGGGGAACACGTAGGGCGGTTGGGGGCGTGCATCGCCGCCGGCCTATGGCTGGCGCTGGGGACGGCTGCGCATGCGGGCCAGGCAGGCGGGGCGCAAACCTTGCCCGAGGACCCGACGATCCGCCGCGGCGTGCTGGCCAACGGCCTTCGCTATGCGGTCAAGCCCAACCCGACCGCGCAGGGCGGGCTCTCCTTCCGCCTTGCCTTCGATATCGGCAGCCTGGTCGAGGCCGATTCCGAACGGGGTGCGGCTCACTTCGTCGAGCACATGGCCTTCCGCGCCACCCGCAGGTTCCGGGAAGGCGAGCTCGAACCGAGCCTTCGCCCCGATCGGCGTCGGCTTCGGCCGCGATCAGAACGCCTTCACCTCGATCGACTCGACCCTGTACCTGGTCGACCTGCCTCGCGGCGGCGCCAGGGAACGGGGGCTGGCCATTCGTTGGCTTCGTGACGTCGCCGACGGCATCCAGTTCGATCCGACCGTGGTGGATAGAGAGCGCAACGTCGTCCTGGCCGAGCGCAGCGCGCGACGAGACGCCGAGACGCTGGCGGCGGACGCGGTGACGAACTTCCACGCGCCCGAACTGCTCGCCCCCAAGCGCTCGCCGATCGGCGCGTTGGCGACGGTCCAGGCGATCAGCGGCGCCGACCTCGAGGGCTTCTATCGCCGCTGGTACCGGCCCGAGCGCGCCGTGCTGGTGGTGGTCGGCGACGTTCCCGACCTTCCGGGCCTGGAGGCCGAGATCACTCAGGCCTTCGCCGATTGGCGGCCGGCAGCCCCAGCCACGCCGGCGCCGCCGCTCGCCCAGCCGAACCTGCGACGCGGACTGGACGCCCTGGTCCTGGCGCAGCCGGAGATCAGCCCGAGCCTCTCCATATGCCGCGTCGCACCACCGGCGCCAAAGCGCGGACACGACCTCGCCGGACATCGATCGCGCCCAGGCCCTGAAGCTCAACCCGAAGATAGAAGCCGAGGTCGAGGCCGAGGAAGCGGCCTAGCCGACGCCGATGTCCGCGGGCTTGGTCAGGTTCCGCAGAGGCTCTCCGCGGACATAGCGGCCGAGATTGTCGAGGAAGAGCTCATCGCCCCGCGCCGCGGTCAGCTCGCCGCGATTGGAGGCGTGCGGAGTGACCCGCACCTTCGGATGGTCCCAGAACCAGGCGTAGGCCGGCAGCGGCTCGGTCTTGAAGACGTCGAGCACGGCATGGGCCGGCCGGTCGGCGTCGAGGCCGGCGCGCAGGGCGTCCTCGTCCACTAGGCCGCCCCGACCGATATTGACAAGGATCGCACCCGGCTTCATCGCGGAGAAGAAGCGCTGGTCGGCGATATCCCGGGTCTCGTCGTTGAGGGCGCAGGCCAGCACTACGACGTCGGCCTCCGGCAGGCGGCTCGGCAAATCCGCCAAGGTGCTGACGCTGTCGGCCAACCCCTCGGCCGAGGCCGAGCGGCGGACCGCCTCCACATGGGCGCCGAACGCCTTGGCCCGTCTCGCGATCTCCTGGCCGATATGGCCGAAGCCAAGGACCAGCCAGCGTGTCTGGCCGACCTCGCGGAAGCTCACTGGCGTCCATTGCCGCGCGGCCTGATGCGTCGCCTGGGCGGCGATGGGGTGCAGCAGGCTCATGGCGTGGATGGTCACGTATTCGGCGATCGCCGGCGCCTGGGCGCTGGAATTGGTGACCGCCAGCCCCTCGCGCGCCAGCGGCTTGAACATCGGGTTTTCGACGCCGGCGAAGGCGGTCTGCACCCAGCGCGCCTGCGGCGCCTTGGCCAACCGATCAAAATAGCCGGCCCCACGCTTGCCGAACGCATCGACCGTCAGCCACCACACCTCCGCGGCGAGCTGGTCCGGCTCGAAAGTCTGGCCGTCCTTGGTCAGGGAACCGTCGGGCTCGGCGACCACCACCTCCAGATCCGGCGCGGTCGAGGGCAGACGGGCGGCGATCCGCTCGTAGGCGGCGCGGGTGAGCAGGGCTTGCATGGCGCAGGACTGTAAAGGCGCAGTCCGCGCTGGCAATCCTTCGACCGCCGTCGCCCGGCGGCCGGCCCGTACCTATTTGCGGCGCTGCTTACGAGCCGCGTAGCGGGCGTCGCGCGCGGCCTTTTGCTTGGCGCGCAGCTCCAGCTCGGCGGTCTCGGCGTTGAAGGCCTCGATCTCGCGGCGCAGTGCGTCGGCCTCGGCGGCGGCCTTGCGCCTCTCGGCGCGTTCGGCCTCACGCTTGGCGCGGACTTCAGCCAGTTCGGCGGCTTTGATCGAAGCGCGATCGGTCCCGGGCTCGGCCGTGACGGCCGGCTTCGCCTTCATCTTGGCCAGGAGGGCCTTCTTGGCTTCTAGGGAGGCGGACGCGCGGTCTTGGAAACTGTTGTTCTTAAGGTCTCTCATGTGGGCGTCCCCATGTCTCATCCCGCGCGAAAATGCAATCGGCGGATGCTGCGTTTGTTCGCCGCGTCCGCCGCTTACCCCTGCTCACGTGGGCTCAGAGAGCCGCCAGCACCGCCTCGCCCATCTGTTCCGTGGTCAGGGCGCCGCCCAGGTCACGGGTTCGCGCGCCGCCCTCCAGGGCCCGCACCACCGCCGCATAGACCTTGTCGGCGGCCTCGGCGCGATCCAGCGACCAGCGCAGGGCCATCTCCAGCGACAGGATCGCCGCCAGCGGATTGGCCAGGTTCTGGCCGGCGATGTCGGGGGCCGAGCCGTGGATCGGCTCATAAAGGCCCGGCTTTCCCGGTGCGCCCAGGGCCGCCGAAGGCAGCATGCCCAGCGAGCCGGTGAGCTGCGCGGCGGCGTCCGAAAGGATGTCGCCGAACAGGTTGTCGGTGACCATCACGTCGAACTGCTTGGGATTCTTGACGATCTGCATCGCCGCGTTGTCGGCCAGGATGTGCTCCAGCTCGACGTCGGCGTATTCGCGCTTGTGCAGGTCGGTGACCACCTCGCGCCACAGCAGGCCGGAGTCCATCACGTTGGACTTCTCCGCCGAGTGCACCTTGTTGCGCCGCCCGCGGGCCAGTTCGAAGGCCACCCGCGCCACCCGCTCGATCTCGGCGGTCGTATAGACCTGGGTGTCCACGGCGCGCTTGCCGCCCTCCGGCAGCTCCTCGATGAACCGGGGCGAACCGAAATAGATGCCGCCGGTGAGCTCCCGGACGATCATGAAGTCCAGCCCCTGCACCAGCTCGCGCTTCAGGCTGGAGGCGTCGGCCAGGGCTTCGAAGCAGAGGGCCGGACGCAGGTTGGCGAAGACCTCCATCCCGGCCCGCAGGTTCAGCAGCCCCGCCTCGGGGCGCTTGTCGCGGGGCGCGCCAGCCCACTTCTGCCCGCCGACGGCGCCCATCAGCACCGCCTTGGCGGCCTTGGCGGCGGCAAGGGTCTCCTCGGTGAGGGGCAGTCCGTGCTCGTCATAGCTGCAACCGCCGAACAGCCGCTCCTCGATGGCCAGGTCCGGGGCCACGACCTCGGCCACGCGCCGGGCCTGGCGGGTCACTTCGGGGCCGATCCCGTCGCCGGGCAACAGAAGCAGGTCAGTCATGTCGAGGCCCCTTTGAAAGCACGTGCAAAGTCCGGAGGCGATCTCCTATGCGAAGAGAGCCGGCCCGCAAACCCCAAAGCCCGGTTGCATCGACAGCGCCCGGAAACCATTTGGGACCTCCGACTGCTGGGCGGCCCAGGTGCAGCCCGAGCAGAAATCGTTCCGGATCGAGACAAAATCGCGCAGAACGCCCCCGGGAGCACAGCCCCTGGGTGAAACTCTCGACTTTGCCTTGGTTTCGCCGCACCCGGACCTAAGACGGTCCGGTCGTTCCAAAAGCTGATCCAAGACTCGCGTGGCCGCTCCAGCTCCTGAAACAAGCCGATCACTTCATCGCCGCGACGTGATCGCCGCCTTGCCTTTGGCGGCGATCACCGTCGCGAGCGCCGCCCAGGCCGCGCCTGCGCGCAGCTTCAGCGAAGCCCAGGTCCGAAGCATGGCTCGCGACCTGGCGCGGCGACCCTATGTTCCGCAGTCGCGTGAACTGCCCGAGGTGCTGTCGCGCCTGTCGTACGACGAATATCGCGACATCCGCTTCAACCCGGCCCAGGCCTACTGGAAGGCCGAGGGTTTGCCCTTCCAACTGCAGTTCTTCCACCGCGGGCACCTCTTCAAGGAGCGGGTGGACCTGTTCGAGGTGCAGGGCGGGCGCGCGGTTCCGATCGCCTATTCGGCCGACCAGTTCAATTTCAAGAAGGGGGCACCCGCCGGGCTGCCGTCCGACCTCGGCTTCGCCGGCTTCCGCATTCACTCCCAGATCAACACCCCGGAATACTACGACGAGGTCGCGGTGTTCCTCGGCGCCTCCTACTTCCGGGCGGTGGCCAAAGGTATGCTGTACGGCCTCTCGGCCCGGGGCCTGGCCATCGGCGCGGGCGAGAAGGAGGAGTTTCCCTCCTTCAAGACCTTCTGGATCGAGCGGCCGGCGCGCGGCGCCAACAGCCTCGTGATCCACGCGCTGATGGACAGCCCGAGCTGCGCCGGCGCCTATCGCTTCGTCGTCACGCCGGGCGTCACCACCGTCTTCGACGTCCGCTGCCGGATCTTCGCCCGCAAGACGATCGCCAATATCGGCGTGGCGCCGCTGACCAGCATGTTCTTCTTCGCCGGCGACGCCACCCGCCGCTTCGACGATTTCCGGCCGCGGGTGCACGACTCCGACGGGTTGGCGATCGCCAACGGCGCGGGTGAGCGGATCTGGCGCCCGCTGTCCAATCCCGGCTATGTTCAGCTCAGCGACTTCCGCGACAAAGCGCCGCGCGGCTACGGCCTGATCCAGCGCGAGCGACGCTACGATTCCTTCCAGGATCTCGAGGCCCGCTACGAGCGGCGGCCCAGCCTGTGGGTCGAGCCGAAGGGCTCATGGGGCGCGGGCCATGTGCGCCTGGTCGAGCTTCCGACACAGACCGAGTTCGACGACAACATCGTCGCCTTCTGGACCCCGCAGGGCGGTGTAAAAGCAGGCCGCAGCGCCGATTTCGCCTATCGGCTGAATTGGGGGCAGGAGCCTCTGAACGGCAGCCGCGCACGGGTGATCGACACGCGGGCGGGCCTCAACGCCATCACGCGGCGGCGCCACTTCGTGATCGATTTCGACCTTCCGCCGGGGGTCCCGGTGGACGACCTACGGGCCAATGTGATCGCCGGCGCCGGCAAGATCCATGACGTTACTTTACACTCGAACCCGGAAACCAAAGGCGCCCGCCTGAGTTTCGAGCTCGACCCTAGGCAGGTCCGTACAGTAGAGCTTCGCGCCGAGATTGTGCGTTCCGGCAGACCCATTTCCGAGGTGTGGCTTTACCGATGGACCGCGTAACCGCCCGGCGGGCGGCTGCACCCTGGAAACCCAGGGTGGAGCCGGCTCTGCAGACCCTGCCCGGGCGCGCCGCGCTCGAGATGCCGATCCAGAGTTTGGAGCGCGACGCCGTAAAGGGAGCCCGCGCGCGGTTCGCCGACAGCCATCGCTGGCGCCGCATCCTGCTGCTCGGCGCCACCGGCGCCTCCACCGCCGCGGCGGCGGCGATCATGACCCAACTGCTGGCGCCGAAGGGTTTCAGCCCGGCCGACGGGCTGATGCTCGCTCTCTTCGTGGTGCTGTTCGCCTGGGTGGCCTTCGCCTTCGTCAGCGGGACCGCCGGCTTCCTCCTGGCCTGGCGCGCCCGCGCCGCTTCGCCGCTGGATCCCCAACCGATCATTTTCACGCGCACCGCGCTGCTGATGCCGACCTACAACGAGGATCCGGGCCGCATCCTGTCCGGCGCCCAGGCGATCTATGAGGAGCTCGACGCCCTCGGCGTGGCCGAGCTCTACGACATCTACGTGCTCTCCGACACGCGGGACGCGGCCATCGCCCAGGCCGAGGCCACCGGCGTGGTTCGCCTGCGGCTGCGGTTGGGCGCTCCCGACCGAATCTTCTATCGCCGCCGCGCCCTGAACCGGGACCGCAAGGCCGGCAACATCGCCGACTGGGTGATCAAGTTCGGAGCCGGCTACGAGTCGATGATCATCCTCGACGCCGACAGCCTGATGACCGGCGACACCATCGTCCGCCTGACCGCAGCCATGGAGCGGGACGAGAAGGCCGGGCTCATCCAGACCCTGCCCAACATCATCGGCGCCACCACACCCTTTGCGCGGCTGCAGCAGTTCGCCGGCCGCATCTATGGCCCCATCATCGCCCGCGGCCAGGACTGGTGGTCGGGCGCCGAGGGCAACTATTGGGGTCACAACGCCATCATCCGCACCCGCGCCTTCGCCGAGTGCGCCGGCCTGCCCCACGTGAAGGGCGGCAAGCCCTTCGGCGGCCACATCATGAGCCACGACTTCGTGGAGGCCGCGCTCCTGCGCCGCGGCGGCTGGGCCGTGCGCATGGCGCCGGAACTGACCGGCAGCTACGAGGAGGCTCCGCCCTCGCTGGTCGACATGGCCGTTCGTGACCGTCGCTGGTGCCAGGGCAACCTGCAGCACAGCGCCATCCTGGGCGCGCGCGGCTTCCATTGGGTGAGCCGGCTGCACCTGGCGCGCGGGGTGCTCGCCTATCTCACCGCGCCCCTGTGGCTGGCCTTCCTGGCGGCCGGCGCCTTCGTCTGGTTCGACCAGCGCGGCGCCATCGGCGAGGCCTCGGCCCCCATGGCCCTCGGGCTTTTCGTCCTGACCATGGTCCTGCTGCTGATCCCCAAGGTCATGGGCGCGCTCGTCACCGCTCGCGACCGCGTGGCGCGCCAGGCCTGCGGCGGACGCATCAAGATGGGCCTGAGCGTCGTCACCGAGGTCGCGCTGTCGGCGCTGATGGCTCCGATCTTCATGTTCATGCACAGCGTCGCGGTGGCCGACGTGCTGCGCGGTCGCCACTCCGGCTGGGCGGCTCAGCAGCGCGACGACGGCAAGATGAAGCTCAAGGACGCCTGGAAGCGGCATGGCATCCACACCCTGCTGGGCCTGGGATGGACCGTCGCCGCCTATCGGCTCGACCCGCTGCTCCTGGCCTGGACCAGCCCGCTGGCCGTCGGCCTCGTGCTGTCCATGCCGATTTCCATGCTGACCTCGCGCGGCGACCTCGGCCGGTTCTGCGAGCGCCTGGGCCTGTTCAGGATTCCGGAGGAAGTGGAGACCCCGCGGGTGATCCGCCGCGCCGTCGAACTGCGCGCCCGGTACGCCGCCGAGGCGGAGATGCGGTTCCAGATCGACCTGATGTTCCGCAGCCCTGCCGAGGTCTACCGGCCGAAGCCGCAGGGCGTGCAGGCCAATCTGCGCGCCGCCGCCTAGAGCGGTCGCTCGGCCGTGACTTCGTAGAGCGTCAGTCGCCGGTCGTCGACCCCCAGGGCTGGCCACCGGCTGCGCCAGGCGGCGATATGCGGGCTCTGGAAATGCGCGTCGAGCGCGGCCTGGTCACGCCAGGCTTCGAACACTCGGATCAGCCCGGGCTCCAGCACGTCCTCGCCATAGGCGTACTGGATGCAGCCGTCCTCGGCGCGGCTGGCCTCGACCATGGCCCGCATGTGCGGGCGCAGAGCCTGTAGATTCTCCGCGGGGACGCGGATCGTGCCGGCGATGATCAGGCTCACGCCCGCTCCAGCCAGGGCTGGCTGATCGCCCGCTTGCCTTCGAAGACGTCGATCGCGCTCACCGCCTGCAGGGTCTCGCCGATGGCGTCGAGGCCCTTGAGCATCTTGTCCTTGCGCGCCGCATCGATCTCGAAGCTGAAGGTCTTGCCCGAGGGCGACACGACCGTCTGCTTCTCCAGGTCGACGGTGACCAGATGGTTGCCGCCCTTGGCCTCGTCCATCAGCGCCTGGACCTCGTCGGCCTTCAGCACCACCGGCAGCAGGCCGTTCTGGAAGCAGTTGTTATAGAAGATGTCCGCGAAGCTGGTGGAGATCACGCAGGTGATGCCGAAGTCCATCAGCGCCCAGGGGGCGTGCTCACGCGAGGAGCCGCAGCCGAAGTTGTCGCCGGCCACCAGCACCGCCGCGCCCTTGTATTCCGGGCGGTTGAGCACGAAGTCGGCCTTCTCCCTGCCGGCCTCATCGAAGCGGAAGTCGTAGAACAGGCCGCGGCCCAGCCCCTCGCGCTCCACGGTCTTGAGGAACTGCTTGGGAATGATCTGGTCCGTGTCGATGTTGGCCAGCGGCAGCGGGGCGATCTTGGCGTCGAGCTTGGTGAAGGCTTTCATGGGTTCGTCTTAGGCAGGGTCTGGCTGATCGTCCAGCGATCGACGTTGCGTGCGCTCTGGCCGCTGGCGGAGATGCTGATGGTGCTGGAGCAGACGGCGCGGACCGCCAGCCCGGTCGAGATGTCGATCTCGTGGCGGCAGGCGTCCTGGCGGTCGACCTTGGCGCCTTCGAAGAACTTCATCGCATCGGCGGCCTTGTCCGGCGCGATCTGCTTCACCAGCAGCTCCATGCTCTTGCGCAGGCTTTCGGAGGCCGAGGCCTGGTCAAAGGCGTTGTTCCACAACACCACCGCGCGGCCGGCCTTTTCATCATAGGATTCAAGGTGAAAGCGGCCGGACGCGGCGACCGGCGGCCCGCCCAGCGGGTTCGGCAACTGGTCGGCGTAGGGGAAGTCCTCGCCGACCTCCAGCGCCAGGCCCTGACCCAGCGAGGCCAACCCCATCTCGCGCATCAGCACCGGGGCGGCCTGGTCCGGCGGAAGCCCGGAAATCATGTTCTGCATCGCCGGACGGACCTTGGAATCGGTGACCCGTTCGCCGATCGCCTGGTCCAGCGCCTGCCGGACCTCGGCCCAGTTGACGATGGAAACCGGCGAAAGCGCCTCGTCGACCTCCAGCACGATCGGCTGCTTGAGCAGCGTCTGGGCGTCGACTTCCGGCCCGTCCCGACTGCTGGCCGTGGCCGATTGCGGGGTCACCGTCAGCACGCCGCCAGTCCCCGAGCCCTTCCAGTCCAGGCGCGAGACCGATTGCGAATGCAGGGCCTGCGGAGCCTGGCCCTGGCGCACGCGCTCACGGTCGCGCTGGACGGTCATGGTCCAGCTCGCCCCGTCGGAGAGCCTGACGGGCAGTTCGTGGGCCACCGCCGCCGAGGCCGCGCAGCAGGCCGCGAGGGCCAGGGCCAGCGGCCTCACGGGCGCTCTCCCTGCTGGATGATCAGGGCCGGTCCGCCGGGTACGCCCGAGCGTACGGTGAAGACCTTTGTGCCCGGCTTTCGGCCGGTTTTCAGCCCATTGATATCGAAACCTGCCGATGAGAGCCGGGCATGGGCCGCCTCGATGTCGGCCACCCGCCACGCCAGGCCGCCAAACCCGTCAGGATCGTCCGAAACCGGCCGTTTCAGGCTGGCGCCCACCTCCACCACGGTATCGGCACAGTGGAAAAAGAGCTGCCGAACGCCCCAATTCTCGTTGGAACGGTCCAGCCGCAGGTCGAGGCCGAGCTTGGCGCCATAGATCGCCAGCGCACGGTCGGGGTTGGCGGTATGAACCACCACATGGTCGAGCCTCGTCACCGGGCCGGGGCTGGTCGCCTCCGACAGCGGCCAGGGGGCGCCGTCGCGCGGCGGGGCGGTCAGCAGGATGTTGAGCCCGCCGGTCGCGGCGCGATCCAGGGAGACGGTCGTCCAGTAGCGCTTGCGGCCGTCGT
>LNAP01007922.1_pt1 | contig 12074 bp, 10 predicted proteins | sample 602601 | NCBI WGS metagenome assembly LNAP01 (sample SAMN02440304, study PRJNA202911) | soil metagenome | biome: Subtropical and temperate rainforests or woodlands; isolation source: soil samples (1 kg each in a 20% v/v slurry with milli Q water) were... ... | reverse complement strand
GCTAGTACATCGGCCCACATCGTTCGGGTCTTCCTGACTGAATTTCAGCGGATTTTACCCAAGACCTTGAAAGGGATGGCCCTTACGGCGGGTCACTTTGGAAAAGCGCCAAAGTAACCAAAACGCTTCGCCCCCCACTCGGTGCCTCGCCTAGGCTCGGCATGCCCGAACGAAGGCATTGATCCGTGGGCCGCCGCCACAGGCCATCCATGGCCTGGGGCGGCTAACCCGGCATCCCTGCCGGGTTACCCACGGCTCAATGCCTGCGTTCGGCCATCGTGGTTAACGGGGCGTTCAGATCAAAAGCAAAAGCAAGAGCAAGACGGCGGCCTACCGGCCGGCCTGGGGGGTGAGTACGCTCCCTGTAGCCGCTGCCGAGCCCTAGCGAGGCTGCGATCGACCGCGAAGCGGGCGCAGGATCTTGAGACCGCTGGAGGACCTTCGGTCCTATCGCAGCCTCGCCAGGGCTCGGCAGCGGCTACAGGTTTAGCGCCGACTGGCAGGGCGCGCATTTTGATCTACCCACCCCACCGGAACGAGCAACCGTGTCGAAACTCAAGCCATTTCGGCGAAATTTTTTTGATCTCGGACCATAGCGTTCAGATCAAAAGCCAAAGCAACGCGAGGCGGCCTGCCGGTCGGCCTCGCGTCCGGGGTTGTGCGTAGGGGGCTTCTCGGTTCTTAACGCCCCAGCTTTTCCATCGCCGCATCCGCCAGGAAAGACGACCGGCTCTTGATGTTGTGCTCCCGCACAAAGCGATCAATCCGCTGAATCACATAACCCGGCAGGGTCACATTGACCTTTTCGGTTTTGCCCAGGTAAGGCGCGATGTCGATATCCAGCATGCCCCAGCCCATCCCCTCGAAGTCGGGGTTGGCGCGGTGTGTGCCGGTGGGCGAGGGCAGGGGAATGGCTTGCCCCTCACGGGCCAGCTCTTCGAGCATGACGTGGGCGATCTCGATGGCGGCGCTGTACGCGGCCTCGAAGGTGTCGCCGGCGGTTACCGCCCCAGGAATATCAGGAATCTGGATGCCGGTAGCAGTGTGCTCGTCACCCCACTCGATGCAGATGGGATATTGCACGGGGATCTCCTCAAAAGGTGCGAAGGCTGAAAGGGCTATATCAGCCCGGCCAGTTTCTGGATGGCCCTGACCGTCCCCCGTGGCAGATCCTTCTTCGGGTGAGGCACCGGAACGGTCTCGGGCCGATAGGGATGCTTGAACAGATGATGGCTGCCGGTAACGCGCTCCAGCACCCAGCCTGCGGCTTCAAGCTCCTTGATCAACTGTCTGCTTTGCACCTCCATCTCCTTATTGGGGTGAGAGGTGCTTTATAACTCCAGGCGCATAATAGCGCAGGTTGAATTGTGTGTCTGGAGTTATGTTTCGGGGCGTGTCATTCAGAGGGCGCGTCGCTATGGAATGGACGCTCCCTGTAGCCGCTGCCGAAGGCTGCGATCGGCTGCGCAGCAGACGCAAATCCTGCCTCCCGGCTTTACCTGTTACACCGCATGGCTAGGTTTGGCGTGCGCTTCGTCGGAGTGCCGCCCAGCCCGATCGCAGCCTTCGGCAGCGGCTACAAATAGCGTTTCTGGCAGTGAGGGCTGTGCTGTGGCTTTTGATCAGAGACTCAAGTGTCGGGGCCGCAACGCGGCCCGAACACACCATTCAATAGCGCTCAGGACTCCTGCGCCGTGCGCCACTGAATCACCTCCAACACCGCACACCCTTCCCGGGTCAGCAGATGCACCCCTCGGGTTACCCGCGCCAGGTCGCAGTCGGAAATATCTTTCAGGTTAAGCGTGGACAGGCTGTCCATCAGGTCGCGCACCACGGTGAAACGATGGGCTGCGCTAGCCGCCAGATCGCTCAAGGGGGCGTTGCTATCGAGGTAGAAAACGGGAGCGTCGGCGTCGTGGGTATCGACGGGGGTGAAGCGGGAAGTTTGATGGTCAATCATCGGTGCAGCTCCTATGAATAGAGCAACCACCTTTCGCGGCCAAGCGAATAAGGGTGGCAGCTGTACGCGGGTTGGCCGACCGGGCATAGGACACCGGCACACCCGAAGGTGTCCCACGCACAGCCGCCATGACACAAAATCGCAGGCACAAAAAAAGCGCCTGCAATGGTGTTTGGACGCTGATGCGTTCCTATGCTCGACCGGCCAAGGTCGTTCGCGGATTTTGCCGCGAGGGCGAACTATAGGGGCGACGCCTGAACGGTGCAACTGCGCATTGGAGGGGATGTTTGAGTGGTTGTGTCGGGGGAGTTGGCAGCGACAGTGATGGGTGAGTAATTACCCTGACTTGGCACACTCGTTTGTGTCGGACTACCTCCAGTCGAGGCTTTCGACTACGAATGAGGTTTATAACTCAGCAGCTTAGAAACTGAATCAAACTTGGTTTACGGGTATACATGAGAGGCCGTTTTTGGCCGAAAGAACTGTTCATGAGGGGGCGGCTTACGGCCACAATCGGACATTCATGAAGGGCGTATTCACTTGCGTGTCCCAGTCGCAGAGACGAGTTGAAGCGAATAAAACCAGCCCCATTAGAGTTGAGGTATGTACCCTCTATGGGCCAATAGGTAATGGAAGCGTTATTCCTTCAATTGACTTCAGCCTCTTACTGGAGAGGTATCATTTTGTTCGGAGATATCTATTTTGATAGCCGACCAATTTGCGAGGGCTGCACGAATTAGCTTTATACATTCACGGAATCGATGCTCAGACATCCGCTTCGAGCTGCCACTATAGATTGTTAAGTGTCTTGTCTGTTCGAACTCACCAAATGGAAACTCTCCTGCGTGGAGGTGAGCTGATCTAACGGAGCCATGCATAAAATCAAGTAAGTGCTCGATGTCGTGTGTCGGAAAAGCGTAGTGGCGTATGAATGAACTGGGATCCCTGAATGTCGTCTCGGCTTTGCATAATGCGTCTATAGCAGCTACAAGGTAGGAGATTTTTACTGTGGGCATGTATCGACCTGCGTTCAGTGCCAACTGATATAGGAGTGCGCAGTTGTCAAACGCTGTCACTGTGCGGTCATCGGATTTGTCAATGGCGCTTATGAGCTTTCTGGTCTCTTTAGGGAATTTGAAGGACTCTCCAAGGTATCTAACTCTGTAATGCATCGAATGCTCGAATTTTCCTGGCTTGCAAATTTTACCTTTGCGCGGCATTTCTTTGATCTCTACTCCTCTGTTGAAGTAACCGAGTTGCCTTAGCTCACATGGTGAATTCAGGTCTTCCGACATCGTCCAGCGATGTTCGTTTGACGGGTTGTATATTCCCATATTCAAAATTAATGATAGTCGTGCGGCTAAGATGTTAGCTCGATTATTGGCGTTTACGATCGCACCATGCACATCTATGGCATCTACATTCATGTCGAATGAAATGTAACGCTCGGCATTTGCAAACTGAGGGTTTGGTTCTTCTGGGTCTAAAGGGGCGACTCGAACGTTACTGCCGAGCCAGTATTCACCATCTAGCTGCTCTCCGATATAGCAAAACCAAACTCTTCTGAAGAACGTCTTGTTTTTTGCTCCTAACGCGTTACTGAGTGACTCTATTATTAATGTGTTGGCGAGTTTTTCTACCATTTCGGAGTCTGGACTCTCAAACTCAATGCTTATCAGGCTATCCTCGTCGGAGGCAGTTATTCTGATATAGAGAGTTCCGGAGCCCTCCTCAAGATTTATGTTAAGTATAGACTCGTCAATATAGTTTCCGTCTTTGTCATAGCAGTTGCTTCCTCCTGAGGAATTGCTATGCCTCCTAAATGCAGCATCTAGATATTCTAGGAATAATCTCTGCTTTGCCAGGTCTTCAATATTGGAAAGCGGGATTACGTTTTTAAGTGTGTCGCGCTTTTGCTGATCTTTCATAGGTTTTCTCTTTGCTTGGTGTGGCGGCATGATAGTTGCCTCAGGTGACGATTTTCATTGAGGCTGCCCTGAAGAATAAATGGGGTCAGATCACGCTTTCCGATCGAACAGAAAATTTGGTCTACCCCCGATTACGTTAGCCCTCCAATTACGCTCATATGTGCGTAATTCTCACGGAGCACAGTAAATAATTGGGATTACATTCATTTCTTTCGCCGCATGAGCAAAGGAAGATATGATCCATAGCAATTGAGTAACATTACCTGGTGCTCGCTCTCGTCGCTGTATCCGAGAAAACTCTCGCTGCAGCATGGATTTAGAGAGAAAAGAGCAAGCTAGAATGCAACGCCTATTCAAGCGATAATCCTGAAGAAGCGCCGATAGATAATCTTTCAGGGGGTTATTAACTTTTCGCCGTACTCGATCAATATCGGTGCCTTTGTATTTTTTATTAAACTTGCGATTGCGCTTCTCGACTAGACTTTCTGGAGTAAAATACATGTTTCCCAGATTTTTTATTCCTTGTCCAACAATGTCGTGAAGGTTGCTTGCGGAGCAGCTTGGATCTCCGTGCTTTGAATGAATAAAACTAATGGACGAGTCGGCGCGATTGAGTGTTATATGGTCAGCCCATTCATTACCGAGGTCATCACAAAAAACAAAATCATCATGACTGTGAAGAGTTTCGACGACCCCAAAAACGCTGTCGGCATCAAAGTTCACGCTGGTACGTCGACGCTCACCTTTTTCGGATAGCACCCTGTTTAACTCAGGGTGGGGCTGAACAATATTCAGCAGACTAGGAATCTCACTAATCCCCGCGCTATCTTCAAAACATTGCCCCATGAAGTACATGTACTTTGGGTCTCCAAAGCAAATCGTAGTTAATAGATTTTTTGAAATATATGCTTGCAGAGTGGTTTCCTTGCCGTTTTCTTCAAGTTTAATTTTCTGCAACCCTCTGCTAAGCAGGCTAATTGAGTTGCTGTTTTTTCTTAACTTTGCAGGGCTTGGAGAGTCAATCAAGGAAAGATTAGGTGCTATATCGTAAACTTTCTCAAGCGACCGAATGAGATTGTTGGTTTGATTTTTTGTGAGATTAAATGATCGTCCACGGCGAGTCGTATAACTGAGCGGGATACCGTTGTTCACGATTTTCCCGACAATGAAGGAGCTTTCAACCAAAACAGCGGATGGTGATGAGCTTTCCCAAACTGTGTCTAGGTCGACCAATTTTGCAAAGGAGTCGAGAAAGGTCTTTTTGGCTGATGGGTTATTGATAAGATGAACTTGCTGCTTTACCCAGTCAGCCACTTCATCAAGGGTCTTACGCTCAGAAGCTTCGACAACTCTACCAGTCTGTGCAGATATTGTTTTAACTATATTTCCAAGCCGTATTTTAAAGAAATATGGAATCGATCGGCCGGCTGCGTGAGTTGACAAAAGCCCTTTGAGATCAGCCGCTTCATATGCGCGAGCACGCATGGCTCTATCGGAGACAGTCATGTTTCGCAAGGAGATTTTTTGAAACTCTGCGTCTTCATCACTAAATGAAGATGTTAAAGAACGGCTTTTGATTGCTATCAGGTGACTCTCTACGATGTCAGCAATGCTTGCGCATGACTTTTTTAGAATTGCCAAATTTTCATCTAGCTCAATAATCAGAATATACGCATAAATCGTGTCAGACAGGTCTTCGTCCAAGAAGTACACCGGCCTCTTGCTCGGATATATCCTCAAACTGAATACGTAGTTACCGCTTCCGTCTGGAAGTTGGCGCTCGCTCCGTAAAATGTTAATAAGGAAGTCGGCGCCGGCATCTTTGTTATCGCATGCGGCGTCTAAAATGGAAATTAGAACAATCGGCGTAACGGGCTGATCAGCCCTATAGAACTGTGCGTTTTGAGTTATTAGTAGACGATCAGGCATCTTGAAAACTCCTTCCTTAGTCTGGAAAGTGCTAACAGCCCCTAATAGCAGAAGCGGAGCATGGCCATACGCCATCTCAGTCTAGGCTAATAGCCAGATTTGTGGGTGGCGAGAAGAAACTATGTCCGCTCTAGGCCGGCTCCGGCCTGTCACGACGGGCAGCCCCCGACCTATTGCGACCAGTCGAGGTATCTACGCAAGCGGTGGAGATTCAGTTTGTTTGCGTCGTTTCCCATCACAGAGTTCCTGGCAAGGGGATCATCTACGCTTGTGGTAGGGTTTTTTGCTAGTCTTCTCAATTTTGGTGTGCAATATTCTTCATCAAAACATTCGATCTGCGAAAGACATAGCTAAATAAATTAAGGGGGGCAGGGAAATGCCGCTGGTCACACGAAACGTTTTTATTGATACAGAGTTTTTTATCAAGGCTAGCCTTGATTTTCATTCGAGGACGATTAAGGCTTTTGAGGATTTGTGCGGTGATGATGAGTTAAGCCACATTACCAGCACAATAGTCGTAAATGAAGTAAAGAGAAAGATTATCGAGCATATTAAAGATGCATTGAAGGGTATCAGTAATTTCAGAAGAAAGGCTGCGATTCTGAAAGAGTATGATGATGAAAATATTCAGAGCCTTTTTATTGAAATCGATGGGGCGGATTTAGAGGCGAAAGCACTGAAAGCGTTTGATGATTTTATTGATGCATCCAATGCTACTATTGTGGATATGAGTGCTGTAGATGGCAATGAAATCATAGATATGTTTTTTAATCAGCAAAGCCCATTCAGCCCTCAAAAGCCCAATGAGTTTCGTGATGCCTTTTCCTTACTGGCGATTCGCTCTGCTTTGAAAGGGCAAGAAAAGGTGTATGTTATTTCCGCCGACCCTGATCATAAATCCTTTTGCGAGGCGAATGAGAGATTTATTAGCGTCGAAACGCTCAGTGCGTTACTTGATATTTACAATAAACATAATGACCAGCGATCTCGGTTTGTGGAGGAGTTTCTGCTGAGAAAGAAGGACGAAATTAAGGGGGCGGTCAAAGAGCAGTTAGAGCAAGCAGAAGCATACAATTCATCGACATGGGAAGATGCGGAGGTTTATAAGTTTGATGTGGTTGAAGTCGGAGATTTTGAACCAGAGATCATTCATTTGGATGATGAAAGTTGCCAAATCACATTCGATGTTGGTGTGAAGTTTCTTGTCAATGTGAGTGGGCCGGACTACGTGAACGGCCATTATGATAGAGAAGATGGAGTGCTTTACACTTTTGATACTGTTGAGCGTCAGGAGGAAGAAGAGAAAGAGTTTTCTGTGGAGTTGGGTCTTTCGTTTGAAGCTGATGTAGAAGAATTCATAAATGATGAATTCGACTTAAGCATCAAAGGCATTGGACGCGGAATCGAATTTTCAGTGGAAGAAACGCCGTGGGAAGACCCAAGAATGTGAATGCCAGAAGCAAAATTGCAGGGATTTCGAGTGATTTGCCCTGGTTTTGTGGACTCCGTGACGGGCCGCTTCTGGCCGTTTGCTGCCGGCTGTGATCATTGCAGCATGTGGATCACTTTGTGGTTTTGCTCCTTCATACATTAGAAAAGCTCTCAAAAGGTTTCCATGATTTGGCGAAACCCACGGACATCTATCACCGAGCACTGAGAACTCGATCCGTCACCACCGGCCTCACAAAATGTGCAACATCCACAGCACACCCAGATAAACCACACCTATACCCAACGGCAGCACACAAAGCAGTCGAACCTGCGAAAAGAACGAAGGCACAGCTTCCACCGGAGTCGACTCCTCCAGTTGCTGCAGCGTCATGACTGCGACACCTTCTTCTGCTGGCGCATTGAGTCGAGCGTGGATCAGCGGTTCGACTTCCTCGACTTTGCGCATCAGGGTTCGGCCCCAGGTGAACAGGGCCGCGCCGACGAAGATCAGCAGGTAGATCACCAGGAATTTCCAGTGGGGCGGGTTGTTCAGGTGGATGAAGTCGGGGGTCGGGCTGTTGTCCCAAAACCACTCCAGGGGCTGGGTGTTGTTGTGGACCATGGACACGAAGTCCTTGATCTGGCGGTTGAGGAGCGCCGCGGCGTCGCTGTAGCTGTTCATGCGCCAGTTGAGCATTTTCAGGGTGGAAAACACGGTGGAGATCAAGGCGCCGGTAAACAGCAATGCGCCTGCGGCGATGGACAGCCGGTATTTCAGTTGGGCCTGGGTGTAATTCATCTTTGCGTCCTGCGATGAAGAAAAGGGGCGCAATACTAATAGTTCGTCACCCCAGGTCGATAGGGGCGGCGCTGGTTCATGGGTTGGGGCCTCGAAGGTTTCAGCCGGCACGTCTGCGACGAACGTTACCGGCGCCGCGGCCTCTGGAGCTGAGCACCAACTACCGCTTCTGAAGGCGGACCCGAGACCAAAGCCCGACACTGCCGGGCTTTTTTGTCTGCGCTCACCCGGCCCTGGCGCGTCTCCTATACTGATTCGCGCCGACAGGTTCACGGCGTACCCGAACGCCGTCGCTACAGCCGTCAGTTCCCTGACAATTACCCCTCCCAGTCACTGCAAGGAGACCAACCATGGCAATCCGCATTGGCGACGAAGCACCCGATTTCACTGCCGACACGACCGAAGGTCCGCTGCACTTCCACGAGTGGATCGGCGATAAGTGGGCAATCCTGTTCTCCCACCCGAAGGACTTCACCCCGGTGTGCACCACCGAGCTCGGTTATATGGCCAGGCTCAAGCCGGAGTTCGACAAGCGCAACACCAAGATTGTCGGGCTCAGTATCGACCCGGTCAGCGACCATAAGGCCTGGGTCGGCGACATCCAATGCGGTCAACTACCCGATGATCGGCGACGAAAACCTGGTGGTGGCCAAGCTCTACGACATGATCCACCCCAATGCCAGTGGCGGCGCGCGCACCGCCGTGGACAACGCCACCGTGCGTTCGGTGTTCATCATCGGCCCGGACAAGAAGGTCAAGGCCATGCTGATCTACCCGATGAGCGCCGGGCGCAATTTCGATGAGGTGCTGCGCCTGCTCGATTCCCTGCAACTGAATGCCAAGCACACCGTCGCCACCCCGGTGAACTGGCGCCCGGGCGAGGATGTGATCATTCCCACCTCGGTATCCGACGAGGACGCCAGGAAGAAATACCCGCAAGGCTTCAAGACGTTGAAGCCCTATCTGCGGGTCGTGGAGCAACCAAAGTAACGCCCACCGACAAGGGCTCGCTCATGGAGCTGGCCTGCGGGGATGACGCGACGCCGGACAGGGTTCACCCGGCAGACCGCCGGCGCGGCGTTGCAGTCACCTCCAGGCATGTCCATGGGTACGCCTTTAGCCAGGATGGGCAGCCACTGCCCATCCGCGGTTCGAACAGTCCGTTTCGTCTATCGACACCGCTGAGCGCAGGTCGAACCCTGGGTGTGGCTGGATCTGTTGACGCAGATGCTCGATGAACGCTACCGGCGTATTGGCCTGAACCATGCACAGAATTTGTTGCCGATGAATGCTTGGCCGGTGCAGTAAGCTCGGCCGAGTCCTGGTGACTGCTGATCTCTATAACGTCGTCGTCCTGGGGCCATGCAAGGCAAGTCGCTTTGGATTGTCCGCCCCCATGCTCTGCATCGGACCTGAAACCGATAAGATTCGCCAGCTCACACGGCATATGACGAGCAACGGCAAGGAGAAAACAGGATGGGCAAGATCAGGATAGCGACGCCGGCCGATGCTCCGGCCATTCAGGCAATCTACGCGCCTATGGTGTCGGATACGGTCATCTCGTTCGAGCTCATCCCGCCAACGATCGAGGAGATGGCGGGGCGGATCGAGGCGACACTGGCGACTTATCCCTATCTGGTAGCGGAGTTGAACGGCGCGGTCGTTGGTTATGCCTATGCCAGTCAGCATCGCGCCAGGGAGGCTTATCGCTGGTCGGTGGATGTCACGGTCTATATCGACCCCGCGGCACACCGCCGTGGCATTGGTCGCGCACTCTACCAGCGGCTCCTGCCGATCCTCGAGCAACAAGGCTTCCATGCCGCTTACGCCGGCATTGCCCAGCCCAACGCCGCCAGTGTCGGTCTTCATGAAGCACTGGGCTTCACCCATATCGGCACCTATCCCGAAGTGGGCTTCAAGCATGGGCAATGGCATGGTGTTGGTTACTGGCGCAAGCCGCTGAATACCGTGACGCCGCCGAGAGAAATCGTCGCGTTCAGCGAGGCGAGAGGATACATGGAGCTGTAGGCCTGGATGAAGTCAGCCCGCGAGCGGGGCGCGCGGGCTGAGAGGCCATAGTGATGCACCGCAAACCCTCATGCTCTGACAAGCGCTATCCTTGAGCCTTCCTTCCGCTGCCAGAGCCCGCCCATGCTCGATGTACAAGCCGTCTGCAAAAGCTACGCCACGCCCCAGGGCCCGTTGACGGTGTTGCAGGGGGTCGACCTGCAGCTGGAGCAGGGCGGCAGCCTGGCGCTGATGGGCGAGTCGGGCAGTGGCAAGAGCACCTTGCTGCATTTGATCGCCGGCCTGGACAAGGTCGATCGCGGCAGCATCCGCATTGGCGATCAGCAACTGGAGCGGATGAACGAAAACCAGCTGGCCAACTGGCGGCGGACCGAGGTCGGGCTGGTGTTCCAGCAGTTCAACCTGATCGGCAGCCTGCGGGTGGAGGACAACCTGGGGTTCCAGGCGCGGCTGGCGGGGCGTTTCGATGAGCGTTGGCAGGCGCAGTTGGTGGAGCGTTTGGGCCTGGGGGATCTGCTGCGGCGCTACCCGGAACAGCTGTCCGGCGGCCAGCAACAGCGGGTGGCCCTGGGCCGTGCCCTGGCCGGCAAACCACGGCTACTGCTGGCCGACGAACCCACCGGCAGCCTCGACGAAGCCACCAGCGACGACGTACTGCAGCTGTTGCTGGAGCTATTGGCCGATACCCCCACCAGCCTGTTGATGGTCACCCACAGCCAGCGCGTGGCCAGTCGCCTGGGGCGGATCGCGCTGTTGCATGGCGGGCGTCTGGCCGGCGCGGGCGAGCACTGAGGTGCGGGTTTTCTGGCACAGCCTGCGGGCGCTGCTCAGCCATTGGCGGCGGCACCCGGTGCAGTTTTTCAGTGTGCTGACCGGGCTGTGGCTGGCCACCAGCCTGTTGACCGGGGTGCAGGCGCTCAACAGTCAGGCGCGGGACAGTTACGCCAAGGCCAGCCAGTTGATCGGCGGCGCGCCCCAGTCCAGCCTGGCCACGGCCAATGGCGCGCCGTTTTCCCAGGAGGCGTTCGTCGGCCTGCGCCGGGCCGGCTGGCCGGTGTCGCCGGTGGTGCAAGGCCGGTTGACGCTCAAGGGCCATGAACAGCAGCGCCTGCAATTGCTGGGGATCGAGCCGCTGTCGTTGCCGGCCGGTTCGGCGGTCGCCGGCCAAGTGCTGGATTCCGCGCAAATGGTCGAATTCGTCAGCCCGCCGGGCAGCACCTGGATCGCCCCGCAAACCCTGCAAGCCCTCGGCTATCGCGAAGGCGATCGACCGACCACCGCGAGCGGCCAGCCACTGCCGCCGCTGCACAGCCAGGCGGACATGGCCCCGGGGCTGCTGCTGGTGGATATCGGTTTTGCCCAGCCGCTGCTGGGCTTGCCGCAGCAGCTCTCACGCCTGCTGTTGCCGGCGGATTTCGCCGCCAGCGCGCCGGCCTTGCCCGATGCATTCAAGAGCCTGCTGGTGCTCAAGCGCGGCAGTGAGGAAAACGATCTGGCGCGCCTGACCGAGAGCTTTCACCTGAACCTCGATGCCCTGGGTTTCCTGTCGTTCCTGGTCGGCCTGTTTATCGTGCATGCGGCCATCGGCCTGGCCCTGGAACAGCGGCGCGGCCTGCTGCGGACCCTGCGCGCCTGCGGGGTCAGCGCGCGGATGCTGATGGTCTGCCTCTGTGTCGAACTGGGTGGCCTGGCCTTGCTCGGCGGCCTGGCCGGGGTGCTCAGCGGCTACCTGCTGGCCAGCGTGCTGTTGCCGGATGTCGCCGCCAGCCTGCGCGGCCTGTATGGCGCCGAGGTGGCGGGGCAGTTGAGCCTGAGCCCCTGGTGGTGGTTCGGCGGCATCGGCCTGAGCCTGCTCGGCGCCTTGCTGGCGGGGGCCAACAGTTTGCTGCGGGCCGCGCGTTTGCCGCTGCTGGCGCTGGCCGATCCCCAGGCCTGGCACCAGGCGTATGCGCGCTGGCTGCGGCGTCAGGCCTGGGTGGCGACGGCCATGGCGGCGCTG
>LNAP01011104.1_pt1 | contig 12075 bp, 17 predicted proteins | sample 602601 | NCBI WGS metagenome assembly LNAP01 (sample SAMN02440304, study PRJNA202911) | soil metagenome | biome: Subtropical and temperate rainforests or woodlands; isolation source: soil samples (1 kg each in a 20% v/v slurry with milli Q water) were... ... | reverse complement strand
GGCGACGAGGGCCTGATTCTGTTCAGCCAGCGCTGCGTAGACGGATGGAAGCAAACCGGAGGCGTAGCAAGCAACCCGCTGGCCCGGTTCCACGACACGCACGACGCCTTCTTTATTCCGGGCTTTCGACCGCTGCCAACGCGCATTGAAGGATTTGCCAATGACGGCATACGCATGCAGTCGCGCGACGGCGGCCAGCACGTATGGATCAAATCCAGCGGGGAAATCGAAGTTACAAACGGCGCGGGATTCATCCGGCTACTGGCAGACGGCACGGTAAACATTAACGGCGCCATCATCAACACGGACGGCACGATCGTCGCGCCTAACGTCACGTTTGGCGGCATCAGTGGCACCGGCCATAGGCACCCTGGCGATAGCGGCGGCACTACAGGAGGGCCCATAAATTGATGCAAGTACGGCGACTCGACGAATCAGGCGATCTGATCACGCGAGGAAAGATGTTTTTAACGGAGCGCGAGGCCATCTCGCAAACCATCGTCACGCGCCTGAAATTGTTCCTGGGCGAATACTTCCGCGATGTCACGGACGGCACGCCCTGGTTCCAGCAAATTCTAGGCAAGTTCGAAAACCTGAATGCCGTAGAGGCCATTTTGCGTAACCGCATTGCTCGTACGCAGGGCGTTGTTCGCTTGCTGGCGTTCTCGATGGACTACGACCTTGATTCGCGAGCCTTGTCCGTTCAAACGCAGGTTTTGACCGTGTACGGCGAGGCCGACGTGCAATTTACGAACGTAACGATATAGGCAAAACATGGCAGAACTGACGCCCACCGGCTACAAGCTCAAGAATCAGAACGACTGGTTCGAGCAAGAGCGCAACATGTACCTGTCCATTGATACAGAATGGATAATCGACCCTTCCAGCCCTGACGGCCTGAAGATCGCTCATGACGCCGAAATCTTCTCCGCGCTTGATGAGACGCTTTACCGGGCGTGGGCCAGCAAAGACCCGGCCAAAGCGGTCGGCATTGACCTTGATGCCATATCGTCGATTACCGGAACGTTTCGCAAGCCCGGTACGCCGTCCAACGTAGATGTGACGTTTACCGGCGTTGCAGGATCGGTGATTCTCGGCGAAAGCATTCTAGAGTCTGCCGATACGGGGCAGCGCTGGATTGTTGACGATGCGTATACCGTGGGACCAGCAGGTACGGTTGTCGTTCCTGTGCGTAGCGAGCTGATCGGGCCGATACAAGCGGAACTAGGCACGATCACGCGCATGATCACGACCATTGCCGGGGTTTCGGCGGTAACGAATGCCAGTCCTGCAACACCCGGAACCGAGCCGGAACGAGATTCCAGCCTACGCATTCGCCGCCGTCTGGAAGTCGGGAAGGCTGGCAATAATCAAGTCGATTCGCTCTACGGGGCGCTGTCCGCTACAGAAGGCGTGCGCCGCGTCAAGGTCTACAACAACCCCACAGGCAGCGCCGCGTTTGATGCGAACCTGAATCCGCATAGCCTACCAAAGAACTCGATAACCGTTTTGGTAGACGGCGGCATTGTCAGTGATGTGGCGATGGCTATCTACTTGAAAAAAAACCCCGGCGTGTTCCTGCACGGAGACGGAACAGTCGTACAGGAATGGGTCACTTCGCCAACGATTGCCACGCACCAGCAAATGATCACGTTTGGCCGGCCGATCTACGTTGACATCGCTGTAGTGGTTGATATCAAAGACGACGGGTCACTCCCTGACGATCTTGAGGCGCAGATTAAGGATGCGATCCTTTCCTTTGCGGCGGGTGAGTCGCCGTCCGGGCAGGATGGCTTCAAGGTTACGGGTTTCGACATCGGCGAATCGGTGCCCATATCAACGATGTACACCCCGATCAATCAAGTCATTGGCAGGTACGGTAATTCGTACGTCACGAGCCTGACGCTGGATGGCGTCTCGGCGAATAAGACGATTGCGTACAACGCACTGAGTCGCTGGCTTGATGCAAACATCACGGTCACCACATCATGATCGATTACGTTCCTAAGCGGGCCTATTCGCAATACCGCAACCAGCCCAAATTCATGGATTGGCTGTCGAGATCAATCAACGATGCGTCGATAGCTGTTCGCGAATCCTACGACATCGACAAGGCGAAAGGCGTACAGCTCGATACGATAGGGCGGATCGTCGTATTTAGCCGCGATTTCATCGGTCAATTGACGATGCAAACGGCTGAGTTTGATGCAACTGACGGGGCCGAGTGCGGCGACGAGGACGCGACGTTCTCAGAGGCGCGCGTATCGGACGACGCTCAGATGGCCGACGATCTTTATCGGCTGGTGATCAAAGCCAAGATCATGAAAAACAATGGCGATGCAACCATTGAAAGCATCATCGAAGAGATGGTGTTCTTGGTTGGGCCGGAGTTTCTGCGTATCAATGACACAGAGGATATGGAATTTTCCATCGAGTTCGCAGGTGACCTGACGGAAATTCAGCGGTGGGCACTATTCAATGCGAACCTCGTTCAGATACCGCAGGGCGTCTTATTTCGAGGGTTCCTTGAGTTAACAAGCATGGTCGAGTTTGACGACCCGGACATGGAATTTGGCTATGACGAAGCAATGTTTTCTGATTTTATAGGTGGATAAAAAATGGCAATTAATCTAGACGACCGCAACGGCAAGACGCTGAGCTACCCACAGGGCAGCTTTAAGAATCGGACTTCACCGACCGCGAAAGACGGGACGTTCCTTGAGCAGGATTGGGCGAATGATCAGCTAGCGTTTTTCCAGTCGTTAATTAAAGAGGCGGGGCTGACGGCGAACGGCGTAGTCGATACCGCTGAGGCGTCGCAGTATTTCGATGCGCTAGTCCAGACAATTCGCAGTTCGGCAGAGGGCCGTCTTGTTGGCGTCCGAGCATTCAACACGGTAGGCACATCTACGTACACGCCGACGTCCGGCACGAAAAGCGTTGTTGTCGAAGTTCAAGCCGCTGGCGGCAGCGGTGCAGGCGCTGGCGGCACGACCGCAGGGCAAGCAAGCGCCGGCAGCGGAGGCGGCGCGGGAGGGTACGCGAAGTCTTATCTTACGACTGGATTTGCTGGCGTGTCGATTACCGTGGGTGCCGGAGGTGCGGCCACTGGGCCTGGGGCCGTTAACGGCAATGCTGGGGGTAGCTCTTCTTTCGCAGGATCGTTGTCGGCGACTGGCGGCGGCGGAGGAATTAGCATCCCGCCAACAAACAGCTTTCCTTTGCAGCGCAACGGGGGCGGTAGTGGTGTCGGTTCTGGCGGAAGCATCATTAATGCTCGAGGCCAGATTGGCGGAATTGCCAACCTAATTGCTTTTGGCGGCGGCCTGTCCGGGCCGGGGGGCGCAAGCATGCTTTCGCAAGGAGGATCATACGTGGTCGGATCAAACCCTGGCGTGGCCGGGACTCACGGTTCCGGAGGTTCCGGGGCTTTATCACAAGCGGACGGATCAGGTCATCCAGGCGGCGCGGGTGGCGCTGGCATCGTAATTGTTTGGGAGTACGCATAATGAAGACTTACGCACGAATTCAGGACGGCGCTGTCGCTGAGCTGCTCGAAACGGACGGCGATATAACGCGAATGTTCCATCCGGATCTGATTTGGGTGGAGGGGGGAGAAGGGACTCAAGAGGGCGATCTTTACGACGGCGAGAGGTTCACTCGGCCGATCATCCCTGAGCCCGAGCCGATCATCCCGAAATCCGTAACCCCGGCCCAGGGCTTGATGGCCCTATACGTCCTCAAAGGCATCACCGAGGATGACATTCTCGCAGCGATCAATACCATAGAGGATGTGTCTCTTCGTTATCAGGCGCTGATCGCGTTCAAGAAAGCTACGGCATGGGAACGTGAAAGCGAGAGCATGGGGGTGGTCGCGCAGCTGCTCGCGCTGACCGCAACTGACAAGGACGCTCTTTTTTCGCTCGGAGCGACCTACACCAATCTCTAACCGGCCTCGCCGGTTTTTTTACGCCCCTTCATTGGGGCTTTTTTTCGTCCATAGCCAGCAGAACCAATCCAATCGCCCGGTTAAGCCGGGTTTTCTCGTCTCAAGGAACCTCAATGGAACCCACAAGCAGCACATCAGTAGTAGGCAGCGTCCTGGCCTGGAAACTTATCGGCGGCCTAGCCGGTATCGGCGCAATAGGCGCAGGCCTAGCGATGATCGTGGTCATGTGCCTGCTTCGGCCGCGCACTCAGAAGGAGTGGATCGTTGGCATTATCTCGACGGTCGTTGGTTCCGTCTGTGGCGGTGCCGCAGCAATTGAATACTTCAACCTGCAGCACTGGACGAATTCCATGTTCGGTTTGGTGGCGATGATCGGCCTGGTGTTCGCCTGCGGGCTGCCGGCCTGGGCAATCGTTCGCTGGACGTTCAATTACATCAATAAGCGCGAAGGCCATGATATCGCCCAAATCGTTGCGGAGGCGCGTAAGCAAGTTGCAGGGGTGAGCGATGTTTAAGGCGCTGCTGAAATTGCTGGCGAAGCCTCCCACGCCCATACCCACGGCACCGGCAATTCCAGCTCCAGGCACAGTCGTCACCTTCGATCTCGCCTTTGATCGCCTGATCGGCCATGAAGGCAAGTTCACCGAGGCCCGGGCGGATCGCGGCAATTGGACCAGCGGCAAAGTTGGAGTGGGCGAGTTGAAGGGCACCAAGTACGGAATCTCGGCCATGTCCTATCCGCATTTGGACATCAAGGCTATCACGCTCGAACAGGCGAAGGACATCTACCGGCATGACTTCTGGGAGCGATCCGGGGCCGACCAGTACGACGGCGCCATTGGCTATCAGGTATTCGACGCCGCGGTAAATCATGGCATCGAGAACGCTGTGCGCTTCCTACAACGTGCCGCTCGCGTGGCTGACGATGGTTATATCGGGCCGCATACGATGAATGCCGTGAAGGCAATGAGCGTTACAGATGTGCTGATGCGGTTTAATGCCGCCCGGCTGCAGTTCTATACGAGTCTGTCGACCTGGTCGGATTTCGGGAAGGGCTGGGCCCGGCGCATTGTGGGGAATCTCAACTTTGGGGCTGATGATGCTTAGTTTTATGGCCAGGTATTGGAAGCTGCTGGCCGGCGCTGCGGTGGCGCTGGTCATTGTCGCTGCCGTGCTGATGTACGGCTCACACAAATACGATCAAGGGGTACTGGGTGAACAGTCAAAACAAAGCGATCAAGCCGTCAAGGCAGCGAAGGGAAGGGGGGCGGTGGATGATGCTGTTGGCCGCCTACCCGATGGTGGCGCTCTTAGCGAGCTGCAGCGCGACTGGTCGCGTGACTGATACTGGGTGTCTTTGGACGAAGCAGATACGAGTCAGCCAGAAGGATATGCTGACCGATCTGACTGCGCGGGAGATTCTTGGGCATAACAAAGCGCGGGCGGAGCGGTGCAATTGACGGATCGAAACGAAGCGATCCGGCAATTCAATGCGCTGCAGGATCGGGAAGAGGGAATGCTGAGGTAGGGCGAAAAAAAGCCCTCCGGAGAGGGCGTTTAAGAATCTACAGTAACAGGCTTTGCAGCGGTGGGCTGATAATCTCCTGCACTTCAATGATGGCCAGCTTTCTTTCTATTTCAGTGCCATTTTGATCGTAGAGGATTCGCTCCTCGAAGCGGCACTTCAAGCTGTCACCGGGAAGTATGGCAAATTTACGCTGATGGTATGCGTCTAGCCATCCCTTGTGTAGCATTTCCGCTTTCACGCTACGTTTATTACGCTGTACGGTCCACTGCGCGCTGCCGAGCATGTCAGGAGATTTAATCCTGAAATATTCGATTCCGTTATTAATGACCTCATGAATTTCGCCATTAATGTCTGGCTCTCTTTCCATTACGGAAGCATCAGGTAAAAGAACGTCACCTAAAGGGGTTTCTACCTTTACCGCATAACCGGCCATGGAGTTTCGGGCTTTAGCGACATCGTCCAATGCATCCATAACATCCGACACCGACGGCGGATAGAAGCCCACCAGCAGGCCGCCACCAACTTTATAGTCGTCGGCCAACTCGTCGAGTGCTTTCTGCACTTCAGGGGCATCGGCGTCGATTTTTTGTAGTAGTTTATATTTTCCCTTTACTAGCAGACCGCCAACCCATGTTTTCCAATCTAGCGTCGAGACCAACTCATCTGGAACCTTTTTTAGGACTCGGGCCAAAAGAATTTTTAGTGACGAATGCTGGACATCATTCAGTACAGAAACGGGTTCAAGTGATGTATTTATACTGGATAGGAGGACCGAGTCTAGCCCATCAAGGGCTTCGATCATATTCAATGCAGCTTGGAGCACATTGGTAGCAGGCGTCTCCCCAGGCGAGTAGTCAATCACTACGCCGATTTCCCCCTCAATCATTTCCGTTGCCAACACTCTCTCCATTTTTTGATTGTACGTTTCTTCTGTTTATCCATACAGTTGTTTTACTCTTTGTCAGGAAGGGCGCTATTCCTCAAATCTGCATAGACGAAAAATCGACTCATATGCGACGGCCCAGCATCGAATTTTGACTCACTTTTGTACATAACTCTTCCTGCCGCTGTCTGAGTAGCAAAATGTCCCGCCACGCGGTCCGGTGCAAAACGTGCCGCTGCGACAGTCGCATGAGGCAGCCGACCTCTTCTTCGGCGTCGCCAGAAGCCCCTGGGCCCGACCCGGCATTGAGCATATCTTCTTGGATCCGCTGATCGAACCATCATTGCAAACGAACTTATCGCCAGCACAATGAGCTATGCCGCCTTTGCTGCCAGAGCATGGCTTGTTCGCGGCGTGGGCGAATGGCAGCGATAGCATGAGCACCGCTGCGGCCGCGACTACAAGAGTTAGCCGTTTCATATCTCGCGTCAATGCCTATCTCGCCATATCAGCCACGCCAGCACAGCAAGAGCCACTGCGCTCATACCGTAGAGAATGAACGGTGTACTGTCGTCGATGCCCATATGATCGTGGTCCATTTTATTATTTGCCGGACGACATAGGTCGGCCATTTAAACCATTATGGAGCGGCGTGGGCAAATCAATTCAATGAACAGCAGACATATTTCGTTACTCGGCGGCAGTTGTCTCTAAACAGGCTCACTCGCATCCGCCATCTGATACCTCGAATTCCCCATAGCCGGCGTCACCTGATACCAGACGAATGCCGACTCGGGCCGCGGCGTCGACAGCAATTCCAGCGCTTCCTCCACCGGCGTCTCCGGATCCACCCAGGCAAGTGCATCATCGGGTGTCAGCGCAATGGGCCGCCGGTCATGGATATCGACCATCCCGCCCGCTGAATCGTCGGTCACTATCGCAAATCCATGCGCCGCGTCCATTTCCGCATCGGGATTCCAGGCGGCAATGCCGGCCATCAGTATTGGAGCTCCGTCTTTCGCATGGATAAACCAAGGCTGCTTGTCGCCCTTGTCGCCGGTCCATTCATACCAGCCCTCGGCAGGGACCAGAATGCGTCGGGCCAATAGTGGCTTCCAGAATCCAGCGCCAGCCAAAATCTTATCCAGCCTCGCATTGCTGACCGCTGGCCGCTTGTACCAAGGCGGTTTATAGCCCCAGAACATGCGGTCCGCTTTCTCGGTGCCGTCGCCCAGGCGGTGCAAGGTGAGCGGCCGTGTTCCGGGCGGCACGTTGTAGCGCAGCCGCTTGTCGTCATCCAGTATCGTCCGCGGATTCCACCGCAGCGTCTCCCCGTACTGCTCACCGTCGCCAGCCTGCCGAATTCGTCCGCACATAGCTACTCCTGTTTCCGCTCCATCCTCGTAACGCGATCGTATTTCGCTCGTGACTCCTTCACGCTCGGTTCATTATTGACCAAGAGGGTAAGCAACGCTAGGGGCGAGTTGGGTGGCTCAGGCGGCAGTCCATCGAACACCTGCCAGGCGTTGTTCAATATGCCATGCAGGCGTTTGATTTCGCGCAATAGGGCCATAGCGTCCGCATTGACGATGTTGCGGTCCTGGATTGCGCGAAGCTGGGTCGGAGTGAGGGGAGAGTGTTTCATGGCTTGGTATGCTGTATATAGATACAGTGTTTTTACCATAACGGCAGAACAAAAAAAGCCCACCAGTTAGGGCGGGGCTGATTCGGCGCTATGGCGGCTATGGCAAGATTTCCCCCACCACAAAAACAAAACGGGTTCCCGTTTTACCGGAAACCCGCATGAATACTGGTGCCCCCCCCGTGAGTCGAACACGGCACCAACGGATTATGAGTAAGTTCCAGACCGTACGCATAGCGCGCGATGTCAGTGTTTATGCGGGTCTTGGTTCGCGCTGGCTGCGCGCAATGGGCTTGTTTGCACACGTTCTGTCAATATTTCCCCCACCAATTTAAGCGGCCTTCTTCCTGCCGATCTTTGCTAGTGCATCCTTAATCGATGCCGTGGCCAAGTGAGCGTAGCGCTTGGTGCTGATTGCGGATTTATGCCCCAGGACTGCGCCGACAGTATATAGATCGACGCCTGCGTTAATCATCTCACTGGCCGCACTGTGTCGTAGATCATGAAAGTGCAGCCACTCCATATTAAGCGCTGATCGAGCGTCCCGGAAGTGCTTGGATATACGGCTTTGGTCGGGCAGCGGTATATGGACGCAACGGAGTATCCTTGGATGGATTGGGATGTGGCGGGGCTCGCCGTTCTTTGTATCGCGAAGCACAAACACGCCGTCCGATCTTTCCGCCCGCTTAATCTCGGACATTCGCATGCCACTATAAAAGGCAATTCTTATTGCGGCCCGGGTGGGCTTATGGTTGCAGGCGAGACATAGAGCCAGCATTTGCCGTCGGTTGATGAAGTGCCGGCGCTCATTGCGGACTGTCGGGGATATTACGCGCTCGGCTGGGTCGTGATCGCTCATCAAATGGTATTTCCAAGCGTACCGGCATGCGCTGGTTAGATACCGAATGCGATTTCTAATCGTTGCGGGCGCAAGGAGCAGCGTCTCGATGACGTTGCCTTCCCTGTCTTTAACCTCCCTCCGTGCTTTGCTCGCGTACTCCTTGCATACATCCGGAAGGGCGGACATCGGTTTGCCTTTATATGCCCAGAACACCTGCGAGAGCTCGTTTATGATGTTCTCCCCAGACTTCAATTCAGGCACGCGCTCCTTCAGATAGACGGCTACGGCGTCCTCAATCAAGTATTCTGGCTGCTCGATACGAGTTGCAATGGCGTAGAGCCTCGCGGACTCTTGGCGGTCGTAGGTGTCAATTTGGGCTCGCGTCCATGTTTTCGGAAGTAGCTTTCTAGCCCGGACTCGTTTGCCTTCAATGACACGGTCGAATTCAAAAATGTAGCAACCGCGCGCTTTGTCTCTGTATATCGGCATGATTGCAGGTACTCCGTTATGTCTTCTTTGGTGAATAGTATGCGAGTGCCAATCCGATGGCAGGGGATGGGGCAATCATAGACCGTTCGCTGCGACACGCCCATCATCTCGGCGGCCGCCTTAACTGATATCGGCATTTGATGCCTCCATTAAAAACCCGCCTCGGGGGCGGGTAGATTCCATTCCGTTGCCGTAGTAGCCAGCATTCGTTGTGCGGTGTCGGTCACGCTGCTACTGCTTCCTTGGATTCGTCATAGACCTGGATACCCCAGGCCAGCGCGTAGCAGCACCAGGTGAAGTGGTGGGTGTAATCTTCAAAGCTGTGCTCCCAGAACTCCTGAAAGGACCAGGAATCGTCGCGGCGGCTAGAGCAGGGCGACCACGAGAATCGGTAGGCGGCGTGCTGGGCCAAGTCACCGCTGTTATCCAGCTCGCCCAACACCTCCTGATCTACGGCTTCCCAGAGCTCACGGCGCTGTTCTTTGTCCAGCGTTTGATCGCGGGCGGCCTCGCGGACCCAATGGACGCGAAACTCATTAATGACGCGTCGGAACTTGTCCTCGCTGAACTCCATAGCGGAGCCGCCACGACGTTGGCCATCCACAGCCTGAAGCTTTTCCGACCAGTACGACCGGTTGATGCCAAGGGTCCGGCCGTTCTCCCGCGCATACTTCCGATCCGTGCGGAAAAACTCGAACATGTCAGCGAGACGCGAGAACACATACGTGCCCATGTCACCGCAATAGCAAAGATAGCCAGGCCAGGTGATCAGGTCGAAGTGCTGCATCATCGTTCCCGGCTCGCGGAAGCGAATGTGGCGGTACAGGCCATCGTCACGGATCACTTCCATGACGTGGCTTTCTATTTCTTTTAGGAATCGCGCTTCGTTCATATCTTCTCCAGTAGCGCAACATAACTACGTGCCAGCTCAACCGATGGGTATGCTGGGGATAGGTATTCGCTGATTTGAGCAATGCCATCCTCCAGTGCCTTTACACGCTCCCGACTGACGTCCGCATCGGCCCGCTCTGCCTTGAGCGTCGCCTTGAGCAATGCAACGTGGCTGATATGCCCCTGCCACTCGTCGCGGATATACTCGACAAGCTCACCCTGCATACGCTTGCCGTTGTCGCCGCATGCTTCGCGGATCAGGGCGAGCAGGTGTATTAGGCTCACGTTGTCTTGCTGTAAGTGGGCTATCTCGTTGGCCGCGTCGATCCGGTCAGCCCCTGAGAAGATCGGCGCATTCAGAAGTCGATCCATAATGCTTCTCATGGCTGGCCCTCCTTTTCGAGGGCTGCATCCAGGTCCGCCCCGTTATAGGAAAACACCCTTCGCAGCATATGGTCACGGCGCATGACAATCCACCCTGCCTGATCGGGTTGGGAGAACTTGGAATAGGGCAGCGAATTATCACGCAGCCACCGATACCGCGCCGCATCCCTAGCATCCTCGCCGCAGCTTTGTGATTGCGTCCTCAAGGCTACGACCCATAGGCGTGCTGCCCACATGCTCGGCCCACTCGCCTGCCCGGAGCATGCGAATCATTGCATCAACATCTTTGAGTGTTGCTATCCCAAGGCTGCGATCTTCGGCAGACTGTGCGGCCTTCCCATAGCTGGCGAGTAGGGCGCGGCCAGCTTCCGCGAGCGTCCATTTGTCGAAAACGATACGCCCGTGCTCGACATGGTGATCACCATACTGACCCAGAAGCTCATGTATGTCGGCGTCGATCACCTCCTTCGCCGGCTCGGCAACTGTCAAGGATTCCTTGATAGTTGGATTGGTGGGGTGCGAGATTGCCTCTACGATTGCGTAATGGGCGTACAGCACTCGTCGTTCGATTAAATCTTTAAGCCGCGCATCGGTCGTTTCCGACAGCGCCTCGGCAAGCCCTTCAATGTAAGCGGCCCTGAAACAACCATCCGCTTCTGCAAACCCCTCTAAAAATTTGCGCCTGCTAGGCTCACCCCGCCCCTGCCGGTCAATCTCGATGGCGGCTTTCCATGCTTCCCACGCCGCATGAATGCGAACCGTGTTGTAGTCGCCTAATGCGTTACGCTGGAGCAGTAGAACCACTTGCGACCCGTACTCTCCCTCATTCTCGGCGGATATCCACGCCTCGAACGCGGCGCGCTGTTGTTCGATGTTCATGATTGCTCCTGTTTCAGCGCCCGTAACAGCAGGCGCATATACCGCTTATGGACTTGCTTTAGCGACTCGTCACTGCTCCAATGAAAGCCTGGGTAATACATCATCCCGTTTTCGTATTCGGCGTGTTCGGTCGGATATTTTTCCGCCAGTCGCGCGGACGCTTCGGCTCTGGCTGCTGCGCGTGCCGTCAAATAACGGCGTCCCCTAGTGGGCGCGTAGTAAACGGCAACCACGTCACGCTGGATTGCTGCCATTCTCTTGCTCCTGTTGGGTGAGGGCGGCTTGCATTTCCCTCCGGATCTCAATCGGCATGGATGGCGTGATAAGGCCGCTTCCGACTGCGCGATCTATGTCCCACGACTTGATCTTGCGGATAAGTTTCCGAAGCGTATCTATCTCCGCGTCCTTCTCATCCCCCATCAGCGGCACTCCGCCAGCCCCGATATGCTCGGCCTGCCCCCGCTCAAGCAATATCAGCGCAATCAAGTCTTCCTTTGTCAAATCCTCAAGTGGTCGTATTTGCATTCTTTTCCTCTGCCAGTTTCGTTCGATTGCGCCAGATATCGTTCTCCAGCCTCAGTAGCGTGAC
>LNAP01004919.1_pt1 | contig 12079 bp, 13 predicted proteins | sample 602601 | NCBI WGS metagenome assembly LNAP01 (sample SAMN02440304, study PRJNA202911) | soil metagenome | biome: Subtropical and temperate rainforests or woodlands; isolation source: soil samples (1 kg each in a 20% v/v slurry with milli Q water) were... ... | reverse complement strand
TGGGTAATTGCACAGACTTGCCCACCCATTTGCATTCGACTTGACCAAACATTTACATCGGATTTGACCATCACACTGCGTGGCCATGACCGGCAGAGAACGACCCATTATGCTGCCTTTCACGGACTGCGGATATCAGCCAAAAACAGTCACTCTATCGCCATCACTGACATGCCGTTTTTCCTGAACAAGGGGATTTAATGGGTTATGTCCGACACGACAAAGCGTGCCGGCCACTTCCATCACCGGTACTTACTTTTTAATGGACACAATCGTGGCTTTGTTGCCCTCTAGCTGAAAGGAGAACGTCACGCGGTCTCCAGCTGTCAGTCCTGTTAGCTGATCTTCCGTTACGGAAAAGGCCATGGTCATTGGTGGCCATTGCACAGCTGGAACAGCGCCGTGAGCGATGGTCACCGTATGCTTCGTAGTATCGATAGCCTTGATCGTCCCGTCGGAGATGGCTACTGGAGCCTGCTTTGTTTCTTGCTTCATCTGCATGCCCTCCATACCTTCCATTTTCATGCCCGGCATGTCCTCTGCCAGGGCAGAAAACGACAGCGTAACTACGGTGCTAACAGCTGCAATCAGGGGCAGTTTCATACGAGTTTTCCTTGAGGGGGGGTGGGGTCAACTTGGAGATGCCGGCGGCGCATCAATCGATACGCTGCCGGAATGACAAAGAGGGAGAGCAAGGGGGCCGTGACCATGCCGCCAACCATGGGCGCGGCAATGCGGCTCATCACCTCACTACCGGTTCCGCTGCCCAACAGAATGGGCAACAGGCCGGCAATGATGACGGCAACGGTCATGGCCTTGGGTCGAACGCGCTGCACAGCGCCTTCACGAATCGCCGCAACCAGCCCGCGTTCAGTGCTGTCACCGAGGTCTTCACGTTCGGCCCAGGCGTTTTTCAGATAGAGCAGCCAGCGACGGCGCATTGTTTTCGGCCAGCCGCAGCGCTTCATCGAGTGTCAATGCGGCAGCGAAGCTCGGCAATGCCAGTACGCTTGCCGCCAGACCGGCCACGAGGGACCAACCTGTGCAATAGCACTTGGAGTTCATGTTAACGATTCCTGTGATCATCCACTGCACGCGCCAAAAGACATGCGCGCAGCCAGTCCATCCCGCTAACGCGGAATGAGGTTCAGTGTGGTACAGGAATCAAACGCGAGGCGGTCGCCATACCCCGGACGGGGTTTGTACGGGAAGGGAATCACTGAAGAAGGAAAGCACCACGGGGCTGAATACGGTTACAGGAGGCTTGAGGATCGAGACTTGCAGCATGCCGCCTGTCTTGCATTCCTGGCCCGGCTTGCAGGGTTTGCCATGCTCTGTCGGGCTTTTCATGTCGTTGCAGCAGTCCATTCCCATGTCATCCATCATCGCCATGCCCATCGTCTTCATCGGGCACGGTTCTGTGGGCGCCTGAACACCCGCCATCCCGCTGAGGGGAAGCACCAGGCTAATCACGAAAATGAGGCAAAACCGCAGGTAGCGTTTCATGGGCTGGAGTGTAGAGGCTGAAATGGACTCTTACAATTGGATGAGTGTTCTCACGGCCTGCCGAAGGCGTTGATTCAGGCGATATCACCGTGCCGGAATTAAGCCAGCATTATCGCTGACAGAGGATTTACGCAGCCTGTGCAATAACCCACAAGCGACATGTGTTGAAATTTCCTGCCGCCATCCCGCCCATCCTTGGTGGATTGTGCGAAAGCCCGCCGGGCTGCCTGGGTTTTTTGCACGAATCTTCACGGCTGCCGCTCGTATCATTTCACCCGGAAACCACGGTGAGCATTGCGATGACAAAAAACACAACGTTGTGGGACATCAGTCCATCCTTGAGTAGCGAAACACCGACCTGGCCGGGTGATACGCCTTTTCGGGAGGAGCGCGTCTGGACCTACGGTCCCGAGTGTCCGGTGAATGTCGGACGCATCACCTTGTCGCCCCATACCGGCGCCCATGTCGATGCGCCGCTGCATTACAGCGCAGACGGCGCGGCGATTGGCGAGGTCGGTCTGGATGTCTATATCGGGCCTTGCCGCGTTTTGCATTGTCTGGACAGCGGCGAGCTGGTGCAGCCCGGGCAACTGGAAGGGCGTTTGCACGATGTGCCCGAGCGGGTACTGCTGCGAACCTATCGACAGGCACCGCTGACGACCTGGGATTCGAACTTCACGGCGGTTGCCAAGGAAACCATCGACCTGTTGGCGAGCCTTGGCGTGCGCTTGATCGGCATCGATACGCCGTCACTGGACCCGCAGCAATCCAAAACCATGGATTCCCACGGCGCCGTGGCCCACCATCACATGGCGATTCTTGAAGGCATCGTGCTGGATGAGGTCCCGGAAGGGGATTATGAGTTGATCGCCTTGCCGTTGCGGTTTGCTCATCTGGACGCCAGTCCGGTCAGGGCAATTTTGCGGCCGCTGAGTACGTCACAACAACGCGTGTAACCCATTCAACAGATCCGAAGGGGACGCCGGAACCGGGCACCCGCCTGGCGCCCGGTTCCGGCGTCCCCTTCGGGTGAGCGGTATCAGGCATTACTCTCGGTGAATTTTTCGTAGTACAGGTGCACGCTGTCCAGTGCCTGTGCCTGCAACCAGGTCTTGATCGACTCCACCATCGGCGGTGGCCCGCAGACGTACATGTCGACCTGGCCATCGCGCAGTTCGGCGATGTCGAAGTGTTCGGCGATGTAGCCGCGCTTGCCAGTCCAGTGCGGCGACGGTTCGCTGACCACCTCGGTGTAGCGAAACCCCGGGATGCGTTGTTCATACGCCTGGATGCGCGCCTGTTCGCACAGGTCTACCGCATCGCGCACGCCGTAGTACAAGTGCACGGGCTGCTCGCAGCCGCGCTCGGCCAGTTCGTCGAGCATGCCCAGCAATGCCGAAAGGCCGGTGCCGCCGGCCACCAGGATCAACGGCCTGGCGACGTGTCGCAGATAAAACGCCCCCAGTGGTGCCTCCAGGACGATTTCGTCGCCCACCTGGCAGCGTTCGCGGATGTAGTTGCTCATCACCCCATCGGGAAGCAGGCGAATCAGAAACTGCAGCTCATTGCTGGCGCTCGGCCGATTGGCGAACGAGTAGGAGCGCTTGTTCTCGGTCCCAGGGATCGACAGACGGGCGTACTGCCCGGGCAGGTAATCCAGCGACTGGCCCGCATTGCCCAGGTTCAGATGCAGGATCGCCGTGCTGGCCGACACCTGTTTGACATCGGTAACCCTTGCCCTCAGTTGATCGGGGCCGGCGGCGTTGCACAGGCTGGATGCGAAGTCGAAATAGAACGCGGCGTCGGATTTGACCCGTGTCTGGCAGGTGAGCATCTTGCGTTGTTGCAGGTCCTGGCTGGAGAGGGCTTCCTCATCCACATAGTCCTGGCTGTAATCGCCTGACTCGCAACGCCCCTGGCAGGTTCCGCAGACGCCTTCGCGGCAATCCAGGGGGATGTTGATGCCATTGCGCAGGGCGGCGTCGAGCAGAATTTCGTTGGGTTGCACGGGAAAGAACAGCGTTTTGCCGTCGGCAAAGCTGAACGCGACCTTATGGTTCATGCCCCGGTCTCCTTGGGTTCAGAGGTGGTAGAAATCGAGTACCGAGTTGATGGTGTCGTTGAGCAGCAACACATGCTTGCGGGTGATCAGCCAGCTATCGGCGTGGGGCTTGAGGTGATAGGTCGCACGACCGAAAAACTGTTCGGATGTCGCCAGGCGGTAGTACAGCGTGTGCCAGTTCAGGCGCACCTCCAACTCGCCGTTTTCCAGCTCGCTGATTCGCACGTTATTGATCTGATGCAAGGTGCGCGGCATTGGCGTCGAGGACGCGGACTTGCCGGTGCGCAGACGGAACACGCGGTCCTCCAGGCCTGAACGGTTGGGGTAATAGATCAGCGACATTTCGCGCTTGGGGTCGCGGGTGTAGACATGTTCGGAGTCCCATTGCGGCAAGTGGAACTCGCTGTGTTCGGCGAACAGTTGGATGTAGGTATCCCAGTCCTGGGCGTCGCACAGTTCGGATTTGCGATAGAAAAACTGTTCGACCTGGTACTGCAATTGCGCATTCATCATTGCACCTCACGGAGTTTCAGGGATTTGGCGTCCAGACCATCGAGCAGGAATTTCTGCCAGTTGCTGTGCTGGTTGACGTACAGCCCTTCGTGGGTGAATTCGGTGCCGGTCATGGCCGGGGCAATGCCGATCGATTCGCTGTTGGGGGTGGCGCCGCTGGCCCAGCGGTGACTGCCGCGGGAGATGTCGCTCCAGCGCTCCAGTCGCGCCTGGAAACCACGCTGGGCTTCACGGAACTCCACCAGGTCATCCGGTGTGCCCAGACCCGAGACATTGAAGAAGTCCTCGAACTGGCGAATGCGGTTTTCACGGTCGGCGTCCGACTCGTTCTTGACCCCCAGGCACTGGCTGATAATTTCAGTCTTGTTCCACGCCACCGGGCGGATGATGCGCAATTGCGAGCTGATCTGATCGAGGAAAAACAGGCTCGGATAGATGTTCAGGTTGCGCAGACGATGCATCATCCACTCGGCCTTTTGCTGGCCGTGTTCTTCGATCAGTCGCGGCATGATGGTCGAGTATCCGGAGCGTACCGACGGGTTTGGCATGTCGCTGAACAGCAGGCTGTGGCCGTTATCGAACGCGAACCAGCCGTCATCGGTATTGGCGTCGCCGGCGCCGAGCTTGCTGTAGTCGAGGGTGCCGCTGGCGGCGGTGCCGTTCTCGCTGTTGACCTGCTGGCGATGCTGCACCGTGGCCACGTAGTTGTAGTGAACGGTGCTGACGTGATAGCCGTCGAGGCCGTTTTCGTTTTGCAGTTTCCAGTTGCCGTCGTAGGTGTACGCCGACTTGCCGGGCAGTACCTCCAGCTCACCGGTGGGCGACTGGGCGACCATCATGTCGAAGAACACCTTGGCATCGCCGAGGAAGTCTTCCAGGCTGTTGTCGGCGTGTACATCAAGGCTGATGAAAACGAATCCCTTGTAGCTCTGGATGCGCGCCTTTTTCAGGCCGCGAGTGGCTTTGTCGAAGCCTTCCGGGTACTCGCCCGGTGCCTTGACCTTGACCAGGCGGCCATCGCTTTTGTAGCACCACGCATGGAAGGGGCAGGTGAAGGTCGACTGGTTGCCCTTGCCGACGCGGGTCAGCGTCGTGCCGCGATGCTGGCAGGCATTGATCAGTGCATTGAGCTGGCCGTCACCGTCGCGGGTGATGATCATCGGCTGGCGGCCGGCGCGCAGGGTCACGAAGTCGTGGTTGTTGGCCAGCTCGCTTTCGTGGCAGGCGTAGATCCAGTTCTTCTCGAAGATCAGTTCCATTTCCAGATCGAACAGCTGCGGCTCGGTGAACATGTCCCGGGCGATGCGGAATACGCCTTCTGCCGGACGGAAGTCCAGGCAGCTTTCGATAAACGTTTTCCATTGCTCGACGTTTCTTTCGCCACTCATGAGGTGTACCTGTTTTTATTGGGGCTAATCGGTGCGTCATTAGAGGGAGTGGGGCGTGCCTGGGTCTATCCGCTTTGTGGGCGAAGGCAGTCCGTAAAGTTTGGCGGTAACACTCAAGGGGCGGGCTGGGCAGCGAATACCCAGCGGTATGCACAAGGCGATAAACGGCTGCTGCGGTTTGCGGTAATCAGGTACTGTTCGAGCGGGCGTTCGAGACCCTTTGATGGCATTTCCAGGCTGCAGTCGCCAGGCGTTATCCACTTAATTGGCGATTGCTATCCACCCGGTCAGCACCGTCGTCTTGTGGCTTGGAACTTGCCTTGGCAAACCCTATACGCGCCATCAGAGCGCGCTGAAAAAAAACCTTGAGTGCACCGTGATGAGCAACAAAGTCGATCCGCAGTTTCGCGACATTCGTGTCGACAGCGATGACCTGGAGGCCGCCAGAAGCTGGATGTCCGGTATCTGCGGACCCCATCGGCTGGTGAGCGCGAATCCCGAGCGGATCCGCTTTCATCACAACGCCAACATGTTCAAGTCGATGGCCACCACCCTGGGCACTATCGAATACGGTACCGATGTCACCATCGATATCGAGGACGCCGAGCACTTCAGCAGCTACAGCCTGAGCTTGCCGTTGGTGGGTGAACAGGAGCTGAGCAAGGATGGCAGTGTGGTCAGGTCCGACCGCGATCAAGGGGTCATCATTTCCCCCAATGAAAACCAGTTGCTGGCGATTTCCGGTGACTGTCGCAAGGTCCAGGTGGTGATTACCCGAGTGGCGATGAGCGAGGCTCTGGAGGGGATGTTGCAACGGCCTCTGGATGCGCCGCTGCGTTTCGAGCCGATGATGGATGCGATCGATGGGCCATCGGCGTCCTGGTGGCGCATGGCGCGTTATTTCATCGACGAGATGGAGCGCAGCAGTGAACTCTTCGAGCAGGTGGCCTTCACCCGGGACATTGAAAGCTCGCTGATCAAAGGCTTGATCCTCGCCCAGCCAAACAACTATTCGCAAGAACTGCGGGACGCACTGGGGGTGAAGTTGCCGCACTACCTGGTCAGGGCCCGGCAATACATCCACGACAACGCGCGGGAAGCGCTGCATCTTGAGGACATCGAAGCCGCTGCCGGCGTTTCGCGCTTCAAGTTGTTCGACGCATTCAAGAAGTACTTCGCCCTTTCGCCGATGGCCTACCTGAAAAAGTATCGCTTGAATGCCGTCCGCCAGGAGATCCTCGAGCACGGCACGGCACGCAGTATTTCCGGGATCGCCATGGGCTGGGGGTTCATGCACCTGGGGCGTTTTTCCACCGAGTACCGCAAGCTGTTCGACGAAACCCCGAGCATGACCTTGCAGCGCAACGAAGCCCGGCGCCAGCAGGGACTTTGACGGGCTGCCCCGGCCTTACTTGCGTACCACCAGATCGAGCAACTGCTCGCGCTCCTTGATTTTTTGCAGGACGATTTCCGAACGTATGTCGGTGACGCCGGCGGTGCGGTTGAGGTGATTGACGATGAAATCCGAGAAGTGCTTGAGGTTGCGGGCCTGGACCCGCAACACATAGTTGCTCGCCCCGGTAATGACGTACGCGGTGACCACCTCCGGCCACTGCTGAACCTTCTTGATGAAGGTCTCGTGCCAGTCCTCGACGTCCTGTCGCAACGACACATGAACGATGGCTTCCAGCTCAATGCCCAGCCGCTCGGCATTCAGCACCGCGCGATAGCCGGTGATGATTCCTTCGCTTTCCAGCAGGCGTAAACGTCGCAGGCAAGCCGAGGGTGACAAGGCGACTTTCTCCGCCAATTCCTGATTGCTGATACGGCCATCCTGTTGCAATTGATGCAGGATTCTCAGGTCTGTCGAGTCAAGATTCATGGTTTGAATAAATCCGCGATTTTTGGGGTTTGATTCGAATATTCTGCGAAATAACTACTACATGGTCGGTTACTTTGCACGAAAATTCTTCAAAGGTTCGTTCATTATCTCTCCATCGAAAGGCAGGCGAATTGCCTGGTGTCGGTCGGTTAAGCGATTGAACACTGCAATCCTTGTGGGAGCGAGCTTGCTCCGGGCGGCGATCCGACGATTGCGACGGGTTAGTCAACATTGATGTTGAACATCAGGCCCCCATCGCGAGCAAGCTCGCTCCCACAGGTTTTGAGTGTTAACTGATCAGTATCAGATGAATTGCCTTTATTCAGGGCGCCTGAACCGGCTGATGCAACCTGCCCGGATGGCGTCGCATAACAAAAAACAGGACACCCGATGACGACAAGAAACAGTTGCCTGGCGCTTGATGCCCAGGACGCGCTGGCGCCCCTGCGCCAGCAATTTGCGCTCCCCGAAGGGATTATCTATCTCGATGGCAATTCCCTGGGTGCGCGGCCGGTCGCTGCATTGGCTCGGGCGCAAGCGGTGGTTGCCGAGGAATGGGGCAATGGCTTGATCCGCAGCTGGAACAGCGCAGGCTGGCGCGAGCTGTCCGAGCGATTGGGCAATCGCCTGGCCGGTTTGATCGGCGCGGGGGAGGGTGAAGTCGTGGTGACCGATACCACCTCGATCAACCTGTTCAAGGTGCTGAGCGCTGCCTTGCGCGTACAGGCTACAAGGTCGCCGCAGCGGCGAGTGATCGTCAGCGAATCGAGTAACTTCCCCACCGACCTGTACATCGCCGAAGGCCTGGCGCAGATGCTGCAACAGGGTTACACCCTGCGCCTGATCGACAGTCCCGAACAGTTGCCGCAAGCCATTGACCAGGACACGGCAGTGGTCATGCTCACCCACGTCAATTACAAGACCGGCTACATGCACGACATGCAGGCCCTGACCGCGCTGACCCACGAATGTGGTGCGCTGGCCATCTGGGACCTGGCCCATTCCGCCGGCGCGGTGCCGGTCGACCTGCACCAGGCGGGTGCCGATTACGCCATCGGCTGCACCTACAAATACCTCAATGGCGGGCCGGGTTCCCAGGCCTTTGTCTGGGTTTCGCCGCAGTTGTGCGATCTGGTGCCGCAACCCTTGTCCGGCTGGTTCGGACATTCGCGGCAGTTCGCCATGGAGTCGCATTACGAACCGAGCAGCGGCATCGCGCGTTACCTGTGCGGCACCCAACCGATTACCTCATTGGCGATGGTCGAGTGTGGCCTGGATGTGTTCGCCCAGACCGACATGGCCAGCTTGCGCCGCAAATCCCTGGCCCTGACGGACTTGTTCATCGAATTGGTCGAGCAGCGTTGCGCGGCGCACGAGCTGAAGTTGATCACGCCCCGTGAGCACGCCAAACGTGGCAGCCACGTCAGCTTCGAACACCCCGAAGGTTATGCGGTAATCCAGGCCCTGATCGAGCGGGGCGTGATAGGTGACTACCGCGAGCCGCGCATCATGCGTTTCGGTTTCACCCCGCTGTACACGACCTTCACCGAAGTCTGGGATGCGGTACAGATCCTCGGCGAGATCCTCGACCGGAACACCTGGTCGCAAGCGCAATTCCAGGTTCGCCACAGCGTGACCTGAACCCCCCGATGTCCGTGTCCTGCTGCGGGATTTTCCACGCGGCAGGGTTTCGGTCGTCCAATAACCAGTTCTGCAATCACAATAATAAGGAGCACGCAGAATGAAACTGTCCCTCTGGCCTGCCTTGCCGCTCGCCATCTCCAGTTGCCTTGGCCAAATGGCCTGTGCTGCCTCTGACAACGGATTTGTCGAAGACAGTAGCCTGACCCTGACCAACCGTAACTTCTATTTCTACCGCAATAACCTCAACAACCCGGGCGGGCAGAACTATCGGGACGAGTGGGCCCACGGGATCATGCTCGATTACCGCTCCGGCTACACCCAGGGAACGGTGGGGTTCGGCGTCGATGCCTATGCGCAGTTGGGCCTCAAGCTCGACAGTGGCAAGGGACGCACGGGCACGGGTTTGTTGCCGATCGACTCCGATGGCCGCCCTGAGGATGAGTACTCCGAAGCGGGCGGTGCGGTGAAGGCGCGGATTTCGCAGACCGAGCTCAAGTACGGCAACCTGACACCGCTCAACCCGGTGTTCGGCACCGGCAATGCGCGACTGTTCACCAGTGTTGCCACCGGCTTTCAGCTGACCAGCAATGAACTCAAGGCGTTGCAACTGGACATCGGTCACTTCACAGCCGGTAACGACAGCAATTCGACCAATGCCGATGGCGCGCTCAAAGCGCTGTACGCCGGCGTGGAAACCCGCAGCGTCGATTATCTGGGCGGCAGTTACGCCCTGAGCGATCAACTGAGTGTCAGCCTCTACGGTTCGCAGTTCACCGACATCTGGCGCCAGTACTACGGCAACGCCAACTACACCTATGCCCTTGATGAAGGCCAGTCGCTGAACCTGGATTTCAATCTCTATCGCACCAACGACAGCGGCCAGAGCCTGGCCGGCAAGATCGACAACACCACCTGGTCGCTGTCCACCGCGTACAGGTTCGGTGCCCATCGAGTGACCCTGGCGTACCAGCGGGTCGATGGCGATGAGCCGTTCGATTACCTGGGGTTCGATCGGCAACCGGGCACCTCGATTTTCCTCGCCAACTCGATTCAGGTCCTCGATTTCAACGCCCCCAACGAACGCTCCTGGCAACTGCGTTACGACCTGGACATGGCACCTTTCGGCGTGCCGGGCCTGAGCTTCATGTCGCGTTACGTCAGTGGCGACCACATCGATGACAGCCAATACGACGGCGGCCCCAATGGCGCCTACGGACGTTACGGTGATGACGGCAAGCGCTGGGAGCGCGACATCGAGGCGCGCTACGTCGTGCAGTCGGGCAAGGCCCGGGATCTTTCAATCCGCGTGCGTCAGGCCAGTGTGCGTTCCACCGCGCAAGTCGCCCGCGCCGACACCACGGACAACAACGAAGTCCGGGTGATCATCGAGTATCCACTGAGTATTTTCTGATCCGTGTCCTGCTGTGCGTGGCTGATCCCCACCGTTAAATCCACGACGTGCTCTTCAAGAAAGACAAAATCCAGAGGACATAAAAATGACCGATAACTCCGGTTTCGAAACGATATCCAACCGTGAACACGGCCTGCGGCGTCAGCTGACGTCGGGGCAGATGAGCATGATCGCCATTGGCGGTGCAATCGGCACCGGGCTGTTCATGGGCAGCGCCTATGCCATCGGTTATGCCGGGCCGAGCGTATTGCTCAGCTATGCCATTGGCGCAATCATCACGTTGCTGCTGATGGGCTGCCTGGCGGAAATGACCGTGGCCCATTCGACCTCGGGTTCGTTCGGCGCCTACGCCGAATTTTATGTCAGCCCGCTGGCCGGGTTCCTGGTGCGTTATGCCTACTGGGCGGCGATTGTGCTCGCGGTGGGCACGGAAGTGACGGCGGTGGCGATGTACATGAAGTACTGGTTTGCCAACGTGCCGGAGTGGATATGGATCGTCTCGTTCTCCAGCGTGCTGATCGTGCTCAATGCCATCAGCGTGAAGACTTTCGGCACCTTCGAGTACTGGTTCTCGACCATCAAGATCGGCGCGATTGTCGGCTTCATCATCCTGGCGGTGTATGTGGTGTTCGGTTCCGGCAATCCGGAATACGGCATGCACAATTACACCGCTCACGGCGGCTTCTTTCCCAATGGTCTGCAAGGGATGTGGATAGCGGTGATCGTGTCGATCTTCAGCTACCTGAGCGTGGAGATGATCGCGGTGGCTGCCGGTGAGGCAAAAGACCCGGAGCAAGCGGTGAAGAAAGCCTTTCGCGGGACTATCGTGCGCCTGGTGGTGTTCTACCTGCTGACCCTGGCGTTGATGCTGGCGATCGTGCCTTGGGTCCAGGCTGGCCATGCCCAGAGTCCGTTCGTCACGGTGATGCAAGCCATCGGCATTCCCGGCGCCACGGGCGTGATGAATTTCGTGATCCTGATTGCGGCGTTGTCAGCCATGAACAGCCAGTTGTACATCACCACGCGCATGATGTTCAGCCTGTCCCGTGCCGGCTACGCGCCAAAATCCATGGGGGTGTTGAGCAAGACCGGGATCCCGCTGAACGCGCTGTTGCTCTCCAGTTCAGGTATCGCCCTGGCGACCTTGCTCAACATCCTGTACCCGGAAAGTTCGTTCACCCTGATGATGGCGATCTCGATGTTCGGCGCGATCTTTACCTGGTTCATGATCTTCCTCACGCACTACTGTTTCCGTCGTTTTCACGAACGCAATGGCAACCGCAAACTGTCGTTCCGCATGCGCCTGTTTCCCTACAGCACATTGCTCGGGCTGGTACTGATGGGGGCCGTGATGATCACGACGTACTTCACTGAAGCCTTCAAGATGACCCTGGTATTCGGTGTGCCTTTCCTGCTGGTGCTGTCGATTGTCTACGGTGTTTTCTTCAGGAAAACCAGGACCGTTGCGGTGCTGAGTGCGCAGCCCAAGCCATAGCCTGAAGGGCGTGCCGGGGCGGCAATCAGCAAGAAGCGGGCGTTGGATTTCCATCGCTCACTTTTTCGCTGGTTTACCGCTGGCAGGGATGTGCAGGTACGACATCACGCTTTCAGTCAGTTCGGTTGCCAGTTTGACCGCTTCTTTATTGCGGGCCATCACGCCGGCGACCAAGCCT